>ENA-ORBV01010086-ORBV01010086.1-microbial-mat-metagenome-genome-assembly--contig:-NODE-10086-length-15242-cov-6.244181_pt1 | contig 15242 bp, 8 predicted proteins | sample MGYA00237777_ERZ505514 | MGnify/ENA primary metagenome ERZ505514 (study PRJEB26160, sample SAMN06269048) | microbial mat metagenome | isolation source: Oligotrophic lake microbial mat | place... | reverse complement strand
GTATCACCGTTGTAATATCCAGTGAGAAACTGTTTTCGTACTGTACGTGAAAAATGTGGCAATGGAACGATGTATTGCATGCGTATCCGAGCCGTATTTCTCACACAAAGTGTAACAAACACGATGGAAAACAGTCGCCGTAATATGTCTCTCTCACTTCGCTTGAAAGGACGCCTTGAGGGGACGACTTGAGGACTTGAAATCGTTGTGTAAGCAACGAAAACAACACGGATAAAATGTCCGATCTTCGAGAACTTCGGAGTGTGAGTACTCCTATTTTAGCTGGTGTGTCACCCACAAAACAAATGCACGAGGCACTTGTTGAGTAGACGATGCCGATGGATACAAGCATTTGGGCTCGTAACCTATCGTCGGACCCTTTCTATCTGGCTGTTGCCAGTAAATCCAACATTGTTGATAACAAATGTTAAATTAGAGAAAGAGTGAGGTTAATCTACTTCTGAATTGTAAAATAACTTCAAAGTGCAAGATGAGCTTGGCGTCTCTTGACGTGTTGGTTAGGCACGCCCGGGTGGCCCCGTGCATCTGTCTGTCATCCACAATGCAGCCAACACCACTTTTCCTAGGAATTCCTGCATTTTTTTTCAGCGAGGAGGAAGTGAGGAAGTCGGAGGAAATGCAGGAATTCCGTGGAATTCCTCATTTCCCCAACAAAGAGAGGAAGTTCCTCAACTTCCTCTTCCTGAGGAAATCTCACCTAAGATCTGGACCTTCTAGATGCTTGATGCTCTTCTGGGACGTGACAAGCTTACCGGAAATGGCATCGCATGTTGCCATTGTAGTTGTTCTTCATGAAAAAGTGAGATTGAATTCATTTTTTGTCAGCACATTTGTCTCAGAAAGAGCGCATGCGCAGACAGTGCGGTGAGCGCGCGTCATGATCTTGCATGTTCTTCATCTGTCGTGCTTACATAAAATAAATCATCAGTGAAGATCTTTTCAAACCAAAGTGTGTTGTTCAAGAAGTTGACTGTCATGTTCATTCTTCACGAGGTCCATAAGACTGTCTTGGCATTTCCACAAACTGAAAGCGCATGAGGGGGTGCGATCACGAGAACGATGACAAGAAAGCTGCATTCATTTTTCACGGGAAAGAGTCAACAATGGTGCTGTACATTCTAACGTTATTTGAGCTGCATTTTGACAGCTCAAACAGAGTTGTTATCACAATGTATCAATGCAGCCTATAAACATTGCAACTTGTAGGGCGTCTTGAGAGAATGACTTGCCAGGGAAGCTTGGAGAGGTAGGAATTGCCGTGTTAACAACAATTCCAATTCAGGTGTTGTTTGGATAACTTTGGGGTGCAAGTTCTCTAATTTTAGTTGGTTCACACCCACCAAAAGCACCAGAAGCACTTTTTGATGAACGATGCTGAAGAATGCAAGTGCTTGGACTCACAACATCTTGGGAGACCCTTTTCTATCCTGTGCAACTAGAAGCATTCAACAGTTGCACACAACAAGCCATTAAATTAGAAAAGAATGAGCTTGTCTTTTGAATTGCAAAATGGGCGATTTTGTAGCTTTTCAGGATTTCGGCGTTCGATGAGGTTTCCGTCTGTCCGTCGTTGCTGCATGCTGTCTGCATGCGGTTCGTCGCACGTTTCGCAGTTGTGATCAGAGTGTCATGTTCCAATGCACTTTGAATTGAAATTGTGAGATGCATTTTAGAGTCAGTTGATGGTAGTCAATGAATTCATGTCCCACATGTGGAGTCTTGGAAACAAATTTGATGCCAACAGCTGCACCTGGGGGTAAAAATGGATTTTGCTCTGTAAAATTAAAAGCTAAATTTTTATTTACCCCGAGGTGCTGTTTGACAATGGCTCACCACAAGCAATGGATCCAGCCCCACAGAGGCGAGAAATTAGGGTTAACGTCCCCATGCTGTGCGAGCCTGGAAAACGAAGGGATCTAATTGAGAAAAAGTTCAGCTCTAAAACATGCTCCACTCTTTGTACTATTGAAACATTTAATACGTAAAAACATTTTATTCTGCTTCTCCGATTCCCAAAACAAATCTATTTGAGTGACGAACGAAGCCGAGTGTGCATTCTACTATTCGAGTACTGTACGGTACGTAGGTAGGTCTAGTGCGGGTATAGCATGGTACCTCGTGCTGGCTACTGTAAAGTCGTCCCCATCATCGATCTGTACGAAAATCACAGTAACTCTAATACCGGTTCCCATGTCACACCGAGTGACTTTGTACTTTTTCCTATAGTGGTGTCAATGTGTGTGACATGTGTGTGACACGCCTCGGACACATAGACTGACGCACGGATTTGGCGCGTCGCATCCCAAGCGTTGGATCTCTCATAAATTCAAATTCAAAATTTCAAAGCGCACCTATCTGCTGGGCTTACCATCAAAACCGCGCAACCGGGCTGTCCACCGTGTTGTTATCAGGTAAGTGCGAGAAAACTTGAATCGCCCGTAGCATGTGTGTTGCACGCTGCATTGCATGCAGCACCTGTTCTGCGAGTCCCACTCATGACTGCCTCATTTATCTATCTAGTCCCCATTTACCAAATCAAGTCCACTACAATGAAACTATCTACTGCTGCAATCAAGACGTTTATGCAGACTAATCAAGACGTCTATCCCTACAGTGACGTCCCCTGTACCAGAAGTGGCTATTATCCTAAGTGGCTACTAGCTAGCAGCAGGTACAAACAAGGTCAAATCTGGAGACAGGATGGATACTATGTTATCAAGTCTAGCTGTTTGACTCATGAGAATGTGCAAAGTCTCATTTTGTCGGGTGACGCCTTGCCCCTACCAGCTGTGTTTGGTGAAGTTGTTGACTCATTGGAGACATGGGGGGCTAATCACTGGACCTGTTGGTTGCAGAAGTCACTCAAACTGATGCATGAATATCTGAAGGAAGACAATATGTATGGAGGTGTTGCTCCCTGCAAGATGAGAGTGTTTCATGACTGTATTTTCCTATGTGTGGAGAGGAAAGCAGAGCATGTTTTCATTAGAAACACTGCCAATTACAATCTTGTTCTGAGGAACTGGAATGCTTACTATTGGGTGCGTTGCTGGGAGGTCTCCACCTTCTGGGAACTAGCCTACGACAGCATGAGATTTGTGGCCAATCAGCTTCAATCCATGGATAGATTGGATACGCCTTCTTTTGGTGTAGCTCAAATCGTCCCCGAATCGCCGACTTCCACCGTCATGACCTATGCAGGAGAGAGCACACAAGAGTGAGATTTTTACATGTGATTGAAGTATTGATTGTTCTCTGTAACGTACCCTATTTAAACCATTCGCCGGCAACAGTGCTTGTTTCACTAGTATCTCTTGGGCAGTGCGGTCCGTAGGCGCTACCAGCGTGGTATTCCTTGATTCGCCAGCCACATTTAGAACACTGATCAAAGAGGCAGTTGCTGTGGCAGTCGTTCCCAAAAGGAATTCCGAATCGGATGTGTGTCTTTCGTTGGTAGCCACATCGCCAGCAGTATGTTTTCGCTTTGAAGTTGGCACCGAGTTCTTTTCTTGTGAACGTTTTTACTGGACCAAGTTGTTGTGCTTGTCGGAACAATATGGGAGCGTTCTGATGTGACTGAGGGTTGTGTTGAAAAGCGTTGGCTGCGACCGTGGCGTTTAAAGCGTGCGGCACACCGAAGATAGCTCGGCCGGTAATGTTCGTATTATTGTAATCAACTGGCCGGCAATGCGTTGCGTGTTGATGTGGTAGCATCCGTGATCGAGTTGCCTTGAAAGTCGCCTCCATTTCTCGCATGTTCGGATCGGTTTTGGACTGAAGTCGGGCGAGTTCTTTTTGTTTTTCCATTATGTCAAAATGCTCCTGTAGCTGTAAATATGTTTTCCTATTGACAAGGACTACATCTTCCTGCCCATCCAATTGAGCTTTGTAGCGGTTTCCGGCTTCAATGTTCCAGGCTCTCGCAAAGGAACCGTAACCGCGAGCGGCATCCAATCGAAATTTCCCATGGCGATCGTAGGAAGGACTCATGCTATCAAAGAGAACCATTTCTTCAGTATCAACATCTGTGAATTCGGCAATGTCCCGTGGGTGCTTGAATGGAACCCACGGTCGCTCTTGCGTCAACCGCATGTACGTCTCATAGGTGCTTTCCTTCTTAATAATTTCGGGAGTGTAGATAGAAAGATCCACATCGACATCCATGGCAAAAATGTCACTGGCATCATCAAGAGGGTTCTCATTCTCATCATCGTCGTCATCAACGTGGCACAGCAAATCCATTACCGATTCTTCAGAGTCGACAGTGTTCTCATCGTCTAGCGAGTTGATTTCGTCTTCTTGCATTTCAGAGGGCAGTTCATGCTCAAAGCCCATATATTCGTCGTGTCCCACCATAAGTCTAGGGAAATTAGGCGAGGGAATTGGAATATCTTCCTTGCCATGTCCACACTGAGTTGCCAAACCACAAAGAGCCTGCAATTGGTCTGTTCGGGTAGTGTCTTGGGGTGCTTCGCCTAGCCGATTGACACGTTTTCGGTCGTTTGAACCATCGCAGTACGACCAGATTGTCATGTCAGCCCGTGTGAGACCAATTGATGGGCTGTCAAGTAAGTGATTGAGGTACCGATTATCAACCTCATTAGTTCCCGTCGATCGTGCCGCGCATGCTTTTCCTGTAGTAGGATTGATCCGGAACATGGGCAACACTGTGCTGGGCGGATCGGAAAGACAGCCTTTCCGTGCATGACTCATCTGATTGGCAATAATGTTCAATGTCTCAGCCCCACGCTTGAAGAACCGCTGTTCCTTCTTCTCGGAAGCATCGGCATTAGCTGTTCGTTCCTGGTCGATTTCGTGATCTTTGTCCATGATCGCGTGAAGAACTGACATGACACGCTTCTCTAGCTCCCTTGGTGGCGGTGTCGTCAATTTGGCAATTTTGAGAACCTCTCTTGGTGTATAAGGCTTACCGGCATCTTCCAATTCTTGGCGCACGCGCTCATATTCGTGAGGCTCGCACATGAACAAGGCTCTTCTCATCAGGGAACGAAACACAGTAGTCTTTTCGCTTTGAAGATCAACCATGATAGGATCCCACCGGCACTGCCAATGGAAAACGTCCAACTTAACTAAGTGATCTTGCCCCAACACAGACTTCAACTTGCCTTCCACAGTGCAGCAGTTATCAACCCATGTGCATTTCGATTCGCCACCAAGATTCCTGTTACGCATTTGCAATCGCTCGAGGTCTGGTGCCAGTGTGGTCATGCTCTCAGTAGAGGGGTAGAATTTCCAAAACACTGTTAAGCCGTCTTCATTTTGTATCGTCACAGCGCTCTTGTAAGGTTTAAAAGATTTACCTTTCCCACGGTAAACTTTGATTTTTGACGGGAGCTTGTAGTGCCAATCAATCTTATAACACGCACACTTGATTGATGACATTTTGGCAACCAACATCGGCTTCCTACGTTCGAAATCCGTTATTTTGATTCGGTCAATAGAACTCTTTGACAGATACCTGGCATTATATCGCACCGTGTCATTAAGTCGAGAGAAAGGAGGGTGCTTCTCTTCGGCCGGCGGCTGCGCATCTTGGCCTACTGGTGCAGTTGGCACTCTGGCATCGGTGTGACGCTCGACAAATTCGTCCAGTGACAGATCATCTATGAGGGATTTTTGGCGTTGGAGAAGGGATGCAACTTGAACTTCAAGGTTGTCATAATAGTTCTGCACAATCGTCTTCCATTGGGGCAGTGTCGTTGGATCATCCCCATCACATGCGAGTAGATCTTTGGTGGTAAGGATTCCTTTGGAAATGAGAAGGGTGCATTTTGATTTTCCGATTCCTTTGAACGGAAGACCAGTTGCGTTGCGATCTGCCTTGCGCTGGAAGATGTCACTAAAATGCACGGGTGCATTAAATGATGATTGCTTCAAACGAAGTGACCTTTCAACCATGATGAGGTCTTCACGGGTGCGGCGCATGCGTCGAGCTGCAGGCTCATTGTCAACAGGCACAAGTAACGTGTCCAATGTGGATTGATTTGTACCCTCCACCACTCGGCTGTGCGGTTTGACACGTTTTAACATTATCGCCCGGTAGTGCAACGTGGCATCCATGATGTAGTTGTGTGCGATCATCTGCCGATGCTTCTGGTGTATGGCCGCAGTAGATTCTTGGGACTCGACAACGATGGTTGAGTACAATTCATCATCCACAACGAACCCATGAGAAAATCTGAAGTTGAGAATACCGGCAAGCTCCTGCGCGTCCGCTTTGAGAGTGTCTGGGTGCCACGCAAGAAAGGAACTCTTGCAACTGTTGCAAGAGTAGTACTTCGTGTCAAAGTAACGGTGACTGCGGGTGCCATACAGCATTTTTGGATTCTCCACCCACTTGGTAACATTGGTGTCAACGTGCGCCTTGGAACCACACCTTGCACAAGAAGGAATGTAGTTGGGCACTATGAGGTGTGGTACCCAAACTGCCAAATCTTTAACATAAAAGGATTCTGCTGAAACCTTGCCCTTCTTAACCAGTGATTTGCGACAGAAGGAGACCCGACGCCAATCCCTGTTCGCAAAATAATCCGTGTGATTATCAACGGCACTTCGTGTGTCAGTAATAAACTGTTGTTGTGCAAGTCCATAACGCGGTTTGGGGGGGGCGTCAGGATTCCTCTTCTTCCTCTTGGTCCTCTTCTTCCTCGGCGGAGGCGCTGGTGGGGGGGGCTTCCTTTTGTATGGGTTTTCAACCGGCGGCATTGTTTGCCATTGTTGATTGTTACTGTGGTGCGATTGGAAGTCGCTCTCCGCGGCTGGCTGCCTGCCTCTCTCCTGCTAAGGATAGAGAAATAACCGCTCCCCTTCCACTGTGCAATCTGTACTCTGTCAACATGACCACCGCGTCTAAATAAATCTAAGACTACTTTAATGGATAGTGTTTAATTTAGCTAGAAGCAAGATAGCTTGTCTATTGGATAATTGGACGTATGTAAACACACGTCGTCCATTGAAATGCCAATGGAACACGGAATCTAGAATGCTCTTTTTTTCTTTTTCTTTTTTTTTCTTCGTGGCAAAAGGACGCTGTTACCATTACCCTATCAGCAGTGTCTATTACAGTAAGCTGTGCTACCTTCAATTTTTCGTGGTTGCGGTTGCTTTCGAACGCTTCGATTCGCGCGAGCGAACATATACCACGGCGCAAATGTGCGATCGTTTCAACGCGCGACCTCTGAGCGCGCGCCTCAAAAGTGACGCGCATTAGCAAATGCCGGCCGGGTGGATTACGTCAATATTTGAAAATTCGCACCACGGCGACGGTTGCCGGTAGATAAAAGGAGGGAAATCTTTCTTCTCGATGTTGAGGCGAATCTTTTTTGATTTGAGGGTGTCAAGGCGGGGACAGACGTTGGTCATGTGCCTGACACTCCGGTGTTTTGATCGGCAGTTACTTCGCCTCGTTGCAGCTGCCCGACCCTCATTCAAATTGTACTTCGTCCTCTCGATCAGTCTCTGTTACTAGTAGCTACTACGACGTAGTACTAGTACCTCGCTGAGCAGCCCCCCCCACCAGTAGTATTCTCACAATTTAAAACCTTAGTCTTTGCAACATCTTCAGAAAAAAACAAAATGAAGCTCACTTACATTCTTGTAGCATCCTCTTGGCTCGCAGCTAGCGCCTTCGGCGTGAGCCCCTCGCCTGCGTTGGCGAAGAGCCCCGTCGCTTTTCAGAAGCCTGCCTTCCGTAAGGACTCAGCGGCTACCAACAGTCCCCTCTTCCGTGACCCAACTGCGGTCCGTGCGGGAGCTGTTCCCGGCTGGGCGGCATACAATGACGCCCTTGACACAAAGCCCTTGTTGACCAAGTCTATGACATCTCTTGTTGGCTGGGCTCTTGGAGATTTGCTTGCCCAGGTGTGTAGTACAAAGCAAAGGATCTTTGTGAATATTTGCTTGCATCTTTCTTGGGAACACCTAGTCAACTCACGGACACCCCTTCTCTTCTTGCCTTTTCTAGATTTTCATCAGTGGAGGACCATTCGACATGCAACGCTTCATCACTCTTTCCATCTTCGGTTTCATCTACCACGGACCCTCTGGACACTTCTTCTACAACTGGCTTGACAGCAAAATCCCAGGAAAGGAAGGCAAGGATGTCGCCCTCAAGGTTTTCATTGATCAAGTTTGCTGGTGGTAAGTACATCATTAGAATAGCACGCCAGTCTGAAAGCACTTGCCAATCAGGAATCAACTTCTCTAACTCTTTTCCTTCGTCTACTTTTTGATTTGCTCCTCTTCTTAGCCCCATCTTCATGTCTGTTTTCTTCACCTACCTTGGTTTGGTTAACGGAGACTCCTTCAGTGCTATTGGAAACAAAATTAAGGCTGATCTTTTCACTGCTTGCCAAGGATCCTGGAAGGTCTGGCCCATTGTTCATACCGTCAACTTCCGATTCATCCAGAGCAAGCATCGTCTTGTCTTCATCAACGCTGTGCAAATCGCCTTCAACATGTTCCTTTCCATTATTGGATCCAAGAGTTAAATTGTTGAAAAGGTCGAATCAATTGAATGCGAGGACGGTATGATTTGGTGTGCAGTCGTTCTTTTTTCTGCACTGCTACAAGGCACGAGATATGGAGCTTCTGGTGAATCACTTGCCACAAATGTTTAAATGTTCAATAAGAAGTGTGATACATTAGGGACTCAATTTATCACTGCAACATTACTCTTTCCTAGTTGTAGAAATATGATTTGTTTATTTGCTTGTTTCCATTTCTGAGGCATGCTACGCCCTTCTATCTCAACTTTTCACATCAACGATAGCTCACAGGATAAGGACGCAATTTTGTACAGTACTACAAGGAAGCACCGTTTGGCGGAGGCTTGGTTTTATGCGCATACTGTACCCTTCGATCAGGGGTGGTGGTACCAGAAAGTTCAGAACTCTTCCCTTGTACTGAGTTCGTGTACTGTACTACATTTACTTCTACACCATTTCTTTCTTTGCAATATTTTTTAATAATTCAATTTGGATCAAGTTTACCATGTCATTATGGTAATGGAAGTGGTGGGAAATTATGATTTCTGGCTAGACAGCACCAAATAATTAAAGATATGTGGATAGGAAGAAGGTTTTGCCAGAAAAAAGAAAAGAAACAATACTACACAGGAAAGAGTGACTATTATAAGATGAATTATTGGAATTATTCTTAGGCTGAGTCATTAGAATGGAGAAAAGTTCTTTCAATTCGATCTCGCAGTTTTTCCACTTAGACACCTAGAAGGCACCTCTTAATGTCTGTGGTACCTTCTTCTATTGGATTGCCTCGTTCGTCATTGGTAGACTCATCAGTACTCGGGCTGCTCCTTTTCACATATCCCTGTAATTTGGGATGTTTCTACAGGCTCGGGGAAATTTCATTGTTGGAATTGGTTTGAGGTTGAGATCTGAAAAATTGAGGTTAGAAATCCTCTCTTTGGCACATAAAGCACAATTTTTGTTCAATGGTTGTTTCGAGAATTTAGTAGCAAATTAGTACCTAAAGCCAAAATTGTCAGATCTTTCAGATACACGAGAAGAAGCAGATAATTTTTGACGAGGCTGTAAAGAACAGTTGAGTTGAGAATCCCAATTTCGCACCACTTCAACAATAATGAAAGCTCTCACAAAAGTATATAGGGGAAAGCAGCAAAAACCAATCCGTATAGTATTCCAACAACGTCGCGTGAGATCCCCTCTGATTGTCTGCTCAATGCCAATCCTTTCCTAGAGACCTTTATTCGATACTTGTGATCCCTGTATACGAAACCTATCCAAGGGAAATACCCAAAGGAAATAATCCAAACGCGTGAAGGGGAAACCTGTTGTTGGTTCTTCTTGGGAAGGTTGGTCAATTACTTCTTCAACATGGAGCACCCTTCGCCTAGGTGCCGCCCCAGCGTGTTTTCATGTAATTCATGCCGAGCAAAGCCTCTCTCTTTCATTTTTTGGTGCCTCCCGTGATGCGTTCTTCACCATCTCACTCACCCTCACCTTCTGACTCACTGCTGGAAAAAGTTGTTGAAAACATCTGGAGGACTTTCTCGTCGTTGCGTCGCTTGGTGGTCTCAGCATCCAACATTTCCTTATCCTTTCTGCTCCCCGTACTCGACATGTCACTGTCAGTGTCAATCGCAATCGATTTTTCCCCGTGGTTTCTTGCTTTGTTTCTAGAAGCCGAAGGTGTTTTCTGGAGGCGATCGTCCGCCATGGGAGATTTACTGTTGCTGCTGCTGCCGGAGGTATCACTGTCGAAACCGAGAGCACTGGCATCGCGATTATGATGAGCCTTCTTCTTTGCTGGATTGCTCACATTTCTCGCGCTTTTCCTCGTATCACAATCATCGTCGGTATCCTCCAACATGCAACCAGAGTCGTCATCGCTGCTAGTCAAGTTTTCATGCAGAGTACTATTCCTTTTCGGTATTGATTTCTTTGGTCTACTTTTTGCTGCCGCCTCAAATCCACTGCTACTAGAGGAGCAGAATTCTTGCAACTTTTGCAATATTTCAGGGTTCTTCCGTGCCACCAACGTGACGTCGTCGACATTGATCGTCTTACTTGCTTTTTTGCGGTGGTTCGCAAATGCGTCTACGTCTCTTGCAAGTGATGTTGTAGCATACAAATAGACGAGTTCCGACAAAGCTTGGGTTGCACTAGCGGTCATGGTGCCGCCTCCATTCTCTCTCTCATCCTCTTCACAGATCAAGCAGACAGCAAATTGAACAGACTTTCTCAGTTCCTCCTTTTCATCCGACAAAGAGGACGCGTCATTGCTGCTGGCCTTGTTCATTCTTGTGGTGTCTGCGTCTTGTCCTTTCGGAAGGGCACTGTGTTGGTGATGGAGGAAGTGTAACTGTTCGCACTATTTGCTTCTGGAACGTTGCGATCAGTGTACTGCTACTGTAGTGCAGGTAGTAAATGCTTCTTGCAGCAACACTTTCTTCTTTCCTTTTTGCCTCGATTCGTCCAGGAATAAATGTTGATGGCTTCATAAGATGAGCGTGAAGATTGTGCCGGCAGCATTCAATTGGTTTCTTCCTCCCGTCTCGCGTGGCGTCTCCATTTACATCAAGTTAGTAGGGTTAAGGGAGACCGATCCGTTTACAACTCGTGAATCGACTGAAATTCAATCACACGGTGGCATCATGATTGTGATTCATTCATTCATTTTATTGTTTTTGCCTCATCGATCTGTATACTTGGCACTTTGGCATGTATTCAATTGTTGTACACTAAAGCATCTATCGGTCTACAGCCATTAGCCACTACCAGTACCTTGCCGCAGCGAGTTGTGGATTTTGGCTGAAGCAAAAGGACCATACATACATACGTGCACTTCCAACAAACCACGGGAACGCCGAAAATAAAAATTTGTGAACATGATGCGAGATTTTCGATTGATTCTTTGCATATCTTTGCTGGCAGGTTGTTGCTATGCCATGGGCATCAAACCTCAAAGGGTATCCGTAATAACAGGAGCCAGCGGATACGTTGGTCGAGCTGTAGCTCATGCTCTGTTAGAAGAGAAAAATGTGGAGCAAAAAATCCTTTGCCTGGTTAGGCCGACTCGGGTAGAGTCGGAAAACGATTACTGGGAAGACCACAAAGCGGCGTGTATTGAAGTCTTCCCATACGATATGCTGGATGGTGGCAAGTCTGTGCAAGCAGCGCTAGAGGCAGCGATGACAACCGACGAAAAGCAGCAACCGTCAGATTCGTCTTCTCTCTGCGTTTACCACGTTGCCTCTTGGTTTTCTCCTAGTGAAAAGCATGTGCAAATGGCGAAGGACAATGTAAAGGGAACGGAGGATCTGGTGAGAGTGTTGGGGAAGTTTCCTGGTTGTAGGCTAGTCGTGACGAGTTCCATGGCAGCCGTGCGAGCTACAAATCAAGAGCCTAGTAATGGGAAATTTTATACAGCAACAGACTGGAATACAGTATCCAAGCTAGGAGATAACTGGGGGGCTAGCTACCAATGGTCGAAAGCAGAATCGGAACGAAGAGCATGGGCCATAGCAAAAGAATTGAATATAAACATGGTGTCACTCTGCCCATCGTTTGTGTTTGGGCCACCTGCTTCCACTGAGCTCAGCAGCAACTCGTTTTCCACGGAACTAGTTGGCCAATGGATCAAAGGAGAATCAACTGTGCAAAGTCGCCTTTTTGTGGACATTAGAGATGTGGCCCAAGCGCATGTTGCCGCGGGAACTTTGCTACACGCAGTAGGAAAACGCTACATTGTTTCGACAGAGAAACGCCTCAAATCTGAAGCTGTAGCCACAGTCCTGAAAAAGATGTGCACGGAAGCAAACTTAGGAAACCCAGACAAGATTACACACGATGCCGTATTCACAGGGGGCTCCATTCCCATTGGAGAGAAGGAGGTCGAAGCAGAAGAAAGGTTGTTGAAGGATCTCGACGTCTCGCTCCGACCAGCCGAGACCACTATTGCTGATATGGCAGAGTTCCTAATCCAATCTTTCAAGAAGGATGCTACAAAAGCCACCTGATAAGAGAGCCGACGATGAGTTGAACAATTTGCAAAAAATGAATATCCCTAATGAAGTCACGAGAATACAGGAGCAACAGGGAAGTCTTGTGGAATTGATGAGAGCTAGCGGCAGTGGATGGCAGCACCTTGTCCCATTCTATCAAAGTGATTATCCATTCATTTGATGTCTTGCTTGTCGTTTGAGCTCTTCACACGGAGCGTATCGTACGCCAATAATTAGAATCCGCGATACTCTTCCACCAAGAGCCAAACGGATATGACAAAAATGTATCTAGTTATTGGAAAGAAGTTACACTATAAGTAGTAGGTTTGTCAGCATGATTCTTTCGTCCCAGTCAAAAGTGTTCCGTGAGGATTTGTTTGATCCATCTATTGACACCAGAAAACGGAGTTTATTCCATATAGGAAATGTAAAAGTAAACCGCTGCCCAATGAAAAATAGATCCGCTCAACACAAACAAATGCCAAATGCTGTGGTCCAAAAAATTGTCACGCAAGAAAAAAGGAACACCGGCAGTGTATCCAATACCTCCCAAAAGAATCAGGTAGACGGCACCCTGCGGAACCACTGCCACCACATCTCTTGGGGCAAATGCAGCAACCCATCCCATACCCAAATACATTGACAGGGAGAAGATTTGTTTTTTCGGCCACGTGGGGTGAGCGTATTCAACATGAATGCCGAGAAAACACCCCGACCAGATAAAGATCAGCATGGCTACCATCAATTTGAAATGATTGATCATGGTGATAGTAATGAATGGTGTGTAGGAACCAGCAATCAAAATGTAGATGGCGCATTTGTCCAACACCTCAAAGACATAGCGCGTGTGCTGCAAAGCAAAGAAGGAGTGAAAGAGAGTAGAACTTGTGTAAAGTATCAAGAGGGAAGCAGAATAGATGGCGCAGCTAATCACGTGGCGAGTCGACATTTCTTTGACATGTCGAGACAAAACAACTGTCCCAACAATAGCCAAGACTATACCCAGACCGTGAGTAACGCCATTCATTATCTGGTACGGAAAACGCCAGTGATGAAAAGAAGTGAGGTGAGAAGGTTTCCCCTTCAAAGACATTCTAAGAAATAATGCAGTTCCCATACATACCTCTTGAAGAACTAGATTTCCATTGGTGTCGACATACATACTATCTTGACCACGTCGCTCTCGTTTCAGAAGCGCTTGTTCAATGGCAAGGCAGCCTCGAAATCCAATCCGATTCACACTCAAATTGACATCTACCAAACCACACTGACCGATAGTGTCTCGTTGAAGCAATTCCGCAAAGGCCATGCCACCTTGTTCACCGATCAAACACTTTCTCATGTACAATCGCTTCAGTGTACGATTGCCAGAGCAGGCCAAAAAAATGGCAGAAGCTCCGTAGGGTCCTAACCTATTTCCTTGTAGTCGCACTTCTTCCACAAACTTGCTTTGTGCCAAGAACTTGCTCAACGCCAGCGCTCCATGTGACTTGAAACCTGGAATGCCATGCAACTTTCCTTCCTTGGAAGATCGGCTAAAGTCAATGCGTTTGATGAAACGCAGCGGTCCATTGCCATGTCGTAATAAGACTTCCACGAGGGCCAGCATGTCGGCATCATGAAAGGCGCCACTCACGCGCAAAGATGGCAAGGCAAATCGCAGGGTCGTTAATACACCGGCATTGACACGAGATTCGCAACCATAAAATTTACACGTGGCCATGTACTCGGCTAGAATTTTTTCGACGATGGGCATCTTGCCCTCGGCGTGTGGTTGCAGCATGGGTGCCAAGACAAGTGGCGATATAATATTGGAATTTTGTCTTGCCAATTCCTGTAGATTGTAATCATGATGGGCATCATCATCATTATCGTCGTCACCGGCATCCTTGTTATCGTCGCCATTGAACATATCATTGGTGGAAGGATTTCGTTCACCAAAAAAGTCATGCAGCAAATCATCTTGACTCGTAGTGTTACGGATACTACTACTGTGGTTGCTAGTAGGACTATCTCGGATTCTGCACTCACTACAGTACATGCCTCCTGCCAAGCTTCCAACAAGTCGCGTAGAAAGCGGCATACTGCGACGAGGTGGAGACGGGAATTGCTTCCGGTTCTGAATCCCAGCTGTATCCTCCGTTTCCAAGGACGACGACATCATAGAAGATGCTACCAACACTGGACTGGATCCAGCTGCTGCATTCTTGTTGGCTTCTGTTTTCAAGAGGGAAGTTGACTCATTCGCGGTAGCCTTTCCATTGACTGTCCTGGCAGTGATGCCTTCAGTTGTGGCTTCGTTGGAGGATGGTGCATTGCCCATGATGACTGGTATTTATGTCGAACTTTTTGTCAAGTGTTCTGTCGCGTTCGCTTTTCAGGGCCCCCAAAACTTTTGTGAATGCAGACTTTACCTTCTTCACCAATCTTTGATAGCTAAACTAGATAGAGATCTCTACTGGTATCGACAGACGGGAAGGAAGAGTAAATTCTGTTGGAATATAAAACAACGCAATAGCCATGCAAGAAAGAAAATGATGGCGACGGTTCAATGAGAAGCGAATCGAATCTTTCTCATTTGACGTCGACATATCCCGCGCCAACACGTTGTTACTCGTTCGTTACTATTAGCTAGCTAGCTACTAGCTGTCTCTTATACACATCTGACGCTGCCGACGAATAGAGAGGTGTAGATCTCGGTGGTCGCCGTATCATT
>ENA-ORBV01010085-ORBV01010085.1-microbial-mat-metagenome-genome-assembly--contig:-NODE-10085-length-15243-cov-9.063761_pt1 | contig 15243 bp, 9 predicted proteins | sample MGYA00237777_ERZ505514 | MGnify/ENA primary metagenome ERZ505514 (study PRJEB26160, sample SAMN06269048) | microbial mat metagenome | isolation source: Oligotrophic lake microbial mat | place... | reverse complement strand
GCGCCGGGTCTTCACCCCGCTTGGCAAGGCTGACATCGGCGCAATCCCGACAGTAGAAACCATTCACGTACACGGGCAGAACTCCGGATCCACAGAACGGTCGAGCCAGCGAGAGCTTGAGCTGAAAGATGCCTCGTTTAGCGCAGCACAGGCCCCAATTCCACCTGGGAGCAACCGAGGCCCCAACTACTGCTTGAGGGTTGTATGCCGCAACCCACGGTGACCAACAGCGGAGGCACGGCCATCAACTGGCACGCAACTCATCACCGGCAAGCCTTCAGAGTTCAGTTCCCCTCAAACACCTGCTCCTCCGCCTCTGAGGTGGTGACGTATAACTGCAACGCTATTTCCGGCCCCTCGCCGTGTAGGTAGGCTACGCGGATCCGATGCTCGCCTTTGCCAAGGGAAATGCGACCACTCTTGCTGACAACTTTGTCCGGTCCATCGTGGTCCACCGCGAGCGTGTCATCGCCCACCACAAGCATATCGTCGACCCAAAGAATCGCGTGGTCTGAAACGACGCGGAATTCGAATTGGTCGGCCGCCTTAGTCGTGAACTTGGAATCGTACGTGATAGCGAACCATTTGACTCTGTCTGCGACACCTGGAAAGCTTGGCTGTTTGCGGACGTTCAGTGATCCCACGTAAAACAGACGCTCCCGTGCGAAACGACCTATCTCGGCGGGCTTTGTGCCGGGTGTGATGAAATATACGGTCCCCTTAAACCTCGGTTTTGGATCACTGACTCGCCAGCCAGAATTCTGCCTCGCCCATAAGCTCCTTTGCAAATCCGCGCCGTTTAGCAACACCGCTTCGCTCGGCGGCGGCACAACGCCCCGCACCCGAACCGATCCCACTCCGATGAAGAAAAGGATCGTCAGAAGCACAGCGACACCGAGGCTTTTGGCAAACGCGTAGCGCGGCGCCGAGCGCACACCCAGCCACCATGGGTGCCCCGCCGCTTGGCGCCTGCCCCTCGACGACGCCTCGTGCTTCAAGCGGACTCTCGCATTGAGCTTACTTTACCAGTCAACGGCAGCCGAGCGCTATGGGCAACCCTGCAGGCGTCTATCCGCGCACACGCGACCGCTCCGGGCGGTTATAAACACTCCGAGCCGTTGGAATAGTAAACCGTCACGCGAACCTGGCTCACATACGCGCGCGAGTTACCAACCGTCTTCCCGTAAAGAACAGACTGTGCCACTCCAAAGCCAGCAGCATTCACTTCCGCCGGAGTCCAATTAACACCCCAAAGATCATCCGACCCCCCGTATTCGGCCCATTCTAGCTTCGGGCTAGCCCATGGTTCTGCGGCTGCGCGTTCAGCACCCGCGGGCTGCCCTGCCTTCAGGAGCCTTACGGAATCATCACCGATTGAGCCGTCGAAACCCGCGCGACGAACACCCACTTGGATCCCGCGTATGACCGCCTGAGCAGGGACCTCCAAGGCGAACTGATCGGTGAGCAAGTGGTCGCGGTACATTGAATCAACGGCCACGATTTGGGCTGCATCCTCAGGGACCTCCGATTGCAGCTGGATCCCCTGGAGATTGCTCCACACCGGTGGCGGCAAGCAATCCATACCCGCAACGCCATTTGTTAGGCATTCGGAGGCGGCACACATCTCCTGCGTGCCACCACTCTGGGTGCAGGCCTTGGAACAATCGGATACCGAAGCGCAGCTCACCGCGTACAGGGCGGTGTAGGCCTCGTCCGTGCCACTAAAGCCCGCGCTCCGGGCCCGACGCGCCGTGCGCGGCGTTGTTTCGAGCACCGACGCTTTGGTGCAGTCCCCAACCGGTCCGGTTGGCGGTGGTTCTTCAACCCCGCAACCCGACAGCAGTGCGGCGCATCCGATCAGCCTAATGGCACTAAGACCAAAATCTAGATTGAACAACGAGAGACCTCACTGCGTTACAAGAAGTTTGAGCAAAGCTGTGCTTGAGCCATAAATCGAGGGTTTCTGAGGGACTGCAGCATTTGCGGTGGCCCGGGTATCGCCTCAAATCCATTGAGCCTGGCCAAATAGGTCTGCAGGCGCCCAAACGTGTAGTCGCTAACCCAGATGGGCTTGCAGTAGCTCATGAAATCCAGATGCTTCATGGGGTCCACCAACTGGTGATCCAGGATGTCGAAGCCCCAGCTGCCAATGAGTCCACCACGATAGGGATAATTCGGATCTCCATCGACACCGCAGGGAGCGTGAGCTTGCCCGTAAACGTGCCCCAGCTCATGAGCAAGTGTGCCCGCCGAGGATCCCCCTGAGTAACCGATCCCAACCGCAGTGCCCGCGGTAGGATGATTCATGTCCCCATCGAGAGCTCCCCCGAGCACGCAACTTGGCGTGCAATATTGTTCAATCTGATCGGTGAAGCGCACCAATCCGAAATAGCTTAGATTGGAAGCAGGTTTTTCCGCTTCGCGCAGGGCAGCTATCTCATCAAGCACCCCTTGCATGGAGGTGGCGGTGGTCGGTACAGGCTCGGCTCGCACGCTCAGCTCAACGGCTGTCGCAGGAAACAGTCGAAATAACGACTTCCGATAGATCTCGATCTGTGGACCTGTAGTGTCTGGAAGCAATGGACCATTCGGGCCTTGAACCAATACGGGCACAAGCTGAACATGAATCTCCCCCACGGAGCGCGCTCTGAGGTCGGCCAAACCTTCCTTGGGGAATCGCGCCATCGACCCACTTGACTCCGGCGGACACGCTTCGGTCTCAAATAGGCCAACAGCATACTTCGTACTATTTGTGATTGCCTCCGCGGGGACTTCGAAATTGTAACTCGTATCGAGATCGCGCTCGATCGAGGCATCGTGGAGGGTAACCGTACGCGTAAAAGTGAGTTCGTGAGTAGCCCCGTCGGCGTCGGAATTGGTAAGCGTTAGCCGGGCGCGGACGATTCGCGGAACCCAGCCTGGCTCGGGGACGACATACGCTCTGAAAAGTGCAGGGCGTCCCGCCACGATGTCAGCCTTCCGTGACACCACCTCCACCATTTGGTTAACCAGTGGAACTTTTACCGCTTGAAATGCGGCCAATTCGAAAATGCGGACACCGGTCACGACGCGTTCGGTAGCTTGGTCTGTGCATGTTCGCGTTCCTGCGGTGCCGCCGTTCTCGGATTTGCTAGCCGCGCTTCCGGGGTCAATCGGGGTACTCGCGCACGCAGCGCACGCATTAGCCATGACGAAGGTGAGAGCCCTCGATACTGATGTACGAGGGCGATAACACAACGCCTTTGGCCTGGGCTTACTGGAACGGACTGGGCGGCGTGGTGCGACCATCCGTTGCTCCTTGGTCTATCACTGTGGCCGCCTGAATTCGAGCAGTGCACCCGCGCCCACCTTGAGGCTCTTCGCAAAGAATGAGCCGCGATAGACCGCGTTGGCCTCGGAACCGAGCACCAATTGGCCATTGGGAGCCACGATGGCACCGGTGAATGAAGCATTAACCAAGCCCGGCTGCGTGCCGAAGTAGCCAATGACTAAGTCTGAGTGAGCTGGCGCGGATGTCTGCCCCCGAAGATCAAGCGTCGTAGCAATGTGAACCACTACCTTGCTCTCAGCCACAGATACCGTCCCCTGCTTGTCAACGGAAAGCCCCGCAAACTGGTACTGACCAGGTTGCAAGCTCAACCGTGCTCCCGGGCCCACATGTACGGCCCCGTAATTTCCGGGCGCGAGATCTCTTGATTGGCCCGCTTGCACTTCAACGGGGCCAGATGTTTGTAGCTGAAATGCTACGACCCAGTCCAACGACTGCGGAGGTAAGACCCCTCGGGCCTGCGCACCTTCAATGGTTGCACCTTGGCCGAGCATAAGCGGTTGCGCTGTAACGGTAGATCCCAAGACCGCACTTCCAGTTCCAACAAACGTTCGTCCGCCGGACATCAGATTGCCTACGCTTGCTTTCGCCCCAAGGATGAGCTCGCCACCGCTTACCAGAGTTGCAAGTTCTCCCCCAGCCACAACGCTCGTGCGGTCGCCAAGAACTACGGAATCAAGGCCAAAGCCCGTCACATTGTGCGCGAAGCTCAGGTCAGTGAGCTCTCGGCCTGAACATGCAGGCGATTGTCCCACGCTAGCCGTGGAAGTCTGGCCGTCCACAGTCCAGGAGAGGATCTGCCCCGGAGATAGGGGTGCCGCAAAACCTCCGGCCACGAGACCACCGTCAAATATAGTCGGCTGGCCCAAATCAAGAACGTTTTGAGCGCCAGCATTGAGGCTGACTTCGTTACGCTGACCTATCGGAATGCTACGGAATGACAAGGGGTTGGCGTAGCCGAAGAACGCCACCGATCCACTCGAACGTTCCAATACGCAGGGTCCGGCAAGAATAATGCGGCAGGCGTCCCCGATTCGATCATTGTCCGAATCAGCCTGATCCAGGTTAACAACACTCGGACAGTTGTCCTTCATGTTGGGCACGCCGTCTCCGTCATCGTCAGCCATCGGCTGATCGGGGAATGGCACTCCGGGCTGGCGATACGTGATTTCTCCCAAATTCACCGAACTGAGAAGCCGCACGAGTCTTTCGGGCGTAAGCCCTGGGGGAGTTGCGCGCCCTGACAACGCAGCATCCGCGGCTCCAAGCACAGTCCTCACTGGGATCGTCGTCCCGTAAACCAATGCGCCAGCAATATATTCACCTTGCGCAAGGCTTCTTCCTTGGTTCAGCCTGGCGACCAGAAGCTGGTGTGAAAGCTCATCAGTGACGGTGTTAGAAGGCGTGTCCAACGTTCGCTGCACGTCGCTCACGGTTGCAAGCTTCAAAACGCCGCCCCCCTGCCCTAACTCGATAGGAAGCTCCTTGGCGATCTCGGTGGAGTTGCCGCTCCAATACTGCGGCAACTGAATGGTGGTGGCCAATGGCCGCTGACGCCGGGCCCCCAGAACCTCGTGCGTGGTTGGTGAACCGAAAGGCGAAAAGACGTGCACAGCGTTAGACGCTTTCACGCCCTCCCAGCGCCATTTCCAGATGCCCGCCGCAGGCCCGGTAATCTTATGGATTCGCGTTTCCACGCTTAGCGCTTTGACGCCGTCATTGTTTCCTGACGGATTCGTGACGAGTGTGGTGGGCGACGTGTCCTCGGCACCAACCAAAGGCATCGAGTTGCCACTCGGATCCAAGAGCTTGTATTGGATTGATGCACTCGCCCCCAGCGACACACCTGGAAACTTGCTGTCGTTCAACGAGTCGGCATCTGATTCTTTGAGCTGGATCTCCGTGGCGCCAGGACCTACGGCTATCGGGAATTCGAAGGTCCCGTCGTAATCCGTGTCGCGCATGTAGGGTAGATCGGGCACTCCGAAAGGGCCGGTTGAATCCGCTCCAATGAATGAAAATTCGCCGAGCGCGTGGCTCACCATACCGTTCGATCGCACCTTGAAGGCGTCTGCCGTTGCCACCTTTAGCGTCTTGGTTGGGTCGGGCAAAGTGTTGCAGTTCTCCGACATAAATACGTGAAGCTCGTACGTGAACGGGGCCTTCCCGTCGCCTGTAAGCGAGGCGGTGGCCGGGTGCGGGCCATCAAAAATGGGGTCCCACACGTCGTCGTGCAGCTCGTCGCTGCTCATTGTCTTCAGCAGCACCCGCGGGCGAGTGCCACCGTTGCAGTTGCCGCTGCCTCCATCCCCGCAGGGGTCCGCACTGAGTTGGTAGCAAGTTTTGAGAACGTTCGTTTCCTTATCAAACTGGTGCAGGCCGCCGTTGTCGCCGTCGAATACCTCCACCACCAAGCGATTGAGTGCCGCAGTATCTTCCGGCCCCACGCTTATCTTAAGTCGAGCTTCGCTGGCTCCCACCGTATCCACGCCTTGGCCGCTCAAGACGAGCATCTTGCCGTCGTTGCTTTCGGCGGTGGGGAGGCCAGTGAAGTTGGTGCTAAGTGGGCTCAGCCCCTCACTGGGACCTGGGACGCCTGAGTATACCGTGACGGAACCGTCAGATTTGGTGGCTTCGAGGTCGTCGAGGCCGTCGCCGTTGACGTCGGTAACTTCAATCTTCGTGATGCCCGTGGCCCCGTCGAGGGTGTTGGTGGTGAGGGTGCCGTCGCCGTTGGAGATGAGGGCGTAGACTTTGCCGCCGCTTAGGATGGCGAGGTCTTCGATGGGGAAACCTGGGGCGATCTGTGCGCTGCCTGCGGTGGCACCTGCGGGGTCACTCGAATCTCCGTTGAAGTTGCCTGCGAGGAGCATGACTGGGGCTGCGTAGGGGATCGGAGTGATCACCTCAGGAAGTACGACATCCGGGATCGTGCTGTCGGGCGCCGAGTTTATCCGAACCTGCAGCGCGATGGGGCCGTCCGCATTTCGGATAGAAACGGCTGCAGGCTGGCGCAGGCCTGTGACATCGACACCCACGACGTGGTCTACGCCATGCCCGAAGTCAACCGCGAACCCTCTCGCCGATGACATGAAGACCCTGGAGGGAACCTTGTTCGCGTACGCGACCCGAATGTCATCCAACCCATCCGAATCGAAATCGTCCAGTTCAACGCCGGTGGCTACGCGCTGTCCGTTGGACTTGAATGGTGCATCAAGGGCCGGAACACACGCCAACCCAAACAAGCTTGACTTGCACCAAATGACGGCACCATTGCCCACTCCGACAATGTCTTCAACTCCAGCGTTTTCACTCGGGAATGAACGAAACCGACCGGCGACCATCGTCTCCAACGAGATATTGTCGGACACGGTGATTGCCGAGTGACCGCCGAGCGTACTGAAGGTGCTCAGCTTGGTCCCCTTGGCCCACACGAAGTCACTGAAGTAATCTCGGTCAACCCGAAGAGGAGCCACGTCGATCTCCGGCGAGAATCGGAGGCCCTGCGAGGATCCCAGGAAGACATCGATCTCCCCGCTCCGTCGCTGCCCTACGAGGTCGTCGTAGGAGTCCCCATCGATCCTTGCGGTCGATATCATCTGATAATGCTCCGCGGGCGCCCCTCCGAATTCTGGAGCCGCAGCGCCATTCAGACCGCTAAAGGCGATGCGTTGCCGATTGAGAAACGCAAGCGCCTGCCCACGCCCATCAAAGTTCCCAAGGGTTGCAGCGTTTAGCCATGCGTCCTTGGGGAGTTCCACGCGGTAGGTGAGATTTCCCAATGATGACCTAGTGATTTCGAGCTCAACCAACCCTGCGCCCACATCCACGAACGTGCCTGTGTCGACCACGCTATCGCGATCCAGATACTGATGAATGGGAGTACCCAGTCCTGGCTTGTACGATGCCGACCCTGATCCTGCAGACTGAAGAACGCGAGTACCCAGTCCCTGCTGAGGCGACGCCGCCCCTGATTCTCCTACGCCAGTAACGTCCTTGATCCAGGAGCAAAAAAGAGAAACGGCTACGCCCTCGCCGAGGACGTAAGGCGATCGCCTCTGCGTTGCCGGTCTTCTGCCTGCCACAACGACCGCTTTCAGGAGACCATCCTCGAAACAGCCGGAGCCAGAGTCCCCTTCCCAGACCTGTTGGAAGGGGGTACTAGGTGTTTGCGAATTCGGGTACCAGCCAACCAGCCATGGGTCGGGTCCAAGCACTGCTAAACGAAATGACGCACTGTTGTACTGAGGGAACGACGATGTGATAGCGTTCGCCGTAGGCGGACAGTCAGGGCAATTTCGTGGCCTGGTAAGCCTGTGAAGTATACTCGACTGCACCTGCACGGTCGGACGCCCGGCGACCCAAGCCTCCACGTCCAGGAACGTTGAAGGACCGTTGCAATCCAGCGCGGCCTCACCCGGCGGCTCAGTCCCTTGGTTCTCGAAGAAGACAGCGGCAAGGTCCTGTGGACCTCGGACTGAAGCATTCTGGCGCACTCCGCGGATATACATGCCGGGAGCGAATTGCGTCTGGGTAACGTCTAGAGGGCCGGAGCCGCCCAACGGCCATACCAATTCGCCGCTCGTTGCACCCTCCACAACGTGAGCTGCAGTGAGAACCCATCCGTTACCGAGGTAGCTTCCTGAACCAGCAGTGCTCCCGGAAACTTTCAAGGGTGGCGGCCGCTTAACACGAATTCCTACTACGCTTGTGAGGTCGACGATCGGACGACCGTTAATTATCGGAGATTCTACCCGACCTGAGCCCTCCGGTGCGGTGTCGCACCCTAACAACATCAACAGCGGCACAGATGCCATAATAACTCTTCGGGTCATCGTTTTCTATTCCCTTCCTGATGTCGGCAATGCAGCGCACCGATCAGCTCAAAGGCGCCACACGGCAAGATAGTCGCCTCCGAATCTCTCGGATCCCCTGCGGCACTCAGCCATACCTGCCTGATCACTGAAACTCCCCCGGCGGCACGGTCCTACCATCTCCCCCGTCAGGGCCTGGATAGCCCCAGCAGGTTATCTTCCGAGCGGTCGTCATAGCGCAAGAATGAAAGGTACCCACGGCCACTTGGTCAAAAGTCCCCGCCGGCGGCCGTGCCTGTCGGCATTCGACGGACCCAACTACGCACGTATCCGCGGTACCGTTGCCCCAGCATTCAACGTGCCCGTCCTCAGCTTCTGCACACCCATAGTGGAGCCCCATCGCGACCCGCTTGAACTTTCCGGGCGGTGGCACGGCTTCGGTAGTGGTACTCTTCGCATCGCAGGGGTATGTTTTCACCGGGTTCGGACCCTTGCCTGCGCCCCAACATGCTAACTCCCCAGCGTTGCGCACAGCGCACGTCGTCCACGCGTAGGTGCTCATGTCCGAAAACATGCCCGACGGCGCATCCCGCTGGCCAATCTCGTCCCCGGTGGCACAGTCAGGGCTTGTAGGGGCAGGCTCTGCCAGCGCATTCCAACATGCAATGGTTGCATCGGTTTTGCGCAATCCACACCCAAACCGGAATCCTGCGGTTACGTGGGAAAAGCGTTCGCTCTCCGGTGGTGGGGCAAAGACGATGAAGGATGAACGGGATAAACCCATACTGGCCTTCCCGCTTTCATCGAGCCAGTAGATCTCAGAACTGTCTACTCCGACCGCTGAGACTCCCTCGATGGCAGCTGTGGGAAGTGACGGCACGCTGTCACCCGGCTCAGCAAAACAAAGGAGCACGCGGTCTTCTCGGATACCGCACACCGCTTCGCCATAACTGGCGAGGTGCAAGAATTTTCCGCTAGGCGCAGCGCCCGCCGCGAACTTTCCTCCCCAACACTGGATTGCTCCTTTGGCATCAAGGGCACAACCACCAGCGGGGGTGACAACTAAAGCGTGCTCCTCGACTTTCGTTGATGTCGGGCTCCCCGGCCCGCCCCCACTTGCTGAGCCTCCAACGGACGTGCTTACGATTTGCCCACCCACTCCACCGCTGCCAGGCGAAGGGGGCATCCCCCCCAGACCATTCAGGACGCTGCTTGGCGAGCTACCCCCAGCCGGTGACCCAGACGGCATCGCTGCAGGCGGCTTGGGAATAGAGTCTGCAGTGTCGCCACAACCGCCTGACGCAAGCGCCGCGAACAATGCCAGCCGTGAACCGATCATCAGTGTTCTCTCCTTCAAATGCATTGAAAACTGTCTCACTTGAGAATGATTGGGGGCTTAATGATGCACACTTGGTCCGCTGAACAGTCGACTGTCTCACCAAAAACCCCTGCGCAATCGGTGACATCTTTACAGCTTTGGCCGAGTGTTCGACCCCTGCCGGCACTACAAACCGGCCTGGTTGCCTCCGCACCCGGCCCTCGAAACGGATGAAGGTACACGCAGCATTCGGCCCCCGTTCCATTCGGATCCACCAAAGGTTCGTCTTGCCCCCGGCACGCTTGGCAGTAGGAGGGCCCACCTGCCGCTGCCGGATAACACCGATTCCATCGCTGATCGCCTTGGCAGCAATCGGAGTCAGTATTACACTGCTGCCCCTTTGCCGCACCTGGGGCCAGCCGCGGAACACATGCCGCACAAACACTCGCAGGCGTCGAAAGGCTGTCGTCGAGCACACAGAGGTTACTCGTTCCGCAGCAATCGTTTGCCGCCTTGCAACCCTGACCGGCTTGGCTGCACTCGCAGTAACCGTCGTAGAACAGCTGACCGACACGCGATGAATCCAAGTTTGCGTATCGCGGATCGCCGCTAACCTGCAAGCTAACGGGAGGGCGCCCGCCACTTGCGGTTGCTGCGCCGCCGCTGCTGGTCGCTCCGCCGCTACCGGTGCTTCCGCCGCTGTTGCCTGCGCCGCCTGAGCCTGGCGGAGGTGGAGGTGGAGGTGGAAGCGGGGGCAACGGTGGAGGGGTCTCAAGCTCAGTGAACTTGATGAACGGGATAGGCATCCGAATCGACCCAAGCGCGCTGAAATCTGCCTCGGGGGACCAAAGGTCGTGCTCGGCAGTAATCAGCGGAATGTTGATATCCGGGATGCCAGCGTCGAACTTCACGATGCGTTTGCTCCAGGTCTTGCTGAAGAAGGCAAACTTCACCCGCACCTTCGCGGCGAGCTCCCCGTGCAAGATTTCATGAATCCCGACGCTGGCTCCCACCTTGTAGAACGCATCAAGTCGATACTTCTTGGGCACTCCCGGCGGAAAGATGAGGTCAGCGCTGGGAATCATGCCGGTTAGATCCGAGGGAAGCGGTCGTGCATCCACCTCTGATTGCACCCCAATGCCTGCGCCCGCGTAAAGCGGGATTTCCAGACGACCTAAGGCCACCGTGCCTGAAAGACCAACCTTGGCGCTCACCGCACCGAAATCGAACCCGGCGCCAAGAAACAGCGTCACCCCAGAGCTCGCAGTGGGTGTTAGCGACACGTCGACTTTCGCGATCGGCTCTTGCGTGTTGCTCTGATACGCGGTCAACAAGGCTTTCGGGGTTAGCGCGAAAGTAAAGGCCCCATTCAAGCCGTATTCGATAAACACGTCGATGGTTAGGTTCATCGGAATCGGACCGATGAAGAACGAGACGTTCGCGACCTGATTGGACTCGCGACGGTTGCCTGGTCCGTTAGTGCCGCCTTCCAAGAACGGAATCTCGAGCCCTGGCAGAGAGGGAACGGAGTCAGTTAGCAGCGCCGATTGGCCCGCGATCAGCTTCCCCACCTCCTGCTCGTAGTACCGAACAAACAGGTTGATCGTGTCCTCAGGGGATAGCAGGCCGCAACCAGTAAACGGCGCATCGGCAGTTGGGAAGTCCGGCGGAAGAGCCTTTCCATCCCCGATCACTTTTTGGCAGAAGTCTCCAGCAAAGCGCCTCCCGTTTCCGACAAGTTCCTTTTCCTGTCGAATCAGCTCCTGCGTGTCGCGAAGCGCTTTCTGGGCGCGATTGACTAGCTGGGAAACCTTCTGGATGCCCTCCTCGCATCTTGCCCGGGCGGCAGCACTGGTGTCTAAATCATCTAATAGACGCGCATTGTTTCCCATCAGCGAGGGCAAGAAGTCCTTCCCCAACAAGATCAGATGGGCATCAGCGGCAAGCCCGCAGCGATCCATCTCAAGGCGCGCGAGTGCGTCAATGAGAGTGACATCGCCTCCGACTCCCAGCAGCTTGAACCCTACGGTGGCGGTGGCGGAAGCTTGAGCCTTAACTTTGAACTTGGCGTCCCCCAACGAAAGCGGCTCAGAAATGTCGTAGTTCAACTCCAGATTCGGATCGAAATCGAAACTGATGGGCCCCAGCCTCCCGCTGCTACCCTTCTTGTCCCCGAACGCAGGAGCAGCGTCAGAAACATTTCTTACACCGGGTGCTTCGCTCGGATCAACCTTGTACTTGCACCAGGGGTGTTCACCGACCGGGAAGCTGCACGCGGGCTCCCCGGTACCGCCACACCCTGGAGGCTTGGCGGATGTATACTCAGAAGGCTTTTCGACCGGTCGCGGGAAGAACGTGTCGGGAGGGAATACCTGAGCTGTTAAGTTAGAGTTGGGGTCAGTTCGCGGATCGGTGTTGACGGGGGGGGGCAGGTGGGAACAGACGAGGGTGTCGGAGCATTGGAACAGGTTTGCCCCGTCATCAACGCCAGCACAGCCGGGCTCTGGCTGCCCGCAGGCAAACCTACCGGAACAAATACCTACGCATTTTTCGCCTTGTTTGAAGTCACACTGGCTGTGTTTGGTTGGATCGATGCATACTCCGAGGCGCGAGCTACAAGATTGGCCGAGGGCACATTCGGTCGCGCTGCTGCATCTCTTTGTCTTGAAGGAAGCATCAAGCGCCGCGCACTCATAGGTTCGCCCGCACGTGAACCCGATTGGGCACGTCGGGGTCGCTAAGGTGCAGGTAGCGGTTGGATGCACCGATACCAGGTCGCAGAGCGCTTGTTGCTCTTTCGAGAATGGATCGCACTGCTCCAAGATGGAGGGAGGCGTCGCAAACCCCGAACAATCCGAGCACCCCGGCTCCGTGCCTATCTTGCAGTTGGCAAAGCACAGCGCCGCCTTGTTATGCACCGCCGCTAACGCCAATGCCTTCTCGGCCTCTGCTGCATTTGGTGGAAGCTCAGGGAAAGCGGTTGACTCCTCAACGCACGTGCTTTCAGCCGGAAGCGCGGAAGTCTGTCCACAAGGTATTCCCGGATAAAAGTTGCACTTATCGAGCGGCGGCAACGTTGCGGGCAGGTTCCTTATGGGTTGTTCGCAAACAAAGCTGCGTTGACCGGTGCTGGTACACGGCTGATCCGACCACGTTCCGTCCGCCATGATGGCGAGGCACGACTCAAATTGCGGACGCTCTGGCGCCCACTTGGTGAATCTCCCTGGGATCGGCAGGCCCTGAACCCAAAACGGTTTGCCGGACGGCTCGCCGTGCGCGGCCCACCGCCACTCTTCGGGGTTGGCTTTGGTGTTGCCACCCAGCCACGCGGGGAGCGCGGCCACACTTGAAAGCCACAGATCCTCGATCCGATCGTCTATTTTGATCAGCGAACGCCCGGGCTCGGCATTGCAGAGACTGTTGGCATCGTCCCAAGTCTTGGCGCCGTTGCAGAACCAGTAAAGGCTGTCCCTAAACACCTTGTAAGTGCAGCTTCCCCCAGGAAGCGGTGCGCAGTTGGGCGCGCCGCATTGCCCTTGCGCGTTGCAGGTTGCTTCTTGGCGGCTGCCACTGCAAGCCTCGACGACGCAGGACTTTCCAGCACGCTGCAGGTTCTGTTGATCGGCGCAACCACACGGCCCAGCACTCGTGTTGTTTGCGTCGTGAGGGCACGAGTCCAAACAATCTGGAACTCCGTCGCCGTCAGTGTCCGTCTCTGCCTTTGCGCAACCGCACAGCAGCGGATCGGTCTTTTTCGGGTCGAGCACGCACGCATCTTCGGGGTCAACTGTGCCGTCGCCGTCGGTGTCCCGCCGGAGCCCGAGAATCCCGACCCATTCAAAAGGCCGCTGGGTAATCGTTGCGGAGGGTCCCACGTTGAGCGAATTCGAGAGAATGCCCCCTGTAATTCGGGCATTCGCGAGAACTTGCACGTCGGTGTAGGGGGCGACCGCCATGCCAGAAAACTGACCACCGATAACCAACTCACCCGCGTCCGAGGTGCTACCAACAAGAACAAGAAGCCGACCCTTTGGGCCATCAGGCTGGCTCACCGTGCCCCTCGATTTGAGCACATGGTCCACGATCAGAGTGGTCGAGCCCCCGCCGGGCGTCACCGACACCTTACCCAAAGGAGAGACGCGGAAGTACCCGAAATGGTAGCGGCCACTTTGAAGCGTGAGCTCCGCGTTGTCGAAAACCTCCAAGCTTCCGTAGGAGCCCGGCGGCAGCGTTAGGCGACCGTTCTTCGGGACGCCGATATAGCCTGAACTTCCGCCGAGCCGCTTTTCAATTCCAAAATTCAGGCTCCGCGGAGTGACGGGGCCGAGAGAAATACCGCCTTTAACCGTGGCGTACGGAGAGACGCTAGGCTTAACCTCTGAACGCAAACTGCCTGCAAGCGTGCTGTACCTGGCGACGGTAACTTGCGCTTTAGCAACGAGGCTACCCAGCTGTGCGCGAGCTCGAATGTCTGCGTTTCCAAATGCGGTGACAAATACTCCGGCACTCGTCGGTAGGACTCGAGCGTCCGACTGAAGCAGAAGGGCCTCTTCTTGCCCAAGAACGATGCTTTCCAGCGCCACACCCTGGGGATAATGGAACTCAAACGTCTCACGGGGCGGAGGTTGAGAGGCGCCGCAGCGAACGCTGCCCGACGTAGCTGTGACGGTCGTCTGCCCTAACGTGTACGAAATCGAAGTTGTGAACGGAACCTGAAAAACGTTGCGCTGGCGCCCTGCAGCGAATGAAATTGGCTGCCCCAAGTCATCTTCAGGCTCAGGCAAGCCAAACCCGTTGTTGGCGCCCACGACGAGGGACTGCGTGGCGCCGCTCGTGTTGTCGTAACCCAACTGAGCGGCAAATCCCGAGGGGAGAGACCTCACGCATTCAAGGATGGGAACCACTTTTGTTTGCCCCGCTGTTAGCCCTGCCCCTTGCGTGTTCTGCTTCGAAGCCTAAGGCGCGCTGCTGCACCCAACGCCCACAAGAAGGCCCACAAACGTGACAAGAAATCTGCGAAGATGGTCGCTTATGTTCATTTCGATAGTCCTCCCCGGCACTCCCCTAGGGCAATAACCCGGTACCACGAAGGCTCACGCAATGGCAACCCTAGGGTGGGGCGTATCGGTGGCTTGTGCGTGACATAACAACGTTCGTTCACTGCTTCTGGATTTGGTCTGCCAGAATCCGCCTGATGCCAGGGGATGAAGTGGACCACTTGATTGCCGCCCAGCATGTGAACCCGCATGTGCGGGAGGCGGCGTCCAAGGCTTAGCATGCCAAGCTAACAGGCCATGCGTCGGCCTGATCCGGGGCATTTGCTCGCACTAGCGATCGCAGTTTTCGAAGACGAAAAAACTCTCCCCAGCTTTACATTTCTCCTTGGAGTCATTCCCCTCCAGGGTCCCACACACGAACTGACCGGCCACCTTGCGGGAAGCGAGGTCAATACTGGTAGCTGTGAACGAGCACAGATCTGGCAAACCCACCCCATACGCCTCCGAAAGGTCCGGACCGGCTAGGAGGAGACTTCCGGTAGCGGCCGTACCAATCGTGATATGGGCGCCAAACCCGAGTTGACGCTCAGCAGGGCTCTGGCCGATGTGCAATTGTGCCATGAATGCGTAAGGCGGCGCAGCCCCAAGCAAGGAGCAGGTCACGCGGGCCGCTTCCCCATTCTCGATCGCGCCATCCTCCAGCAACCTCGTCGCCCCTGCCGCCGTCACAGCATGCCCACCAGGAATGACCGGAAAATCCTGCCACTGGTCCATCAAGGAACAGCC
>ENA-ORBV01010083-ORBV01010083.1-microbial-mat-metagenome-genome-assembly--contig:-NODE-10083-length-15244-cov-4.883167_pt1 | contig 15244 bp, 16 predicted proteins | sample MGYA00237777_ERZ505514 | MGnify/ENA primary metagenome ERZ505514 (study PRJEB26160, sample SAMN06269048) | microbial mat metagenome | isolation source: Oligotrophic lake microbial mat | place... | reverse complement strand
TCGTACCACTTTCGCTGGCGGTCCAACACCGGCTTGGCGCGGCTGGCCGGCACGCGGGCTTTGAGCAGCGCCCGATATAGTGCGCGTCGCTCAGAGATGATGTCGAGCGAAAAGCTGAGCCGCACCAACTCGCGACTGTGCGCGAGCAAGGCGCCCGTCGCGTCTTCGATGTCACCTCGTGGCGCCGGAAGCGATGCCTCGGCCACCTGTTGTCCGAGCGCCATCCGAGACCACGCCTCGTGCTCCGCGATCTGCACGACGGCCGCCTTTACGACCAATGCGAGCGCGAAGACCGTGAAGATCCCCGAAATGATGGCTGGGCGTGTTGGCGTCTGCATCTTGTTAGAAGCGCCGGCGCGGCGCCGGTTTGGGAAGTCGGAAGACCTGTGAATCGCTCGGCATTTTCATTCCGAGACGCGCCGAGACGACGGGGCTCAGCCGACCAAGGCTCATGCCGGTCCGAATGTCGTTTTGTAACTTCGACCGCTGGGCTTCGAGCTCGCGACGCCGATTGTCGAGCGTCCGCAGTTCGATGGACGCGGTGTAGCCTACCGACTTCCGCCAGATGACACCCGCCATCACAAGCACGAAAGCGCTCAGCGCAACCGCAAGCTGCACGCGTCCACGCGGGGCTACCCTGCGCTTCGCCATGCGCGCAGTCTCGCGCTACGAGCGCGCGGGTTGGCGGCCAGTTCTTCCTGCGACGCGGTGACCGAGCGCCGGGTGAGCAGCGTGCCTAACGCCGTTCCCCGACAGGTGCACATGGGCTGCTTGGGAGGACAGATGCAATCGGAGCTCCATTCGCGAAACGCGTGCTTCACCAACCGGTCTTCTCCGGAGTGATAGGCGATGACGGCCAGCGTGCCGCCCGGCGCAAGATGGTCGCGCAGCATGGGCAGCGCGCGCTCCAATCCTTGCAGCTCATCATTGATGGCGATGCGCAGGGCCTGAAAGAGTCGCGCGAACTCCGGTGCGCCCGAGGTAGGACCAAGGGCGCCGCGAATGGCGCCGACGAAGTCGTCGCTCGTCACGAAGGGCCGTGTGCCGCGACGCCGCACCACCTCGCGCGCCAGACGCGGCGCCCGCCTTTCGTCTCCGTATTCCCGGAACACCCACGCCAGCTCACCCTCGGGCGCGGTGTTGAGAAAGTGGGCGGCGGTGGACACCGCATCGTCTCCCATCCGCATATCGAGGATTGCGCCCGGCCGAAAAGTGAATCCGCGCCGTTCGTCGTCGAGCTGATGCGACGAGACGCCCAGGTCGAGAAGAATACCGTCGAACCGAGCGCCCTGCAGCTCGCTCACGCTCGTGATGTCCGCGTAGTTGCAATTGTGTGCCGCAAAGCGCCCTTCTCGGACGAACGGAGCCAGACGTGCGCGTGCAGCTTCTATGGCTTGCGAGTCACGATCGACGCCGGTAACGCGCACACCTCGCTCCAGCAGCGCAAGCGTGTGCCCGCCGCCGCCCAGCGTGCCGTCGAGGACGTCCCGTGCGGTGCCTAACAACTCAGCCACCTCGCGCGCGAGTACCGGCGCATGATACGCGCTATTCCAGGTCATGCCGCCCACTGAAAGACGCGTCATTCTAGCCGTATCCGGCCTAGTGAGTCAAGTACTTGTACCTAAATGAGTTGTGCACATCGCGTGCATTGCCTCGCGACACGTCGCGAAGCCAGGCAAGAAATCACGAAGCCCGCTGCCGGACGTTGGCAGCGGGCTTCTCGAATCACAGACGGTTTCCGATCACGCTACTTGCAAAGCGTCTTCTTCTGGTTGTCGGCGAAGGGAGTGAACTGTTGCAGCGCCTGCATGAGCTGACCCGCCTGATCGGGGAACGCTTTCGCGCCTTGCGGAATGAGCATATTGGCATTCGTCAGCGCGTCTGACGCCTTGTTTGCCACGTCGCAACTCTTGGTCTGCGCATTTGACTGCAACAGCGTCTGCCCGATGACGAGATTGATGACGCCCGACAAGAACTTGGCGGTCGGCGACGGATTCACCTTGTCCGAATACGCCAGCATGGCGAGGATGCGTGGCGCGTTATCGACGTTTTTCGGCGTCTGGGCGTTCCACTCCCGATAGAGTTTGTTGCCTTGGGTAAGCGCCATGCCCCCGATAGTTTCTTTACTGTCCCCGGCGGCTTCCGCCGCCTGCAGTGCGGCCATCATGCTGTCTGGCTGTCCCATGTCTCCGAACGCCTGGGCGATCATGAGATTGGCGCCGAGCGTCTTGGGTTCGATCGCGACCGCCTTTCGGAACGCGACCAGTGCCTGCGATGCCTGACCAGCCTGGCGAGCGAGTTGTCCCTGCAGCATCCAGAGTCCGGTATTCTGCGGAAACCTGGCCGTACCACGTCCAGCCGCCTCGGCAGCCTTCGCGGTATCGCCCGATAGCAGATACGCCGACGCGATGCGGGTGTAGAAGACGGTGTCGGCGGCTGCGGTGTCGGCCTTCACCATTTCTTCACCGATAGCAGCGGCCTGCCTGTACTCCTTGAGGGCAAGGTAAATGCGCCACTGCAACCGAATGAGCGAGGGATCGCCCGGATTCTGCTTTACCGCTTCGTCGATGATCGGACGAGCGACTTCCGGCTTTCCGCTGGCGGCGATGATGTTCACCACCGTCTCGGTGAGGCGTGCATTGGTCGGGTCGAGCGAGAGCAGCGTGGTGAGCGCGCGGATCTGCTTCTCATCCAGTTTCTTCTCGCCGTACGCGTCGGAGACGAGCGCCAATGCCCGCCTGTTTTCCTTGTGAAGCGTGAGCACGTCTTCGGCGTACTTGATGATCGAATCGGCGCCCCACTTTTGCGAGTTGGCGATTTCGAGGATGCACACGCGCGCCATGACGGAGTTCGGATAATCCTTCAGTCCCTTCTGCGCTTCGGCGATCGCTTCAGCGTACTTGTTCTGACGCGCGGCGAGCGTACACCTCTTGATCTCTTCGAGGGGTTTTCTAGCCGCGTCGACCGCACCGGATATACCCTTGGCGATGTCGCCGGGCTTGGCACCGGAGACCTTCGGAAGCGGCTGCACCATGCCATCGCCACGCACCAGGAGGAGATAGCCGTCAAATTCGTAGCCACTGGCGGTCTTGGCGACGGTCCCTTCAACGTACTCTTCGGCGCGAATAAGATTCGCAAGCTGCTTGGCGTCGTTGGCGTTGAGCGGCTCCGTCTTGGAGTAGCCCGACTGCTCGAGCGCGTTGTCGATGTCCGTCTTGGGAATGACCCACAGCGTGCGCATCATGAAATCCCCACCCATCCGCTCGCGCAAGGCATCGGCGACTTGAGCGCCGAGGTTGCGCTCATTGCTACGCAACACGGGGACCATGAAGCGCGGGCCAGGGGTCTGCCCACGCTGCAACGTCTGTTGCTGGGCACCGATCTCCGAAACGGAGCTCTGGAACACCAGCCCTGCTAGTAGAGCCACAACGGTGCGACCACGACGCTGCCAAGCCTTCACGCTGATGTCCTCCGACGGATGATTCATAAGCTACACCGCCCTGTAGGTCAGGGTCCGCGGTTCCTGCGAAGTGGGCGAAGAGGGACTCGAACCCCCGACATCCTGCGTGTAAGGCAGGCGCTCTAACCAACTGAGCTATTCGCCCGCAGACGGCCGTGTTATTTCAGGATTGCGATCGGCACCAACACGCAGTACCCGACTACAAGAAGAAGAGGAGCGATCGTTACGCCCCCTCGCCAGAGGTCCGCGTACCCGGCGAGGATGGTAACGAGCGCGATTCCCCAAAACAAAAGCGGCCGCGAACGCGGCGATGAGTTGGACTGTGTCATAGAGATCGAAGGATACGAGTGCCTGACTGCCAGTGTCAAGCCGAAATCACCACGCGCTTTACGCAGATCCTTCGGGCGGCGTTGACGGGTCGAACGAAGCGGGCGCGACTCCACGGAGCAACTGGTCGATGATCGCCTCCCGTTCGCGGCGCTCCGCAGCGGCGTCCGCCACCAGCATGGCTGCCAATCTCGCCTTGTCGCGTCGGCGTCGAATAACGTAAAACGGACCGACGGCGAATAGTATCAGGAGGGACGCCACTGTCATATCGGCGAACAGGGCCACTCCGCCGTACCGACGCCGCGTCCGTTCGCGAAAATGCCGCTCGAACTGCGACTGCGTCATGCCATACGCCCGACGAATGCCCACTTCGAAATCGCCACTGTCCTTCCAGTAGCTCAAGAACAGGGTCAGGCCGCGAGCGGGGTCGAGCTGTGCCAACTCAGCCACCACACGATACGCCAGCGCGTACGTCGCATCGGCGCGAGACGCCCCAGCCTGGAAGCCCGAGTCGAGCGCACTCAGCGTCGGTACGCCGCGAAGCGCCAGCACGAGATTGGTGGCGATCACTTGGTCTCGGTCCCATTCTCCGGCCGCGAAACTTGCATAGCCCTCGTCGAACCATCGCGGAGGGAGCGTGCCCAGATACTCGTGGAGGGCGAGGTGACTCAATTCGTGTCGCAGCACGCGGAGAGGATCGCCGGCTTCCGACCCTGCCCCGCTCCCTTGCATGATGATCCGACGCTCGGCGGGAAAGGCAAAGGCCGCGCCCCATTCCGGCGCCCCACTGCCCAGCCATTCCCGAAAAATTCGCCGGTCGGGCGCAATTGAGATGACGAGGTGCTCGGTCGGACGCGGAATACCCGGAAACGTGTCGGTGGCGAGGGCGTATTGTAGGAGCGACCGGGCCAGTGCTTCGTCACCGGGAAAGGCGACCACCGTGAATCGTCCGCCCACGTAGCGTCGGCCATCTACCTGCGCATGGAGCGGCGATGGCAGCAAGAGGACGAGCGACGCCAGACTCAGGAAGAGCGACGCCAGGCTCAGGAAGAACGCGGCGGCTCTCCCCCACTCTCTACGAGCTGCAACAGTTCGGCGCAGCGCTTTCCCCATGGATTGAACTTGTTCGCACGCGCGCCGTCACGCCACGCGGTGCGGCCAGCGTCCTGGTCACCCGAAAACCAGATGGCCCGCCCCAATTCATAGTAGGCCTCGATGAGATTGGGTCCCAGCGCGATGGCCTTTCGCAAGAAGTTTTGCGCATCGTCGTACATCTCCCGCTCCAAATAGAGCAGCCCGAGGTAATAGTGCGCATAGAGCGTGGCCTTGCGATCGTTGTCGAGGCGTATTGCCTTGGACAGGTGCTCGATAGCCTCGCCGAAAATCTCCTTCTTGAGGCAGATGTATCCGACGTTGACTCGGGCCAGGGAGTTCTGCGGCTGTCGCATGAGGACCTTCTGGAAGTTGAGCAGCGCGTCGTCGTATTTCTCCTGGAGCATCTGCGCCCATCCCAGCAGGGACTCGCCGTTCGGATCATTGGGCGCCAGCTCGAGGGCATGGGTGAGCGCGGCCTCGGCTCCCACATGGTCGCCTAACGACATGAGACTCCACCCCTTCTCCAGATAGGTAGAAGCGTTGAGGTGGTCGGAGCGGGTCGGCGCATCCGCCGGTTGCGGTGTCGGCGCGCGCGGCGAAGCGGAGGCCGGCACACCCTCGTCGAGCGCCTTCCAGTGCTGCACGAGCCCCTTCACCTCGTCCTTCAGGGCTGACATCTCAGTGATCTCCCGCTCCACGGAACGGTAGAGGGCGATGATCTCGGCTTTCAGTTCGTCGCGTCTGCGCGAGGCCCCATCCCGGGTGAGAGTATCGCGCAGGTCGATGAACTGATCGCGGAGCGTGGCGATGGACGGGTCAGCCATGTAGGGCGCTCTCCCCCTTACGCGAGGGTTCGCTAGTAGCGCCGAAGCGCTCCGGCGATGCGACGGCGACCAACGACACCCGGTCGGACGAGTTCAAGATCCGATGGAAGTCCACTACCAGCACCAGATCGTTCCCTCGGCGCACCACGCCTCGCAGGAATTCCCCCGAGAAACCACGTACGATGGCGGGAGGCGGCGCAATGTCGGCAGCCGCCACAGCGCGCACGTCCAGCACCTGATCGACCGCGGCCGCGACCCACTCCGTACCTAACGACACGACAAGGAGGCGTCGCCCTCCGGTCGCCTCGTGGTGCCCCGCACCAAACCGAACGCGAAGGTCGATGACCGGAAGAATTCGTCCCTGGTATTCCAGTACTCCCTCCATCCACGACGGCATATCGGGCACGGGGCGCGACGTCTCGTGACGGAGCACGCGCTCCACGTTGGCAATGTCTGCGGCGTACAGCGCGGCTCCCACCCGGAACGTGATCAGTCGCGACACATCGGAGAGTTTGTGCATCGGCTGACTCACGGCGCCGCCGCGCCACGCGGCTGGCAGGCCGCAACGAGTGCTCGCGCGTCCAAAATTGCGGAGAGCACACCGTGAGTCCACGACACGCCGAGCAGGAGATCGTCCCCGGAGTCGAAGGGGGGCGGATGCAGCCGACTGAGGTCGATCGAGATCACGTCGTCCACCTCGTCCACCAGCAGCCCGACACGACGCTGGCCGCTTCGCATCACGAGCACGCTGCGGCCGCAGGTCGCCGACATTCCCAATACCCTTGAGGTATCGAACACCGGTATCGGGCGCGAATGGTGCGTCGTGAGTCCGACCATGGTGCGATCGCGCTGCGGGAGCGACTCGACGAGTGGCTCGTCGAGCACCTCGTCCAGCGCGCGCACGTCGAAGGCGAATCGTTCGCCCCCCACATGAAAGGCCAACAACTCCGCCCGTCCGATGCGATTTCGCACCCGTTCCCGGAAGCGGATGGTGACCGGCGAGCCGACTTGTTCGGCGGTCGCACCCGCGTCGATGGCGACTGGCGTTGAGAGAGTGGTCATGGGTATACACCTGACCGCTTGGCCACACGCCGAGTCACGCACTGGCTCGCTTGGTAGCCCCGTCGCGGCATCATTCGCGACGCAGCGCACAACCGCGCGCCAGCAGTCCTACGTCGATCATCTCGGCCACCGACTCCAGACGGGCTATGGCGTCGGCGCCGGCACGGGTTAGGGCAGCGAGCGGCATGCCGTACACGATGGACGTGGCGGCATCCTGCACCACGGCGAAGCCGCCCGCCTGCCGGATGGTCAACAGTCCGAGTGCCCCGTCCAGCCCCATTCCCGTCAGGACCACCCCTACCGAACGGACACCGAAAGCGGAGGCCGCACTCGTGAATAGCGGGTCGGCAGCCGGCGAGACGCCGTGCGGCGATGGTCCGGCGCGCACCTCGAGTCGCGGTGGTCCACCCTTCGAGCGCCGAACAACCGTGTGGCGTCCACCGGGGGCCACGTACACGTGTCCAGCCAGAAGGACGTCGCCATCGCGCGCCTCGAGGACGTCGAGCGCCGAGAGGTCGTCGAGTCGGCGGGCCAGCGACTCGGTGAATCCTGACGGCATGTGCTGCGCGATGACAACGGCGGCGCCGAGTGAGGCCGAAAGCGCGGGAATAATCTCGGCCAGTGCCCGCGGTCCCCCAGTGGACGCAGCGATGACGACAATGTGTGACGCGGTTCGGTGGTCGGGTGCGCTGTCCCGCCGCGTGACACGAGGCCGGGCGAGCATCGGTACCGAACGGTAGCTCGCGGAACTCGCCGCGCGGAGGGCACCCAGCAGACGCTCGCGCAGCGTGGCGAGGTCGAGGGCGTCGGCACGTCCCGGTTTGCGCACGAAGTCCACGGCCCCGAGCTCGAGCGCGCGCATGGTGGTGTCGCCGCCGTCCTCGGCGGCGGAGAGCATGACCACGGGGCGTGGCGCCTCGCTCATCACGTAGCCTAACGTGTGCAGTCCGTCGAGCGATGGCATGTCGACATCGAGCGTGAGCAGGTCGGGCGAGAGCGCGTGTACCTGCGATATGGCCTCGTAGCCAGTGGCTGCCTCTCCAATGACCACGAAGTCGCTCGCGTCGTCGAGCACGTCCCTCACTACGCGGCGAATGAAGGGGGAGTCGTCCACGACGAGGACCGACCGTGGTCTAGAGGATTCGCTCGCCATGCTGAATCGAGACCACTCGCACCTGCCCGGTTGCCACATCGAAGAAGATGCTGCGCCCGTATTCGCCTCCCACATCCTCGGCCTCGATCGCGATGCCCGCGATGGCAAGGGCACGACGCACGGCGTCCACGTTGCGTTCACCCATGTTGATTCCTCCGACCTTGAGCAGGGTGGCGAACATGCTGGCACCACCCACCAGGCTGGCGACCGGCGCCCCGATGACGGCAAGCGCTCGCATGGATTGCAACAGATGCGGTACTGCGCTGCTGCCGTATTTGGCTGCACCGCCGGGCACGCGACTAAGCGCCTCATGCGGTAACAGGATATGCGCCATGGCCCCGACCCTCGCTGCGCGGTCGTAGAGCATGAGGGCGACGCACGAGCCAAGGCCGACAGCGGACATGATGCCATTGCCGATTCGTGTCGCCGATTCGGCAACGTTCACGTGCACATCCGACACGTGTGCATCCGGCACGTGTACATCTGGAATGCGCACATCCGACGGAGCCGAGATGGCAGGGTAGTTCGGCATGCGTCAGGCCAGCCGCTGCGCGGTCTCGATGTTGTTGCGCGCCATCGGATTGTCCGGTGCCAGTTCGACCGAGCGCTGCCAGCATCGCAATGCCTCCTCGCGCTCGCGTCGGCGAAAGCGGATGTTTCCTAACTTTAGCCACACGTCTCCCCCGAGATCGGGCGCCAGGCGCACGGCACGGTGGTAACACTCCAACGCATCGTCGTAGCGACGGGAGCGATAATGCAGGTCTCCAGCGTTCTTGTGCAGCTGCGGGAGTGTCGGATCTTCGAGCTGTCCGCGTTCCGCCACGAGGGCCGCATCGGGATGTCGTCCGCGACGCTCCAAGGCTGCTGTCAAGTTGTTGAGCAGCACGGCGGCGTGGGCGTGCACGGTCGTTCCTTCGGTCAGAATCGCGATCGCGCGATCCAGTTCACCCTGGAAGGCGGCGACCAGTCCGGTGTAGTGATACCACACCGGTGGCCGCACGCGCGAACCCCACAGCGCCGACGCCTCGTGCAGCAACGCGTCGGCCGTCGCGACATCGTTGCGGCGTACGGCCAGTACCGCGGCGGCGAGCCGCACCACGGGGTCGTTCGGGAGCAGATGTTCAGCACGAGACAGGGTGACGCGTGCCTCGTCCAGTCGCCCGGATCGCTCCAAGGCATACGAGAGGTTCAAAAAGGTGGCGCCGCGCGCGGCGGGGCGTGCCGACGCCGCCCGCAAGATTTGCACGGCCTCATCCAGTCGTCCCTGCCGAAGCGCCAGCAGGCCGAGGTAGAAGTCGGCGATCTCGTCGGTCGGCCGCAGCTCGGTAACGCGGCGAAACTCGCGCACAGCCTCGTCAAGCATTCCCGTTTTATAGAACGCAACACCGAGGTTGCGGTGTTCACTCACACGCGTATCGGTGCTCAGCTGCTCCGGCGCTCTTGTCCGACCCACGCGGTGCAGAAAGCCCGCCGTGATCAGCCCGTAGAGCGATTTTCCGACGTCGAACTCACCCAGCCCCGATTCGTCGATCATAGCCGCGACATCGCGCTGACCATCGATCAGGGGAAGCAACGTTTCCTGCTCGACCGTGAGCGCCACGTTGCTTTCCGACAGATGTGCGCGGTCGAGAGCAAAGATGAAATCGAAACTCGGTATCTTCTTCTCGATCAGACTCCACTCATCCACCCGTCGCGCCCCTTCCAGCAGAAGCGATTCGGGATTGATGGAGACGAGAATGTCCTGCGCGTCGGGGCCGACATCCGGTTCGAACGAAAACGTGCCCTGCGTCCAGGTGAAGAGAAAGAAGACCGCCTCTTCGATCTGATGCTTGACGTACTGATGCAACTGTTCGCGCGCCAGCACCTTTTGCGCGATGAGAATCTCGCCCAGCCGTCGCTCCTGGTGCGACGATTGCAGCGCGATGGCGGCGTCCAGCTCGGCGGGAGCGATGAGGCCGTTCTTGAGGAGGATGTCGCCCAGCCGGTCGCGCCGATTGACAATGGACGCGTACGAGATGCGGCCGCGGTCGAAGTAGATATTACCGAAGGAATGCCGGTGCGTGACGCTGAGGCAGCCCGACTTCTTTCCCATGGCCAGCAGTTGCAACACATCGGGAAGCGACGCCTCACGCAGGGAGCCACGGATGGCCATCAGCGCAACTCTTCGAGCACGCGCCCGTCAATCCCGACCCACTCCGCCACCACCTTCTCTCCATCGAAGAAGAAGGCGTCGAGTACGACACGCGGGCGCCTTTCCCCACCCGCGTCCACCGCATGTTCAGCGTCGGCCGACGAAAGGACTTGATCAATTATTACATCGATAGTCGGCGCTGCCGCTTCATCGCCGTTGGGCACCGGTGTATTGCGTCCCCAGCGATCGACACCCTCGACGATCCCCATCTCGGTGATCAGACCTCCTGCAAAGCGGGAGCAAAGGCGTGGCTGCAGCCCAGGCAGCTGCCCCGGGGAAAGATGACTGGTGAGGACGATCTGCTTGCCCGCCTGCTGCAACGCATTGAAGAGGTGGAAGAATTCATCCTGCGAGCCCTCACTACTCTCGAAGGCTTCCACGTCGTCCACGATGAGCAGGTCGACCGCCCGGTACCGCGCACGCCATCGTTCCAGCGTCCCCTCTTGGAGGGCGGCGATGAGTTCATCGATGTACGTCGCTGCATCGACGCAGGCAACCGTTCGCGCGCCGGCGTCACGCGCGCGCGCGGCGTTTCCGATGGCATTCGCGAGATGCGTCTTGCCCGATCCGGATGGGCCGTGAACAAACAAAGGATTGTATCGCTCAGCCGACGCCGCATCCACGATGGCGCCAGCCGCCTGAATCGCTCCCGTGTTCCGCGCGCTCCGTACGAGGTCGTGCAGCCGGTAGCCGGGGCGCGGTCCCGGCAGCGGATCGCGCCGTGCAACGGCGCGGGCGAGAAACGCTTCCGCCTCACCTATGCGCTCGGGGTCGCGAAAGACGGGCCGCCCCGCGCTGGCGGGATCGAGTCGAATCGCTTCCGCTTCGAGTGCGCGCAGTCGGTCGGCGGCGGCCGCGAAGATCGCCTCGAGCGCATTCATGTCGGGGGGGACGCTCCGCTCGAGTTCGCGCTCCAGCATCGACGTGTGGAATCCCTCGCCGGACCAGCGCGCAATGCGTTCACCCAGCGTAACCCTCCACCCGTCCACCGATTCGGCCACGGTGAGTGCCAAATCATTCACGAACGATTCGAATTCGTCGACGGTCGGCGTGTCGGTCGCTCGCACCGACGCCGCGGGGTGCCAGACGTCGGAAGCGCCTAACGTGGCATCGAACAACGATTGGTGCGCAATGAGTCGGTTGAGCGCACCCCGTAGCTCACGCACGTTGGCGGAGGGGATGCGGCCCAACTCTTCCAGGACGCTGGGCGCCAAGCGAACGCCGCGCTCTTCACAGATCGCTCGCAGTATGGCCACCCGCGTATCGGAGTCCGGCGCGCCCACGTCGACGCTCAGGCCGCCCGCAAGTCGAGACGCCAAGCGGTCATCGACATCGGCGATGTCGTTCGGGGGGCGATCGCACGTCATCACGATCTGACGACCACCTCCCTGTAACGAGTGAAAGATGCGAAGCATCTCACGCTGTGTTTCCACTCGTCCCGTGAGAAACTGGACATCGTCGAGGAGCAACAGGTCCACGCCCAGGTAGCGTCGTTTGAAGAGATCGGCCTGTCCGGTCGCGACGGCCTGGTGCAGCTGATCCACGAAGCCGTCGAGCGTGAAGAACTCGACGGCGAGATTGGGGCGTCGCTGCAGGGCTAGGTGCCCGATGGCACCCAACAAGTGGGTTTTACCCAGTCCCGAGGCGCTGTAGATGAAGAGCGGGTTGTACGCGGCGCCGGGCGCTTCGGCGACGACGCGCGCGGCCGACGCCGCCAATCGATTGGCGGCGCCCACCACATAGTTGTCAAACCGAAAGCGCCCGTCGAACACTGCTATCTCCCAGCTCCTGTTCCGGCCGTGGCACCGAGTCGACGGAGTATGAGCTCCGAGGTCTGGCGCAGGGTCTCAAAGACTCCACTTCCTGCCAAAGCGTCGGCGGCAAAGCTCGGAACGCCACGAAAGTTGAGGGCGTCATCGAGCTCGCTCGTCGACAGGATGAGATCGCGAGGCAGGTCTTGCTTGTTGAACTGAAGGACGACCGGTAAGGCCCGGGCGTCAACGCCTTGCTCGGCCAGCACTTCGTGCATGTCCCGAAGGCTCTCCATATTTTCTTCGCGCTGGCGACGCTGCGAGTCGGCGACGAAGACGACCCCGTCGGCCCCCTGCAGCACCAGCTTCCGCGTCGTGCGATAGTAAATCTGCCCGGGGACGGTGTAGAGCTGAAAGCGGGTCTTGAATCCGGAAATCGTCCCCAGGTCGAGTGGTAGGAAATCGAAGAAGAGCGTGCGCTCGTTTTGCGTGGCGAGCGACACCATGGTCCCACGCCGGTCTTCGGGGACGCGGTCGTAGATGTAGTGCAAATTGGTGGTCTTGCCCGAGCGGCCCGGGCCGTAATACACGATCTTGCAGGTGATCTCGCGCGAGGTATAGTTGACAATGGGCATGTATGCACTCGTTAGGGTTGCCCCTGCGTGATCTCCTCAAGCGCCCGTTGGAGCGACACCCGAAGCAACCCCGGGTGAGTATCCCGCTCGGCCAGGACAACCACCAGCAGATCGGCACGGCCGGCGGCGGCAAGTCGCCCACCGCTTGCGTCGAGCACGAAGCGATGGCACGCTCCGTAGCCCGAAGCCTCCCCGGCTTGGCGGCTATGCCGAAAAATTGCCGTGGCGAACGCGGACAGCGCGTCGATATCCACGTCCACATGCGCCGACGCCGCGATGGGGAGCGCATCGCCTAACGAGGTCAGCAGCGCACACCGCACGCCGCGCACGCGTGTCACACGGGTCAGGGCGGCGCTCGTCGCCGAGGGCATCACAACGCCTCCAGCCAGCCGTCGGCGCGCCGGCGAGCCCGTTCGAGGACCAATCGCGTGAGACCGGCCGGCATCTCGGGAAGGGTCGCCACGAGGATGACGCTGTCGCGTGGGCCGGGCGCGACGGCCAACGTGGCACCCTCACACTCGATTACCAGACGTTCCCACTGGCCAATTTGTAGCTGACGGATGGCCTGCGATGCGTCGGCGCTCACCGCGCACAACTCGGCCGCCAACGCATCGGACGCCACCGTCCCCCCCGACACGCGCCCCCCGAGCACCAAACCATCGTGATCCACGAGCAGCGCGGTGACTGCACCGGCAGCCTCGATGTCGTGAAACAGCGCACGAGCAACCGCGGCTGGCGATGGGGTCGATTCCTCCGGCGCACTCGCATCGGGAACATCGCGAGCACCGGACAACGTCGGCGCTGCGAGCGTCGCCGAAGTCAACCGACCAATAGCCTGTCCCAGGCGACCATCTTCTGGCGCGAGTGCCTGCGCGGCGCGCAGATGCCGCTCCGCCGCCACCACGTCACCGCCGCGAAAGGCAAGCCATCCCAGCCCGAGGAGGGCCGAGACATGGCGCGAGTCGAGGCGAAGCGCCATCTCCCACTCGTCGTGCGCGCGCGAGACATCCTGGCGGTCAGCGAAAATTCGCGCGAGCACATCGTGTCCGTCGGCGTGATACGGATGCCGCTCGAGCCCGCGCAGTGCGGTCCGCTCGGCGTCACCCGGTCGTTGGGCGCGGCGCAGCGCGTCGGCGAGCGCGACCCACACCATGCTGTTTGGATCGCGCGCCATCTCGTGGCTCAGCCGCGTGATGTCGTCAGGCATCGACCGCTTCCAGTACCGCGCGTAGGCGAGTCGCGTGATCAATTGCGTCGCGCGCCTGCTGTCCCAGCGCCGCGGTCGGACAGACCAGCACCACGCGTTGCCAGTACGCGATGGCCTCTCCCCACGCGCCACGGCGGGCCCGGAGCCGTGCCGCCTCCATGAGCGCGGCGCCGCTGCTTCCGTCCAGTTCCAGCGACCGCCGCAACTCTTCTTCGCCCTCCAGCGCCCGATCGAGCTGAAAAAGCGCCCGCGCCAGCAGCAGGCGTGCCTCAGCGTCGCTCGGCGCGAGGGAGACGGCGGTTGCGGCGTACGACAGGGCTTCCCGGCTGCGGGCGTCACGCAACGCCTCGCGGGAATCGTTCAGCAGCGTCGCCAGCTCGAGGGGCACGTGATGCATCGCCGCCGGGGCGGGCTCGCGTACCACGACAATCCCGGTCGTGACCAGTCCGAAGGCGATCTTGGCCACCTCGAATTCGCTGCGTCCGAGCTGTGCCGCCACCGCCCGCAGGTCTGTCTCGCCGTCCATCGCCGCCAGGACTTCCCACTCGTTCGGCAGCAGGTCGAGCGTCGAGGGATGGGCATCGTTCACATCGGCCAGCGTTCCGATGACACCGACGTGCGGAATGCGCGGTTGAATGCGCATCCACTCGTCTATACGCCTCGCCCCCTCCATAAGCAGCGCTTCGGTTGGCACGCTGGTGAGGGCGTCGACACTGGTCCCGTCGAGATCGACCTCGGCGAACGAGAAAAATCCCTCTTGCCATGACATGAGCTCGAAGACGACCGTTTCGATCTGTTGGCGCACGTGCCGTTCCAGTTCACGTTTGGAGAGTACGCCCTGCGCAACCAGTATCTCGCCCAGCTTGCGAGTCTCGCCGGGCTCCTGCTGCGCCACCCGGGCGCGATCCATGCCGGCAGGGGTGATTTTGCCCGCCCGCTGAAGCACAGCGCCTAACGGGTGCGGGTTGGACCGGACGGTGGCCGATACCACGCGTCCGTCTTTGAAGTACACCGTGCCCTCGTTGTCACGGAGCGCCGAGCTGACGCGAAGCCGCCCCGTCTTCCGGCTCAGGTCGAGGAGTTGAAAGACGTCGTGGATTCCCAGCTCGCGAAGCGGACCCTCAATCGCCATGACGCGCCAGCTCCCTGCGAGGACGGTCGACGAAAATTCGCCGGAGATCCTGGGCCGTGCGCGCATCGCGGCGCGCGCGTGTGGCGAAGGCGCTGGCCGGCTCCAGGTCAACCACCTGCGTCCAGCGCGCCACTGCAGCGTCGTATTGGTGTGCCTCGGCCAGCAGCACGCCCTCGAAATAGAGTGCCGCCACATGGTCGGCGTCGAACCGTAGAATGCGAGCGACGGCGAAACGCGCGTCGTCGCGCCGTCCGCAGAGAAAGAGTGATTCACCTAACGAGGCCAACGCGTCGAAATGGTACGGATCGCTCTCCAGAAAGGCCACCAGGTTCTCGATCGAGTCTGTCTCTTATACACATCTGACGCTGCCGACGAATAGAGAGGTGTAGATCTCGGTGGTCGCCGTA
>ENA-ORBV01010082-ORBV01010082.1-microbial-mat-metagenome-genome-assembly--contig:-NODE-10082-length-15246-cov-3.644670_pt1 | contig 15246 bp, 12 predicted proteins | sample MGYA00237777_ERZ505514 | MGnify/ENA primary metagenome ERZ505514 (study PRJEB26160, sample SAMN06269048) | microbial mat metagenome | isolation source: Oligotrophic lake microbial mat | place... | reverse complement strand
GTGGTGAAGCCGGCGCGCAGCGTGGACCAGGCGTTGCCAGCCTGACTGAGCGCCTGCGTGGCGGGCGAATCACCGTCGCTGTCGGTGTGCAGGCGGTCGGCGCTATTGACGTACCAGCCCAGGTGGACGTGGGTGTCGATCAGGCCCGGAAGGACCGTCGCGCCGCGCAGATCGATGGCGCCGAGCGGAATGGCGCCGACGGCGGGTCGGAGGGCCGTGATGCGCCCGTCGACGATCGTGATGTCGACGTTGGTGAGGGTGCGACCGGTGCCGTCGAGGATTCGGCTGGCGCGGATGATCTGTGCTGCGGGCGCGAGCTGTGCGGCGGCGGACCCGGCCAGAGTCGCGAGGAGCAGCGCAGTGGTGACACCTCGTGCGGGCGGCGACGACATGCGGACTCCGGTTGAGCGGTGAGCGACGGACGGATGGTGCTGCACCAGGGAATCTGCACAGTCTGCGGCGGAAGCGTCAGACCGCTGCGCGATGCGTTCCGCGTCGCGGCCGTGTGTATCTTCTGTCCGTCGCACCATTGACCCGGCGCACTGTGGTCGCCCGGCATCCTTATCGTTTCGCAGGAGTCTTCCGTGTTTCTCTCCATCCGCCCCTCGCGGCTGTCGCTTTCATGCAGTCTGTTCGCGTCGGCGCTGCTGCTCACCGGATGCGGCACGGGTGGGAAGGACGCCGCTGCCGACGCGAAGGGGATGCCGTCAGTTGCCGGCAAGGACAGCACGCCGGCACCGGCCGCGGGGACTGTCGCTCGCGTCGCGCGCCCTGACTCGATGCGAGCCTTGTACGTCAACGCGTGGGCAGCGGGTTCGCATTCGCGGATGGCGGAGCTGATCCGCATTGCCGATGCAACCGAGATCAACTCCTTCATCATCGACATCAAGGAGTCGGACACGTTCCTGACGTACGATTCCACCGCAATCGCGATGGCGAAGGAGATCGGTGCCGATCAGCGTCCTGCCACCAGGTGGCTGCAGTCGCTGGTAGACACGCTGACCGCGCACAAGATCTACAGCGTGGCGCGCATCGTGGTCTTCAAGGATCGCATGCTGGCCGAGAAGAAGCCCGAACTGGCGATTCGTCACGTGAACGGTGGCCTGTGGCGCGACAAGAAGGGTGGGGCATGGGTGAATCCATACGAGAAGAAGGTGTGGGACTACAACATTGCGATCGCGAAGGAAGCGCTCGACATGGGCTTCTCGGAGGTGCAGTGGGACTATGTCCGTTTTCCGGATGTGACCAACACGATGCGCGCGACGATGGTGTATCCGGGCGCGAGCGGAAAGTCACGGCAGGACAACATCCGCGACTTCATCCTCTACTCCAGGCAGCAGCTCAAGGCGTACAATGTTCCGGTGACGGCGGATGTCTTCGGGCTGGTGACGCACGATGAAGGTGACGTGCAGATCGGCCAGCACTGGGAGACGGTCATCACGGCGGCTGACGCGGTGCTGCCGATGGTGTATCCATCTCACTATGGGAACGGGCACTACGGATTTGCGCGTCCGGGGGCAGTGCCGTACAACCTGATCCGCGTGTCGCTGACGGACGCGGTGGTGCGCACGAAGTTCGTGGCTGATTCGGCGAAGGTCCCCGTGGGCGAGATCCGCCCCTGGCTGGAGGCGATGAGCATCCGCGGACTGTCGTACGGCTCGCGTGAAGTGCGGCTCCAGATTCAGGCCACGTACGATGCGGGCCTGAAGAGCTGGGCGCTCTGGAATCCGGGGTCCAAGTACGCCGAGTTTGAAGGGGCGTTGCGGCCAGAGGCGGGCGGGAAGTCGCCAACGGAGCAGAGCGGCTGGGTTACACCGACGTGGGTACCGGCGCGCGGACTGCTCAGTCGTACCACGCTGAAGCGCGATGCGCGCGCGGCAGCCGCGATCGCGCCCGCAAAGCCTGACTCAGCGGGCAAGCGCGGGGCGGAGTAGGCGAGGCGCAGTCCGAATGGCAACTGCGTTAACGCAAAGGGGCAAAGACGCGAAGGCGCAAAGGAGTGCGGAGGAGAGGTAGCGGAACAGGAACACGCGGGAGAGAGCTCGTGATCTCCGGTGCTCGATGCACGACATTTCCAAATTTCGGTTCTTTGCGCCTCTGCGACTTTGCCCTTTGCGTTCAGCAGTTCCTGTTGCCGTTTGGTGTATCAGATAGCGTACAAACGGGTCGGTCCCCACGACGGAGACCGACCCGTTTGTACTTCTCACGCAGGAACGACTAGTAGCGGTAGTGATCCGGCTTGAACGGCCCGGCGTTGGTCACGCCGAGATAGTGCGCCTGCTCGGAGGTCAGCTCCGTCAGCTTCACACCAAGCTTCGGCAGGTGCAAGCGCGCCACCTTCTCGTCGAGATGCTTGGGCAGTGTGAAGACGACGTTGCCGTACTTGTCGGCGTTCTGGTGCAATTCGATCTGCGCCAGCACCTGATTGGTGAAACTGGCACTCATCACGAAGCTCGGGTGGCCAGTGGCACAGCCGAGGTTCATCAGGCGGCCTTCGGCGAGGATCAGGATCGACCGACCGTTCGGCAGCACGAACTCGTCATACTGCGGCTTGATGTTGATGCGACGCATGCCTTCGACCTTCTTCAGGCCGGCCATGTCGATTTCGTTGTCGAAGTGGCCGATGTTGGCGATGATCGCCTTGTCCTTCATACGGCTCATGTGCTCGACCGTGATCACGTTCTTGTTGCCCGTGGCCGAGATGAAGATGTCGGCGTAATCGACGACGTCTTCGAGCGTGGTCACCTGATACCCTTCGAGTGCGGCCTGCAGGGCGCAGATCGGATCGATCTCGGTGATCACGACGCGTGAGCCCTGGCCCTTGAGCGCCTGTGCGCAGCCCTTGCCCACATCGCCGTAGCCCATCACCACGGCGACCTTGCCTGCGAGCATCACATCGGTGGCGCGATTCAGGCCGTCGATGATGGAGTGGCGGCAGCCGTAGAGGTTGTCGAACTTCGACTTCGTCACGGCGTCGTTCACGTTGATGGCCGGGAAGGCGAGCGTGCCGGCCTTCTCCATTTCATACAGGCGATGCACGCCCGTGGTGGTCTCCTCCGAGACACCGCGAATCGCGGCCAGCACCTTGGTCCAGCGGCCCGGATGGTTCTTCTGTTCAGCGCGCAGCAGGTCGAGGATCACGCCCCACTCTTCCGGCTCGTTGTCGGAATCGAAGCCCGGAATTGCACCAGCCTTCTCGAACTCGGCCCCGCGGTGGACGAGCAGCGTTGCGTCACCGCCGTCATCGAGCAGCAGGTTCGGGCCACCGCCGTCAGGCCACATCAGCGCCTGCTCGGTGCACCACCAGTATTCCTCGAGCGTCTCACCCTTCCATGCAAACACCGGTACACCCTTCGGGTCGGCCACGGTGCCCGTCGGTCCTACGGCAACGGCGGCCGCGGCGTGATCCTGGGTCGAGAAGATGTTGCATGACACCCAGCGCACATCGGCGCCGAGTTCGACCAGCGTTTCGATCAGGACGGCCGTCTGCACGGTCATGTGCAGCGAGCCCATGATGCGCGCCCCCTTGAGCGGGAGCTTGCCCTTGTACTCCTCGCGCAGCGCCATCAGGCCCGGCATTTCCACTTCGGCCAGACGTAATTCCTTGCGGCCCCATTCGGCCAGCGACAGATCACGCACCGCGTAGGGCGGGCGCGCCATCGACGTCATCGTCTCGAGTTCGGTCTGTACTGCAGTGGCCATCGGGGAAATCCTCGGAAAGAAATCAGGATGCAACGAGCGAGAAAAGCGCCGGACCGACGGCCGCCGGATCCACCGGCAGCGCGACGTAGCGCATGGAACTGAACCCCGCCTTCGACAACCAGCCGCGCAATGCGCGCTCGTCGAAGCCCAGCCAGACATGCCCCATCTGCGTGCGGTACTCCTCACGCTCGTGGGCGCACATGTCCGTGATCAGCAGCCGACCACCATCGCGCAACACACGTCGCGCCTCCTTCAGCACCCGTGACGGTTCCGCCACGTGGTGCAACACCAGCATCAACACCGCCACGTCGAGTGCTGCATCATCGAGCGGCAGCGCTTCGAGCGACCCTTCGGCGACCGCGACATTCGGCAGTGACGCGAGCCGCTGACGAGCGGTGGCAAGCATCGCCGCAGAACCGTCCACGGCGTGCACCTGTGCCACGTGCCGCGCCAGCGAGAACGACAGCGATCCCGTGCCGCAGCCCAGGTCTCCCACCACCAGTGTCGGGTCGAGCAGCGCGAGCGTTGACCCGAGGTCGGCGCGCGCGCCGAACAGCGAGGCCACGTTCGCGTCCCATTCCGCCGCGGCCGAGGTGATGAACGCCTCACTGCGCGACCGTCGTGCGACGAGCACCGATTCGACGCGCACCAGATCCTGATGTGCGGCGACCGTCGCCTGCACCGGCTCGCGTACCAGCAGCCAGAGCGCCCGTGCTTCGTGGTCGAGTGTCGGCGCCATGCGGTACCAGCGTGTGGCGCCCTCGGCACGGGACTCGACCCAGGCTTCGTCGGACAGGATGCGGAGATGGCGGCTGACGGTGCTCTGCGGCAGAGCGAGGGCGGTACAGAGCTCGCCCACCGTCAACTCATGGGCCTCCAACGCCAGCAGCAGCCGACAGCGGGTCGCGTCGGCGAGCTCGGTCAGTCGACCGTGAATGGAGAGTTTGGGGGCAGTCATATCCGGTTATCCGGATACATAGATAGCACGGTCATGGCCGGAGGTCAAGCGAGGTGCCCTGCGCTCGGCTGAGACCCACCTTCAAGCGTCGACGATCCGACCAATGTGGGTCGGACGGCGCCGGGGCTTGCTGGGATCCTCTCGATCGCCGACGAGCATTTCAGCAGGTTGGTTACCGGCCCGAATCAGGCACCTCCTTCGCCGATTCCGACGCATTCTGTCGTTGGTTACCCGCACCGAGGGGCACAGCAGGTATATACACGAGTTCGGTAACGATCTCGGCGATACCGATCTCGACGGCAGCGAACGCGAAAGACAGAATTGGCTACATTCGTTGCATGATAGACGAGTATCACAACCCAATACCGTTATCGCTCGTGGAGGCGCCCGCCAGCGGTGCGTGGCGCGACGGCAAGCGCGCGGCTCGCATAGCCTTCGCTGCGGCTGCCGCTGCAGTCGCAGGAGCCCTTTCTGGCAGCGCGAACGTCCTCCAAGGCCAGGCCGGCGCTGACGGGGGCCCGATCGGCGGCGTCCGTCGGATACACGGCGAACTGCGCGACTCGGCCTCGGGGTCCGCCCTGCGCGGAGCTGAGATCCAGATCACGGGTCCCGTCACGCGGCGGAGCCGGACTGACGCCGCGGGCCACTTTGAGTTTGCGCGGCTGCCGGCCGCGCCGTTCACGCTCCGCGTCCGTCTGATCGGATTTGCGCCTCTCGAACGCGTGGTCGACGTCAGCTCCGGTGACGCCACCGTGCGACTCTCGCTGCGCACGAGTACCATCTCGCTCGACTCGATCACGGTGACGGCGAATGCACTGGCCGATCCGCTGGCGCGAGTCGCGGCGACGAGTACGGTGGATGCCGCAGAGTTGGCGGCGACGCGCGGTCAGACACTGGGTGAAACGATCAAGTTCCTGCCCGGTGTATCGGTCGTGCAGTTCGGGCCGAGCATTGCCAAACCCGTGATCCGGGGACTCAACTCGCAGCGTGTGCTGGTGATGAACGCCGGGTTGCGCCAGGAAGATCAACAGTGGGGCACCGAGCATGCGCCCAACATCGACAGCTTCGACGCTGATCAGGTGACGGTGGTACGCGGCGCCGCAACGGTGTTGTACGGTCCCGATGCGATTGGTGGTGTGGTGCGCGTCGAGCACGATCGCGTGCCGGACGGTGGGAGCCTCAAAGGCGATGTGGCATTCAACGGGTTCTCGAACAGTCGGCAGGGCGCGCTCTCGCTCGGCCTTTTGGGTGGCGGCCTGCAACTGCCGTTGGTGGGGCGGACGGGATATCGACTGCGATTCACGAGCCGAGTGGCCGGCAACAGTGCGGCGCCCGACTACTTCCTGACCAACACCGGATTTCGTGAGTTGAACGGCAGTGCAACGCTCGGTGTGCATCGGCCGTGGGGTGAGAGTGAAGTGATGCTCAGTCACTTCAGTACCGAGTTGGGCGTGCTCCGACAGGCTCACGTGGGCAACTTCGATGACCTGCAGCGTTCACTGTCGGCACCGCCGCCGGATTCGTCGTTCAGCTACGGGATCGACCGGCCGAATCAGCGGGTTCAACACACGACGCTGCGCGTGCGTTCTGCCTTCGTGCTGCCTGGTGCAGGTGAGCTGGAAGTCGTCTTTGGATCGCAGGCCAACCATCGCCGGGAGTTCGACAATCACGGCCCGTTGCGGGCGCGTGGGATTGCGGCGTTCAACCTGAAGTTGTTCACGAATTCCCTCGATGTGCGATGGAACCACGGTCTGCAGCATGGGTTCGTCGGCACGATCGGCACCAGCGCGATGGTGCAGGGGAACCAGACGCTGGGCAAGGCGTTCCTGATACCCGGATTCGACCTCTCGCAGGCAGCGGTTTACGCGCAGGAGTCGTACGCCATCGGTCGGGTCACGCTGAGCGCGGGGGCGCGGACGGATGTGTTCTCCCAGACAACGTTGCCTTTCAGCGACGCCGGGATTCGCAGCGAAGCGGGTACCCGACGGTGGAATGGGTTCTCCGGTTCGTTCGGTGGCGAATTGCGGCTCACTGATGCACTGACGACGTCTGTACGGGTGGCGCGTGCGTGGCGACCACCGACGGTCAACGAGCGGTATGCGCAGGGTGTGCATCATGGCACAGCGCAGTACGAGCTTGGTCGCGCGTCGCTCGATCCGGAGCGTTCGGCGGCGGTCGAGGCCGTGGCGCGGTACAGCACCACCGGCACCACGCTCGAAGTGGCGGCGTACAGCAATCAGATCAATGGATTCATATATCTCCAGCCGCGGGCGCCGGTGCTCACGATCCGCGGCGCATTCCCGGCGTTCAACTACAACCAGACCGATGCACGCCTGGACGGTGTGGAGCTCTCCGGTACGCTGGCGCCCACCTCGTGGCTCCGGCTGCAGGGCACGGCGAATGCCGTTCGCGGGTTGGATCGCACGAATGGCGGACCGCTCTTCGACATGCCGGCCGATCGCGCGACGCTCCAGGCGCGTGTCGTCGGCACCAGGCCGCAGTTGGGGAACTGGTACATCGGTCTCGGATCGGTGCTGGTCCGTGAGCAGGACGGTGTGCCGGCCGGCACCGTGTATCAACTGCCGACGGCGGGTTACGCGCTGGCATCCGTCGATTTCGGCTCTGCCAACATCGCCATCGGCGGCCATCGAATCGACGCCGCCATTTCCGTCACCAACCTGCTCAACACCCGGTATCGCGACTACCTGAGCCGGTATCGACTGTTTGTGAATGATGTCGGTCGCGATGTCGTCGTTCGGCTCAGAGTTCCGATTTGAGTTTCCTGTGTGCGGCGTGAGGGAACCGCACACCATTCCGTTCCACTCTCTCATCACAATCCATCAGGATCAGATCATGCAATCAATTGTGCGCCTTTCGCGTGCGCCTCTGGCGCTTACCGCGCTGACGCTCGCCCTCGTCTCCTGCAAGGGCGACTCGATCACCGACCCAGCCGGTGAGTCCGAGGTCATCACCCGCGTCACGCTGACCCTGACGCCGACCACTGGGGCTGCGATCTCGGCCTTCATCGAGGATGCCGATGGTAACGGCCCCAATCCGCCGTCGGCACAGGTAGGGACGTTGAACCTGCCGGCCGGTTCGACGTTTACCGGTGCGGTACGGTTCGAAAACCGGACCGTGACTCCGGTGGAAGACATCACGGCAGAGGTTCTCGCCGAGGCGAATGAGCATCGCGTTTTTTATACCGTGACCGGCGCGGGTATCACGGTGAATTCCACTGATCTTGATGGGGCGGGCAGGCCGCTTGGATTGCGGTTTACGGCAGCGGCCGTCGCAGGGACACAACCGGGCGCGCGGACGCTGCGCGTGCTGCTCTGCCACTACGACAAGCAGGTGAAGCCGGCGGTCGCGGCGTCGTGCACGGTGGACACGGATATCGATGTGTCGTTCGCGTTGTCGGTGCCCAACATAGTTTGACGGTTCCGTGAAAGCGGTCGGTGGTCGAGGCGCGCGCCCCGACCACCGTGCTCCGTATCTGCCTTTGGTTGTGGCTTCGGGTTCAGACTGCGGTCATGACCGAATCATGAAAGTCGCAGTGTGAGCCTGTGGATGGTGAAGGTGCCCATCCACCAGATCGTCGATGTGATCGGCGTGCGGCGTTCAGCGCCGAAGGGCCGCCGCTGCGCTTCCTGCGCGACGCGCGTCGCTCGCGCGTGCTGACTCGCCGGCGACTTACCTGATTTTCGAGATGGTCTCGGCGTACGCTGAGCGCGGCGCATCAAGGTCATTCACCGCGAAGTCGAACGCCGCCCTGACCAACGCCGTGACCTTTGGGTTTCGGTAGTCGCTCGCCTGTGTGACGGGGATGTGGCGTATGAGATTGCCCGTGCCCTTGAGGAGGGAGCGGGGATCATCGAGGAGGGTTCCCTTGTTGAAGCCCAGGTTCGCGTGCGCGGTGTAGATCGGCAACATGCAGGAGGCGTCCGACAATTTCTCCGTGACCGAAAAAACCGCGGTCAGCGCATGCGTGTGGTACAGCAGTTCGTTGCTGTCCGGATGCAGTGCGAGCACGAACGCGCGCAGGTCGGTGAACAGCTCGATCAGCGCGTCGTCCCTGCGGGCGAGGTATTTGCGAAAGTTCGGGTGGATGGGTCGCGAAGGTGGCATTGGCGCGAATGTATCGGTGCCCCGTGCGGAACAGGCTGGATCACTCCACGGGCGAGCGCCAACGCAGTCCTGGGAAGCGCGCGAAATCCCGGTCGGTAGAAATCCATTCCGTACCATGCTCGATGGCGAGCGCGGCGTGGTAGGCGTTCGCAACCAGATTCCCCCGGACTCCGCCACTTCGGCAGAGCTCGAGAAAGATGCTCCAGTGACGCACTCCTGATCGCAGCGACACCACGCGAGGATGATTCCGAAGTGCCGCCACGTATGCCGCCGCGTCGATCATCGGCATCGGCGGATTGAAGATGCGTGGGTTGGTCAGGACACGCAGCGCGCCAGACAGCACGAGTTCGGAAATGCCCATCGGCTCCTGCGCAGCGAGCGCCTCGTCGAGCCACGTGCGAAACTCCGTATGTCGCGGCGCGTCGTCTCGCGCCGCGTAAACCAGCACGTTCACATCCGGCGAGATCACAGTTGATCGTCGCCCATGAGTTCCAACAGCGCAGCGTTGCTGTCGAGATCGACTCCGGCGTGCAACCCTCGGCCACCACGGAACACCGGGATGACGGGTGCTGCACTGGACGCTTGAAGGTCGTCCAAAACGGCCGAACGCACTGCGTCTTCAATGAATTCGTTCAGCGAGCGGCCCGCACGCGCTGCTCGCGCTTTTGCCTCGCGCAGCAGGTGGTCGTCGAGACGGATTGTGGTTCTCATGTCTTGATGCTATCACACTGACATTTAAGTGTCAATACTCAGCACCGGCTGGTGTCAGTTTGTTGCAGGGCAGGCAATCCGTCGGCAGTGCGGGCGATCGTCGCCTGCTCGAGGCGTCGGCGCCGCTGTATCGTCAGTACCTGACGTTGCGTGCACGGCACATCGGCGCCGATTCCCCTGGCGCGGTGGCGCTTTGGCGCGACTGGTACAAGCGGTAGGGATCACATGCTCGGCGCAGCTGGTGCTTCGCGACAATGATCCCAGTGGGTGCGACATGATCGGTGTTGCGAATCAGTTTTGCGTGTTCGAGTGCCAAGGTGCGACTACTCGTCGTTCCAGTCCACCTCGATCGGTCCGCTGCGCCGCCGTCGTGGTCTCGTGACTTTCGTCTCGACCTGATCGGGCGAACCGGCAATGAACACACCGCCGGTGCGAAGCACTTTCGTCAGGGCCGCCTGCTGAACCGCGGTGCTTGCCGTGACCTCGAGCAGCGTCGGTGTGACTCGCCGCACTTTCGATCCAAGCAGTGCAGTCACGCGAACTGCCGTCTCCTCGTCCGGACAGTCGATGACCTGCATCGTGCGCAGGGTCGCGCGCCGCACCAGCGCCATCCAGCCACTGATCTCACGCTGTACATTCTGAGGAATCGGTCGCGTGGACGCGCGCGTGAGTGCGTCGATCACTGCCGCCGTCGTCGTGCCGGCTTCGGCCGCTGCCAACACCGACTTGCGCGTGATCCGAAAGGCGAGTCCGGGCGCCGCTCCAGCACGCTCGGCGAATCGCGCAATGACGGCTTCAGTGCCGGGATTGGCACCCATGAACACGACGTCGAAGTTCGGCTGAATGACGACATCACCAGTCTGCTCCGTTCCGTAGCCGAATTCGTCGCCGTACCCGAGCAGATACCCGCCAGCATCGGCGATTCGGAACGCGAGCGTCCCATCGGGCTGCAGACCGAGGATCGCGCCGCCGAGGTGGAGCAGTCGAAAGACGAGGAACTGCCCCAGCATCTCGTGCCAGACGGCGCGATGTGTGTCACGCGGATCGCGACCGTCGTCGCCAAACGGACTGCGTCGGGAGTGTGCCGCGCCGGCGGGCCGAGCGGAGAAGGGATTCTCCTCGCGTGTGGCGTGCTCCAGAAATCCCGCGAGGTCCACGAAACCGTCGGTCGCACGGGTGAAGGCTTTTGTCAGCGACGCGCGCAGATTCATGCCGCTGGTCGCATTGAAGAACGGCGCTTCGAATGGAAAGAAGTGGTGCGGGTGACGCTTTGACTCATACCCGCGATCTGGATTGTTCTCCTTCGACTTGCGCAACGGCGTCAGGACTGCGGCCAGACGGTCGTGCGCCGAGAGGGCGAGCCAGCGCAGGCCAGCGGCCGTGGCGTAGTAGTGCCAGTTGCCGTGCAGGCGACGGACGTCGGCGAATTCGTATTCCCGCAGCGTACGTGCCGCTGCATCGGGACGGCTGCTGAACGGCGATGTCAGGTGGTCGATCGCCCACGCGGGAAGCGCGACCAGTCGCGGGGCGATGTCGGACTGCGTTTTCGCAAAAATAGAACCGTCATTGGCACGCATCCGGACGGGAGCCGCCGCGATGGCCGTCAGCACCGTCGTCATGTCTTCCATCTGCACTGCCAGCGAAAACTGCTGCACGACGGCGACAATGGGTGGTGGCGCGAGCGGTGGTCGTGTCAGCTCCTGGGCTGCGGCTGGCCAGAGTCCGATCCTGGGCTCGAGATCCGCCTGGCGCATGCCGCCGAACACGACCGCGGTCTGCAGGCCCAGTCTGATCGCGTGCGCCTGCGTGGTCGCGTCATCGTCGGCGACGTCGGCCACCAGTGTCGTCACCGGGATCCCGTGCGGGAATGCCATGAGACGGCGCATGACGCGCTGCAGAACGGGCAGCAGGTCGCGAATCGGCGGCGCATCGTCCAGCTGCAGCTGCCGCATCGTCGGAAGGCCACGTGCCTTGGCCCACGCTGTTCGCGCGGCCTCGCTGTCGGCATCGAGCAGATCGGCCGGCCAGCCGGCAAATGCGATTCGTCGGGCGAAGGCGTGGCGGTCGATATACCCGTGCCACCCCGGACCGCCACCGGTGAGCAGCGGCTCGATCTCGCGGTTGGTGAAGTTGCCTTCCAGATACCGTAGCAGCGCTGGTTCGTCCGGATCGTCGAAGACCGGATGGCGATGCATCGCTCGCAGAATGATGAGCAGATCGCGACACGGATTCGCCAGCGAGACGCGATTCCGGGTGGCATCAGCCTCCACCATCCCGGATCGAATGATTGCGGCGAGGTGGTCACCGAACTTCACCGTCTGCACGAACCCGGTGGTCTTCAGTTCGGTCAGCATGAGGTGACGCGCCGGCTGCGTCAGTGATTGCCATCGCGGCAATTCCCGGACTACGGCCGACCAGTCCGCGAGGATCAGCTTCATGGCAGTGTCTGAAGAGAGTGCGCAACATTGCCGTCAGGCACATCGACGATCTGATACTCGTAGCCCTGCTCGCAGAGAAAGAGCTGCCGTTTGAGCGCGAAGTCCTGTTCGGTGGTGTCGGCGGTGACGATGGTATAGAAGTGCGCTTGATTCGCACCCTGCTTCGGTCGCAGAATCCGACCCAGTCGCTGCGCCTCCTCCTGACGCGAGCCGAAGCTGCCGGAGACCTGAATCGCGACCGACGCATCCGGCAGATCGATCGCAAAGTTCGCGACCTTCGACACGATCAACGCGGGGAGCTTTCCGTTACGAAACGCGGCGAACAGCACATCACGCTTTTTCTGTGGTGTGGTGCCGGTGATCAGCGGCAGGTTCATCTCTCTCGCCAACGTCTCGAGCTGGTCGACATACAGACCGATGACGAGCGCGGGCTCGCCGGCGTGCTTCCGCAGCAGCGCACGCACCACGTCGAGCTTCAGCGGATTCTCTGACGCAACGCGAAACTTCTCGCGCTGCTCGGCGACGGCATATGGCATTCGCAATTCGTCGGGCAGCGGAACGCGGACTTCGGTACAGGTCGCGGTGGCGATCCACCCCTGACGTTCGAGCACCTTCCACGGCACGTCGGCCTTCTTCGGGCCGATCAGCGCGAATACGTCATCTTCGCGGTGATCTTCCCGCACGAGGGTGGCGGTGAGGCCGAGCCGGCGCCGCGCCTGGAGCGTGGCGGTGATCTGGAACACTGGCGCCGGTAGCAGATGCACTTCGTCGTACACGATCAGCCCCCAGTTGCGCTGGTCGAAGAGCGCCAGGTGTGTGAATTCACCAGTGGCGTGCGATCGGTGTGTCAGCACCTGGTAGGTAGCCACCGTGACGGCACGCACGTCCTTGCTTTCACCGGTGTATTCGCCAATCAGATCAGCGGGAATCGATGTCTTGTCGCGCAGCTCGGCGATCCACTGCCGTACCGCCGTGACGCTGGTGGTCAGAATCAGCGTCGACGCGCCGACGGCCGCCATCACACCCATGGCGACGACCGTTTTTCCCGCGCCGCAGGGCAGCACCACCACGCCGGAGCCGCCGCGATCCGTGCCACCCGCGTGGAAGGCCGCGACGGCGTCGTTCTGATAGTCACGCAGTGCGAATGGTTGCCCTGAGACAGTCGCGTCGCGAAGCGCAATCGCCAGCACGCTGCCTGCGGTGTACCCGGCGACATCTTCGGCGGGAAAACCGACCTTGATCAGCGCCTGCTTGATGCGTCCGCGGTCGACATTGCCGATCCGGAACGCCGTTGGTGACACGCGATCGACGAGCAAGGCGCCGAGCGCGCGCTGATGGAGGAGTTCTTCGGCGAGCACCGCATCGTCGGTCATCAGCAGCAGGTGCGAATCGGTCGGGTCACCGGTGTCGCGCTCTATACGGACTCGGCCATATCGGCCGGCGAAGTCGCGAATCTGCGCGGCGACGTGCGCCGGTAGTGGGAAGCGGGCGTACTCGGTGAGGGCAGTCACGATCTCGCCGTCGGTCGTTCCCGCCGCACAGGCGTTCCAGATGGACAGCGGACTGATCTTGTAGGTGTGGATGTGCTCGGGCGACTTGATGAGCTCGGCAAAGCGTGCCAGTGCGTCGCGCGCGGCGGGGTAGCGCGGCGTATCGACGTCCACGAGGACGGTCAGATCGCCCTGGACGATGAGGGGGTTGCTGTGCATGGCAGCGTGGACAATAGCGACGCAGGGGTGGATTCGCAGGCTCGACTCGGCTGCGTTCCTGCGATTCACAGTGCAAGATTTTGGTGACGGTGGGCAGGCCAAGCCGTTGTACACTCTGGCATGCCGCGCACTTGCTTCCCTCCCGCCAACTGTTCTATCGTATGTCCATGTCTGCCACGCGAACCGATTGGACCGTCGATATGGTCGACGCGCTCGACGATGACGGCCAGCGGTATGAGCTCATCGACGGTGAGCTGTTCGTGACGCCGTCACCGGTGGATCTGCATCAGCTCGTGGTCGGGGAGCTGCATGCGCGGCTGCGGGACTATCTGCGAGCATACCGCGTCGGCAAGCCGATGGTATCGCCTTCCGACGTGCGACGTGGCGATCGCACGAGGAACCGGGTGCAGCCGGATGTGTTCGTGGTGCGCGTCACCGAGAGTGGCCGGCCGCCGTATCCGTACGATCTGGGCGATCTGTTGCTGGCGGTGGAGGTGGCATCGCCGAGCAGTCGGCGGCTGGACTATCACGTCAAGCGGGAGTTGTATCTGCGCGAAGGGGTCGAGGAGTACTGGGTCATCGATCCGGACGCGCGGAACGTGTTGCGGTGGCGTGGGCGGAGCGAGCCGGGGGAGATTCTCAGTGAGCGTGTCGCGTGGCAGCCGGCGGGTGCGGGTGAGCCGTTCGTGTTGACGCTCGACGAGTTCTTCGATGAGGCGTTCAGTTAAAGTATTTGGCGCCGACTCCTGTTGGTCAACCAGGGGCGCTCACACCGCAGTCAGCACCGCCCCATGGAAGTCGCAATGCGAATCGTGCGGATGGTGAAGGTGCCCATCCACCAGATAATCGATGTGATCGCCATGCGGCACGGCCGGATGGCCGCAGGTGGCGCCGTGCACATGCGACGCATCATGCCCGCCGCAACGGTGGGCTGGCGTACAGTCAGCCGGATTCGTCACGCTCACGTCGAGCGTGTGCTCCTCGACGACTGCGCCCGCCTGGTGATGCAGATGGCCGTCGTGCAGATAGTCGGTGTGGTCATTGTGCACGAGAGCCGTGTGACCGCAACCGGCGCCGTGGGTGTGTTCGTGGTCTGCGTGTGTGTGTGGCATGGAACGGTCCGTCGAAGGTGAATGGGACTTGGTGACCACGACTGTTCTGGCCACGCGTTCTGGCGACATCCCGCTGCAACGGTGGGGAATCGCCTTGCTCTTGCCACTCGGCTTTCTCGTGCCGGCCGCGCTGGCGCTTGCCGTGCGCGTTGGACCGGAGGGGAGCACGCTCCCCGCTGGCGTCGCCCTGTCGCGTGATGGGCTGGTGCTCGGTTGGGGCGTCGTGGTGCGGACACTGGCCTGTGTCAGCTGTACGCTGCGGTTCATCATGACCACGCCGGTGCACATCATCGCATTGGCGATGCGGCGCGCTGGCGCGTCGGCGGCGCTCAGCGACACCGTGCTCATCACGGCACGACTGATTCAGCTGCTTGGTGCGCGGATGGTGACCATCTCGAGAACTCTGGTGCAGCGTCAGGGCACCAGCGCGTGGCGCGCGCGACTGCGCTCCGTGAGCCTGCGGGGTGCGACGCTGCTCGTGGATTCACTGG
>ENA-ORBV01010081-ORBV01010081.1-microbial-mat-metagenome-genome-assembly--contig:-NODE-10081-length-15247-cov-4.352999_pt1 | contig 15247 bp, 16 predicted proteins | sample MGYA00237777_ERZ505514 | MGnify/ENA primary metagenome ERZ505514 (study PRJEB26160, sample SAMN06269048) | microbial mat metagenome | isolation source: Oligotrophic lake microbial mat | place... | reverse complement strand
TCGTCGGCAGCGTCAGATGTGTATAAGAGACAGGCTTAAGGCAATACACTATTATGATAGTCTACTACTATCGCATCTGTGTTGGTGCCATAAGAGTAACCATTCATGCAGTGTAGGACCAACATGGAAATCCCGTGTGCAACCCTCCAACAACCTAGTACCTCTTCACAATTTCATTCCTTACAAAGAGCTACTGGTAAAATAAGGAACATTTTCGACAGAGCATACTCTACGATAATGTCTTCTTCCTCTCGACAAATGTCTTCCAAACCAAGCCTTCCTGCAGTGGTGGTCAACCCCTTTGCTTACCGAAGAAGCGACTCAAATACAACCACAAGCAGCGCTTCCATCCCCGAACGAATGGTCAAGTCCATACCGTTTTTGGTCGTGTGCTCCTTCCTGCTGCTGTCTTCTACGGCAGCGACCGTACGAGGTGGTTCGTCTTTCACACGATCCACTACAGCTCAAATACTCTTGCCATGGGGCAGAGGAGTAAGGGGAGACAACAAGGGGGGCGACGGCATCAGTACTGATATGGACATGGATAGGGTCGTGGCCAAATTGGCCCGAGAAAATCAAAAATTGGAACAAGAAATGAGGGACCTACAAGAAGCTCTGTTACAAGAAAAGATGCAGCAAGAAAAGGCGCACCAAGAAGCTACACAAGAAGAGCAGAAGCAACCTCTTCTCCGAGGAAGCCAACAGCAGCAAGAACAGCGACAGCGACAGCAGTCAAGATCGGATGATGATGAATGGGATCACAGTATAGAACGAATGGTGACGCTTTGCAATCACAGTGGCCAAAACATTCGTGTCTTTTGGATCTCCCAAGATGCCTCTCAAATACCCATGACGGATCCCGATCATCCCGTTATATCCCAAGACGAATGTCGCTCCTTTCATGCACGACCGTCTCACCAATTTCGAGTCGTTTCGGCCGAGACGGAACGTCTCCATGTTGCTGCCTTGGAGTTTACCGTGTGGGAGGATACCCAACTAGGGATTGATTTGGAACAGTTGGTTACCGTCTCGAGTGATTGGACTTTGGACACGCAATGAGAACGCTACGCACAAAATTTTATAAAATTTAGTTTATATCAATACAATTCAACCTCATATCTGTGTCTTGAAAAATAGCGATATGCACATTCTGTAGCAAAAAAGATGACAGATACTGTTCATAGAGCCAAACGTTCTGCTATCCAACCAGACCAGGAAGAACTCGCAAAACACACGCTTCGTAGTTGAGGAGCATTGATAAAGAGTCAGCATGTGTCATTTTTGGTCGAGTAAACAAACTCCTCTCGGGTGGGTTGGAATGCAACCCCAGCACTGCCAATGCGGCTCTACAAACCTTAATCTCCAGCCAGTGATGAACGTGGGTAAGCCAGGACCCAATGGTTGCATTCGTCTGGACCCAATGGTTGCATTCGTCTGGACCCAAATAGCTAGAAGTGTGCACGTAGCTAGCTAGCTCCCCGCAGTTAGATAATAAAAAGCTAGTAGAACCACTCCAACCAGCTAGCTAGCTTAGTGACTGCGACCGATACCCTACTGTGTTATTGTACTGGTTTGAGCAAGGTCCATGATCGGCGAGAGTGTGTGCGATCGAAATAAATATTTTAAAGGGTGCACAGTAGCTATTCCCAATACGAGTGAGAGCGGGACTAAAATTATTGCACGATCCCAAGAGGTAGTTTTCTCGATTACGGTGTCGTCTACCAGTAGAGTAAAACGTTCAGGTCGTCTTTCGCACGAAATGGTAGTGTGATGGCCAGCTACAGTAGTTACAACGTGCAGTATCTTTAGTTTTTCTTTATTTGTATCCAAATTTCAAGTTGCGGGCTACAAGAAAACACCAAAGCGATGATAAGCTATTGATTATTATGGATCCCAACAGACGTTGGTGCGGTTGGAACCGAAAACAAGTCCTCGCCCCATGGAACTTCCAAAAAGAACCATGTGCAAGCTTCACAGTTGTCTCTTTCGATTGAGCAGACGAAAACAACCAAAAACCTGCATACAACTGAAGAGACCCTTGCCGAAGAACCTGAAGGGGTGACAGTGGAGAATCCCCGTCAGAATGTGTGATATTCTAATCAACACAATAACACCCAGTCCCTTTTCTACTCCATATGAAAGAGTGGCTTAAGTGCGAGATGCAGCAAGAAAATAGGCCTGTGAATTTGAGGGGAAGAAGCTTGTCATTCTGGGCGACAACATCACCGATAAGATCCAGCTACTGGCGTTTCGTCGGTGATGAAGCTCATAATGACATTGATTTAGACTGCGACAGAGCACTATGAGACTGGCTGGAGCATACCCGATTACTACATCTTCGACCCTTGAAGCACAAATGGGGCGACACGACCGAATCGGACTTCGAAATGTACGCCAGATCCCACGGAGATTCTTCCTGCCAACTACTTCGACACCAGTGAACCCGACGGTGAAGCATGTGAAATGTGTGATCATGGCGTGTGCCGAAATGGAGTGACAATTCGACAACGATGATGCCGTTGTGGTTTGGCCTCGATCCATGACGCGGATTGTTGCAAAACGGCGCCGACATTGGCGATTATTTGTCGAAGTCTTATGAGGACCGTGTTGAACCTCAAGAATTTCGGGTATTCCGGTCGAGGGATAATTTGATATGTGATCGTCTCTCGCAGGAAGGGGAAAGGCTTGGCCTTCGCTAAACATCTTTTTGAAGTGTCTGAACGTATTGGGGGTGGCACAGTTTACACAAGCGATTCAATGCCCTTCCGGATTTAATGGACACGTTTGGGTCCATGTTGGAAACCAAGGATTGTCATTCCCTCGGAAAGTTGATTCTTGAGACAGCAACAGCAGAAAGGATCGCCTCGGAATCCGTGAAGACACCATTCCGCATAGCAACGGCATCATGGTCGGCATTGGGAGCAGTTCGTATGAAAAGTGAGTTGGAGTCCGAGGGAGTGGAGAGGTGTATTCATTCTTTAGCAAGGATGGCACAGACAACCAATGGAAAGGTGGATGCATCGTTGCTTCAATCTTTTCTCGCCGTTGTCACGGGTCCAAGCGCTGTTCCGAAGCGGGCTGATCTGGCCCCTCTCCTCATTCATGACATTGCTCATCAAGCAAGCACACCATACAAGCCAGAGGTGCGATGGAAGGTGATACAAAGAGAGAAACCGGCCATGGGTTACAACATCCTGTTTGATACCGGACTTCGAGAGCCGTGCAGCGAGGTGGGGTGGAGCCATTTCGAGACAACCTTTAATGAGTTAATGCAGCACCAGTGCCTTGGATGAAGCAATTTTATTGGTTAGGGAATTGTCGGGTCCGGTTAGACTCTATTTCGCCCGATCTCTGTACCGAGCTCGCGGATTCGTTGATAAGTGGATCTGCAGACAGATTCGAAAATGGAGCTGTTGTGTCTGATGGATCGCTACTCACCAGGGTTAGTGGAGGTTTTCCTCCTGGAAGCCGACGGCGGTCTGGCTCTCATTACAAAGTTGTTCCCGCTTGTGGCCGCCCTCCTTAAGAAGCACTCCTGGCACCTCTGATGCAATTATTGCTCTTGCTCGCACTTGCGCAAAGACCTTGCCTTCGAAGTCGGCTGCCATTACCAGCAATGTAAAAGATTGGTCCATGGCCTATTTGCGACAACATCCCAACCGACAAGTCTAGCACCTCACGGCCGCCTTTTTTTTCTGTACTGTTGTCGAATGACGTCGGAGATGAAACGCTTGATATAATGCTATCAAGAAAAGTATACCGGATGTTGGCGTCATTCACCAATCCAGGGAGGAAATGGGCCTGGTCCTCCAATCGCTGGAGAGGCAATAATTGTAGATTTCTGAAGCCGATTATTGTCGTTTCCTTCCAATATGTCCCAGCATATACGACAGCGAAGCTGACTTTACAACTACACCTTATCGAGGTACACCTAAACGCCGTTCACGCAATTATTCCTGCCCGCGACAAACGCGAATCATTGTGGCCAACATCAGCCAGAATCATAGGCTTGCACCTGTAGTATTTCTTGAATGGGCAAGTTGGCTGCTTGGGAACGCTTGAATGACCATGGCAACAACATGAACAGTGTGCCGGGCAATTGTGGTAGGAATTTCTTGTAGCGGTGCGTTGGAGCTAGCTAGGGTCGATGGTTTCGAGGTTGTAGTTGGCGTTGGCGTTGATTTAGAGAATTTTTCAATTAAGTTGCAGTTGAAGTAGAGGTCTTTCGATTAAGAGGAGTGCGATGCTTCTCTTCTTCTACTCAAGTAGTAGGACGTTTCTAATGCGGTTCGCCGAGTCGGACATTTCTGGTGTCCTCCTTCGGTAGTTCGGGTCGCCGAGTTGGACTGTTCGGTTAAGCTTTCCCTGTTATGGGACCATGATGGTTGTGATGGTGGTCTGCTCGACACAACGAAACAGTTTGCCTTTCAAATAGAAGGATGCGACTTCCGTTTACCACAAGCAAAATCACGTTGTCAGGGTGGAAACATTTGATTGGCCGAAAGTGTAGATCGAAACAGCTATGGTTGCCGCCTCACACGAGTTAGATACTCGATTCTGTTTTTGTCGATATGAGACTATCGTTCGCAGCTCTTTTACTTTTGCTTAGGCACAGGCGCCGCCTCGCATGTACTTCTTCCTCCCCCATATCGTCCTGTCGTTCGAACTCCCGCCACTACCTCCAAAACCATTCTAGCAGTAGGTAGCGTTCGAATGATTGTCACTGCTGCGGATGGGATCGAGGGTTGCTGGATCTTCCATAAGCCTTGTTGTGGGGGACATATAGTGTACTGCTTCGGGACAGCAACATTACAAAAACATGCCCCCCGGATCGACCAACCTGTGTCGATTCTTCTTTGCTTTAGAAATTGTGTAAGTCGGTGGATTGCGAAAATGAGTCATCCGTTTTCGTAGATTTATTCCCATACATTAGGATTCCGAGAGGCGGCGAACCTGGCTTGATAAATACACCTGATCGACACAAGCAGCATGCTATCGGGATTCTTTGTAATACGTCGTGCTGCGGTTGGCTTTGAAATACTCATGAAAAACGATGCGTCGCCCACGCGACTCGACCACATCGAGCTCTTTGCATGTCGAAGGTCAAGGTAGACATTGCTTCCTGGAGAAAATCTGGTCCACAACACCAACCCATTGGTCGTCTCAAATAGTTTGGCATGGTTTCAAATGCCGAGAAGGTTTGCCGTCGGTCTCTCATGTAGTTGCAAATCCAATTGAAGTAGACTGCGAACACTCGTGGTGTCGTGGAAGGACGATACGAAATTGGACATGCTGTGTTGGAAATGGGGGAAAAGACAACCATTCGGCCCACATAGTGGATATCAGGCAAGAGCATGTTGTTGCGAAGAGCATTGTATCGATTCATCGACGCCAGTATGCATACCATCATGAATCAGAGCTGTCAATGCTCCTATAAATTGTCACGACGCTGAAAGATCTAGTAGACTTGCATGCTGGGGAAAAGATAGTTTTGCCCAGTTGGACACAGGAAGACAGTAGATTTTTCCACAAAATCACCACACCGTTGGCCATGACGCATACCACAACGTTGTGTCGGAAAGACTGCCATCTTCTGCATACAACAACCAGTCTCTTCTGAGCAGACGTGTAGCCATTTTGAATGACTGACTGACGAATTAAGATCCTTCTGGCTTTGGCATTGTTGGCGTCAAAAGCAAGGTATCATTCGAAGCTTTTTTAAAACTCTGTAATAAGCCTTGCGATGTCCTGCAGAAACAACGCTTCTCCAAATGCCGAATTGTACTCCCCAGTAGGTAGGGAACGAAGAATTTACGATTCCAGCAAACTCCAACGCGAAGGACCGTGTTGTTGACGGCACTTGCGTGAACCATAAAAAGGTATTGCATGTGCAGGATCGACCAATGTACCGTGGTTTCTTCCCAAGTATTGTGTTCCATAAACGGCTTGGGCGCGATGTATATGCCGGGGCAACTCTTGCGCGTGGCTGAATCAATGGCGTGTGGATAGCAAGCTGGGTCAACACAGCGCGTGTCCTCCTTTCAAGTATACGATACGTCGATACCATTGTATTGTCGGTTGGAAAAACTTTCGAGAAAGGTTTCCAAATAAAGAGACATGGCGGCAGCAGGTTACTTGCTCCAATTTTGCACGCTCCTGCCGCGTTTTGTGTCGTTAACCGATCCGTCAGCCAGGGAACAATAGCGCCATTAATTAGCACCGTCCATCACAATGACAACTCTTGCTTGTTCAAAACAGAGTCCAGTCGTAATACCTTCAGAACGGAAGGACACCAATCGGCAACCATCGTTACGATAATCATCCGTCCATTAAAAAGGACATGGTGCTGCATGATTGTATCATCGGGGTTGATTGTCAAAAATATAATGAGTGGACCGACCGCATTCCTTTACTGGTGATTCGTTTTGCGGAGAGAGTGAACCAGTTCTTTGGCATGCTAGCCGGAGGAGGAAGTTTCCAATCATCATTCCATGGCGCAGACGGTGGATTGTGAAAAGAATGTGAGTCGATCTCACAGCAGTACCTCCTAGTCATAGTCGGAATGACTGCCACAGGTCGATCATGATTAACTGTCAAGATGGTCATCTAAACATCGGTTGTGGGATCGCCGCATCGTCATCACCATCCTGGCGATCAGAACCATCTTCCAGGCACGCAATTCCATGGCTATGGAAAGGCTACGGTGCTCGTTCGCGCAACAAGCAAAATAAAGCCATTCGTTCTTGGACTGGTGGGAAACACCATCTCCCCTTGTTAATTCGACTCGGTCTCGGTCTTGCTGTGTCGGTTCGTGGCTTTCCATGGGCCTTCTGATATAACTCGTCCGCGAGCTTCTCGAGGTCGAATCGAATTCCAAACCCTACCTTTGGTATCGCCGGAATCATTGTCGCCATTCGACAAAAAAAAACACCAGCCGGATCGCCCTCTGTGCCCAGTTGTTGGAATATCGTGTGCAGTGTCGATGGAATCCATCTTGAACTGTCCCCATTGAATTGGACCCGGGGCAACCATAGTGCTCCGGCTTCGTCAAAGCAAAAACAACATGTGTTGCGGCCACAGTGAGAGCAACCATTGTGGATTGTGAAAACAATGACACTGAGCAAGCCACCCGTATAAAAATCATCAATGTGTCACCTTGATTTCTTTATTTGCTGTGGACTCCTATCCGTGGTTGAATCGATTGTAGTGTATAGAGAATTTTTTTCGCGGACATGCGCTGAATGGGGTAGTGTGAAACTTTTGTTTCGCGACAGCCACCACCACTTTCCTTCGAAAAAATTCTCGTGGCGGTGTCGAATGCTGTAGTTCATGAACTGCATTGTATTGCTCTGTGTCGGAACTTCTGTCTTGCTTTAAAAAATTCCAGTCCCTTCCATGAAGAATGGATGGGCGGATGGTTTTCCAAAGAGGGTCGCAGTACAGTATAGCACAACACAACACAACGCCATATCGCCCCTAATGCGTCCCAACGACTAATATGTGCGACGTGCTGTATATCCAAACGAGACGACGAAAGGATCGTGCCAATGAAATTCGTCCCCGATCCATGGGGCAAATTGACATGATGGCAAGGTGCAGAGGACTCTAAGGTTTTTTTTCCTCACTAGAGACCTCTTGATTCTTTTTGTTTTCTTGTGTGGCACCATCTTGTGTGAAAACTAGCTGACACCAAACAAGAAAGAGATGGATCATGCTTGCTTGCAACAAAGTGCCGACCGTTTGACGGTCGAGTGCGAGTGCTTCCTTCCCATTCATCACTCCAGACAGCCGTTGCGTTGCCTGGCCTTGGAAGGACTCGTACCACAAAAAAAGTCGTTCATTCTCGTGATCTTGCCTTCCCTTGAGATTGGACACAACCGTGGGTGGTTCACGAGCAAGTGTTACAATCCTACTGGTGCCGATCAACCGATTCCTTCGCAGAGATCATGCCAAACAACACACGGCTCTTGATTACTGCTAGTAGCTAGCTAGTAGAAACGCCATTGTGGACCAACACTATAGCAGTCATGATGCTAACTTCTATGCTGCTAGCTTCTGCTGTAGCTACTAGCTATTAGCTGTGGTGACTAAGAGCTAACTTGGGATAGCAAGCAGCGACAGACAGACAGAGTGGATGGATGCGCCATGGTCGCAAAATTAATTGTTGTAGTATCGTTCATCCCTAACTCTAAGGTGTTCAAAAATGTGGTTAGTTTCGTGGGTTAATTTGCTTAACGGATTTTTGTATCCCTACTTAATGGATTTTTGTATCCAATCAACCACTACTTAATGGATTTTTGTATCCAACCAGCCACTACTTAGGGGGATTCTGTATCCAACCAGACACTATTTAAAAGGAATTTAAGTTGTATAGTTAAATTGTACATATCCATGCGGTACGAAATGTACGTAAAATTCACGTAGGCGTTGATTGCCACCTTTTTCAACGGTGCAGCACGATGTACTACAATCACGTGCATTTAGATACTACGCACAGGAGAACGCACGGTAATATAACGACGGAAGAGGGACAGATGCTAGTCGACGTCATAAAAAGGAACCCGATAAGATTATTGAGATCGACGTGGATGTACCGCGCCAGGCGATCACACCGACGCCGTTTCTCACTCACATTCTAATTTAAAATCCTTTCAAAAATACGACTCTTGCAAAAACGCACCGATTTCCATTGCATTTTGAAATCGATTCTTCCGAATCACGATTGGAAAGCGAGTGGAAAGCGAGTGGAAAAGTTGGAGGCCCGTAGAAGCTTGGTACAGTTTTGTGTAGAGGACGAAAGTTGAAATTTGGGGGCCGTAGAAATGTGGTACTTATTCCTGTAGGGGTCGACTGATTTACATTTGTTGGCATCGAACTCTCTGGCTCCGGGACTCCTATCTTCGGAGAAACTCTCGACAGCGCCGGGGCACATCTATCAGTAATTCACGAGTTCGGACAAGGTTCGAAAAGTTCGCGCCGTAGAAAGTTGGTACATGTTTTACAGGAGGAAGAAAAGGGAGAACGAAAAGTTCGAAAAGTTCGGGCCGTAGAAACTTGGTACGCTTTGTACAGAAGGAAGAAAAGGGAGAATCTTCCCATGTGGGACTCATATCTGAACTATCGGAGAAACTGCGTCGAGGCACATCGTCCGTCGTTGTTCAAAGAAAGATAGAAATTCAGCCTCCATGGACAGTGGCCGATCAGCCATTACAATTGTACGAGCCTTCCCCGTCAGCGCATGGAAATTAGAATCGGGGCGCAACGAGACATCTCGTGGATTCATTCATGCAAGTAGCTCGCGAACAATGACACAATCAAGTACAAAATTAGGGTCAGCGATTTGTTTCAAAGATGTACTCCGATGGTGGAGACAAGGGAATCGTTCCCACAAGCACAAAGTGTGGCGTTCGGAAAGTCGAAGGGATTATGACGAGCCACACGGGAGTCTTTGCACTGGTGTTTCATACATATGGATCACGAACAACTCGAGTTCAACAGTAGCGTCTACCATTTGGTTTCCAAGAAATGCCGACTTGTCTGGTGGAGACAAACGAAACCTTACTACACCCCATCCTTACCGCCATCCACAAAGGACACAAACCGAATATAAATTGTAGTGGATTCCAATTACTTTACTTTACTTTATATTATAGTGATACATATTATTCTTCGAATATCGAATATACATAGTACATGGCATATTAGTACATGGCATTCCTACACTTGTATTGTTCTTTCTGTGGTCGTGCGTGTGCGTGTGTTGTTCGTTTCCGTTTCTGCGTTTCCATTGTACTTGTAGATGTTTTCGTTGTCGACGCCACTTGACTGTCATAAATTTGCCGGTGCGGATTCATTCCACAAGAGCCGCCGCAAAGACACCGACGACTTGATGCAGCCAGGCTCGTTTGACTTTTTTGCCCGCCGCCGTCAAGGCCGATAGTTCGTGGGCGGGCGTGGCATCGCAAAATTCCAATACCACATAGTCTTGTTGTTTGTCGTTGTCATCCTTTGTCGAAAGGACCGAAATCCAATCATATTGAGCTCGTGGTAAATTGACAGGACTCGCCAGTTGGGCGATGGCGGGGCCTTGTCCCGAAAGTCTTTGGGGTACACCATTCACATGAAAGGAAATAGTGTCCGGCGTTCCGGCCGTCACCAATCCCAACCATTGCAGTGTGGACGAGGACGACGCACTGTTTCGAGTGTCTACCTCCAGTCGTAGCGTATTCTTGGTTTCAAAACAAAACGGAAGTCGATAGGCCATCTTTCGATCTTGTCGTCCGGGCATGTCGGCGGCTGGAAATATATTGTGGACATACCCGGAAGCTTCCTCGAGACTTGCCGGGAGTATGCTCAACCCATCCGACAACGCAGTACTGGAACCGCCCCTCGGTTGCCATTGAGTAAAGCCTTGAATGTGTGTGGATGGTTGCAACAAGAGATGAGCAAGGCTGTCATAGTTGTGGTTGTCCGAGCTACTCTGCGTAGTACTTGTTGTGGTCGTCATGGACGTTCTTGGATCCTCCACTACTGGTACTGGTAGCTGTGGACGACGACATTCCTCTGTTTTGGTACCACTAGTATCACTAATCGACTTGACAATAGTTTGATACAAGACGTACTGCATCCATTGCACAATGTAATGATTGGCGGCACAGGCCGGATGATGCCGATCGTCCAAAATATCGTGTTTTTGATCGACAAAGAGTTGCCGTGGCAACCATCGTGCGACATCGACGACCGCCAAGTCCATGCCTTGGGCGGCATGTTCTTGAATCACGCGCATGGATTCGGCATAGGCGCGAGGATACGCCGAAGCGTGATCATGCCCCCGCTTCAAAATGTCTTGAGCCGATCTGAATCCGACATCTTGTTTCCAAGTATACAAACACAAAATGGGTGGCACGGGTTGGTTGTGCGCGTCAAAATGGGCTTGGACGCGCGTCAAAAAGAAGCGCAACATTTGTGCCGGAGATTGATGCAAGGCTGTCTGTTGGGATGTTGACGACGAGGATGCCCCTTCCGCACCAGGATGTGTCATTGGAGTATGGGAGTGGGCCATGGAAAAGTCATTAATGGAATGATCCCACACAATCAAGTCAACGTTAGAGTCGAGCAATTGATCGAGCATCATGGCACTGTAAACGGACGTGGTGCTTCCTTGTGCCATATTTTGGACTTCCACTTGGAATCCATCGCTTTGAAGAGCACTCTGCAATATATTCGAATAGCGTCCCTCGTACGGCGACGATTCGTCGTGACAATGATCGGCAGGACGTGCGGCGGACGATCCTCCCAACACGGTAATTTGCAACGGTCGATTCTTCTGGTCGTGACTCCAAAGGTTGGCACACGGCTTCCATCCCATCCACAAGGGAGGCAACAAAGATGGGGCATTGTCGTTTGTTTGCGTTTGGGATAGTGGAGTGTTGGCCATGGTAGCGATCAATTCCAGGATCGAAGAAGTGTGCGTCGCTTGCAATACCGAATGAAACAAGAGACGACTGGTTTCATTCTCGTCTTCAAATCCCACGTGAGCTTTGGAGGCAAATTGCACGTGTTCTTCCAGTCGTTTTAAACCAGCTTGCGCGTGTTCTACCCACTGGCGGCTGTCGTTGTTGTTGATGCTTCCTCCTCTTCGCAAGGACGAAGTCGTACTTGTACTGGCAGTCCTTGTTGTTTTTGTTGTACTGGTAGAGAGAGACTTGAACGGATCACTTAGATTCAAGAAGGAAGATAGACGATCTGTCATGAGATTCAAGACTGCTAGAAATGACAGTGCCACAGTCACGCGAAGCCATCGAGGATAGTAGCAGTCCTTGGTAGCAGTGGTGGTGCCAGCAGAAGCAGCAGCGGGAGGTGCTGGTGCTGGAGGAGGTCCCATGGTGAATAAAATTGCGGTAGACTACTAGTAGATATGGGGAGAGTGTAGCTTCATTGGAGTATGTATGTGCTGTATAACTTCTAAGCTACTAGCTACTGTCGTGGGTTTGGCGGATGCCACAAGTACTATCTTGTTAGTGTAGATAGATGATGGTAGCTTCCTGGTGTTTTGCTTCCCTATTGTTGTTCGGAGCTTCTTGTTTTTGTGCTGCTGTTCACCTTTGGCAGTCCTGTCAGTGTGTGTTTGTCTGCAACAAATAAATCGTAATCATTAGTAATTCTTCACCTTCTTCCAGTTTTCCGCGCGATGTTTGGCCGCTTGGTGGCGGAATTAAGACAAAGGAAGCCTTCTCAAAAGAGGGTCTTGTCTTGTTTTTTTGCCAGGTACTACTCCGAGTGCTGTCACGTTTTAACTGTAGCGGTCACTAATCGGTGACCTTGAGAGCAATACTCAATAAAACCTGTACTTTTACGCATAGTGCCGTCAACTCAGTGACAACTGCTCGAGTACACCTCTCCTAAACGTTCGGACCCGGCATTGTCTAATTCTTGCCGGCACTTCTTCGAATTGAAGGCCTATTATATCCATACAAAGCGAATCTGATCGTAACAGAATATTGCTAAGGATAGGAAATCAAGAATCACATCTTCCCAGTGGGTCATTCTTTTTCGAAACCATGGGTCGTATTTAGATTTAGCGGTATTGGATTGTGCTCTAACCGCGTGACTTTGGTAATTAAAAGAGACATTTTGGATGGTTGGATAAATCGTGATCGATCTGCCCATTGTTGATTCGTTTGTGTTCAGTGCGGCAAAACAAACCCCATACCCAATTGATTGGAAACACAGATGACTGTGGATGGGCATGATCATCTGCTTGCATGGGCTCTCTCAGGCATGCCATCCCCAGGCACATTTGTCCCTTCTGTGAACTCCTTTTGTTCAAATGAGTCATGTGAAAGGACAGACATGACAACAAGTCAAAAACCTGTCTTTTTCAACTGTTTCACATGTTGTCATTTTCACCAAGAAACATGCAATGAATTAGGTTTCACTGAGCAGGGATTGTTGCATCATGATGTTGCTTGTTTGGGGGGGAAATGGATGCATTGAATGAATCATGTCCATGAAAGCAAAAGATGTCAGAGCCAGAGTTGATCTTGTTTCACACAGTCATGTTTGTTTTCTTTTTCTTTTTTTGAATTTGCATCAAATGCTGAGGCATCTCTGTTGCATTGCATTCATAAGAATTTTCAAAAAAAAGTCTTTGTAGAATGCTGACAACCTCTGTGACTGATAGAAAGTTCAAGTGCAGGCAAAAAAAAGTGGAAAGCAATGTCAGGCAAAAAAAAGGCATCATGATGGCTCAATGTTTCATGCCGTGGTTTGAATCATTGTTGTCAACTGGAAAACAAAGATTTTGAAATTGTGCTTCACAGAGAAGAGTTTAAAAATGTGAGCAAGAGGACTCAAGCATGAATGAAGGGATGAATGAGCAGAGACACTGAGGCATGATTGAGCAAAGGGGCATTTCAGCAGTTGGAAAATGTGCTGCATTCTGTCATGCACAAGATTTCATCAAACTTGTCAAATGTTCTCTCTTGTTTGTCATTGCACACAAATTCTCCAATGCCCATTTCCTCACAATGTCAAAAAAATGACAATGCAAGTTTTGTCCCACACAACTCATTTCAGTCCTGTGTTTGAAGTTTCAACTGAACCAAAATCCACAACAAATGCAGATCAGCACAACATGATGTGTCTCTTGACACTGACATCCAGCAAGGAAAACAAAACAGTTGTTGATGTTGACAGAGAAATTTAATTGTTTGCATCTCAAAATTTGCTCTTGAAGTGACATGATTGTTGTCATCTCTTTTCTCGGCAAGATTGCTGTGCACAAAGGTCATTGTGAAAGACACAATCATTTCTTGTTCTTTGGGAACAAAGGCATCTTTGCAAAACTGCAGTTTGAAACTGAAAAACAAACAGAAAATGTCCATCAGAATGATCTTCTGCAGCAATCAGCTTTGTTTGTTTTGTTTGTGATGCAATGTCATGATCATTGTCTGCAAGCACAATGATCTCAAACAACCAAAACATTGTTTTCTTGAAAATGGGCAAAGGATCACTGACAAAGCAGAATTCTGCTTCATCTTGCAGGCAGTTTTGATGGCCGAAAAAATTAGGAAACAGAGTGAAATGCTCCAAAAAAATTGACAATTGTTTTTCATTGAGTCTTTTGTGGACCAAAATGTGTGAAAAGTCGTCCAGTGCTCTGAACAGAAATCGGTCCACAATCTCACAAAACATCTTTTTCCTAACACTGAATTCTGCTTCATCATGTGTTCAGGAATGACACGGAAATTGCACATGATGACACCCAAGTGCTCACATTTCGCCAAAACGCTCAACTGCCAACCCTGTGAATGAAAGCTGACAAAATGGCAAATTTTGTGACCTTTGCTGTGTGAATTTGTTAGTCTGCTTGGTCTGCCAAGTGAAAAACAAGTTTTGCATGGGCGCAATCCACACTGACCAACAAATTTGTTTGCTCGTCCCGAATTAGCGACTCGGGCATGGAGGACAACATTGCAGCTGCAGCTCTTGTCGAATGTCAGAAGATGATCTGCGGACAGATGTTAACATGGTGAGGGGAGCGGAAGCTGTCAGCTGTGTAGCCAACAGTGGTTGCGGTGGCGAGAGAGGTGTTTTTGTTGTTGTTGTTGATGGTGGTTCGCGTTTTGAGCTGCTCTGTGGGGATCCTGCGGGCAAGGTCTGTCTTCCATCCATTTCTTGGGCTAAACCACTGACTCTGTTGGGAGATGTGTGCATCTGCAACAATGGCATCCTTGAAGTTTCCACTTCAAGATCCACTGCAAGCAGCACAACAGTGGCAACAACACCACCACCACAATTTCTGGCAAACCGATCTGTTTCAACAAATGGATCTCTTCATCCAACATTTGCTAGAAATTGTCCCCGGTGAGCACTGCTGGGTGATCAAGACGAACACAAGGTGTTAACGAGTGAGTGAGTGCCTCGTTAACGTTAACGAAAGAAGTTCGCGAGATCGATTTGGCAAAGAAGATTGCAACGTGGGTTGTTGATCAAGCGAGAGATCGATTCGGAGATCAATTTGGAGATTGATTGACACAAGAGAACGTTCGAAGTTTTGAGAGCAAGCCCGTGAGAGTGTGCCGGGCAACAGGAAGATTGACACCGTGAGAGTGTGCCGGTGCAAGAAGGAGAAATTCGTCATGCGAGTTGACAAAGAAGGCTCATGAGAGTGCACCGAGCAACGAAGAAGAACGCTGTGAGAGTGCACCGGTGCATGAAGAAGAAGAACACCGTGAGAGTGCAC
>ENA-ORBV01010078-ORBV01010078.1-microbial-mat-metagenome-genome-assembly--contig:-NODE-10078-length-15248-cov-5.552106_pt1 | contig 15248 bp, 10 predicted proteins | sample MGYA00237777_ERZ505514 | MGnify/ENA primary metagenome ERZ505514 (study PRJEB26160, sample SAMN06269048) | microbial mat metagenome | isolation source: Oligotrophic lake microbial mat | place... | reverse complement strand
CCCGCCGAGACCCATGGCACACCGGCTGAAGAAATGCCGCCGCGTAAGCTGAGCGAGGTGATCGGAGGAAAGAGAGTTCACGGGCAAAGAAGAAAATCGGAAAAGCGGAAAAGCGGAAAAGCGGAAAAGCGGAAACGAGTCGAAAGAAGAACCCTGGAGAGAAGGTCGAGGGGCGAGGTGTCGAGAAGTCGAGCGACGGATCCCTGGGAGCGCGGGCGCCCCCGGCCGCTGGGGAAAATAAAAAACGATCGGTGAAAGAAGAAGGAGGAAACGCTGTCCCCGGAGAATTGATACGCGTTGGTTACTCGCGCGTGATGGTTTCGTCGAGGTTGAGCAGGACGCGGGCGACGATCATCCAGGCTTCCTGGCGGCGGGCGGTGTCTTCGCCTGTGGCGGCGGCGAATTGCTCGTGCCAGAGCGCGGTCATGCGCTCGCGTTCGAAGGCCGAGGGTGAGCGCGCTACGCACACGCGGAAGGCGAACTCCAGTTGGGCGGGGAGATCGCCTTTGGCTTCGGTTTGAATGCGCTTGGCCAGGGCTTCGGCGAACTCGACGAACTGCTGGTCGTTCAAAAGGGTGAGGGCCTGAAGCGGCGTATTGGAACGGAGGCGCCGCGTGCAGGCGCTAAAGCCATCGGGAGCATCGAACACCGCGAAGGCAGGATGCGGGGTGGCGCGCCAGAGGTGCGTGTACAAGCCGCGGCGATACCGGTCTTCGCCTTGGCTCGGCGTCCACGTACGCTTGACCTGGCCGAGGTTCATGACGCCCTCGGGCTGCGGTGGGAAAACCGGTGGACCGCCGAGCTTGGGCGCGAACAGGCCGCTGGCGGCGAGGGCCACATCGCGCACCACTTCGCCGTCGAGGCGAAGCCGCATTTGGCGCGCCAGGAGTTTGTTGATGGGATCCTTGATTTCCAGATCCGGGCGGACGTGTGAAGATTGTTGATACGTGGCCGACGTGACGATCAGCCGGTGCATCGCCTTCAGGCTCCAATTCTGCGCGACGAACTCCGTGGCGAGCCAATCCAGCAGCTCAGGGTGGGAGGGCGCGTCGCCTTGAGTGCCGAAATCATTTTCGGTTTCCACGAGCCCGCGCCCGAAATACTGCTGCCAAATCCGATTGACCGTGACGCGCGCCGGCAGCGGATTCGCGGGATCGACGACCCACTTCGCGAGATCGAAGCGATTGGGCCGAGCGGTGGCCGCCAATGGCGGGAGAACCGCAGGTGTGCCGGGTGTGACGGTTTCGCCGCGGCGGGTGAAGTCGCCCTTGATAAACAGAAAGCTTTCCCGTGGTTCCGCCAGCTCGGACATGATGAGCGTGGTGATCGGCTTGGGTTCGCGGGCCTCGAGCCGGGTCATGCGTACGTTTCGCGTACGAAACTCCGCATCTTTGCTGTCGAACGCGGCGTAGAGCGCGCGCTTCTGGGCGAGCGTTTGCTTTTCCCAATTAATGGGAATGATCGAGCGGACGTTGTCCGAGAGACGACCGCGCGTGTCGCGATCTAGGCCTCGGGCCCAGGTCATGGCCGCGTTACCTTTGAGATCGAGGTAGCGTTGCAGATCGGCGCGGGCCTCTTCGAGTTCAAGCACAAGCGCTTCGGGTGGCTCAAATTCCAACGGGAAGGGCAGGGCACCGCCGGGCGTACTTTTCCCGTGACCATCCTCGACCGTGTTATTGAAGAAGGCGAAGAGCTGGTAGTATTCCTTCTGGGTGATCGGGTCGAATTTGTGATCGTGGCATTGGGCGCAGCCAATAGTCAGACCGAGGAACGCGGTGCCAAACGTGTTCACGCGATCAAGCACGGCCTCGATACGGAATTGCTCAGGATCAATGCCGCCTTCCTGATTAATCTGGGTGTTGCGATTGAAGCCGGTCGCGACCTTTTGTTCGAGCGTCGCGTTCGGCCGCAGATCGCCGGCGAGTTGATCGATGACGAACTCGTTGAACGGTTGATCGCGGTTCACTGCGTCGATGACCCAGTCGCGGTATTTCCAGATCTGGCGCGGCGCGTCGATGCTGTAGCCGTTCGAATCGCCGTAACGTGCAACATCGAGCCACGGCCGCGCCCAGCGTTCGCCGTAATGCGGTGACGCGAGCAACCGTTCGACGACCCGGGCATAGGCATCGGGTTGGGTGTTTTTGAGAAAGTCGGCGGTCTCAGCGGGGGTGGGAGGAAGCCCCGTGAGATCGAGCGTGACGCGTCGCAGGAGCGTGGTGCGATCGGCGGCGGGGGCAGGTTTGATTTGATCCTGCTCCAAGCGCGCGAGTACGAAGCGGTCGATCGCGTTTTGCGGCCATTCCGATTGGCGAACGGTGGGCAGTGCCATCCGCTTGGGCGGCGCGAATGACCAGTGTTCAAATACCCCAGGTTCTTCGGTTTCGGGAGCCGTTGCACCGTCGGCGACCCAGGTGCGCAAAACAGCGACCTCCTTTTCGCTGAGAGGTGGCTTCTTGTAGGGCATCTGGGGAATGTCCTCGTGCGGACCGACGATCAAACGCACGAGCAAGCTCTCGTCGCGTGCGCCCAGTTTGACGAGGGGGCCGCTATCGCCCCCGGTGAGCAAATTCTCCGCGGTGTCGACCCGCAATCCGGCCTCCGCTTTCTGGGCGCCGTGGCAACGCACGCAGTTCTGGGTGAGAATCGGCTTCACGTCGCGCATGTAGTCCACGGCCGCGTGGGCCGGGCTGGTGAGCACGGCAAGAGCGAGGGCCGGAAACGTCCAAGGGATCATTGGTTTTAGGAATGCGGTTTCAGCCGGCGGACAGCAAAATATTTTCGCGAAAATCAGCCGCGAGCGAAGGAGGGGGAGTCGGTAAGATCCAGGTATAAGTGATTTCAGCCCGGGCGATCGTTTACTGCAGGCGCCGCGGAGAGTTGTTCAGTCAACGCGAGTTTTGCGCGTTTGCCACTCGGTTTCGCGCGGCGGGGATTTTAGATTTGGAATCTCAGATTTGAGATCAGATTACGAGCGGCCCGCTCGGAGATCGGACGCTACCTTGAGCGATTCCAACCGAGCGCGGCGCGGTCTCGCCAAACCCGTTCGATCCGACCCTCTTGGGGCAGCAGCGACTCGCTGCTGGGTTCGACTAGGAGGCCGCCTCGGGCTCATTGGCCGGCTCATGGTCACGGCGATTTTGTATGTTTTGTGCACGGGGTGTCCGGGGTGCGAATGGCGCACGCGCGAGTTCAAAGGGGCGCAGGTGAAAAACAATATCGTTAATCTCTGCAGCTTTAGGCACTACGAACCCGGGAAACCCTCGCCTCATAAGCATACCAATTGTTATCGAAACTCCTTTCCTCGGTCCGCCTGAGGTAGTGTTATGAATCGATGTTATGCGACCTGTTGGCGCGGGAAATTGTCCGTCGCTGTTGTTGAACTGCCGGGCAGCGTGACCGACAAATCCATCGTTTGATGAACAAGCTTTACGACAAGATCCTCGGGTGCATCGCGGCCAGCCAGGTCGGTTCTGCGCTCGGTCAACCCGCCGAGAACATGACACGCGAGGAGCTGAAGAAGGAATTCGGCGTGATCGACCGGTTGCTGGGCTTCGAGTTGAACGGCGAATCTTATCCGCCCGGCACGACGGAGGATGGGGTGGAGCGCCAGAAGCTCATCATCATGGCGATCCAAGATAAGAAGGGCCCGCCCACGTGCCGGGATTTTGCGGAGACTTGGCTGCGTGTTGTGAAAGAAGAGAGTTTCGGTAAGATGGCCGGCGCGCAGGACGAGATTCACTATCGCGTGATCAAGGCGGGGATTCCGCCGGAGGAGAGCGGGCAATTCGATGCGCACATCGGCCGCACCGGTTGGTCGCGCGCGTGTCACCCGATCGGCATCATCAACGCCGGACACCCTGAGCTTGCGGCGCGCAACGCGCTCGATGTGGGGCGCATTTATCAACCGCCAACCGGGCGCGGGATCCTTTGGAAAAAAGACCTTAAGCGCCTCGCCCCTACCTATCAGATCGGCCTCGACTGGGCCGCAGCAGTCGCGGCGGCTGTAGCGGCTGCGTTCAAGCCGGATGCAACCCCCGACTCAATGGTGGAAGCAGCACTAGCCTACATCGTCGAACCGGCGAGTGAGGAGATTAAGCGCGGACTGGAAATCGTCACCAAGGCAAAGGATTACGAGCAGGTCTGCGTAGAATTCGATGCCCGTTATCGCGCATCCGGAATGCACTTCTCGATGAATCGTGGGTTCGAGGTCGTGACCAAGGGCATCTCGCTCTTCTACTATTTCAAAGGCGACGTGAAGGCGACGATGCTCGCGGCGGCGAACTTCGGGCGCGATACGGACTGCCTCGCCTCCGTTTCGGCGGGGCTCGCCGGTGCCCTCAGCGGCGTCTCGAACATCCCGCGTGAGTGGATGGACCAGGTGAACGTGGCCGCCAAGGCGAACAAATACACGATGATGAATCTCTCGCTCGAAGAGCAGGCGCAGGTGCTCTACGATAGCTTGATGCATTGGCACGCCACACAGAAAGCCGGTGTGGAGGCGATCGATCTTCTCAACGCCACGTTGGTCGCAGTGAATGGAAACGCAGCGGAAGGTCGCGCTGTGGTGGCTACGGCGAAAGCATGACCTTTTTTGAAACCGACCCCGGCGAATCGAAAGTCTAACGGCATCCGTTCATGCTCCACCCCAATCCCGTCAAGGCTGCGCTGCGCGCCGGCCGGCCGCAGCTGGGGACATTCGCGAAGTTCACCGATCCGGCAGCCGTGGAGATCCTCGCGCTCGCGGGCTTCGATTTCATCATCATCGATCGCGAGCACACGCAGATGGGAGATGAGACGATGGTGAATCTCATTCGCGCCGCCCACGCCCATCAACTCACGCCGACGGTGCGCGTGCGGGAATTCAACGCCGCCGCGATTCTGCACGCGCTCGACGCGGGCGCGCTGGGCATCCAGGTGCCGCAGGTGAACTCGCCGGAGATGGCGCGCGCGGTGGTCGATGCGGCGAAGTATCCGCCGCTCGGCAAGCGCGGTTACGCTGCGAGCCAGCGCAGCGCGTCGTATGGCTTCTGCGACGCAGCCGCCTACGCCGCGCAATCGAACGCCGAGACGCTCGTGACCGTTTACTGTGAGACGAGAGAGGCCGTCGAGTGCCTCGACGCCATTCTCGCCCTGCCCGAGATCGATGTCGTTTTCCTCGGCCCGGCCGATTTGTCGGCGAGTTATGGCGTGATCGGCCAGACGAAACATCCGACCGTGCAGCGTGCGATCGACACCGTGATCGAGAAAACGCGCGCCGCCGGGAAGACGGTCGGCACGGTTTGCAAGGACGCGGCGGGCGCGAAAGAGTTGGTCGCGCGAGGCGTGAACTATGTTTCCCTCGATTCGGACCAAGGGCTGCTCGGGCAACTCGCGGCGCGGTATGTGAAGGAGTTTGCTGGCGGGCGATAGGCAGCCGCGAACCGGCATTGCCGCCCGCGCTCACAACTCCGTCGTGAATGCCATGCTATAGGTGCGGCCGAGCGGGGAGCCGCCCCGATAACCCGCTACATTTTCGGCCCAAGGCGGCGGCGCACCGAACAGGTTTCAATTCCCATTGTAACACGCCATTCCTGTGTCCGGCGCTTCGCCGCCGTTCCCTCCGCATATGCGCGCCACGTGTCGTGCAAGGCGGTGGGCAGGTCGATCGAGGTTCGGTTCACCCCGACCGGGCCATGCGGCGTTGCTGCGCGTGATCGCAGGGAATCTTTTCTCCAACGCCGTCGATCATTCGGCAGCGGGCAGCCCGGTGCGGATCGCCTGGAGCGCGGGCGCGGAGTCGTGGGCATTGGAGGTCAGGAATCCGGCACCGCAGCTCACGCCGGAAGACGTGGCGCAGCTCTTCGATCGACTCTGGCGCAAGGATGCGGCGCGCACGGGCGCGCAGCACAGCGGGCTGGGGCTGGCGGTGGCGAGGGAGCTGGCGCACGCACTCGGCGGCACGCTCGACGCGAGGCTGATGCCGGCGGGCGAGCTCTTGCTCGCACTGCGGGTGCCGGCTGCGGGCGGCGGGACGAAATGAGGCGGCGAGAGTTTCCAGTTTGGGCGCCTCCTTTCTCTTCATCCCAAAGTTGGTATCGGCGACGGCCCTGCAACTGCACGACGCAAAAACGGTGCGGGCATCCTGGCGAAAACGAAAAGACACAGGCGTTGCCGGCCGTGCCTTGCCGTTGGCGACAGCAGCCACTTGGGGCTTTTTTGGATGCACTTGGTGAGTCGCCGCATTGCTACGAGATCGAGCGCAAGTTTCGTTTAGAGCCTCATTTGCTTTGTAGGGGAAACCGTTGCGGAATAACTGGGCGGTCGCGCTCGGCCTGCGGGCGGCCGTCTGTTCTGTTTGCGGCGCTTTTATCGACGGAGATATTGGGCGTCGTCATCGCTCGCGTCAGCCTCCGGCCATTATGCGTTTCACGTTCTTGTCGCTAAGCCGCCGGTTCTCGTTCGCAATGGGGTTTGTCTGGGTCCTGGCTGCAGGGGCGGCCGAGACAGCGGCGGGCCGGGTGGCGATCGATTTCGGTGCGAACGTGCGGACGTGGGATGGCTTCGGGCTGAATTACGTCGAGGGCGGTCACACGGCCGATCCCGAGCGCGACTACCAAGACTACGGCGGCTTCAGCCGGCTGGGCGAAGCGACGCGGCAAGAGGTGATGGATCTGCTTTTCGGCCCGGTCGATGGGCGCAAGGCCGACGACGGGCTGAGGGTGGGGCTGCACAAGATTTTTCTCGATCCGCATCACCAAGCAGCCGTCGCTGCGCCGTTTGTCGGCGCGAGCGCGTCGACGGCGATGTCGCGGTATTTCCTCTTCGAGGCCGCGAAGCGACTGAAGGCACGCGGGCGCAGCATCGAGGTGGTGACGACCTACTATGGCGTGCCTGCATGGGCCACGAGCACGGGGAAGTTTCACTGGCGGGACATGAACCCGGATCGAGCGAAGGCGCTCGCCGATTATATGACGAACTGGATCGCGTATCTTCGCGGAGAGCTGGCGGCGCGGGGGTTTGCCGAAACGGTGCGCGTTCGCGCGGCGAGCCTGACCAACGAAGGCGAGGCTCGGGAGCGTTGGAACGAGGACGGTTCGCCGCAACCTAAAAGGGACTACAACCTCCACTGGCCGTCGAAAACGATCGCGGCGTTTCTGCCGGTGCTGGCGGAGTCGCTGCGTGCGGGCGGCCAGCAGCAGATCGCGCTCATGCCGTGCGAGACCGCGGGGTGGGACGGATTGGCGGAGGCGCAGGGCGACAGGATTGCGGCGACGTTGATGGGCGATTCGGTCGCGCTGAAGCACATCGGCCTGCTGGGCGGCCACAGTTTCGGGCGCTCCGGCGCGCCGGGAGCGGAGGCGATCGCGCAATTTAGAAGAGCGAAAGGCGACGCCCTGCGGGCCTGGACGACCTCTCATGACTGGCAGAAGGGCGATGTCGCCTTTGCGGAGCACACTCGCGCGCAAATCTACGATATCGGAGTGACCGGAATTATCACGTGGGCCGCGACTAAACGCCTCTCCGAGTGGCAACGCTATACGCTGCGGCCGCCGAATCCGCAGTGCGCGGTGCTGATAAATGAAGACGGCACTACGCGGGTGCAAAGCGGCTACTCGTTCTACAAGCAATTCACGCGCGCGGGTCAGCCGGGTATGGCTGTGGCGGAAGTGCGGGCAGAGGCGGGCACGGACTTGCGGGTCGCCGCCTTTGCGCGGAATGGCACGTCGCACGCCGACGCGTTTGTCGTAATCAACCTCGGTGAGATGGCGCATGCGGTGGAAGTGACGGTGACCGGGACGGCGGCGACACGGTTTCGGGCACACCGCACGAGCGGCGATGCGAGCGCGGAAGCCTTTAAGGATGTCGGAATAGTGGAGTGCAGCGCTGACGGAAGGCTGCGCTACACGTCGCCGCCGAAAGCGGTGACGACGTTTTTCGGACTCTGATCCCGAGGTCGCTCCGCCATCTGGTCAGAACCGTCCCGCGAGTGAGATGATCGTGCGGTGCGGGTGCGGCTGAGGTGTTGCGCAACGTCTCGGCCGGCGGCGGCGATTCTTAGCGAAGTCGGCTATCGCTTCGTCTCGGCTTTCTTGGCGGCTTTCGCGCGCGAATTCGGTGCCACGTCGCTCGCTTATCGAAGCCTGCCGGATTGATGGACTTCGTTTGAAGGCCGTTTCAACATTCTATCCGCACCAGGATGGAGGGGCTAAAAATAGGAGCATTAGCCGGCGAGCGTCCGCGGCGCTGTGCTGAAAACGCGGGTTCGTGCGGAGCGAGATTTGACGCCGGCGGCTTGGGGCGGCTCTTCGTGTCCGCACTCCCGGCTTGGGCTTTCCACATCGATGAACATCCCCCTGCACCACTGCATTCGACCCGGCATTGTCCAGTTCATGGCGTTCCCCGCCACGATGAAAGGCGAGGGGCCAGTCCTCGAAAGTTACCACGCGATCCTGGCTGACGACTATTTCGAGGTGATCGAAGTAACGTGGATCAAGGACGCGGCCGTGCGCGCGCAGGCGAAAGCCTTGCTGGCGAGCGCAGGCGTCGAGGTGAAATACGGCGCGCAGCCGCGGCTCCTCACCCAGAAACTCGACCTTAATTCTCCGGAAGCGGAAGTGCGCGGGCGCGCCGTGGCCGAGGTGAAGTTCGGGATCGACGAGGCAGTCGAGCAGGGGATACGCGACGTCGGTGTGTTGAGCGGTGCAGAAGTGGCGCCAGCCAGCCGCGCGCAGGCGATGACGTGGCTCGAGGAATCGCTGGTGGATATCTGCGCCTATGCCGGGGCGCGCGAAGTGAACATCGTCCTTGAGGTCTTCGATCGCGATATCGACAAGAAATGCCTGATCGGTCCCGCGGCCTCGGCCCGCGAAATCGCGGAGCGGGTGAAGCGCCGGCAGAAAAATTTCGGGCTGCTGGTGGACTTGAGCCACATCGCGCTCCTCGGCGAATCGCCGGAGCAGGCGCTGCTGCCGGTGCAGGAACACCTGGTGCACATTCACATCGGGAACGCCTATTTTGGCGGCAACAAGACGGACCCGTATTGGGGCGATAACCATCCGAGCTTCGGCTATCCGGGTGGCGCGAACGACGTGCCAGAGATCGTGGCGTTTCTCAAAGTGCTTTTTGAAATCGGTTACTTGAAAGCCGATGGCTCGACGCGCGGCGCGGTGTCCTTCGAAATTCGCCCGATGGGCGCGATCGACTCGCGCGTGATGATCGCCAACGCGAAACGCAAACTGAACGAGGCGTGGGCGCGGCTTAAACTTTGAACCTATGAAGCCCAATGTGTTTTTGTCCCGCCGGCTCCCGCCGGCCGTGGTGGAGCGGTTGCAAGCCGCGAGTAATCTTCTGCTGCACGCCGAGAATCGCGTGGCGACCAAGGCTGAGGTGATTGCCGGCCTCCAGGGGCGCGAAGCGCTGCTGTGCACCGTGCCGGACAAGATCGACGCGGAGATCATCGCGTCGTGTCCGGCGCTCAAGGTCATCGCGAATTTCGGCGTCGGCTATAACAACATCGACGTCGCGGCGGCGACCGCACGGAAGATTCCCGTCACGAACACGCCCGGCGTTCTCACCGACGCGACGGCGGACATCGCGTTCGGATTGTTGATGGCAACAGCGCGGCGATTCGGAGAAGGCGAGCGAATGGTGCGCGCGCGCAAGTGGACCGGTTGGGAACCGTTGCAGATGCTCGGAACCGATGTCACCGGGTCGACGCTCGGGCTGATCGGGTTCGGGCGAATCGGAAAAGCGATGGCGAAGCGGGCGCGGGCTTTCGACATGAACCTGCTTTATTGGAATCGGACGAGGCTCCCGCTGGCGGAAGAAGCGGAGCTCGGGGTCACGTATGCGGCGTTCGACGACGTGCTCGCGCGGGCCGACTTCGTGTCGTTGCACGTCGCCTACTCGCCAGAGACCCACCATCTCATCGGCGACGCGGCGCTCAAGCGGATGAAATCGTCGGCATTCATCGTCAATACCACGCGCGGTTCTGTGATCGACGAGAAGGCTCTGGTGCGCTCGCTCCAAGCGAAGACGATCGCGGGGGCGGGCCTCGATGTGTTCGAGCGCGAGCCGCAGATGGAAGAGGAACTCTACGGTATGGAGAACGTCGTGCTGTTGCCGCACCTGGGCAGCGCGACGATCGGCACGCGGACGAAGATGGGGCTTATGGCGGTCGAGAATTTGCTTGCTGGGTGTGCGGGGCAACGACCGCCAAACTGCGTCAATCCGCAGGTGTATGACTAAGATTCCGCAGGTCACTGGCGCGCGTGGTGTCGGCGCACACGGCAGCCGGGCGATTGTTTGCTGGAGTTGCTGCACCCATCGAGGCTTCGCGTTATAACAGACTGTATCGCAGCCGGCACTTTTGCGACAGGGCGGCTGGCGACAAAGCCCGTCGCGGCCAGCGTCGCGGGAATGAAACCCAAAGTTCCGGCCGGCAATAACGGGGTTCTTCGCTCCGGACTGCCCTGCGGGCGCTCGCTCCGAGTGCGATCGTTCGTGTTCGCTACGCTTCTATTTTTGGCCGGGGAGGCGGGCGCAGCGGATTTTGTTTTCGATCTCGATGCGGTCGCGAAGGCGAATGGGCCGATGCTTTCGCGTGGCGCGGCGGGCGAGTGGGTGCTGAAGCCGACGGCGGAGCGGCGCAGCCTCGAGCTGCCGGGCGTCGCCGGCGGCGCGCCGTGGGACCGCGCCGGGTTTCTGGTGCTCGACGTCGAGCATGACAATGAGTTTACAACGCGGCTCGTATTCGAGTTTCTCACGCGCGCCGGGGCCGAGCCGGAAATGACGGTCGGGATCGCAACGCTGCCGCTGCTCCCGACGCAGGTGATTTTTCCCCTCGCGGAACTGACGAAGGAACATATATCGCTGCGTCCGAAAGGACGACAGCTCACCTCGCAGATGCGGGGCCGGCCGCTCGATCGGGCCGCGATCGTCGGAGTGCGGGTGAGGCTCCAGCCGTTTCAAGCGCCGGAGGCGTTGCCCAAGCTCACCGTGCGCTCGGTGCGGCTCACCGACGCGCCGCCTCCGCCGGAGCCCGCGCCGGAGAAACCGTTCGTGGACGCCTTCGGGCAGTGGAACCGAAAGGACTGGCCCGGCAAAACGAGCGACGAAAACGAACTGCGTGCCGCGCTCGTGGCGCTGCGCGAGCGGGCGGCGCAGGGGCGCTGGCCGGAGAACTGGAGCCGGTTCGGCGGCTGGAAGGAGAAACGCTTCGAGGCGACCGGATACTTTCGCACGCAGCACGACGGGCGCCGCTGGTGGCTGGTCGACCCGGAGGGCTGCGCGTTCCTGAGCGTAGGGCCCAGCATCATCACGCCTTCGACGGTAAGCCGCTACGCGGGACTGGAGAATCTGTTCGCGTGGCTGCCGGAGAAAGACGGGAAGTTCGGCGCTATGCGCGATCCGGGATCGATCAACTTTCTCGGGGTGAATCTCGCGCGAGCGTTCGGCGAGAAATGGACGGACGAGTGGGAGGCGATGACGGCCGGGCTCCTTCGCGAGTGGCGGTTCAACACTCTGGGCAACTCGTCGGCGGAGCGGCTGATGAACCGCCGCGACGTGCCCTATGCGTTCCGGCTCGGCATGAGGCCGCATCGCTATCCATCGACGGTGCGGTTGATCTTTCGCGACTTTCCCGACGTGTTTGCGCCGGAGTTCGAAGCCAACGCGAAGGTTTATGCGCAGCGCCTGGAGCCGCGTAAGGACGATCCGTGGATGATCGGCTATTTCATGACGAACGAGCCGGAGTGGGCGTTCGGAAAGCACAACCTCGCGCTCGAGCTGATGCGCAAGGCGCCGCCGTTTCACGCTCGCGACGCCTTCGGCACGTGGCTGCGGGCGCGCTATCAGGACAATCTGCCGCGCTTAAATGCGACCTGGGGCGTGCGGTGGGAAAGCTTCGACACCGCCCGGACATGGGTGATGCCCGGCGGCACGAAGCCGTCGCCCGCGCAGGAGGCCGACCTTTGGGCCTTCTCGCTGGCGATGGTGCAGCGATTTTACGCCGTGCCTGCGGCGGCGTTGCGCGCGGTCGCACCCCATCACCTAAATCTGGGTGTGCGTTACGCCTATATCAGCTCGGAGCTATGCTACGCCGGGGCGGAGGTCTTCGACGTGTTTTCGCTCAACAGCTATAACATGCCCGGGCCGGCCCCGACAGCGGAGATCGCCACGCGCACCGGGAAACCCATCCTCATCGGCGAGTTTCATTTCGGCGCGCTCGATCGCGGCCTGCCTTCGGTTGGGCTGCGGGGTGTCGCGACGCAGGAACAGCGCGGCTTCGCCTACGCGAACTACATCGGCGATGCGATGGGCCGCCCCGAGATCGTGGGCGCGCACTATTTCCAGTGGAACGACCAGACGATCACGGGCCGCAGCGACGGGGAACACTACAACATCGGCGTGATGGACGTGTGTCACCGCCCTTATGAAGAGTTCACGCGTGGCTTCAGCCCGATCCACGAGGCGATGTATGAAATTGCGGACGGCACGACGAAACACCGGCTGCAGCCCGTCACGGCGATGCCGTCAATCAATACGAATCAGTGAAGCGGAGAGCAGGCGTTTCGCACCGCGACGAGGCGATCGTCTTACGCCGGGCTATGTTGATCGCGGTCGAACGTCTGCTGCCACGCCCGACAAAGATCAGCAAACCGGCCGCCGCGCGCGAGCAAGTGGGCCGGTGGGCCTTCTTCGGCGATGCTCCCTTGCTCCAAGATAATCACGCGGTCCGCGCGCGCCAAAAGCGAGGGGCGGTGGGAAGTCAGCACGACGGTGCGGCCTTCCATGAGCTCGATGAGCGACTCCTGGATGATGGCCTCGGACTCCGGCTCGACCGCGGAGGTCGGCTCGTCGAGGAGGAGCACTTCAGGATTCGCGAGAAACGCGCGCGCGACGCCGATCCGCTGGCGTTGCCCGCCGGAAAGCTTTACGCCGCGCTCGCCGACCAGGCTGTCGTATCCCTGGGGGAGCTGGGCGATGAAATCGTGGGCGTTGGCACGGCGCGCGGCGGTGACGATCTCGGCCTCGCTGGCTTCGGGCCGGCCGTAGCGGAGGTTGTCGCGAATCGACTCATGGAACAGAAATGTGTCCTGCAGCACGAGGGCGAGCCTGGGACGCCACGAGGATTGTTGGATCTCGGGCAACAACTGCCCGCCCCAGGCGATTGTGCCGTGGGTTGGATCGTAAAAGCGCGCGAGAAGGTTGAGCAGGGTGGACTTGCCCGCGCCGCTGCCGCCGGCGAGCGCGACGCGCTCGCCGGGTCGAATGGTGAGCGAGAGATCACGCAGGATGTCGCGGCCCGGCTCGTAGCCAAACGTGAGGTGCGATATAACGAGCGGCGCGCGCGGGTGGGCGAGAGGTCGAGCCCCGGGTGCATCGACCAAGGTGGGGGGCGCATCGAGCACCGCATACACGCGCTGACCGCAAGCGTGCAGCCGTTGCACGATATCGCTTACTTGCGCGATGGTGCGGATCGGGCCGTTGAGGTGCGACCAATAGCCGCGGAGCGCGATCAGGCCGCCGAGGGTGAACTCGCCGCGATACACGAGCCAACCACCGACACCGAGCATAAGTGCGTTAGAGGTGAAGCCGACGAAGTGCGCGGTCGGAAACACGGTCGTGCGCAGAAGCACCGCCCGAAGCTGTTCGGCGCCGTGGCGCGCGGTAAGAGAGCGGAACCGATCCTCCTCGGCGCGTTCCTGGCCGAACGCCCGGGTTACCAGAAAGCCCGAGAGATTATCCTGGATCCGGGAGCTGACCTGCCCGAGCAATTCGCGGGAGGCGCGGTAGCTGGCTTTGAGTTTGCCGTTGAATGCGCTGACGATCCCGAAGACGACCGCCAGCGGCAGAAACGTCGCGAGCCCGATCTTCCAACTCAGCGCACAGATCGCGCCGAACACGCAGACGAACGAAGCGAGTTCCGCGAGGATCGAGGACACGCCGTGCAGCAACGATCCCTGGATGGCATCGACGTCGGCGATGGCGCGCGACATCAGATCGCCCGTCCGCTGGTGGTGAATGTAGGCCACTGACTGCCGGCTGATTTTTTGGTAAACGCGATTCCGCAGTGCCTGCGCAAAATCGACGCCGACGCGCTCGAAGATCCGATCGCGCCACGCACCCACGAGCACGGCGAAGATTCCATGCACCGCGACCATGACGACGAGGGCCGGCACGAGCAGGTGGAACTTTCGACCGACGAGCACTTCGTCCACCACAAACATCCAGACGAGCGGGTGGAAGAGAGTCGCTGGGGCGGCGACGATGAGACACAATGCGCCGAGCGCCAGACGGCCCCGGTAGGGCCGCAGCTCGCCGAGAAGGCGAAGCGTAAGCGACGGGGACGTGGCCACACTCTCGGCGGCCGCGGCTGCCATCACGGCTCCCATTCGCAGCCGATGAGCCCGACGAAATCGGGACTACGGCGGTTGAGGCCCGCGCCCAACCGGGTGACGAGCGAAAACGTCTTTGTCACCTTTCGTTTCGCGGCGAGGTTAACCACCCACAGCGGGCCGCCGCCGCCGCGCGGCGCGAACTTCGTGTAGAGTTCCGCTTGAATCTTCCACGCAGCGGCGAGGCGATGCGAGACAGCGCCGCCGACAAAAATTTCGTCATCGTCCGCCTCGTGAACATCTCGCGAGTAGCCGGCGTTGAAGTGCCACTGCGTGTCGCGAATCGTGCGCGTGACCAGCGCGCGCAGTCCGAGCTCGGTGGCTTGTGCGCGTTGCGGGGAACGCACCGATTTGCGAGCGAGACTGGGCTGCAACGCCAGGGCGAACCCTCCCGCGGGCTGAAGCAGTGCGATGCGCGACTTCAAGGAGAACTCCATGGTGCGCTGCCGCTGGCCGCGCTCGCGTTCGATTTCGTGTTCTACCTCAAGCTCAACGTGCGCGCGATCGAAGATCCCGATTTCGAACTCCGGCTCGATGGTCGTGGTGCGGGTGGCGCCGGCGCGCTCGTATTCGAGTGAAGTGACGAGTTCGGTTTCTCCGGGCCGGAGCACCTCGGCGGAGTCGGTTTTGAGAGGATATGCCTGCGCACCTGGGGTGAAGAGCATTAGTGCGAGCGGACCGGCTCGAAACAGAGCGGAATATCGGCAGGTGCGCATGGTCGCCACCGTAACCTGCAGCCACTCGTTGCCAATTCCCTCGGGCGATAATCAGGATAAACTAGAACAGAACACGCGTGTGTCCGCCACGTCGCGCATGTCGCGCACGGGAGACGGATTGGGAGAGGGCCGCAACGAACGTCCTACCGTGCCG
>ENA-ORBV01010077-ORBV01010077.1-microbial-mat-metagenome-genome-assembly--contig:-NODE-10077-length-15249-cov-8.015687_pt1 | contig 15249 bp, 8 predicted proteins | sample MGYA00237777_ERZ505514 | MGnify/ENA primary metagenome ERZ505514 (study PRJEB26160, sample SAMN06269048) | microbial mat metagenome | isolation source: Oligotrophic lake microbial mat | place... | reverse complement strand
CCTCGAAGCGTGGGGCACCGGCAGCAAACACAAGGAAGCGGAAATGTACGCCGCCCTCGCGAGCGCCGCGCCCGGCAGTGACGCCGCGAAATGGCCCGCCGCCTACGCGAACCTAATCTGGCGGCTCACGCCGGCCGGCGCGGAGAGTGCGTTCGCGGCGCGTGCGGCCGCCACTTCGCTCAGCGAAAAAGACCGGCTCGCAGCCGTCACCGCGCTCGGCTTCATTCCCACGAAGGATTCAGTCACCGCGCTGCTCGACCTCGCGCAGAAATCCTCGGGCATGGTCAGGACGCACGCGCTTTGGTGGCTGCTTAACTACAAGGATATCCGCTGGCAGGACCACGGCGTCGACGCTGCCCTGAAGGAACGCGGCCTCTACGATCCGAGCACCGTGGCCGTGGCGCCGAGCGTCGTCCCGGAACCGCCCGCGAGCAAGCTCCCACCCGTGGCCGAAATCCTCGCGCTGAAAGGCGATCCCGCCAAAGGCGCCGCGACTGCCCAATCGTGTCTGCTATGTCACCGCATCGGCGACAAAGGCATCGACTACGGCCCGGCACTCAACGGCTTTGCGCGCGCGCAGACCCCGGAGGTCGTGATCAACGCGATCGTGAATCCGTCATCGGAAATCTCTCACGGCTACGACGGCATGCAGCTGACCCTGCAAGACGGCGGCCAGGTGCACGGCATCGTTCTGAGCAGCAGCGATCCGCTGGTGGTGGTTTCAACGGGTGGGTTGACGCAGATGATTCCCGCCAACAAAATCCGCTCCCGGCAACCGCTCGGTCGCTCGCTGATGTTGAGCGCGGATCAACTGGGACTCTCAGCGCAGGATGTGGCCGACATCGCCGCCTACCTGAAGACGCAGTAACGATTCAGCGCAGCCCCCGATCCAAGCAGGTGAACCACTGATCTTCACTGATCGGCGCTGATTCGACCGGTGAATCAGCGGCCACGCGACGAAGTCGGCGGAACCCGTCTCAACTACCCAACGCATCCGCTTCATCCGCGTTATCCGCGATGGATCGATGCATAGAGCCACTGACCCGTGTGAACGGTGCACCCAAGCCAGTCCCAGGCAGGCAACCACTGATCGACACTGATTCGATCGGTGAGGAAGCGGCCACGTGACGAAGTCGCCGGAGCATGTCTCAACTACTCAATGTATCCGCTCCCTCCGCACCGTCCGCGGTGGATCAATTTCCCAGTCTTGGCTCCCCGAGTTGAAACAGACCCAAGCCAACAAACTTTTTTTACCGCGGATAACGCCGATTTCGCGGATAAATACCACCCGTCCAAGAGCTCCTTTGCCCAGGGATCCACGTCTACCTTGGGCATCCGCTCGATCCGCGTTTTCCGCGGTGGATCGATCATCTCCGCTGTCCAACGTGACGTATTTGGATCTTGGTGACAAAAAAAGGCGGGTCTTTTCAAACCCGCATTTTCATTCGATCGCTACGCCAACCGCTCAATCCAGCTTCTGCACCCGGAGATTTCGGAACGCGACTTCCTTGCCGAACAATTCCGCGTTCTTGGTCGAGTGCACCTGCAGGCCAAAGAAGCCGCGTTTGATGCGGACTTTCTCATCCTGGTCAACGTAGTCGGCCATCAGATTTCCATTGAGGTACGTCTTGATCTGATTTCCCCGCGCCTCGATCCTCATCGTGTTCCATTGCCCAGCCTTGAATTTCGCCGCGTGTTGCTTCGCCCACGCAACCTGCGGGTCACCGTTGTTCTTCTCCGGCCGGAACCAGCCCCGCCGGCCTTCCTCGTACAACCCGCCGGTCAAGGCGCGCGGGTTGGGATCAATTTCAAACTGATAGCCATGGAGACGTTTGGTCGTCTCATTGGCGACCGCACTGCGAAATTGAACACCCGAATTGATGCCCGCGTCGGCCTTGAACTCGGCCTCGAAGATGAAGTCGCCGAAGAGTTCCTCGGTGACCATGAACGAATTTGCCGGCACGCCCTCAGTGACGGTGCCGATGATGGCACCGTCGCGAATCGTGAACTTGGCTTCGCCTTGCTGCTGTTTCCAGCCCTTGAAGGTTTTGCCGTCAAAGAGCGAAACCCACTTCGCTCCCTTTTCAGCGCCTTGCAGGCCAGCGCCGAGGCCCAAGGCACCAGCGAAAATTAGTCCGATCAACCACGGGGTCTTGGAGCGCATAGTAAGCTAAACGATAGCAGCCTGCTGTCCCGGCGCAATCTCAAGGTGACTCGATCACCGCTGGAGGGTGTGAGACAAATTTCAGGCAGCAGATGCGAAGGGGAGGCAATCGTTGGTGGCGACGAGGGAGTTGAGGCGGTGCAGCCAGAAATGATCCAGTCGGCGGCTGCTGTGGATGCAGCGTAGCGCCAAGATGTTTTCGGCGCCCGGTTCGGACCAGAACATGCCTGATTGTTTACAGCGTGCTCCGATCACGGTCTTGCAGCCAGCTTCGACGACACCGGAACCGATGAAGTAGCCGGCTGCCCGGAAGGTCCCGTACTGCATGCGGCTGAGATTACTGGCGAAGTAATGCAGCGCCGTATCGACCGCCGGCGCGCACGGCTGGCCAGCGCACTCCTGGCGTGTCTCGGCGACCAACGCTTCGACGTCGTCGCGCAGCAACCGCTCGGCCCAGCGGTGCAGTCGAGGTTGATAATCGGGGTGGATCTTGCCGAGTAGCGCCTCCAGCACCCAGCCCGCGTGCTCCATCGCATGGTAGAAGTCCACGATTTGGGTGCAGCCCGGAAAAGTGAGCCGGCCCATGTTGGCCAGTCCGTTCGCTCCATCGATGAGCACCACGGCCTTGACGGCGGTGCCAAACCCACGTCGGAACGCTTCCTGGCGCAGGAGGGGTCCAAACTCGTCGATGGACTTGAAGCTGGAAATGTAGGTCGTCGATTCCCAGTCGCGCACCGGCCGGCCCTCGTCATCGACGCGATGTTGGGTGAACACGCACCCGAGATAGGCCTGGCGAGTTTTCGCTTTGCCGTCGGCTTGCTTGCCTTTTCGCCCGGCCAGTTCCTCTGGCACCATCGGTACGCCGGTACCATCCGCGCTGATATACAGGACCGACGCCGCCGTATGCTCGCAAGCGCCGGGGGTGGCGGGCCGCTCCTGCCAGGACTGCGCGGCACAGCCGACGCGTTGCACGACTCGCTGTATCTGACGAGCCGATACAGGGATGCCGCCGGTTTGCGCCAGATGCCGTTCCGCCTTGAGGTAAGTCTGCTCGTCGGCGCCCTCCAGGCAGATGAGCTTGGCCAGAGCAGGGGTATAGCTGCCTTCCAAGCCGAGAGCGGCGTCAGCGGGATGATGCCCCTGCGCCAGATCCGCGTGGTGATAATACGCGCGCTGCAACTCGAAGTGACCGAAAATCCCCTGCACGGTGATCGCCTCCCGGCCCTTGCAGACCTCCCCAGCCTTGGGTTGATAGGCATTGTCAATGCGCTCGACGGTTTGCTGCAGCAGCCAGCCGACCAGGGCGTTGGCCGACTTGAAACCGGCGGTGCGCACCAGTAACTACAACTCGGCCACGACAGTACCGCGAGCAGCGTGCGCCTCGTAGCGGGCGATCAGTTGTTGGACTTTCTCTTCTTAGGCGAGGAGGAGCGGCGGCGAGAGCGTTTTTTTTAGAGTCGGCAAGTTCCTCGCGGGTCTGGGCAATGACCAAATCGGCATACTGCGCGGTGAGTTGCTGGTATTGGACGTAGCCGGCCAGCGCGGCTTCGACGGCCGGCACTTCCTCGACCGGAACGTGCCGGGTGTGATTCTTGCCGCACTCCCAGCGCTGAAGCTTGTGGTAAGGGCCGGTCGCCTCGCCGTCGTTGGGCGAATAGCTCGATAGTTTGCCGCGCTCCATCGCGGTGATGGCGGCGATTTGCTGCAAGAGATGGCGTTTATCGGGTAGGTTCATGGTTATAACTAGATTCATAGTTAAATTGGCCATGAAAACCAAGCGCAGATTCTGATTCAGAAGAAATTTGTCTCACACCCAATACTAGCGGCTCGGGACCACCGTCAGCGCCACGCTCGCGCGTGCGGGCACGGACAAGGGGAGACCCGCAACGAGGCGCGCCCCACTAAGCCGCTGCGAGGGCGAGTTCGCGGGAACGCTCACGACATAGCTCTGGGCCGTCTGAACCGTAAACCATTCGGGGAATTGGTTGATGCGCGGCCAGTCGGCCGGCAAGTGCAGGTTTTCCGCGTGGCGGGGTCGATCAAACACCAGCCGGCCCGTCCATGGCTCGTCCGCTGCGACGACGATCCGCAAGGTGTCACCTTCCCGCACCGCGCCAAGGCGCAGATCCGCGCGCCAGGGCTGCGCGGTAACGCCCTGCGTCTTCCACAAACAATACATGATAGTCGTGCGCGCGAAATTTCCGTCGCCGTGCCAGCCCTCGATCAGCCCGTCGCGCCGCTGAAACGACCAAAGCTCCTTGATCTCGGAATCAATCCACTCAGTCACCGAGGCAACCCGCGCGTCACCGACGAAGCGGTTGTAGAGGTTGAGCGCACTCTCAATTGTGTCGGCGTAGCCGTCCGCGCCGCCTTTCGGTTTCATCAAGGAAGCACCCTCCCAGCCGAACCCACGATAACGATCCCGCAGAGCCGCGAGCGGACGCACGATTGCCTCGCGGTATGCGGTTGTGCCGTCCACGAGAAACACCGTGTAGAACGCATTGTAGACGTACCCCCAGGAGTCGGAAATTCCGGGATCCACGGTCGCACCGGTCCGGGGATTGACCTCGTTAAAAAACATGCCGTCTCCGTTCGCACCCACTTGGAGAATGCGGTCGAGCATCTCATGGATGTGCGGCTGATACGCCGCTTTTTTCAACGCCCATTCCGCACCGTCCGGCAGGCGGCTAGCGTAGTGCAGGGTGGCGTAGATCTCACAGAGTCCGCTGACGATTTCGCAGCCGTGGTCGCGCAACCGCAGGGTCGTGAAGTCGCGGGTGGGATGATTCCTCGCCTCCGGCAGCAGGTAGTTGTCCGCGAGGCGGACGCCCCACCGCAAGTACTTCGGGTCGCGTCCGCTTGCCCAGTAGATGCGCGCAAGCGCCTGGAGGTAATCGCCGCTGACTTCGACGGCGATGCTGCGGTGGAGGCCGGAGAGGGCGGCTCCCCCGAGCGGAATCTTGCCGAACGATGTCTCCACCCCAGCCAGCGCGAACGAATCGTCCACGAGTTCGAACATGCGTTCGCTCCACGGGCTGGCGCCGAGCCACTCCGTCAGCGAAAGAAGCCCGTCCTTCACGTATTCTGCCGAGTTGAAGAAAATGCGCTCTGCGCTGGCGTCCGTCTGCCGCAGGCCGGGAGTGCCGCGCAAATTATAGTCGTCGGTCAGTCGCAGCCAGCCCGGACGCACCGTCAACCTCCGCTCCGCCGCGAGCATCGGCAGGAGTCGTGACGCGAGCAGGGGCCGCTCAGTCAGATCCGCGCTCAACACCATAAACGGATAATTGTCCGCGGCGCTGTCCTTGCCGTTCCAGTACGGGCTGTCTTGGAGGTTGCGCGGAATCAGTCCCGTGCTCGGCTCGGCCACGGCCAGCCACCCGTGAAGGTAACGGTTACAGCGATTGAGCCCCTCCTGGACGAGGAGAGCGTGGGCTGCGGCGGGACCAAGGTCTTCGGCGGAGCCAGCCATTGCAGGGGCCAGCACACTGATGACCAGGACAAGGATCCGCCGAAAGTTCATGCAATGCGTGACCGTGTCCCCGAAGATCACCCGGAGCGAGCCGTCCCCGGAGCCTGGATGAGCACGGCCATGCTCCAAGCTTCGCCGATACAATGTGTGGGGATGAAGGCTCACAGCGGTTCTTCGCATTCGCGCAAGGCATCGTAATTCAGTTTGGTCTTCATGGAGAGGAGTGGGGCCTGAGTTTGCCGGAACGAAGTGGGGAGCTTGCTGGAACGTCTGCACTCTCTGCCCCGCTTCGCCAAGTTCTCCAAAACCTTGCCGGCGCTAGTGTAAGTCGCCTACATCCACCAAGTGGGATAAGCACTTGTTCCAGCTAAACCCGCATCTTAATCGGGGAGCCGTGAGTCGGCGCAAAAAGTGATGACGTATATGATCGAAGTTCGGATGTCAGAGCGCTGGTCAATTGGCGGCGGCGAAAGCGGCTCTGATCCAATCACCCCGCGTCAGGCGTCCATCCGCTTTCGGAAGGAGTTTCTCCGGAACACCCGCTTCCTTGGCGAGGCTTAACCAGCGCCGGGCGAGCGCGGGATCGAGAACCCGCGACAAATCTGCGGTATGATTTTGCCAGGATTCAGAGTGCTGTCCCTGGATTCTCTTTCCGAGTAATACCGCGGGTCGAGGCGCCAGGCCATGCAGGCCACCGAGCGTCCCCCACCACTGCACAGCCGCAAAATCCGCATGCCCGGGCAATACATCGGCAATATAGATGGTCGCCGAATTATCCGCCTGCAACCGCCGCTGGAGGGACGCCACTATCACCGTGCGCACATCCGGCGCATTGCCCTGCTGGAGGGCCAGATGCGCGGCATGCCCGGCGGCCTGACCCAACGACGTCCAGATCGGTTCGAGTCGCAACGCACAGAATCCAACGTGGGACGCACTCACCGGCACGGGAGCCAAAAGGTTCCGCACCTCCTTCGCTACGATCGTGCCATAAGGAACCTGATACGGTGCATAGACGACCCCGAGCCCTTCGCCGAATCGTTTACCCCCGAAACGGGAACCTTCATGCCGCGTCCCATGGCTGCTGTGACCGTAGTCTCCGATTGCAATCGCATCCCGGTGCAGCACGGCGCGGGCATCACCTTCAACATGCCGCGTGTCGTTCTGGGTGAAGATGCGCAGACCCACCATCCGGCGGGCCTCGCGGACATAGAGCTGCGGCGGAATGTGGTTGGACTCGACAAACTCGTCCCGGCACCAGCCCCATTTTCTTGCTTCATCGCGAAACGCCGCCGGCACAGCGGGATCGTTCTGCGCAAAATAGATCAAGCCCACATTCCAGCGCACGTGCTCGTCATAGATCTGCTGCCGGATCGCCGCGTTTCCTTCAGGCCAGAGCAACTGATCACCGGGCAACGACAGTCGCACGTAGCCGCGTGAAACGTCGTTAATATCACGTTTGTTATTCGGAAGAATCGGGATCGAGGCCTTTACGATATTATCCGTGTCTCCAAACCCGCCGAAGGCGCGCTTGACCTTACCGGAGGAGATCAACTCCAGCATCGGCGTAAAATCATCGCGACGATAACCCTTGGGCGCGGTGACAGGGACCCGGATCGCGGGGTCATCCGTCATGACAAAGCGAAAATTATAGCCCTGCAGATCACCACTGCTGTCCTCAAATGCCGCAGCCTCGCCATACTCATCCCGGCTCTCGACGCCAATCCGATACGGGACCTGCGCGGCAGCGATCAGGTCGCCCTCATAGCTGCCATCGATGAAAATCTTTCCCTCATAGAGGTACTCCTTGCCGTCCTTGTCCTGAAATTGGGCCGCTCGTATCCAACGATTTCCCGCCGGTCCGCGAGTATACGCATTCACCAAGCTCCACTCCGTCTTCACGGTGATCTTCGGGTACTCCGCCAGCATCTGTTGAAACAGGAGCAGGTTAACCTTCGGTTCGGCGTGCGTGCCGCGAAACGTATCCTTCACCTGCTGCGAATCCGCTCCGTAGTGCTGAGTGTAATACGCCGTGGTCCGCCGCGTCAGATCGAGGTACGTACCGGTGATGGCCTCAAATGCACGAAAATCCGGATGTGAGAGCCCGTTGGTGGTCAACCCTCCAATGCGAATCGAGGGCTCCACCAACAGCACACTCCGTCCGCCCTTGGCGGCCGCGAGTGCCGCCGCAATGCCGCCGGGAGTCGCACCGTAGATCACGACATCCACCGACTGGCCGCGGACCCCCGCGACGCCCACAATCATAATTACTACACAGAGACGGGAAATCCAGGAGGTGATCGAGACCATGATAAAGGAGATCAAGAAGTTTTAATATCAGCCGCGGTGAGGAGGTGAGGAAGGCGCCCTAGTCGCAACGAAACGAAGGCGGCGCGACCGGCGGCTTCGCCCATCGGCACCGCATTACCCGTCACGCGGTAACTGGAATGCGCGATGAAATCTCCGCTGATACAGCGGCCGGCCATCATCAGGCCATCCACGTCGGCCGCGATCAACGCGCCGAGCGGAATATCATAAGGCTTCGATCCCGCCTGCCGATAACGTCTCACCTCCGCCGCAATCTCGTCGTCGCCGACAAACATGGCGCCGGCCCGCACATTATGAACATCGAAACCGAAGTTCACCCGGCACACCGCGTCGTCGTGTTTCTTCCCCGCCACAATGTCGTCCGCCGTGACCGTGGCACGACCGCGCACCCGCCGTCCTTCGCGCACTCCGATCTGCTCAGCCGTCGCGACCACGGCGAGGTCCTTCCAGGGCCCACCAAGTTTCCGCAGATCGCGTACGATGGCATGTACCTCACGACGCGCCCGAATGGTCGCCTCCGTAATCTTGCCGGAATCGTAGGCCGGGACGCCGTACTCATGATTGGTCATCAATGAGAAAATTCCGGAATGGAGCAGACGCAGCGTCGGATCGCTGTAGGAGGGATTGATCCCGGAACGCTGCATCAATTTCCGCAGATTTGTCTTGGCCTCCGCTCCAGCGACCTCGCGCACGTACTCCGGAATCGCGTCCGCATCAAGGCCGGTAAGCAACGCCATCAGTGACATCGGCTGACATTCGCAGTCGGCATTGATCCCGACATCGAAGCGACAACCCGCCTGCGCTGCGAGGTCACCATCGCCGGAGCAATCGATGAAGCGATCCGCGGTCCAAACCTCGCGGCCGGACTTCGATTCAGTGACCACCGCAACCAGCCGGTTGTTTCGGTCCGTGACCGCGCCGACGAGTTGGGTATGCAAGCGAATTTTCACCCCGGCGGTCACGCACATCTCTTCGAGCACGACTTTCATCAACTCCGGGTCATAAATCTCACCCTTGGTCTTTTTCGCGATGTCACTGCCCTGAGCGATCATCGCCTGTAGAATCTCCTGCATGATTCCACTCTTCCGCGTGCCATCGATAATCTTGGTGAGCATGCCGGCGGTCCAGACGCCACCGAGGCAACCCGCGCTCTCAATCAACTGGGTTGTGGCTCCCGCGCGGGCAGCCGCGAGAGCGGCACCGATGCCGGCAGGGCCGGCCCCGACCACCAAAACGTCGCTGCGGCCGGCGACCGGAATGGTACGTTTCGCTTCCATGAAGTGACCATCAGCGGTGAGTTCTCCGCTGGTGCGAACCACTTCTCCGCGGCCGAAATCAGGGAAAGCGCCGGCCCCACGGGTCACAGTGGGCGCCGCTGGCTGCGCGCGCAGCCGAAACGAAGCCGGACCCAGCGCCGCGCCGAGGGCGGCAGCTTGCAGGAAATGGCGACGCGACTGCCCAGGGGAGAAGTCCGATGAATCCATAAAATGATTACGTTTTTAGAATGAGCCCTTTACCCCGAGAGTCAGGCCCACCCCGTTGTGGTTGGTGAAATTCACCTTCGCGTATCCCGGCGTGGATGAGCCGTAGCGCATCGTGACGTAGGGCGAGTTGAATACATTCTGGGCGTTGATATAGAGGAACATGTTCTTCCGAATCTGATACTCGGCATTCAGGTCAACGCTCAAGCGGCGATCCTGATATTCATAGCCATCGGCGCCAAACGCGGGTTGAGCCCCGAGTCGTTGCTTTCCGCGATAATTCCACTTCGCCATGAACTGGAACGGTCGTTTGCTAAAGGTGAAACCCCAGTTGAGCGTCTCCGACACAAACCCGCTGAAGTCTGCATCCTGATCCCCATCGAGATCGAGCTTGGTGCCATTGACAAAGCCGCTGAAGTAGCGCCCCCAGCCCCCGAGCGGGGCCAGCGAATGCCGGATGTTGAACTCCGCTCCGGAAACTTTGGCGTCCCCGGAATTGAACTTCGTGGAAATCCGCCAACCCACGTAACGCGGGTCCAGCCCCAGCGCCTGCGCATCCGCTGCGGTCGCGACGATGACGTTGTTGCCGAAGAAATCCGTTACGTCCTTCTGAAAAACCCCGATACTGAACAAGCCGCCCTTCTCCGTATAGTATTCGAGCGAAAGGTCATAGTTGTCCGCCGACCAGGGACGAAGGGCGGGGTTGCGCAGCGTGATGCTCCCGGGGACAGCGTCGGGATCGACGGCGTCCTCGTCATCATCATCGATCGTGGTGTTGGGAATGATCTCCACCAGATTCGGACGGCCGTACGTCTTGGCGTAGGCAAGCCGCGCGATCAGATTCGGTCGGATGTTGTAGGTGAAATGGAGACTCGGGTAATACCCATCGTAGGTCCGCTGCGACGTCGCTCCGCGCTCGGTGTGGGTCAAAGCCAACTCTTCGATGGAATTCGCGGAAGCCGCCTCAGGTTTCCGGATACGCTGACCCGCCGCAGTGCGAGCAAAGGTGCCGTCCGAATTGCGGACGAACACGGCGTCCGGCTGTACCAGTGGCCCGCGGCCGCTGACGTCTGTCTCTTCGAATCGCACGCCGCCCAGCACTTTCAACCGATCACCGAAGAGATCCACTTCGCCCTGGAGGTAAGCGGCCGTGACCGACTCCTCGAAGGCCAGTGAGTTTGTCACGCGGAAGAGTTCCGCCGCCCGGAGCTGTGGCGTCGTTTGGGTGAACAACGAGGGATCCCTTTGATACGCCTCGAGCGCGAGCTTCGGTGAGATGAACGGGATTTCGCGGAAACCGTAATAGTGATCTTGTCCGCGGAAGACGTCCGACACGAACGGCACCGGCGAGCGATCACCGTTGATGCCGTTGTAAGTCCAGTTGATGTTCTGACGCCGGATGTCGCGATTCTGCGTCCGATGTTGACCGCCAAACTGCAGCGCCGCCGGAAAACGAAACTTGGAAAGGCGGCGCCGCACATCCAGGCCAAAGGTCTCGAACTCGTCCACCGTGTCACGCGGGGTCGAGTTCGCCGTGTTCAGATTATAACTGGCAGGATCCGTGTAATCGACGGCGTTCCCCGCGTTATCGTAGACTTCGATCACTTGCGGGCGGACGCTGTTGACTTCGCGGAACGTGACTCGGATCGGCACGCGGCTCGACATGCCGAACTGCCGGAAGTTGCCGGAGTCGATGCCCAGGTAGCCGCCATAAGCACGGGACTTGCTGGCGAGCGTCTCGACGCGCCAAACGCCGTTGTCGTAACGATACGCAAGATTGCCGCTTGTCGTCGTCAGCACCGGATGAACCGAGGCCGCAGCGCCCCCGGAAAGGGCGCCTCGTCCCGTGGCACCGATCGTATCGTCAGGCCCGTAGCTGAACGGCACTCCGCTCGCGGGCGTGGGCGTGCCATTGGTCCCCGCGTTGACCGTGAAGTCGACGGCGAGACGCTCCGACTCATAGTGGCTCCATTGCCCCCCGATGCTGAGAATACCGTTCTGAGTGATGCGCCAGTCGGCCTTGATGCCGAGCGAATCCCGGGAAATTACGCGGGGAGAATCGAACATCCGATAGCTCTGCAGGTAAGGCGCTGAAATCGAGGCGCCGGTATTCGTACCACCATTGTTGTACGTGTTGGTGGAACGGTGCTGCGTGCTGAAGCGCCGCGAGGTCATTCCGGTGAAGACAAATCCGAGCCGCTCATTTATTGGCAGGGTATAATCGAAATTCGCACCCGGAAGGATTTTGTAGATTCGTTCGTCCGTCGTGTGCGGCAGCTTTTTCAAGCCTAGATTCTCGGAATGTCCGCTGAGGTTTACGTTGTAGCGAAACTGCGCATCCTTGCGTTCAAACGCACTTTTGCTGACGAGGTTTACCGAACCAGCGAGGGAATCAGCGGCATTGGCCGGCGTCGGCACCTTGGTTACCTCGATCCGGGCGATGTTGTTGATGGAGGTGTTATTGAATGAAAATTGACGCGAGTCGCCGAACCCGGTCGACGTGCTGGCCATCTGCGCCCCATCGGTGGAAATCGCGGCGAGGTGGCTCGAGAAACCGCGGATGGATATATAGGCGATGGTGCTGCCGTCCTCGTTGTCATATTCGGCGGTCAGTCCCGGCATGAATTTTAGAAACTCGCCAATGTTGCCATCCATGACATCGCCCAGTGCGTCCGCCGCGACGACGTTCTTGATGTTGGGAGCGAAGCGCTGCTCGTTGATGGCGATTGCGGCGCCATCCGTGTCGCGAGAAGTGGAAACGGTGAAGGAATCAAGCTGCACCACCCCGGCCTGACCGTACCGCGCGAGATTGGTGAGTTCGACATTGCGTACGACACTTTCCCCGCGGGGAACCTCGAGGGTCACGGACTGCGAATCAAGTCCGGTATAGAACACCTCGAGCACGATGGTACCAGCCGGGACCTGAGGCAGACGATATGTTCCCGTTTGGTCGGTGAAAGCCACGAGGTCCGTTCCTTTTACGCTCACGCGCGCGTTGTTCAAATACTGTCCCGAAACCACATTTTGAATCCGGCCGCTCACGGAAGCGGTCGAGGTCGCGGCGGTGGAATTCTGATCAGTCGCGGCAGTGGCCTGTCCCGGAGCCAGGGCCAGAGCAAGCCAGCTGCCGATGAGGGCGAGAGGATTTTTTCGTTTCATGGTTCGCGAAGGGTCTTTCGGGGGTGGAAGATTCGGTTCGGATCGGGGAAGGGAATGCGACCGGCGCATCACGCTGAAGGCGCGGGTGGCAGGGTCCTGAAAAATGGCCAGCGGGGTCGTTTCCAACATGCGTTCAAGCGCCTCGAGAGCGGTAAAGTCGCCTGTGATGCCCTGGGTCCGGACACCGCGCACCAGAGGCGCGGAATATACAATTTCGACTCCGGCCTGTTGCGCTGCACGCTTGAGTGTCGTGATCGCCTCGCCGGCCGGAATATCGAACCGCCTGCGAGCCGCGTCGCCCTTCGCATCGGGAGCGGCCGCGGCCATGGCGACCAGCCCCAACGCGACAAACAGGCCACAAAGCCACGCCGGTCGACGCGATGAGGGGGAAGCGGCCAGCGAAAGCATGGGGCATGGGGAAACACCGTGGTGCCTCCCAAGACGTTTGATGGATGAATTCACGCTAAGACCTTTTTTCATTCCGTGCGATTTTTGCGCCGCACGCCATAATGCGGTGCGATTCATTTCATTCTTCAACCGCTACCTTCGGCCGACCACGAGGGCGACGGAGAGTCGATCCACCCACGCAAACATTATCAGCGGCGAGGGCGCAGGATGATCGCGCTCGCACCCGGTCGCTCCGCACTTACCTCCACCGTCGCCTCGAGCAGCCGCACAAATCCATCTACATTGTCGGAACGGATGGACGCAACAATCGGCACTCCGTGCAGTGCATCATCGGCAAGAATGATTTGAGTGACGTTGCGACGATTGAACTCAGCCACCACATCGATCAGCGGAGTCGACGTGAAATCCAGCAGGCGCGGCTGCCAGTCCAGCAAGCGCGCAATTTCCTCCGGCGAAGCAGTCGTGACGGGGGGCGCAGTGATAACGGCTGCCACGGGAACGACGGTGTGCTGTCCGGCAGTCAGTTCCGCGATAAAGAGCTTCTCTTTCGGCAACACCGTCCGGTGGTCACGCGACGCAATCGAAGCCGTTGCGGTCTGCGTCAAGTGGACGGTCCCCTCCGTGACAAATACCTCCACATTCGCCCCGGCGAGCTTCACATTGAAGGCCGTGCCGATCGCCCGGACATCGACGCCGCCTGCTCGAACCACAAATGGGCGCGTGGGATCCTTCGTCACGGAGAACTGCGCCTCTCCTTCGACCAGCAGGACGCGGCGCTCACCGGCGGAAAACTGCACGACCAGATGGGCGCCTCCATTCAAATCCACGATTGTCCCGTCCGGCAAACGCTCCTGCCGATAGCTTTCTGTTTCAAAGGCCAGCGGAGCTTCGGGAGCTTTAAATACCGACGACGACCAGGTCAGCCACACCAGCGCGATTGCCGCCGCAGCCGCGAGTGGCGCCAGCGTCCAGACGCGATATCGCCGCCGGGGACGCGCCAACAAATCCGGGTTGGGCTCCACACTGTGTTCGGGCTGCCATTGCGCAAGCTGGTTGAAATCGGACCACATCGCGCGATGCCGGTTGAACGATTCGCGATGGTTCGGGTCCGCGGCAAGCCACTGCAAGAATTCATCCTGCTGCGCCGGCGTGAAACCCCGATCGTATTGCACCAACCAGTGCGCCGCCTGCGCCTCCACCGTGTCCCGGGGGGCCGGACTGTCGGGCGATGTCCTCATGGCCAGCGACCTTCCCGCTCGCGGCGGTACCGCAACATGAACTCCATACACTTTTTCACTCCGATCGTCAGCTGAGCCGACACCGTATTTTCCGAAAGGCCCAGCTGCTCGGCGATCTTCTTCTGCGACAATCCATAGACCTTCCGCAACGTGAAGATCTGTCGACAGCGGTCGGGGAGACTTTGAATCGCCTCGGTCAAAAGTTCGAGTTCCTGGCTATGGGCGATCGCGGCAGGAATGCCGTCGCCCTCCTCCAAGACGGATAACACCTCATTATCCACTAACGGTTCCGTGCGTAAGAACTTCCTCCGACGCAGACGATCGACCGCCAGATTGCGGGCGGTCGCAAAAATAAATGCCTTTGCCGACGAGAGGCTCTTCGTCGCGCGAGCCCGCAGGATCCGCAGGTACGTTTCCTGGATAATGTCGTCGATATCCAGTTCGCCCGGGAATCGGCTGTGCAACCAGGCACGCAACATCGCGTCGTGCGGCTGCACCTGTTCAGAAAACCAGCGAGCTTGCTCTGGGTCTTGATACGACACGGCGGGGTCAGGAACCATTTACGGCCACAGGCCGGATGATCGAGCAAATTATGCGAACCCGGTGAGTCAGACGGCCATATCGATGTTGACGTCTCGGACGCGACCCACAGGCAGGAATGCCTGTCTCACATTAAAACTCCCCCACCAAACACTCCTTCGCGCCGTGCGAGTCGGTGCGAAGGAGTCAGAGGAAAAGACCGTTTAGACGCGGCCCGTGATACCCACCGTTATCGTCGTGCCTGGGTAGTTAAAATACTCGACCTGGTCCGGAATCCCCCGGTACCGGAGTTGCGGGACGTTGGTCAAATTATCAATATCGAGCGTTACCGTAACCGCCGGACGAATCTGATACGAGAAACCCAGGTTGATCAGTTTACGTTCGACCCGATGGGGGCAGTATAGAAAGGGTCAACCTGTTGCGTGTTGCAACTTGCTCCCCTCGGCAGCCCTGCTTCTGTTCGGG
>ENA-ORBV01010075-ORBV01010075.1-microbial-mat-metagenome-genome-assembly--contig:-NODE-10075-length-15251-cov-21.578292_pt1 | contig 15251 bp, 28 predicted proteins | sample MGYA00237777_ERZ505514 | MGnify/ENA primary metagenome ERZ505514 (study PRJEB26160, sample SAMN06269048) | microbial mat metagenome | isolation source: Oligotrophic lake microbial mat | place... | reverse complement strand
GGGCCCGCCACGATTGAACCGGCGCCTGTAGCCCCCGTTGAGCCGGTTGGGCCGGTCGGTCCGGCGACGGTTGAGTCCGCTCCGGGAGCACCCGTTGACCCCGTGGGTCCGGTGATTGTGGAGGCGGCCCCGGTTGGGCCGGTCGGTCCGGCGACGGTTGAGTCGGCCCCAGTTGGACCAGTGGGGCCGCCCACAGTGCTGTCGGCCCCGGTGGCCCCCGTGGCCCCCGTGGGCCCAGACACCGTTGAGGCGGCACCAGTTGGGCCGGTTGGTCCAGCAATGACCGAGTCTGCACCCGTAGCGCCCGTGGCGCCCGTTGGACCCGAGTCGGGAGGTACCCAACCCGCGTCACGATCGGCATTGGACGTCTTGGCGAGAACCTGGCCCGTTGTCCCCCCGATTGGAACGTCGTTCGGAAGGTCGGCGATAGCCACCTTACCGTCCGCTGGAGTGCCATCCGGGTCCGTGACGATATAGAGGATGTCGGTCGGGGCCGGGTTCGCTACTCCTGGGAGGTTTTCGAGCTTCTCGTCGGCCATTCACCCATGGTAGTCGGGCTGGCGCTACGGGCCCAGTGGCGCCAAAGCAATATGACGGAATTCCAAGCAATGACAAGAACACAGACCGTTGCCACTCCGACCAACTCAGTCGAAGGGAAAGATCTCACCTATCCACACACCCATGGGAACGGCCCCCGCAACTTCGAGCGTGCTGACGATCTCCGGCCAGGCTTCCTCAGAGATCAAGCCGCGATCATCCAGGGTGATCTCGATCTTCCAGAACCAGTCCAGGGGTCGGTCCTCGTGAAGCCAGCCGTAGACTGGGTATCCGTACGGGGTGAAGTCGAAGAGCCACCAGTGCTCGAACCTGATGCCGTCGTCGCTCTCCAGGACTTCAGGCGACGACGAGTGGTTGAAGACGGCATCCTTGGGATCCCAGCGCTCGACCGAGACGGCGTTGACCGCCACGATGTGAAGTGGCCGGTCGTGTTCGACGGCGTCATCGGGGAGGAAGACCCGAGTCCGCACTTCAGGCGCGAGCATCATCGGAACTCGATCGGTCGGTGGTCGCGCATCTCGTATGGGCCGTTCGGCTTGTACTCAACGGCGTAGATAGCGGTTGGGGGGATGAAGGCTCGACCATGGGTCGTCTGGTAAGAGAGTCCCTTGGTAGCGATCCTCTCAGCCATCTCTTCGGCCTCGGCGTGGAAGACCTCGTCCGACATCGACCCCTCCGAAGTGAGGGTGTCGTATAGTGAGGTGCCGCCAAGCAGCTGGATGCGGAGACCGTATTTCTGGTCAGACATGAGAGTCCTTTCGTCGAGGATCGACGGAACCCTATCACGTCAGGATGACAACAGTGGGAGCGGTGGGACTCGAACCCACGATGGTGTTTCCACTCCGGAGTTTGGGTGCTTTGGCGGCATCTACATCTGCCATGGACACGCCTTCTCGGGGATTTCCTTGCCCATCCACCAACTTCCCGTTGGAGAGTCTCCTCCACATCCGACACGAGTCGCACCGACAGGATTCACGATAGTACATCGTGCAGGTTCCGTGAAGAGGGTCTTCGATCCGGTTCCACCCGCCGCCAGAGGCAAGATCTCCACACTCCCGACCCTTTTCGACGTGGCAGGTCACGCACAGAAGTTGACACTTTGCCATCTCTAGCGCTAAGAGTTCTTCACTAATCGACCCGATGGCAGACCCAATGGCGAACGACTTGGCAGTCCTGTCGACGTGGTCAAACTCTAGGCCTTCAACAGCATCACATCGGACACATTTCCCTCCAAGACGTTCGATCCATTCGTCCCTGCGCCGGTAGTATCGCTCAAGCATGTAGATTCTCATGTAAGAGTTGTACCGGACGCGGGCATGCTCGCTCTCCTCCTTACTGAGCCGCTTATCGTATGGGCTCGGCTTAGTGACCTTCCGGTTAGGTCGGCAAGCCCTCGAACAGAACTTACTACCGTAGGAGCAAGGGGAGCCGCAGGACCCACAAAGCGGCTCGATCTTCTTGCGTCTCGGGTGGGTGCTGTTAGTGATGGTGGCCGAGCAGGATCGAGAGCAGAACTTGGATTTGGTTAAATTCAAGCACGGCGGGTTGAAGCATGTTCGCATGCCTCAAGCATAGCACTAACTTAAGTCCGGGCGGCGGGATTCGAACCCGCGTATGGTCTCCTTAAGAGGGAGTTACAATCCAGTTTTGCTACGCCCGGTTGGTGGGGAAGGTCGGTATCGATCCGACTTCTCACGCATTAAAAGTGCAGGCTTCGCCTTTCAAAGCTTCTTCCCCGTGATAATAGCACTGGGGGTGAGGCTCGAACTCACCACGTCGGGAGTAACAATCCCGCCCCCACGCCCGGTGGGGCTCCCCAGTATGTATGATACTGCAAGCTCGGGAGGGAGGGTTCGAACCCCCAGCATCGGACACCAAAAATCCGCGTTCTGCCTGTTGAACTACTCCCGAATGATACTGCTGAGGGGGTATGGCGGGGATCGAACCCGCAACCTCCGGGGACACAACCCGGCGCTACTTCCAAATGAGCTTCATACCCAGCTCCTCCCCCACGGATCGAACGCGGAACTCCTGGTCCAGAGCCAGACGGGTTGCCAATTACACCAGGGAGGAATGATCTTCAGTTGTCAAGTCGGGAAGGCCGGATTTGAACCGACGATGCGTCCTGCTCCCAAAGCAGGCGGGCGACCAAACTGCCCAACTTCCCGTTCACTTCGCACTGCTAGTCGAGTAGAGAGGAATCGAACCTCCGTAGTCTCCCTCCCGAAGGGAGTGCCTTACCATCCGGCACCTACTCGTTGGTCACCCCAGAGGGATTCGCACCCTCACGACCTTTCGGTCACAGCCGTCTGAGGACTGCGTGTCTGCGTTCCACCATGGGGTGGTGGTACTCCTGGGGGGAGTCGAACCCCCATGGCCTTTCGACCGTCACGTTTTGAGTGTGATGCGTATACCAATTCCACCACAGGAGCTTGTACTGCTAGTGCACCCGGAGGGATTTGAACCCTCACGACCTCTCGGCCAACAGCCTCTCAGACTGCCGTGTCTGCCATTCCACCACGAGTGCTTGGTGCGGGGCAACGGACTCGAACCCTCACGATCTTTCGACCACTGGGACCTAGGCCCAGCGCGGTTGCCAATTACGCCAACCCCGCAGAAGAACGCAGCCCTTGGGCTACCTTCCGGAACACACAGGCTCCGGGAACGACTCAGACTCAGCTATGAGGCTGATTCAGATTCCGCGAAGCCAATGGCTTCTGCGGTTGATGGAGTCGCTGTCGTTTGAACATGTCTCCAACCTAGCACCCTTCGATGACAGCGAGCAACTCATTCGCCAGATTTCCTGGGTGATCTTCGAGACCGGCTTCATGATGATGCCGCCGGACGACGTTGGCGATGAAGCGGAGTTCCGACTCAGTGAGGGTGGCCAGCCACACCCACTCGCCCTCCCCGTGGGGGAAGTTCGGTCCGAGGATCTCTACGCCGACCGGCAGGTCGAGGTCGTCGAGATCGACCATCAGTTGAGTGGGGAGTACCTCAACCGTCTCGACGATCTCTTCGTGTGTGAGGTAGAAGTAGAGCGCGTCGGCCTGAGGGTCGTAGGTGGAGTAGGGGAGGTCAGGCATCAGACAGTCGCTCCCGTGCCATGGCTACAGATTCGTCCCCGATGTCGGAGATGGCGTACCTGCGCCCGAGGGCGGCAGCGGCTGCGGCAGTCGTTCCGGATCCGCAGAACGGGTCGACAACGAGGTCTCCGGGGTCGGTCCAGACCTGGATGACCCGATCGATGAGTTTCAGCGGCTTCTGAGTGGGGTACCCGGTACGTTCCTTGGATGTGGTGGAGATGAAGCTGATCTCCCACACGTCAGTGAGCATGCGGCCTTCGGGGTGGAACCCGGCGCGCCCGTCGACCTTCGGCGTCTTGTATGGTTCGCGTAGTACGTTGAACTTGTACTGGTCGGTCCTGGTGTACCAGAGCAACGTATCGTGCTTCTTGGACAGGTGGCGCTTGCTGGCCCCCCCACTCGCGTAGTTCCAGATGACCTCGTTGCGGAAGTGGTGCGGACCGAAGACCGAGTCCAACATCACCTTGACGTAGTGGGATGTCCGTGGATCGACATGGATCACGAAGTTGCCGGTGTCCCTCATTGATGTTCTGGACAGGGTGGACACTTGACGCAAGAACTCTACGTAGGCATCCATGGAGTCCCACTTGTCGGAGAACGCCCCAAAGTCGCGATTGGTCAGGAATGGTGGATCCACGTAGATGAGATCCACTGACGCCACATCAAGCCTCGAAAGAGCATCAGCGGCGTCAAGCGACTGGATGGTTCCAAGGGTCGTCATTCTGAACAGGCTTCTCGGATGGACTCGTACTCTTCGGTCAACTTCTCGGTGTCAAGGATGGACATGGAGTTCATGTTCGACGACTTGTCGAGCCCGAGAATGGCCTTGTCATTCCACATGGCGTTGTAGCCCCAGTGGTAGTGGCCATGGATGACAATGAAAGGTTGGACGGCCTCGATGACTTCTTCGAGCATGAGGCGGTTCTGTGCCGAGACGTTCAGCTCGGTCGCTGCCCAGAAGCCCTTGGACTGGTCGAGATGGTTCACGAGCCGCTTACTGCTGGGGGCGTCGTGGGCGAAGAGAACGTCAACGCGTTGAGTCTCGGCGTTGACGACCGCTCGCTCGATGTCGCTGATCCGGATCAGTTCCTCGGGGAACCAATCGAGGCCAGGCGTACGACCCGGACGGTCGACGGACGAGGCGCCACCGAAGGACATGAAGCCAACCCCATCCACTTCCCAGGCATAGCCACGCGGGAGGTAGGTGATTCGGCTGGTGCAGGTCTGTGGCTCGTCGCCGTCGGTGCGGATGCCGAGGTACTCCATCAAGCCGAAGTTCTCGTGATTGCCGTCCAACCACGACATCGTCATGGCGTACCCGTTCAAGGTCTGATGGAGCGCTTCCATGTGCTCGATGCCGCGATTGAGGAATCCCCAATCTCCGACCTGGAGGATATGGTCCACGTTGTTCTTGGTGGCGTATCGACAAGCACGGTCGACGTCCGCCAAGTTTCCATGAGTGTCGCCAAGGACAAGGAATTTCATGCGATCAACCTATCCGGTCGGGGTGTCGCCACCCTGGGTCGAAGCGGAATCCCTTGATGTGCTCGATCGGGCCACTGGGCTTGAGCCACGCCATGGTCGAGCAATCGCCGCTGTGACAGACCGAGGTGGGATTGCGAATGAACGTGCCTGGGCCTACATGAGGTTCCTCGACGAGGCGGCACTCACGGCAGATGTTCTCACCCTCCACCTCGAAGAGGCAGTCAAAGGCGTCTCTCTCCACGAAGAAGAAGACCCCGTCCTCACCCAACACCAACCAATCCCCGAAGATAGCCCCCCGACCGTTGCGGGCGTGGCGGCAGTCCTCGCCGCCTTTATCCCCACTGAACTGGATCGGGAAGTCCGGCGTGCCTCTCCCGTAAAGGTAGTCGCATCCGGTCACCGCCATCACCCAGGCCGGGAGGGGGTTTTCCCCGTTCTCGTTGTAGTCTTGGCGGTAATTGGCGATTGTGATCTGCATCGCCGTGAACGTCTGGCGCTGAGTGTGAACGAACTCGATCATGGCTTGTCAACCTCGATGCGAACTTGGGCCTTCGTGTAAATCCAGACTCGGGCACCACACGAAAGCGGGTCGCCGCCCATTAGGGTCGACGGACCATCAACATGAACCAGATGCCCCTTGTAGGGCCCACCAGTAGCCTGGACCGTCATCTGGGGGAGGTTGGTTCCGTTCTTCCGGTTGGCTTTGATGCGCGCTTGATCGACGTGAATCCTCTTGACTAAACCTTCACGGAGGGTCGTCGTCTCCTCAACCATCGGTGGCCTCAAATAGGGCGCCTTGATCGCCGCCTTCAACGATCAGGCCCTCCTTCAGGGCTACGGCGTGGATGCAGGCTTCGGCCGCCTTCAGGTACTCCATGGTCGGATCCTTGCGGATCTCTTGGCCTGGGATGTACCAGCGCCAGAGCCTGGCCTGGAAGCTCTTGGGGACCCGCTTCCAATGCGGGCCACACATCAAGAGCGAGGGGTCTACTGGGATCTTGCACGCCATTGCATGGCAAAGGTGGTCACTCATCGATGCCGATCCCGGTGGGAGAAAGTCCATCAATGACTGAGCCCTCTTCTATCGCGTGTGCCCACAATCCGCGCCACTCGGGCCTGATGAACTCCCAGCATTCACCCAGGGCGTCGTCAACGCCTGAGCGTCTAGAGATATTGGAGATGAGGCGCATGAGGTTGTGGACGGTTGGGACAGCGAACGGTTGACCATCCTCGTTCTCGTAACACTCCGGGTGGGTGTGCCACCCGTACTCGAAGTAGAAGAATTCGATGGCCACCTGCTCGGCAGCGGCGAGCGTGTCGTATTGCTTGTGGCGTTCTTCAGCGGGCGGGTTCTGTTCATCAGATGATGCCGAACCGTGCACCAAAGCGAAACCGCCGAGTGGGTGACGACGTATCAATCCGAAGTTATCTGCGCTCATCGAAAGTACCTCACCCTCGACCGATCATCTTCTTGAAGAGAAGCACGGGAGTGAACTCGCGATCCTCATGACGGCGGTCGGTGGTTGGAAGCCACTTTCCGTCCTCATGGAGACCCCACACTGGAAGATGTACCTCGTAGGAGACCCCGTCGATCTCGATGTCGACGATCTTGCTCTCGGGGGGAGCGTGGCTCACGGGCACGAGATCACCGCCCCCAACTCGTTGAAGCAGTTCGGGTCGTTGAGGCCACTCACTACGGAAATGATGGCCCAGATGATCACGGCGGTCAGGCTGAGGCTCAAGAGAACGCCAGCGATCCAGATCGCTATGACTCCGAGGAGACATCCAGCTTCGAGATTGTCGTCAGACATCGGCTTCCCTTCGTTCTTGGCGCCACTTCAAGTGGTTCCGGGTGTAGGTGATGGTCAAGGCTACCGTCAGGGGCAGAAGCCCCCAAGCCTTGTAGAGGTAGATGAAGATCAACCATGGGATCTGGTTGGCGATGCCGAGCAACCACGCCCAGCTCTTCTTCGAACCAGCGGCCCACATAGCGAAGATCGTGACGGCTGAAGTGATGAGAGATATGGCGGTCTGCATCAGATCTCCTCAGGGTCTGGTACTAGGTAGAACAGGCATCGCGAGGTGTGGTATCGGTTGGAGTACCGCTTCCACCTGTAACGCTTGCCGTCCACCCAGTGATGGATGGGTTCGTCCCCGAGGATTAGAGGCTTTGGTTGGGTAGTGGGAGCTGCCTTCATCTCAGGCTCCTCTCCCCGGGGACGATGCGGTCACCATAGCAGGCAACGACGACAACCTAGAAGGGCATGGCCCTATTGATGGCGTCAGCGAGAAGAATCGGCCTGTAGTCGTTGACGTCGAGGCCTGCGTTGACCATGGGCGTGCCCCTGTCCGAGAGCCGGGTCTCCCACGCCGAGTGGACGTGGCCGTGGATCAGCAACGTTCCGTCGTCCACTGGACGAAGGTGGGAGTAGCGAATGTTCTCATCGTCGTGGTCGCCCCCGTACGGGAAGTGGCACATTCGGATCGGGACGCCATCAAAGGTCATCTCGATCTCATCTGTGATGATCTCGAACCCGGCATCCAGGTACTCTTGGTACCAGCGAGCGTGCTTCGCCTTGGACTTCCAACGCTTCTCGCGAGAGTCTGAGAGGTTCCCAGGATCCTGCGGCTTCATGCCGAAGGGGCGGTCGTGGTTCCCCACAGTGAGAACCTTGCGACCGTTCAGCCTCTTGGTGATCGGAAGAGAATCCGCGATCCGACCCATGGCGAAGTCGCCCAGGAAGAAGACGATGTCATCCCACTTGACGGTCTCGTTCCAGCGGTGGATGAGCATCTCGTTCATCGTCTGAACGTCCGACCAGACTTGCCGACCGGGCTCGTACGTTTGGATGTTGGCGTGGCCGAAGTGGCTGTCGGCACTCACGAAGACTCTCATGGGGCTGATCTTAGCGGAACGGGGCGTCAGCGTCTAGCCCGTTCGCCAGCCCAGCGTAGAGATCCCACGGGTTGACCCCACAACACCCAGACATCGAGCCGTCGTTTACTTCGATCACAACCCAGCCACCCTCAGCGGTCCTAGCGAAGTCCACGGCAGCGAATCGGATGTAGGGCTCAATCCGACTCCCGACGTCCTCTAGGAGCGACTGAGGCACCTCTCGTGGGTCTGGGACCTCGAAGCCCTGGTCGTGGATGTCATCGAGGTGCACCCCCCAGTAGAAGCCAGAAGCGACCGGCTTGCCGTCCAGGAAGAAGAAGCGATACTCCTCGGAAACCGGCATACCAGCCACGTCGTCAAAGTAGTGGTTGAGCGGGACGAATTCACGCACCCAAATCATCTGGTGGCTGATCAGGGAGTCGGCCGTCAGATTCGCTACCACGGATCCCAAGGACGTCCGATCGACGGCGTAGCAGTGCGTCTTCCACAGGCCGCGACGCGAATTGGTCTCTCCCTTCACGACGAAGGGGGGGGGTAAGGGAGAAAGCGCCAGGGTCGCTGATGGGTCTAGATCGCGGAGTCAGATCCTCAAGGATTGGGTACCACTGCCCGAGGTCGGCGGCAAATCGATGTTGACCATAGGAGTTCAGAAGTGTGGCACCGCGAGCGCCCACTTCAGCTTCCAGGTCACGACCAAATGGCAGGGCGCGGAAACGAGGTAGAACCGTAGCGCCCCGAGGAACGGACTCGAAAGTGGACCCGCTGTGGGCTGGGAACCACGCCTCAATCGCTGGAAGCTCTTGTTCCATCTCGACGTCGAACTCGAAGCCTGGGTGGAGGATGAACAAGGGGCCTGGCATGGGTAGATCCTTTCGTGGAGCCCCCGTCCGGCATCGAACCGGCGTCTCTCGCTTACCTCGGGGGCGCGAACAATTTCACACCCTGCGCCAGGCCCGCCCATTACCCACGTTGAGCGCCTTGTACGTGGGTTGGAGGCTGTCGCAGTTAGGACAGAGCAGTCGTATGTTCTCTGGGCGGTTATTCTGCCAAATCCCATCAGTGTGGTCTGCTATCAGACAGAGGTTTCCAGTTGTGATGTTACGTTCGCCCCACCCACACAGCTCGCACCGAGGCCCCCTCTGGTCAATAAGCCAATTCTTCAAAGGTGTGGCCAAAAGGCCAATGGACGTAAGGCCGCTGACTGTTCCGTCAATCCAACCTTGGATGAACTCAGCCCGCTTCAAATCAGCGCGACAAGCATTGCCGCAGTAAGTGTTCCGCTTCGGGATGAATGCCCCGCACTGGGCACACCTTCCTGAAGCGCCAGAACCGAACCGAGAAGTCCGCTTGGGGTGCTTGTGGTTGTTGACTGATGCGGCGCAAGATCGAGAACAGTACACCTTCGTTCCTGCCCGCCTCCTACTGAATGCAGAGCCGCAGCGAGTGCAATATCCGATGGGCCAAGGTTTGGCGGCATGCTGCCACTTTGTGCCGCAACTCAACGAGCAGAATCTAGGATTCTTGGTGGGCTCTGAACAGTTTTCACAACGGCGCATTGGGCAATGCTAGCCGTCACACGTAATCGAACCAACATCTAGAGCCACCCGAGAGATTCGAACTCTCTATTGTCCGGAATACAAAACCGGTCCCCTACCATACGAGGATGGGCGGCGCATGAGCAGGGGATTCCAGGACTACCCCCACCCGCATGTTCTCCGTGCTGAGACCCGAGCACTTTTCAAGAAGAAGAGTATCTACTGAGTGGCCGGTCCTGAACGGATTTACATCAGGCTACCATAAGCCGATGCCGCGGTGGGGGCACTGGGATTCGAACCCAGGCGAACGACGCATTATGAGTGCGCTGCTTACCCTAGCTAAGCTTTACCCCCGTGGTTCCCCCGGCAGGATTTGAACCTGCGACGCACGAGAAGTGAACTCGCCGCTCTTCCATCGACTGAGCTACGGGGGGTTGGAGCTAGAGACGGGAGTCGAACCCGCTGATTCCGCCTTACCATGGCGGCCCAGGTCCACACCTGGTCCTCTAGCGTGTTGCAGGCTGCTGGTATCCTACCGCAGGTATGGGACCTGTGGCAGTCGCCCCGAAGGGCCAGCCTGCATCGAGCACCATACCAGAATCGAACTGGTTCACCGTCGGTACGAAGGACGGGTTTCCCCATGGAGATGGTGCATGTACTGCTTGGTACCAACGGAGGGATTCGAACCCTCGACAGACTCCGTATGAAGGAGCAACCTCACCGTTCGGTTTCTCGTTGGCTTGGTCCACCCTGCTGGATTTGAACCAGCGATTTCCAACGTGTCGGGTTGGCGCCTTAGGCCGGACTGGGCTAAGGGTGGTTGGTGGCACGAGAAGGATTTGAACCTTCGACATACGCCTTATCAGGACGCTGTTCTACCGGACTGAACTACCGCACCGCGGGTACTGCTACAACGCTACCACCGTCAGAGTCCCTGGATCGATCTCCGTGAACCCTGCGTCAAAGATGGGTACTGCACCTTCAAGCTCCGCCATGATCTTGATCTGCCTGGCGGGCGCTTCGAGGAAGGTCACTGGAAATCCCTGACCCACCCAGTGTTCCCGGCCCTCCTGGTCGAGGCGCAAGGCCCAAGCGAAGAGCCCGTGAGCGGCCTGCGCCGCTGTCTTACCAGTGGACATCTCGGCGTTGTGGTTGATGAAGATGGTGGGTCCCTCGGGATCCACGACCCAGTTCTCGGATCGCGGGTACTCGGTACCTGACACCTGCATCTTGGGGAGCGGCTGGACCATGTCCTCATAGGCGCTAGGTACGAACCCGAGGGCTCGTGCTTCTCCTACCATGACATCCGACGCAGCGAACTCTGCTGCCGCCTCGACCTGTCCTGCCGTTCCTCGACGTACCGACTTGGTGAACCGGCCCTTCAGCCAGCTACTCCATGCCGGATCCTCGTAAGAGGTCACCCATGCGATCACCGAGGCCAATGCTACGGCTCGGATCACATCTTGGTGAGATCCCACATTCTTCCGTATCGCAACGGCCTGCACTAAGTCAGCCATCGTGTACTCCCTTCGGTTTGTATGAGTCTGGAGCCAGAGTCGGAAGTCGAATCCGATAGATACGAGGTTGCAGCTCGCTCGCCTGCCGTTGGCTTCTCTGGCATGTCATCGCACCGCACAACTTCTGCGATGCTTGTGTCCACGGAGAGGGATTTGAACCCCCGGCCAAGACCTTGTAAAAGTCCTGCTCTGGCCAAACTGAGCTATCCGTGGTTGGTGGTTACGTCCGGGATCGAACCGGTGCCTCTCGGGCTTCAACCGAGCGCTCTACCGACTAAGCTACGCAACCTTGGAGTGCTCAACCAGATTTGAACTGGTCCCTTCACCTTGGCAAGGTGAAATGCTGCCGCTGACACCATGAGCACGTGTGGGGGTCACTGAAGCACGCTTGGAGTGACACCCCCCAACCCTACAAGACCCAAGTCGCGTGTTGACCTGAGCCCAGGAGACCTTTCGGCCCGGGGTCGGTTGGAGCGGGTGACCGGCCTCGAACCGGCTGCCTCCTCTTTGGAAGAGAGGTATTCGTCCACATGAATTTCACCCGCGTGGTGGAGCACCCCGGTGTCGATCCGGGCTGTCAAACAGTGCCACTGTTCGCTGAGAACCCAGCGCTCGTGCCCCATGACTGTCTTCTGTTGTCAATCTGCTGTACTGCTGGTGGATCCGGAGAGATTCGAACTCTCGAAGGCTTCCTTGCAAAGGATGCTTGCGGCCAGACTGCCGAACCCATGTTACTCTTCTCGTGCTCTGGCCCCGCACCGGAACCTGCGTCCAGGTCTCCCGGTGGGGACTAGATGGTGGCGGGGGTAGGATTTGAACCTACGGCCTCCGGGATATGAACCCGACGAGCTACCAGACTGCTCCACCCCGCGATGTTGGGTTACTGCGCCTGCTTCAGGCTGCGGCAACCGCGAAGGCGGTAAATCGACCGGCGGACATGCCCCCGGTCCCTCGAATGTTCGTACAGGTTGTCACAGTGGCACCTCCTTCTTCGGTCGTTTTCCGTGCTGAGAACCAACCTATCAGGCGCTGGTGACAGAGTCGAGCGATTGGCAAGAATTTCTCAGCGACGTCCCTCTCGGCGGTTGCCGTAGAGGTCAATCCAGTAGAAGGTGGACGCTTCATCTCGTTGGGATGGAGCCAGCGGGTATGGGTCCCCCCGCGGATAGTGGAGCCCCTCGATGTTCCTCTCGCATTCTCCCATCATCCAGTCGGCGGTGCAAACGGCGTCGTAGGCCTCGTGTTGGATCCCCTCCATGGTGTAGGACTCGTACATCCGCTCAACCACATCGGGTCGGACTACCCGACTACGAGCAGCGTTTTGACTCAGACACTCCTCCAGAGTCACGTCCCAGGTGATGGCCATGATTTGAGATCCGTGCTTGCGCGCGATGTCGATCATGTCCCGTCGGCCCTTACCATTGAGGTTCGTAGCGTCAAGGAAGACGTCCAAGCCACAAGCGAGACGACTTTGGACCACCTGATCGACCATCTGGAACACGAGACCGTTGGCTTCTTGGTTGTTGGTGTCTCCGGTCAAGACGCGACGGAAGGTGTCGGGGCAGACGACGGCGTCATGGCTGATCTCCCCGGCATCGACCATGAGGCCAGCCAAGGTGGACTTGCCAGCAGCGGGAGGAGCGATGGGAAGATAGAGGATCATGGGAGCACCCTAACATGCACCGGAGACGAGGCGCGTGCGTCCCGCCTGCGCTGCGCCCCCTGAAGATGACGCTTGATCACGTTGACGCGGGACTGCCGTCCATGGGAGTTCTCGGCATGCAGGCATCCAGCGACTCGGGCGCCAAGCGTCTCCTGGTCCTCCCATTGGACATACTTCGATGCGTTGAACGCGTGGGCGACAGCTCGACCGACATGGAAAGAGCCGCAGTGGCAAGAATAGGCATTGTACGAGATGCCATTAATAGCCTTCATCTTCGAGGCTTCGGCGGCGGATGTCTCCATGCTGTTCCACTGCCTCTTGGCAACGCCATCCCAGCGATAGTGCCGCCGATCCCTGACCTTCATGATACGGCGGCGTCGCCACTCGAAAGATCCATCAGCCGAAGTTCGACGAGGAGATCTCGGATGGCGTTCATGTCCGGGTCCTTGGGTAGCGTGGTCGGGGTGCTGTCCGCCTTGACGATGAGTTCCTCCATCTCTCCGCAGAACTGTCGGACGTCGGTGTTCGCCAACACGCCGAAAGAACGAGCGGTGTCCACGTCGTCATCCGACAGGCGAACCTTGAGTTCGCCCGCCTCTAGAAGATGTTGGAGTTGGAGCATGAGGCGCCCAGCGTGTCGGCCCATCTTCTCGACGTCGTTGCCAACGCCCTGGTCCTGGATCAGGCGCTTCACCTGGCCGCGGGCATAGCCGACGTACCGAGAGCGAGCGCGCAGGCTCAAGAACAACTCCCGATTGGCCGTGAGGAGGCCCCCACTCAGGGTGATGGTCTCGTAGTTTTCGTCAGGGAGCCACAAGAGTTCCAGTGCGCCTGGGTTGGCTTCAGACACCATCCGGAAGAACTTTCCGAGTTCATGGATTTGGGTGTCTGGGTTCTTGGAGACTCGCGAGTCCGACTGGATCTCACCCTTGTTCATGCGGCCGAGAATCTCTCGGGTGGGCCGTTGGAAGATGCCCAGGTAGTCGGTGTCAGAGCCACTATGGCCGAGACCATAGGCTCGTGAACCCACCACTCCCAAGAGGATCGTCGTCATGTTTCCACCCTACACCTCGACGGGGACAGCCGGGAAGCGATCATGGAACCAAGTGCTGATGTGGGGTATTGGTTCGATCACCCACCGTCGCCGCATAGCCACTGAGGTCTCCTCGATCTGGGTCTCCTTGTGGATGAAGGTGACCTCTTCTTCGGCGGTCACCGGGTAGGTCAGCCCACCAAGCATGAATCGCTGGTCTATGTCGGCCAAGCTGATGCCAACGTCGTCCAATAGGCCCACCCGCTCGCCCGTCTTGACGCCCTGAAGCTTCTTCTTGCCGATGTGGTGCTCGGAGAGCATCGAAATGGCGTTCCTGGTGCAGTCTGCCTGCCTCCAGCGAAGGTAGGCACGAACATCGGCCGGGTCCGGGACGGCGAAGACCCGAGCGTCGAACATTGCCCACCGAGCCCACCCCATGGCGCTCCCAAAGTGCGAGTTGAAGGCTCCGGTGGCCGCCGAGGCGGCGATTGAGGCGATCTTCTGTACCGAACCGCCAAACCAGACGCCTCCGGGGTTGCCAAGGGCGTGTGGAGCGACCACGATAGAGATTTCGTCGCTCTGAACGTATCCCAGGACGGCTCCCTGAACCTCTCGGGCCAGAACGGTCGCCGTGTGGTCCATGGAGGCCATCAGGGGCACGGAGAAGGGCTTCTCAAGCCCCCTGGTGTACGTATGGAAGGCCTTGCCGTCCACGCGGATGACCAGCCACTGATCTGCGGGCAGCGTGGTGCGCCATTCGCGCTCGAAAGCCTTCATGATGTCGCCCGTGGGATCAATCATCCTCTTCGTCGACCGCCTTGCCGTAGGCGACGATGTGGTGGTGGTTGTCGAGCAGCCAGGTGAGCTGATCGCGAAGCCGGATGGCATCCTCGTGTTTCAGGAGGCACATCGCCTCGACATCGTTGGGGCCGTCCATGTTGTTGAGGTCTGCGCGGTCAGCGACCCTTACCCATATGGCGGTGGTGAAGGCCGTCGAGGACTCGAAAATCGAGATCTCCTGGTTGTATTGCCCCACGATGGGCTCGCTGCACTTGAATCCACGGCCGGTTGCCGTGAAGTCATCGCTGATGGGGTCCCGAGCGAGGACCACCGTGCAGGAACCCATCCCAGCGCTCCAGTCCTCGATGGTCCACCCCCCAGCTTCGGCATCGACCACGGCATCGACCATCTGAGCGAGATCGGAGATCCCGCCCTTGGGTCTGAAGATCAGTTCTCTGCGCTCGATCATGGGTGGCTCCGAGCACGCTCGCGGATTTGGGCGAAGTTCTCCTCGTAGACGAAGTCACCGTCTCGCCATACCGGGCGCAGGAGCGAAGCCGCCTCCTGTTGGGGGGTGGCCTCGTTGATCAGTGCCATCTCGCCCTGCTCGTCAAGAAGAACGGCCAGACGCCCCTTGGCCGACTTCTTCAAGCCGTCATCGGTCTTTGGGTCCTTGTAGATGGCCTTGCCCTCCCCGT
>ENA-ORBV01010073-ORBV01010073.1-microbial-mat-metagenome-genome-assembly--contig:-NODE-10073-length-15253-cov-6.234779_pt1 | contig 15253 bp, 14 predicted proteins | sample MGYA00237777_ERZ505514 | MGnify/ENA primary metagenome ERZ505514 (study PRJEB26160, sample SAMN06269048) | microbial mat metagenome | isolation source: Oligotrophic lake microbial mat | place... | reverse complement strand
TTACCCGTCCACCGATGGTTAGACTGTCGCGGGTGGGAAGTTGAGACGCGGCGGTCACCTGAGCGTCGGCTGCGGCGGTCACTTTACTGTCGGCTGCGGCGGTCACCCGACCGTCGGCTGCGGCGGTCACCTTACTGTCGGCTGCGGCGGTCACCTGTGCACCGGCCGCGACAGTAGGGCGTGGCACTCCCGTCATCGGAGCGGAGCGTTGCTCACCCCGTGTAACGATGGTCGCCTTGGCGCCGCCCAAGCTGATGGTAGTGGTGTCCTTCTGTTGCGCGCCAGCCAACCATGGGACCAGCGCGGCCATCGCAGGCCACAGTACGGCGGGTCTCCAGATGCTGCGTCGCATGCTACGACCTCCGACCGCGCGCCGCCGAGGCCACTGTCTTGAGCGCGAAGGCGGTGCCCAGGATCGCCAGCGCGGCGCCAGCAAGGGCGATGCTCCACCCGATGGCCCCATTTGTCTCCACGGCCGTCGCGGCGCCTTGGCCCAGTGTCGACACAACGGCGCCCTGAACGGCACCGGTTACGGCCTCGCGCGAGCGCTGCGCAAGGAGACTTCCCACGAACAGCACGGCATCTGCCCGATGGGCCAGCCAAACGGTGAGAAAGGTCATGGCAACGGCCATCACTCCTCCCGCCCCGAACGCCAACGACCGACCAGCATGCGACTGTGGCAGCCAACGACGCACCGACTCGCGGGCTGCGACGTGCCAAGGCTCAAAGACCTCGACCTTGCACATCACCTGCGCAGCGAACAGACGCGACGGCGTGAAATGGGGCAACCGCTCGAGCGCGGTTGTCACCTCGCGCTGTGCCTCGAACTCGGCGCGGCACCCGGGGCACGTCGAGAGATGCGCCGTGAGCGGGTTCACGCCAAATCCCTCCTCGCCGTCGAGGAGGAGGTCGATTTCTTCGGGAAGGAGATGCCGGTGGTTCAAGGGTGTGCCTCCGGTGACGCGTACGAACGCGGGCAACGCGTGGTTTCAGGAGAAACAGAAGTCATACGGGGATTTTCGGCGCGATACCGAGCATGCCGTACCGCTCAATCCCTGACATGGTCGAGGGCTTCGCGCAACTGATGCCGCGCGCGGTGGATATAGGTCTTCACCGTGCCGAGCGGGAGGTCGAGGGTGGCGGCGATTTCTTCATACGATCGCCCCTCGACATGGCGGAGCATGATGCAGCTTCGGTACTCGGGGCGCAGTTGCGCAATCGCGCGTTCTATGGAAGAGCCGAGTTCCTTGGCTTCCATCTCCTCGAGGGCAGATTCCTGTCGAGAGACGACGTCGAACGACGTCGCTTCGATTTCGGAGGCCGAGCCGGCGTGAGGCGACCCGTCTATGCTCACGGTGTCGAGCTGACGCTTGCGCAGAAAATCAATCGCCACGTTGTTGGCGATCTTGAAGAGCCAACTGGAGAGCTTGAACTCGGGGCGGTATCGATCGATGTTGTTCAGGACCTTGATAAACGAGTCCTGCGCCAGATCCTCAGCCACCTCTCGGTCGCGGACCATTCGGAAAATGAGCGAGAATACGGGTCGCTCGTACCGCCGCACCAATTCTTGATACGCCGACTCGCGCCCTTCTTGGGCGAGGGCGACGAGATCGGCGTCCGGAAGATTTCTGAGGTCGAGAAGTGGGGCCATGCCGGGGGTGCGCAGAGCCGGTGGGAACGGCCCCCAAGCTCAGGAAGTTGGGAAGGTATAGAGTGCGTGCGGCACGGGCTAGGATGTGCGCTTGCTCGCTGTGCTGCACCCGCTCAACTTTCTCGCACATGACATCGACCGATCTGGATGCAAGAGAGGCGCGCGCGGCTGCTCAAGGTGGCGCCGTCAAACGGGCCTACGTCCGTCGCATCTTTTCGGAGATCGCACCTCGATACGATCTCCTCAATCACCTGCTTAGCTTCAACATCGACAGGCGGTGGCGCTCATCGGCTATCCGTGAACTCGACTGGTCGCGCGCGCCGAACGGAACCTTTATCGATCTCTGCGCCGGCACCCTCGACGTCGGAACTCAGCTCACCCGGGAAGCCGGATTCACCGGACTCGTGCTCGGCACCGACTTCGCGCTGCCCATGCTTCAGGCGGGTGCGGGAAAGGCGCCGAGTAGCCGCTTGGCGCCGGTGAATGCCGACGCGCTCGACCTTCCGTATCGCGATGGTTCAATGGACGGCGCCATCGTCGCCTTCGGCATCCGAAACCTGGCCGATCTGGATGCCGGGCTCCGCGAGGTGCGGCGCGTGCTGCGCTCCGGGTCGCGCTTCGTGATCCTCGAGTTCTCGACCCCCGGGCAGGCGCTGGTCCGTTGGGGATATCACGCGTATTTCCACAACATCCTACCGTGGATCGGGGGCGTGATCAGCGGGCACAAGACGGCGTACACGTATCTTCCGGAATCCGTAGCAAACTTTCCGGTGCAGGAGGACCTTGCCGCGCGCATGCGCGCCGCCGGATTCGCGGACGTACGCTACCGCGATCTGACCCTTGGCGTGGCGGCCATTCACGTGGGAACGAAGTAGTCACATGGCCTTCGACGACCTGCAGTCTTTCATTCGCGCCCTCGACACGTCGGGGGAGTTGATTCGCGTGGCACATCCCGTGTCGGTGCATCTGGAACTCTGCGAAATTACCGACCGGGTGAGCAAGATGCCCGGGGGCGGCAAGGCGCTGCTCTTCGAACACCCGGTGCTGCGCGATGGTACCCGCTCGCCGTATCCGGTGGCCGTCAATCTGTTCGGCTCGCACCGGCGGATGGCCATGTCGTTAGGCGTGGAGTCGCTGGATGAATTCGGCGCCCGCATCACGGCCATGATGGATCTCAAGGTGCCCGACGGCCTCATGGGCAAGCTGTCCATGCTTCCGCGTCTGCTGGAGATCGCCAAGTTTCCCCCGCGCGTGAAATCGGGGAGCGCACCCAGCCAGGAAGTGGTCTGGACCGGCGACCAGATCGACCTCAACAAGCTTCCCATCATTACCTGCTGGCCCGACGATGGAGGTCCCTACATCACCTTGAGTATGGTGACGTCGAAGGACCCGAAACGCGGCATCCGCAATGTGGGCATGTATCGGGTCCAGGTGTTAGGCAGGGACTCGGTGGCCATGCACTGGCAGCGCCACAAGGTCGGCGCTGCGCACTGGCGCGAGATGGCATCGCGCGGCGAGAAAATGCCGGTCTGCATCATCGTGGGCGCCGATCCGGCGTCCGTGTACTCGGCGTCTGCTCCGCTGCCGCCCAATATCGACGAGTTCATTTTCGCCGGCTTTCTGCGCAAGGCACCGGTCAAACTCGTGAAAGCAATTACCTGTGATCTCGACGTACCGTGGGATGCGGAAATCGTGATCGAAGGGGAGATCGACCCCAGTGAGCCCCTGGTGACCGAGGGACCGTTCGGCGACCACACGGGCTTCTACTCCGAAGCGGATCTCTATCCGCGGGTGCGAGTGACAGCGGTGACCATGAAGCAGCGACCGGTCTACGCTACGACCATCGTCGGCCGTCCGCCCATGGAAGACTTCTACCTCGGACACGCCACCGAGCGCATCTTCCTTCCCCTGCTCAAGCTCACCATTCCCGAGATCGTCGACTACCACATGCCGGCCGAAGGGATATTCCACAACCTCGTCTTCGTTTCCATCGACAAGCAGTATCCGGGGCAAGCGTACAAGGTCATGAACGCGATGTGGGGGCAGGGACTCATGTCGCTGGCCAAGGTGTTGGTGGTGGTCGACAAGGAAGTGAATGTGCAGAACCCGCAGGAGGCCTGGTGGGTGGCGCTCAACAACATCGATCCCGAGCGTGACGTGCGATTCACCATGGGGCCTGTCGACGTGCTCGATCATGCGTCGCGGGCCTTCACGTACGGCAGCAAGATGGGCATCGATGCCACGCGCAAGTGGCCGGAAGAGGGCTTCACCCGCAATTGGCCCAAGCGCATCGAGATGGACAACGCGACGGTACACAAGGTCGACGCCATGTGGGACAAACTCGGGATAGATGACGCCCGCATGTCCTCGCTCATGGCGCGTCCCGCTCGATGAGGTCACCGTCGTCGGGAGTGCCGCTGCAATCTCCGCGCGAAGGGCAGACCTTCATGGGCGGCTCGCGCCTGGTCAAGTACGCCAACTTCGTGAAGCTGCCGCACACCGTCTTTGCGTTGCCATTCGCCCTGGTGGGCGTGACGCTGGCCAGCTATCACGCGCCGGTCCACTGGTCCACACTCGGCTGGGTGGTACTCGCCTTCACCTGCGCCCGCTTTACCGGGATGGGATTCAACCGCATTGTCGACCGCGACATTGACCAGGTGAATCCACGCACCTCGATGCGCGAGATTCCGAGTGGTGTCATGTCGGTGCGCGAAGCGTCGCTGGCGGTTGGCACGGCGTCGCTTCTGTTCGTCGGTGCTGCCTATCGCCTCAACCCGCTATGCGCCTGGCTGTCGCCGCTCGCGTTAGGCTGGGTCTGTTTCTACAGCTACACCAAGCGTTTCACCCGGTGGTCGCACCTGGTGCTCGGAATGGGAATGTCCATCGCCCCCGTTGGCGGGTACCTGGCCGTGACGGGACAGTGGCCCGACCCGTGGTGGATGCCGCTGCTCCTGTCGCTCGCCGTCACCACCTGGGGCGGAGGATTCGATATTCTGTATGCCCTGCAGGACGAACACTTCGATCGTTTGCATGGCCTGCATTCCATGCCGGCCGCACTGGGCCAGCGCCGTGCGATCGTGCTCTCGCGTGGGTTGCACCTGACGACGGTGCTCGCGCTCGCCGCCGTTGGTGTGGCCACGGGCGCCGGAGCGCTGTACGCGTCGGGCGTCGCGGTGACCGCGCTCCTTCTGCTCTACGAACACTCGCTGGTGAAAACGGGCGACCTCTCCAGAATCAACGCGGCCTTCTTCACCATGAACGGCGTCATCAGTATTCTCTTTTTCCTGTTTGTCCTGGGTGAGCGCGCCACGCGCTCGATGAACCGATGAACCATGTCTCAGCGCTCCCCATCGTGCTGGCGATTACCGGCGCCTCGGGGGCGCCGTACGCCGTGCGCCTGCTCGAATCGCTGGTGCGCGCCGAACGTCGCGTCTGGCTCGTGGTGTCGGGGCACGGCTATCGGCTGCTCGACACGGAAATGCAGATTCCCGACGCTGCCGCGCTACGCGATCACATCGGCGCCGAGGGCTGGGACCGCTGGATCACCGCGTATGACGACGGGGACCGCGGCGCATCGCCCGCGTCTGGTTCTACCCGCATGGCGGGAATGGTCATCTGCCCGTGCTCCATGGGAACCATTGCCGCCATTTCACAGGGCACGTCGCGGTCGCTGGTGGAACGGGCCGCCGACGTCATGCTCAAGGAGCGGCGCACCCTCGTCGTGGTTCCCCGCGAGACCCCGTATAGCGAGATTCACCTCGAGAACATGCTGCGACTCACACGCGCCGGAGCGGTGGTCATGCCGGCCTCCCCCGGTTTCTACCACAAGCCCGCGTGCCTCGACGACATCGTCAATTTTGTCGTGGCCCGCATCCTCGACCATCTCGATGTCGAGCACTCGCTCGTTAGGCGGTGGGGCGGGGAAGCCGATGCGCTGAACGCGTGAGCGCGACGGCCGTCGTGATCGGGCTGATCTCGGATACGCATGGTCAGCTCCGCGCCGACGTGCACCGCGCGCTCGCAGGCGTCGCCTTCATCCTGCACGCCGGTGACGTGTGCGGCGACGACGTACTCATGGAACTGGACCTCATCGCCCCCACCTACGCTGTGGCCGGCAACTGCGACGACCCCGATCACCCCAGACTCGCAAGGCAGATTGAACGCACGGTGGACGGCATTCGCATCCACGTGAGCCACGGCCACGAACTCGGCGCACCCACCGTCGAGCGCCTCCTCGCCACCTACGACGCCGACGTCATCGTGTACGGGCACACACACCGCCCCCTCATCGCCAAGGCCGGCAGCCGTCTGCTAGTCAATCCCGGCGCCGCCGGCCCCCGACGATTCGACATCACCCCCACCGTCGCCCGCCTAACAATTACCAACGGCACCGCCGACGTAGAATTAGTGGAGCTAAAGTAGAAGCAACGAAATCGGAGCCGCCCCCCCCTCGTCTTCTCGTCTTCTCGTCTTCTGTAGTATTCGTCTTCTGTAGTATTCGTCTTCTCGTCTTCTCGTCTTCTGTTCTACTGTTCTAATCCCCCCACAGCGTGTCCAACGCACCGGCCGGCACCGTGCTCTGCAACTGCTCGGGATTGGTGCTGAACCACGACGTCATCAGGAGGAGTTCATCCACTTCGTGTGCGGGAACGCTGGTGGGCCCGTGAGCGCGCGACGTACCGTAAATGCGCGCGCACTCCGATTGCATGCGCGCCCAATCGCTGTCGCTCTGCGGCGCTGGATACTCGCCCCGAATTACGCCCCGTCGCACCAGGTAGAAACGATCCTCCCCGCCATGTCCGGGAACGATGTACGCGAACGAGAGTGACTCCACGGCAAACCGCAGTCGGCCAAACTGCTCGCGAAGCGACTCCAGGCGTTGCAGCTTGTCTCGGAGCACCCCGGCACGCTCGTACTCCAGCGCAACGCTCGCCGTTTGCATGGCCGCGCGTAGCCGCTCCATGGGGTCGTCATCGAGCCCCTCAAGGAACGCACGCGCCTGTCGCACCCGATCGGAATACACGTCGGCCCGCACCGCTGCCACGCACGGTCCCAAGCACTTCCCGATCTCGAACCTGATGCAGCCCGGAGTGCGCGGCGGAAGTGGCATCAGGTCGGGCTGATCGGCAAAGCGCATCCGCGAATCCAGCGAACAGTCGCGAAGGCCCAACGCGTCCCCAAGTTCACGCAACGCATCACCCAATCGCTCGGCGCCGACAAACGGGCCGTAGTAGAAGCCACCGCGGTCGCCTGCGCCAGAACCGCGTACCACCGTTAGGCGCGGAGCAATGCCCCCGCTCACGCGCACAAAGGCGTAGTGCCGAGCATCGCGTTTCATGGCCACGTTGAATCGAGGGCGCAGTCGCTTGATGAGTCGAAGCTCCTCCAGCAGTGCGGCAAACTCGCTGGGAACGTAGCTCCACTCGATGGTCGTGGCTTCGCGAACGATTCGCGCCCCCTTTTCCTTGGGGAACTCGGAGCGGAAGTAGCTCAGGAGTCGCGTGCGAACCCTCTTGCTCTTCCCCACATACACTACCTCGCCCGCGTCGCTCACCATGCGATAGACACCTGGCCTATCACTCGCCTCGCCTCGTACGAAGTCCCGCAACGCGGCCAGCCGGGCAGCTTCCGCACTCCGCGCCGAGACGCTCAGCCCTGGCATCGATAGCAGAAGACGGTGGATCGCCCGTCGATCGCGTGCGTCTCGACGAGTGTGGTCCCGCAGCGCGTGCAGGGGGCACCGCCGCGACCGTACGCTTGCAGTTGCGAGGCAAATCCACCCTGCCGATTCGACGGGTCGCGATAGTCGCGAAAGGTCGTGCCACGCGCGCCAATCGACGCGACCAGCGTTCGCACCAGCGCCTGGTGCAACGTGCACACCTCGTCTGCCGACAGCAAACGGGCCGATCGAGAGGGATCCACGCCCGCAATCCAGAGCGCTTCGTTTGCGTAGATATTCCCCACCCCCGCCACTACACGCTGGTCCATGAGCACCTTTTTGACGGCCGCACGAGAGCCCCGAAGAAGCACCGATAATCGGTCCGCGGTAAAGGCTGGGTCAAGAGGCTCGTCGCCAATGCGCGCGTCGTACGCCGCGATGCCGGCCGTGTCGAGAAGTGTCACCGTGCCTAAACGACGCACATCGCGGTAGCGAAAGCGTCCTCCGTCGGCCAGCAACCACTCGATCGTGGAGTAGGCGTCGTGGCTCGCCAGAGTGCCCGGATCATGGAGAAGAACAGCCCCCGTGAATCGGGGCTGGATGACGAGGAAGGCCGCGCCCGAGAGCCGTATCACCGCCGACTTTCCACGCCGCCCAACGCCAAGAATCACCGCATTGAGACAACACTGCGCCAACCGGTCCGGCGTCACCTCGCGCAACACGTCGCTCCGAACGACCTGCGTTTCGACAATGGTGCGTCCGGTAAGGCGATCGTGCAGTTCGCGCGCGATCGTCTCGACCTCAGGAAGCTCCGGCACGCCGAGCCATCTCACGCCATGCAATGTCTCGGCGGAGCATTCTACCGGGGAATTCAATTGCTCCGGCGACCGCCGCGCTCGCTTGCTGCGCCGATTCTATGCTCCCGGCCACGGCCGTAACCGCGAATACCCGCCCACCCGCAGTTACCAAGGTGCCATTTTCATTCCGCCTCGTACCGGCGTGAAAAATAGTTACTCCATACGGTTCATCTGGGAGCACTATTTGTGCTCCAGTAATCGGTGCATCGGGATATCCCGGAGAGGCTACCACCGTCGTCACGGACGCACCCTCACGAACTTCTGGCTGGGCAGAGCGTCGCATCCCGCCAGCCTCCGAGGCCTGCATCAAGAGGTCGAGGAGACTATCGCGGAGCATTGGGAGCACCGCCTGCGTTTCCGGGTCGCCAAATCGACAGTTGTACTCGATGACTTTCGGTCCCTCGGAGGTGAGCATAAGTCCCACGTAGAGGAGCCCCGTGAAGGGAGTACCACGGTTGCGCATTTCCAGAAGCGTCGGAGTGATGATATCTCGCGAAACCTCTGCCAAGACTTCGACCGTGGCTACGGTGACTGGCGCGTATGCTCCCATGCCTCCGGTGTTGGGTCCCACATCGCCTTCCAAAAGCCGTTTATGATCCTGCGACGCCATTAGAGTTACGAAGTGCTCCCCGTCGGTGATGGCAAACAGAGAGATTTCCTCACCCTCCAGGCATTCCTCGACCAGCACTTCCGACCCGGCGTCACCAAATGCTCCATCGAACATCCGGTCGACGGCGAGTTCGGCCTCCGCGAGCGTCTGCGCGACGATAACTCCCTTTCCGCCGGCCAGGCCACTCGCCTTCACGACGACGGGAGCACCGCGTCGGCGAATCGCGACCTTCGCCGATGCTGCGTCGAGATGCCACGATGCTCCCGCCGTAGGAATGCCTGCCGCAAACATCACTTCCTTGGCGAAACGCTTTGACGATTCGAGCTGCGCCGCCGCCTTCGACGGTCCGAAGACTCGAAAGCCTTCGTCTCGAAGCGCATCACTGACTCCGGCTGCCAAGGGTGCCTCCGGCCCGATAACCACCAGGTCTGGTCGCTCGCTCTGGGCCAGCGCGACAACGGCCGCCACGTCGGTCGGATTGACCGGAACGCAGCGGCCGAGTGATTCGATTCCGGGATTCCCGGGAGCGGCTACCAATTCGAGCCCGCCATCATCCTGCAACAGCTTCCATGCGATCGCGTGTTCACGCCCCCCGCTTCCCAAGAGAAGAATCTTCACGTCCCAGACGATCCCTTGAATGCGCTGTTGAACGCGTCCTTCGCACGGTCGAAGACACTTTCGATGGAGTCCATGGCGCCGCGCGCCTGCTGTCCGTAGTAGCCCACGGCGTCCTCGATGTCCGAGGAGAGAGGTGGCGCCGAGGCATCGCCTCGCCTTCGATAATCGCCCAGGATAATCTTGTCATACTCGCCCCCCTGCACCCACCGCTGCAGCTCCGCCGCCCGGACGGTTCCGAAGGGGTGAGTCCGAAATGCGGTATTGATCACCTGCCAGACCTTGTCCGCGAAGTCTCCCTGCGTTTCGTATGTTGCAGCCTGCTCGAGGAAGGCATCGACGCTGATCTCGTCGTCTCCGGCGCCCCCCCCCGCCATCTTGAGAAAGGTGCTGGCCGAGACCCGCAAATCCTGCGTAACCAGCAACCCCGCCCGGTCGGCCGAGAGCTCCGCCTTGCGATACCACTCCATGAGGGCGAGTTGAAAGGGAAGAAGGGCGAGGCCGGCAAGGAAGGGAAGGTTGTTGATGCCCAGCGTGAGGATGATGATCGCGATCGTGGTGTACGTGGTGTGCCCGCTCATAATATGCCCCAGCTCGTGGCCAAGGATATCGCGGCGCTCGTCTTCATTCAGGAGAGTGAGCATCCCCGAGTTGAGCACGATGAAGGGCCTGTCGAAACCCACTGCGGCCGCGTTTACGAGCGGCGTCTGCGTGACGTACAATTCGGGAACCTGAGGCCAGTCAAGCGTCTCGATCACCTCGAGATACTGCGCCCACAGCTTGGGGCGCTGGGTCGGACTCACACGCACCGCATTGGCCAGAAACAGTTGGCGCACGCCGCGCTCGCCAAAGTATGCGGCCACCTTCCGCACGACCTGATCGAACCCCGGAATAGAGCGCAGCGTGTTGAGTGCGGCGCGATCGGCAGGATGCTCCCACGAGGCGGAGGAGATGTCGGTCAGTTTTACACGATCGGTCATGACGGAACTCGCTATGAAGACGGAGGGCGAAACGCGCTCGGCAACGAAGCGTTGGAACGCTTTCATACTCTACGGGCCCATCGCGCAGAAGGTGTCGCCTGAGACCCGGGCGCGACAGCCAACCACCCGCACTCAGATATTCAGTTCGTGGAACGCGCCCTCGATGTCGGCGAGTAAGTCGCTCACATCTTCAATGCCAACGCTGAATCGGACCAAACCATCGCTGATTCCCAGGCGAGCGCGTCGCTCGGGCGCAACGGAGGCATGCGTCATCGAGGCTGGATGACAGACGAGGCTCTCCACGCCACCCAGCGATTCGGCCAGCGTGAAGACTTTCAGGCGATTGACCACGCTTTCGGCAGCGGCTCGCGATCCCAACTCGATCGAGATCATTCCCCCGAAGCCCGTCATCTGCCTGGCCGCCAGCGCGTGTTGCGGATGAGACGCGAGTCCCGGATAGAATACGCGCTCTTCACCCATCGATCCGGCCAGCCAGTCCGCCACCCGTCGTCCTCCGGCATCGTGCGCGGCCATGCGCAGGTGCAGCGTCTTGGTGCCGCGCAGGACGAGCCAGGCGTCGAAGGGACCTGGAACTGCGCCAGCGGCGTTCAGGATGAATTGAAGTCGTGCGGCCAACTCGTCGTCGTTCACCACGGCGCAGCCTCCCACCATATCGCTGTGACCGTTTAGGTACTTGGTGGTCGAATGGTAGACAATGTCGGCGCCGAATTCCAACGGTCGCTGGAAGACCGGCGTCGCAAAGGTGTTGTCGACAACGAAGAGCGCGCCGTGCCGTTTGGCGACTTCTCCGACGGCGGCAAGATCGGTGATCCACATGAGGGGATTGGTCGGCGTCTCGACGATAATCGCCCTCACGTCGGGTGTCATGGCGTCGGCCACGACCTGGGGGTCGCGTGTGTCGACGTATGTGAACGAGAGCCCAAGATTGACGAGGATCCGATCGAACAGTCGGGGCGTGCCACCGTACATATTGTCTGCACAAACGATTCGGTCGCCAGATTTGAAAAGCTTCATAATCGAGTCGACCGTTGCCATGCCGCTAGCGAAAGCGAAACCGTGAATGCCACCTTCCAACGCCGCAATGTTGCGCTCGAGCGCCTCACGCGTGGGATTCTTGCCCCGCGCATACTCGTATCCTTTGTTTACCCCCAGCGCGGGTTGTGCGTAGGTTGACGTCTGGAAGATCGGCGTCATGATGGCGCCCGAGGTGGGGTCGGGGTGCTGCCCGGCATGCACGGCCTTGGTGCCGAACGAGTACTTGAGATCTTCGTCGAAGATGCGCGACATGCGAAGGAGAGAGAGGGGAAGGATCGTCAAGATACACGATGCGGGATGTCACGACAGCGCAGGTCGCTCAGCTTCTGTAATGCTTCGGGTGGGATGTAGCCAGTGAACCAGTCTATATGACACAGCTATCTGCAACACCGATCGTCGGCGAAACGCTTCGCTGCCTCATTGTGGATGACGAGCCGCACCTCCGCCGAGTGCTCACGCGGCTGATGCAGGGAGATGGTTTCGACTGCGAAGAAGCGGGATCGGGGGTCGAAGCGCTCGCCGCGCTCGAGCGTCGCAACGCTCCGCTGGTCTTGACCGATCTGCACATGCCCGAGCTGGACGGCATCGGACTGCTCAAAGAAATCCGAGCCCGGTATCCCGACACCGCAGTCATGTTGATTACTGCCGTGGCCGATGTGAGCACGGCGGTGAACTGCCTCGCGGTCGGAGCGATGGACTATCTCACCAAACCTTTCCACCTGGAAGAGGTGCGGGCCCGGGTGCGTCAGGCCCTAGAGAAGCGGCGTCTCATTCTCGAGAATCGGGGCTACCAGGAGTTGTTAGAAGAAAAAGTGGCCGTGCAGGCGCGCCGCCTCGAAGAGCTCTTTCTCGCCTCCGTTCAATCGCTGGCCGAAGCACTCGAAGTCAAGGACCCGTACACGCACGGCCATTCGCTGCGGGTCTCCATATATTCCTCCGGCATCGCCCGCACGCTCGGTCTCGGAAGTGACGTGGTTCGGCAGATCGAACTCGGTGGCAAGGTGCACGACATCGGGAAGATCGGCGTGCGCGAGGCAGTACTCAACAAGGCGGGGCCGCTCAGCGACGACGAGTATCAGCACATCATGACGCATCCGGTGGTGGGCTGGCGTATTCTGTCGCCCCTGCTCACCGACATGCCCATGTCGCTGAGCATCGTGCGTTCGCATCACGAGCGCTTCGACGGACGCGGGATTCCTGACGGATTGGCCCGCTTCGATATTCCCCTCGAGGCCCGCATAGCCGCAGTTGCCGATACCTTCGACGCCATGACCAGTGTGCGTCCGTATCGTCCGGGTGTGCCTCTGAAGGCCACGCTGAGCGAACTGAGGCGGTGCGCGGGAGCGCAGTTCGACCCGTCGGTGATCGATGCATTCATGATCGCCATCGACTCGGGCGCCATCGACAAATCAGCCATGCACGAAGGAAGTACGTTAGGCGGCCTGACCCCGATGGGCGTACGTTAAGCGAAAAGAAATCGTCACTCGCGCGTCTACCACGCAAATATCAGTTGCGAGAGCAGCAGACGTTCGCTGGTTCACCGTTCATCGATCGGGCACCGCAGTGGCCGACGTTAGAGCTGCCAACAATCGAGACGTCTGGATTCGGCCCGGTTGTGATGTACGTCACGTCGTAAGTCACTTGATTACATATAGTTCCGCGCTACCTTAGACCGCTTGCCCACGGAGTACTGCATGTCGTTTGAAGGGCTGATGGTGAGCGTGTCTGGCGTCCGAGGACGGGTCGGAGCAGGGCTCACGCCAGAGATCGCCACTCAATTCGCCGCAGCATTCGGCGCGTATTCCGTATCTCGATCCACCTCGCGCTCCATTGTGGTCGGACGCGACAGTCGGGTCTCGGGGCCCATGTTTCATCGCGCCGTGGTCGCCGGACTTCAATCAGTGGGTGCCGATATCATCGACATCGGCATGGTGCCAACGCCCACGGTGCAACTGGCGGTCGAGCACCACCACGCTGCGGGTGGCCTGGCCATAACGGCGAGTCACAACCCGGTGGAGTGGAATGCGCTCAAATTCATCGGACCGAGCGGGCTGTTTCTCGACGCCACAGAGGGAGCCGCCATGCGCGATTTCCTCGAGCGCGACATTCCACGCGCCACATGGAATACGCTTGGGCTTGTGACACAAGATGATGCTGCTATCGAACGACACATCGCGGCGATTCTCGCCCTTCCGTACCTAGATGTGGCGGGAATTCGGAAGCGAAAGTTTCACGTGGCGCTCGACACCTGTCACGGCGCTGGCATTACCATAATGCCGAGTCTGCTCGAACGGCTCGGCTGTACGGTGGCGTCGATCAACCTTGAGCCGCACGGTCGCTTTCATCGTCCCCCCGAACCCGTCGCGGAAAACCTGGGAGAGCTCGAGGCGCTGGTGATTCGGTCGGGTGCCGTGGTTGGATTTGCAACGGACCCCGACGTCGATCGCCTGGCGCTCGTTTCGGAGCAGGGAAAGGCCATTGGTGAGGATTACACGCTTGCCCTTGCCGCACGTGTGGTGCTGGCGCGTAGGCGCGGACCCGTAGTCACCAACTTGTCCACCTCCCGCATCGTCACCGACGTCGCGGACGAGGCGGAATGCGACGTCATTCTCGCCCCCGTCGGCGAGGTCAATGTTGCGCTCACCATGCGAAATGTGGGTGCGGTAGTGGGCGGAGAGGGCAACGGTGGAGTGATTCTTCCCGATCTTCATCTTGGCCGAGATGCTCCGCTCGCCGTCGCGCTCGTACTTCAGTTGTTGCACGAGACCAACGGCACACTGTCTGCAGTTGTCGCGCAGTATCCGCAGTATCGCATTGTGAAGGACAAGCTGAGTCGACCGAACGCTCCGCTCGACGCAGTGTACACCTCGCTTCGCTCCACCTTTCCGGAGGCAGCGACCGATACTCAGGACGGGCTTCGACTCACGTGGACCGACCGTTGGGTTCATGTCAGACCGTCCGGCACCGAACCGATCGTCCGTGTGATCGCAGAGGCGCCAACAGAAGAAGGGGCGTGGGAACTTGTTCGTCGCTGTCGCGCGCCGCTCGACGCGCTGTCAGTGTAATCCTTTCGGAAATACTATGTGCGGCATCGTCGGTTACGTAGGATCCAAGGTGGCGACACCCCTCTTGCTCGAGGGGTTGAAACGGCTGGAATATCGCGGGTACGACTCCGCTGGTGTCGCCGTCATGAATGGCAAGGGCGTCGAAACGGTGAAAGAGGCCGGCAAGATTGCCAAGCTCGAGTCGCTGCTGGCATCGGCGCCGGTGTCCGGCACGACCGGCATTGCGCACACACGTTGGGCCACTCACGGTCCGCCAAATCAGGCGAATGCGCACCCGCACATGAGCCAGGATGGCTCCATTGCGGTGGTGCACAACGGGATCATCGAGAACGCGAACGTCCTCAAGAAGATGCTCAAGGGACGCGGATACGAGTTCCGGTCCGATACCGACACCGAAGTGCTGGCGCACTTGATCGAGGAATTTTTCGAAGGGAATCTCGAAGACGCGGTCATACAAGCCCTTCGCCAGGTGGAGGGCACGTACGGAATCGCCGTGATATCCAGCGTCGACTCGCACAAGATCGTTGCCGCGCGCAAGGGCAGCCCGCTCTTGGTGGGTCTTGGCGAAGACGAGTATTTCATCGCCAGCGATGTGTCGGCGATTCTGGCGCATACCCGACAGGTGGTGTACCTGGATGACGGCGAAATGGCGGTGCTCGACAGGAACGGCGAAGCGATCGCTGATGTCGCTGCGGCGATGAGGGAGTTGGCTTCGGCGCTCGTGGACTCCCAGAGGAAGCAGCATCGCGGCATACGTGTT
>ENA-ORBV01010068-ORBV01010068.1-microbial-mat-metagenome-genome-assembly--contig:-NODE-10068-length-15257-cov-8.055007_pt1 | contig 15257 bp, 9 predicted proteins | sample MGYA00237777_ERZ505514 | MGnify/ENA primary metagenome ERZ505514 (study PRJEB26160, sample SAMN06269048) | microbial mat metagenome | isolation source: Oligotrophic lake microbial mat | place... | reverse complement strand
TTTTTTTTCAAGCAGAAGACGGCATACGATATTCGCCTTAGTCTCGTGGGCTCGGAGATGTGTATAAGAGACAGATTAAACACAATGGAAAGCATTAATCTAATTGAATCGTTCTCAGAATTCAAAGAAGTAAAAAACATCGACAGAGCAACTTTAATGAGCATCATTGAAGATGTATTTCGCAGCATGTTATTAAAAAAATACGGCTCAGATGAAAATTTCGATATCATCGTTAACCCTGATCGTGGCGACATTGAAATTTGGCATAACCGTGAAGTTGTAGATGATGAATTTGCTGACGATAGTTTTGATTACGATGAAGCGAAGCACATCTCTTTGGCAGAAGCTAAAAAAATTGATGCTGATCTTGATTTAGGAGAAGAAGTTGTTACACCCGTTAAATTAGAACACTTTGGAAGACGCGCTGTATTAGCGGTTCGTCAGAATTTAGTTTCTAAAATTTTAGAATTAGAAAAAGATAGTTTATACAAAAAATACAAAGAAAGAGTAGGCGAAATTATGTCCGGAGAAGTTTATCAGATCTGGAAAAAAGAATTGCTTATTTTAGATGAAGATGGAAACGAATTATTGTTACCTAAAACAGAACAAATTCCATCCGATTTCTTTAAAAAAGGAGATACATTAAAAGCAGTTGTTGCTCGCGTAGATATGAAAAACAACTCTCCTGTAATTGTTCTTTCTCGTACATCCCCTGCTTTCCTTGAGCGTTTATTCGAATTGGAAGTTCCTGAAGTATTTGACGGATTAATCACTATCAAAAAGATTGTTCGTGAACCAGGCGAAAGAGCTAAAGTAGCAGTTGAATCCTACGATGACAGAATTGACCCGGTTGGTGCATGTGTTGGTATGAAAGGTTCTCGTATTCACGGAATTGTTCGTGAATTGCGTAACGAAAACATTGATGTAATTAATTTTACAAGCAACCCTTCATTGTTTATTACTCGTGCTTTAAGTCCGGCTAAAATTACTTCCGTAAAAATTGATGAAGAAACAAAACGTGCTGAAGTATTTTTAAAACCAGATCAAGTTTCATTGGCAATCGGGAAAGGTGGTCATAACATTAAACTTGCAGGTAAATTAACAGGATACGAAATTGACGTTTACCGTGATACAGATATTGATTTAGAGGATGTGGATTTAGAAGAATTTTCAGACGAAATTGAAAGCTGGATCTTGGATGAATTGAAGAACATTGGTTGTGATACTGCAAAAAGTGTATTGGAATTATCAACGGAAGAATTGGTAAAACGTACCGATCTGGAAGAAGTAACAGTAACAGAAGTAAAAGCAATTTTACAATCTGAATTTGAGTAAAATTACGTGGGATTACGTTTTTCGTAATTTCAATGTCACCCTGAGCATTCTGCGTTGAAGCAGACACTATCGAAGGGCGTATTTCGTAGTAACATTTAAAAAATATATGTCAGAAAACAAAGGACAACGATTAAGTAAGGTTGCAAAAGAGCTCAATGTAAGTATTGGGACTATCACCGATTTCCTGAAAGGGAAGGGACATGCTGTGGAAAATAATCCCATGGCTAAAATTACCGATGAGCACTATGATCTGCTTGCTAAAGAATATCAATCAGAAAAAGCTGCTAAAGAAGAAGCGAAGCAAGTAACTTCCAGCACCCGTGCAAAGAAAGAAAGTATTACGTTAGAAGATGCTAAAAAACCTGAATCGAAGAAAGAAGAAGAAGAAGACATTATTATAAAAAACATTCCTAATCTTCCTATTGCAAAAGAAAAAGTAGTTGAAAAGCCTGTAAAAGAAGAGGAAGTAGAAAAAGAAGTTATAAAATCGGATGTTAAGCTAACGGTTGTTTCCAAAATTGATTTGGATGCCATCAACAGCAAAACAAAACCAACAAAAAAATCAAAAGAAGCGAAAGAAGAAGAAGCGAAAGAAGAAAAGAAAACAAAAACAGCTGCAAAAGGAAAAGGAATATCTAAAAAGGAAGAAGTAGTTGAAGAAACTACTTCAACTCCGATTAGTGTAACGGAAACACCAAAGGAAGTTACTGTTCCAGAAGAGCCTGCAAAAATAGATTTTTATGAAACAAAAGTAGAAAAGCTGGAAGGCCCTAAAATTATGGGGAAAATTGAACTTCCTGTAAAAGAAGAACGCAAAAAAAATCCAGTTGCTTCTTCTTCTGCTACCAATGCTGACAATAAGAAAAAGCGGAAACGAATTAAGAAAAGTTTTGGTGGAGCAACATTGGGCGACACTTGGGATCCTACTAAAAAACCAGGAACCGAAGGTGCTGCAAAAATAAATGATACTCCTCGTAAACAATATCCTATTACTGCACAAAATTCAGGCGGACCACGTGGGAAATTTAATCCTCGCGCTCCGAAAGTTGAATTAACCCCTGACCAGGTTGCTGCACAAGTAAAAGAAACACTTGCACGATTAAGTGGTGCCGGGAAATCAAAAGCTTCGAAACACCGTAAATCTAAACGGGAAACTGTAAGTGAACGAATTCAGGAAGCTGCAGATCAACAAGAATTAGAAAAAAAGATTATCAAAGTAACCGAATTCGTTTCCGCAAATCAGTTGGCGCAAATGATGGACATTTCGGTGAATGAAATTATTTCTACTTGTATGAGTCTGGGAATGTTCGTATCCATCAATCAACGATTGGATGCTGAAACTATTTCCATTGTTGCCGAAGAATTTGGATATCAACTGGAATTCGTTTCAGTTGAAGTACAAGAAGCAATTAAAGAAGAAGAAGATACGGAGGATCAGTTGTTGGATCGTTCACCAATTGTAACTGTAATGGGTCACGTTGACCATGGTAAAACCTCTTTATTGGATTACATCCGTAAAGCCAACGTTATTGCAGGTGAAGCCGGTGGAATCACGCAGCACATTGGTGCATACAATGTAACATTAGATTCAGGAAAAACAATTACATTCTTGGATACTCCCGGTCACGAAGCCTTTACAGCGATGCGTGCTCGTGGTGCTCAAGTAACTGACGTTGCAATTATTGTGATTGCAGCTGACGATAGTGTAATGCCTCAAACAACAGAGGCTATCAATCACGCACAAGCTGCAGGTGTTCCAATCATTATTGCAATTAATAAAATTGATAAGCCAGGAGCAAATCCTGATAATATTCGTCAAGCATTATCACAAATGAATATCCTTGTGGAAGAATGGGGCGGAAAAGTACAATGTCAGGAAATATCCGCTAAGAAAGGATTAAACATTGATGCGCTTCTTGAAAAAGTTTTGCTGGAAGCAGAAATGTTAAACCTAAAAGCCAATCCAAATAAAAATGCAAGTGGAACTGTTATTGAATCGGAATTAGATAAAGGACGAGGATATGTTAGTACTATTTTAGTTGAAGCAGGAACATTAAAAGTTGGAGATATTGTATTGGCAGGATGTTTCAGCGGTAAAGTAAAAGCATTACATAACGAACGCGGACAAGTTGTAAAAGAAGCAGGACCTGCAATGCCGGTATCCTTGCTTGGTTTAAGCGGTGCGCCACAAGCGGGTGATAAATTTCACATCATGAACGATGAGCGTGAAGCACGCGAAATTGCTGCAAAACGTTTACAATTACAACGTGAACAAGGTATCCGTACCAACAAACACATTACCTTGGATGAGATTGGAAGACGTTTAGCGATAGGCGATTTCAAAGAATTGAACGTAATTGTAAAAGGTGACGTGGATGGTTCGGTAGAAGCGTTAGCCGATTCATTGCAAAAATTATCTACTGAAAAAGTTCAGGTAAAAATTATTCATAAATCGGTTGGAGCAATTTCTGAATCCGATGTATTGTTGGCTTCTGCTTCCAATGCGATCATTATCGGATTCCAGGTGCGACCATCAGCAGGTGCACGTAAGATTGCAGATGTGGAGCAAATTGATATCCGTTTATATTCTATTATCTACAAAGCGATTGAAGAAATTCAGGCAGCTATGGAAGGTATGTTGGCTCCTGAGTTCCAGGAAAAAGTGGTTTGTAATATTGAGATACGTGAAGTATTTAACATCACAAAAGTGGGAACCATTGCAGGATGTTTTGTATTGGATGGTAAAGTAACGCGTAATACCAAAGTGCGTATTATCCGCGATGGTATTGTGGTTCACGATGGTGAACTGGGTTCATTAAAACGTTTCAAAGACGATGTAAAAGAAGTAAACAAAGGATTTGAGTGTGGATTAAACATCAATGGATTCAACGATATTAAAGTTGGAGATATTATTGAAGGATATGAAATGGTTGAGGTGAAAGCGAAGTTGTAATTCAGAATCAAGATAATTTGATATAAGAAATAAAAAACTCCCGCTCCGTAATTTACGGAGCGGGAGTTTTTGTTCTTACTAAACTAATTATTTTTTCGAAGCACACCCTTCTCCCATTGGAGAAGGTGTCCGCCTTTGCGGACGGATGAGGTCTATTTCAATTTAGTAATATTACTAATCTCCGCAGGCATCCCCACAGCACAACCTGCAGGCTGAGGCATTTTCAAAGGATGATAATCAAATGTTATGTTTTGTCCATCCACATCAATATCTTTATTTAATTTATCTTTAGGAATAAGAACAATCTCCGCAACTTCATCATAAGCCATTATGATAATTACTGTTTCACAACCACCTGAACGGTATTTATGAGAAACTTTTCCAGCATGTGCTCCTTGTTTGTTGCCAGAAGCAGTAGTATTGGTTGTTTCCATCGTTGTTGTGTTTCCTGTTGTTCCTGAAGAAACACCGGGAGTAGAAGAGGAAGAACTTGTTGTTGCAGCTGCTGAGGATGTTGTTCCTTTTTTTGCTTTACAGCTTATTGCTGTACTGGCAGAAATTACAAAGCTTAAAATGATTAAAATCGATTTCATAATAGTATATATTGGTTTCATAAAAAAACACTCGTGCAAATCGCATTCCAAATTCGGAATGGCTCTGCACGAGTGCTATATTAGGATAATTAAATTCTTATTTTACAAATACTTTAATTACTCTTTGGAAGTTTGGATTACCAATTCTTACCAAATACGTTCCGGTAGCTAAACCAGCAACATTAACAGTAGTTTCAAAAGATTTTCCGTTAGGAACTACTTTTTTACCGTTAATTAATTTACCATTGATATCAAACAAATCAACAACCATTTCTTCATCAGAAGGTAATTTAGAAGCTGAAATGTTAAGCATGCTCTCTGACTGGAATGTGCTGAATGTAGGCTCAACAGCCGCTTGCTCATCAACACCAGTTATTATTGGCAATCTGAATGAGTAAACACGCGTTCTTGTTCCTGTTACAGCATATGTTCCTGTATACCAGAAAGTAATTCCATCAGGATCCAATGCTAATTGCGCATAATCACCCCAACGATTTGAACCACCACAAATACCTGTTCCAGAACCTGCAATAGCAGTTGTTTCAGCAAACGACATTGTTCCTAATGGGTCACCAGCCAAACGACCAGTATAACGTAAACTAGGAGAAATATTAGCCAATGCACCTTGAGTTGGACTTGCAGTTGTAGAAGCAGAAATGCAGTACGCTAAAGCGATGCTTCCGTTATCATCCATTGCAATACTTTGTAACCAACGATTTGCACCATCAGCAGGAGCATATGTTCCTTCTTGGTACAAAGACCAAACACCAGTTGAGATGCTTTGACGTAATTCTACCCATTTAATACTACGTAATTTACTAGTTGCGTTCATTTTAACGCCCCAAGTTAATACAGCAGAGTTGTAGGTCACCCATTTTCTCCATTGTACACGATATTGAAGAATTCCACCAATACCATCTAATTTTCCGGTTGTTCCAGGAGTCCAGATATCGTTCCAACTAGCTTCATACGAAGCATCAAATGCTGCAGTAGGAATTGTGATAGTCGTTCCAACAGTTGCAGTAGGAGTTGCAGGGACCCAATTTACAGTTACAGGGAAAATTTTAACAGCATCTGTTAAACCTCCACCCCAAGCGTTATCAGTATATTGCATAATCGGCAACGGAGTACCACTTGGAGGTAAGCCACCGTCAGCATCAGCTGGCATTGGACAGAAGAAACCAGAAGGAACACTAGGAGTAAATGTTCTTTCGAACGCTCTAGCAGTTAATCCTAATAACATTTTATCTCTTTCGAAAACCATGATTTTAGAACCCCAGTTTGCTGTCATGTAATAACCATCCCACCAAATTGAGAATTTTAAATAATCAGGGAAACTACTTCCAGTATAAGTATACGTGTACCATGTTCCTGTTGGATCCGGTGTTGTAGAAATTGCAATGTAAATTTTGTTACCAGAACCAAATTGGCTTAAAAACCAACGATCAGCATATCTATCATACATAATGATTGGATCACCCATATTTGCAACAGCAGGAGACCACAAACTTCCTAAACCAGAAATTGACAAAATAGTAGCACCAGTTTTGCTGTAAATACGAATAGGAGTAGCATTTACACCTTGAATGTAATGATTTGGACCAGCTGCTCCAGATGGATCTGGAGGACAGCCACCACCTGTTTGTGCCATCCAATTTGCAATTGGCGGCAATGGCGTTCTTGTTCCTTGTGTTTTTTGTGTTGTTAATGGATCCGTTCCGTATGCGGGACCATCTTTTTCTTCGGAGAATTCAAATGTTTGAGATCTTCTTTTTTCGCGATCTTTTGACTCTACTTTTTGTTCGATATCAAAATCATCAACTTCTCCAATTACGCCAATATCGCGTAAAGGTTTAGAAATACCAAAACTTTCAAGTTTGATCATTTCTACTTTGTCATCGCCAGGTACAATTATATTCTGAGCACAAATAGCGCTCACAATAAACAAGCTCGACACAATTAATGTAGCTTTTTTCATGGGGGAATTAAATTTAGTTAATAAATGTATTAATTTACTGTTTAGAGAAACTATTATTGTGCTAATATAGAATGTTGAAATTAAAAATCCAAATAAAATTTAGAAGAAGATTAGCAATCGAAAAACAAGTAGCCTATTTTAATGGAGAAATTTACTTTTTTTCCGAAGTGTTCATTAGTGGCATTTCAATTTCATCTTGAACAAGGAAAGAAGAAGGAAAATCGAGCTGAATTTCTTTTAAAGCTTTATACGCTTCTAGTTTTGTTCTGTAATCTCCTACCCGAATATTAAAATTAGGTTGGTCGTATTTTTCATACGCTGAAATGTCTGGGAATTTATAAATAAATTTTGCCTTTATTTCTTTCGCTTTGTTTTTATCGGAGCCGAAATGTATTTTGATACGATACCCTTTTATAGGTGCTTTTGAATTTACTTCGATGTGTTTATTTACTAATTCTTTAATCTTGTACTCCTGCACAAGTTGCACCTTTCCAGTATCAGAATTTATTTTCTGAGCAGCTAAAAATTGATTCGAAAAAAGAATAAAAAATGCACTAATTATTACATCAAAATTTTTCATTGTACAAAGATAATTTTTTAATTTGTGTTTATCTAAAATCACACCAAAATTTTGAAAAAATTGCCTCGACAAGTACTGTTGTTTCTTTGACCAATTCTATTTTTTTATGGACGAATTTTGCTAGGAAAATCAGAATCAGCTCTCCCGCTATTTAGAATGAATATAAATTGTGCTTTTTTTATAAATATTTAACGTTTTTTGAATCGCCAATTAATGTTTCTTATAAATTTGTCGCTCAAGTAATAGTTCGCTCTCTAATAGTAGAGGTTTTCAACGGAGTTAAATAGTTAAAAATCAATATGGATACAATTTGTAAACAGTCAAAAAAACACTTTTTGGCAATTTTTTCCCTCCTATTTTTATCATTCTTTCTAAGTATTAACCCCGTTTCCGCCCAAGATGGCGAAAAAATATTCAAGGATAATTGTGCCGTATGTCACAGTTTGGGTAAAGAAACCGTTACCGGTCCTGGATTAGAAGGTGTTATGAAACGCGTTCCTAGCGAAGAATGGATGTTGAAATGGATAAAAAACAACGTAGCACTAACAGCCACTGGTGAGACTTACGCTGTTAAAATCAGCGCCTTTGATGCTTCTGTAATGACAACTTTCCCTACGATGCCTGATGCGGACATCAAAGCGGTAATTGAGTACATCAAAACATATAAGCCACCAGTTAAAATTAAGGCTGATGGCCCTGCAGGAGAAGCTAGCGGAGAAAAAGCTGACAATCCTATGACATTATTAATCGGAATCATTGCTTTCTTAATCATTATAGTTGCGGTTTTACGCGGTGTTCGTCACTCCCTTAAAAATTTACAAAACGAAAAATTAGGAATTCCTGAAGAAGAAAAAATTGGTGCTTGGACAGAATTTAAAAACTGGATGGGTGCAAACAAAACAACTACAGGTGTTGTAATATTATTTATAGTTGGAGGCTTACTTTCAGCGGGATGGTATGCTTTGAAAGACATTGGAATATACGCTAACCCAGATACAAAATTGGAGTATCACCCTGAACAACCTATCGCCTTTTCACACAAAATTCACGCGGGCGACAACGCTATCAACTGTCAATATTGTCACTCTGGTGTTGAAAGAAGTAAAACGGCAGGAATTCCAACTGTGAATGTTTGTATGAACTGTCACAGAGGAATCAGCAAAGGACAATCGGATGCAGGCACTGCAGAAATTGCTAAAATTTATGATGCAGCAGGATGGGATCCTCAAGCAGCAAAATATAACAAACCACAAAAACCAATTCAGTGGGTTAAAGTTCACAACTTACAAGATTTCGTATTCTTCAGTCACCAACAACACGTTAAAGTTGGTAAACAAGATTGTGCAACTTGTCACGGGGACTTAACTACAATGACTACTGCAAAACAAGTTCAACCATTATCAATGGCTTGGTGTATTGATTGTCACAGAACAACAGAAGTACCGGGAATGAAAGACAACCCTTACTACGAAAGCTTACACAAAAAATTAGCTGAAAAATTCAAGAACCTTCCTTTGGATCAACGCAAATTTACAGTTGATAAAATGGGTGGAATTGAGTGTGGAAAATGCCACTACTAGCATTGAGTCAAAAGAGGGAAGTTGGGAGAAAAAAATTAGGATTTAAGATTTAACCCTTCGATAGTGCCTGCTTCAATGCAGAATGCTCGGGGTGACAAAATCGAAGAGTAAAGAAAATTTAGAATTTATTTTATAAAAGATATGGCAACAAAAAAATACTGGAAAGGACTAGAAGAATTAAACAATAGCCCTGAATTTGTTCAAAATGCTAATAGTGAATTTGCAGAACAAATCCCCGTAGCGGAGTTCCTAGGCGACAGCAAACTTGCTGATAACAGCGGAACCAACCGAAGAGATTTCCTAAAATTTTTAGGGTTCAGTGTAACTGCTGCTTCGTTGGCGGCTTGCGAAACACCTGTTAACAAAGCAATTCCTTACGTTGTAAAGCCAGAAGAAATTACTCCTGGTGTTGCAAACTGGTACGCTTCTACTTTCCACGATGGTTATGATTATGCTGCTGTAATTGTAAAAACACGTGAAGGTCGCCCTATTAAAGTTGAAGGAAACGAATTATCAAAAGTAACAATGGGCGGAACAAGTGCTCGTGTTCAAGCATCTATCCTTTCATTATACGATTCATCTAGATTAACTGGTCCAGTTACTAAAGCAGGAAACGAATGGAAGCCGGCAACTTGGAAAAACATTGATCAGGAGATTGGTGGAATTGTTGGAAAAGTAAGCAGAGAGAATTTAGGGATCCGTATTCTTTCCTCTACAATTATCAGTCCTTCCACAAAGGCTGCTATTGCAGAACTTGCAGCTCAATACCCGAACACAAAACATGTAACGTATGATGCTGTTTCATACTCCGGAATGGCAAAAGCAAATGCACAATCATTCGGACAGGAAGTAATTCCTTCTTACTCTTTTAATCATGCAGAAGTAATCGTTGGTATTGGTGCCGATTTCCTTGCTAACTGGCTTTCTCCTATTGAATATGCAAATCAATATTCAAAAACACGTAAAGTTGGTAAGAACAAAAATAAAATGTCGAAACACATTCAGTTTGAATCAAACCTTTCTTTAACAGGTGCGAATGCTGATGAGCGTGTTCCAGTAAAAGTTTCTGAACAAGGAAAAGTGGTTGTGAATTTATACAACGCAGTTGCAAAAATTGTTGGAGGAGCTACACTCGCTTCTTCTGCTTTGGCTTGTGACACTGCTATTGCAAAAGTTGCAAAAGAATTGGCTGAGAACAAAGGAAAGTCATTAGTTGTTTCCGGCTCAAACGATGTAAATGTGCAACTGGTTGTAAATGGCATTAACCAAATGCTTGGAAACTACGGAAAAACAATTGATATTGAAAACCCTTCCTATCTGCGTCAAGGTGACGATGCTGCATTTGTAGAGCTTGTTGCTGAAATGGCAAGTGGAAAAATCGGAGCGATTATTACATATAATACTAACCCTGTTTATACTGCTCCTGCTGCATTAAAATTTGCTGAGGCATATAATAAAGTGAAGTTGCGTGTTTCTTTTGCCGACAGAGCAGATGAAACAGCTTCGATGGCTACACATATTTGTCCTGATCACCATTACTTGGAATCATGGAACGATTTTAATCCTAAGAAAGCACACTATAGCTTAGCACAACCTACCATCACTCCGTTATTTGCAGCTGAAGGCTCGGGAACACGTCAGGCACAAGAATCATTATTACGTTGGGCTGGAAACATGACCAGCTATCATTCTTACATACAAAAAGTATGGATGGAACGTGTTTATCCTATGCAAGGAAAATACATGAATTATACAGAATTCTGGAACAACGCTTTACATAATGGAGCAATTGAAGTTGGAAAAGGGGAAGAAATGGTAGCAATGCCAGTAGCTGACAGCACAAAAGTAACGGCTCCTGTTGTAGTAAAAGTGGAAGACACTGCTACACCGCTAAGTGTAACAGCTAAGGCTGTTGATTTAGGTGCAGCAGCAAGTACTATTAATGCTATTAAAGGAGCAACTATCGAATTGGCACTTTACGAAAAGGTAGCTATCGGTAACGGTAATCAAGGAAACAACCCTTGGTTGCATGAGTTACCAGATCCTATTTCTAAAATCACTTGGGACAATTATATTACCATGTCTCCAGAGGATATGAAAGAGAAAGGTTACAAATTAATGGAGCGTCAAGACAGAGAATCTTCTGTTTTAACGCTTACTTCAAATGGAGTAACGGTTAAATTGCCTGTTGTACCTCAACCAGGACAAGCACGCGGAACAGTTGGAATTGCAGTTGGATATGGTCGCGATAAAGCAGGGAAATTAGCTGAAAGAACAGGAACTGTAGTTGGACAAAATGCTTATCCATTTGTTCAAATGATGAATGGCACAATGGCTTATGGTTCATTGAGCGTTACAATTGAAAATACAAATGAAATAACAGAATTGGCAGGAACACAAATTCATCATACCATGATGGGTCGTGAAATTGTTAAGGAAACTATTTTATCAGAATATCAAAAAAATCCAAAGTCAGGTAACCATGATGAAATGTTGGTTACACATGCAGGAGTTGTAAAAGCTGCTGATATTGATTTATGGAATGAGCACGAAAGATTAGGACATAAATGGGGAATGACCATCGACTTAAACTCTTGTATCGGTTGCGGTGCTTGTGTTGTAAGTTGTACAGCAGAAAACAATGTGGCTGTAGTTGGTAAAGAGCAGGTAATGAAATCACGCGAAATGCACTGGTTGCGTATCGATCGTTATTACAGCAGTGACATGACAAAAGATGTTGCTAAAGAAACTGGCGAAGGTGCAATTCAGATGTATTTGGATATGGAAAATCCATCAACGGAAAATCCAAAAGTTGTTTTCCAGCCAATGATGTGTCAACACTGTAACCACGCTCCTTGTGAAACAGTTTGTCCCGTAATTGCCACCAACCATAGTTCAGACGGATTAAATGCAATGGCTTATAACCGTTGTGTTGGAACTCGTTACTGCGCTAACAACTGTCCTTTTAAAGTTAGACGTTTCAACTGGTTCAACTACAACGAAAACCCTGATTACACATTCAATCCAACACAAGATGATTTAGGCCGTATGGTTTTAAATCCGGATGTTGTTGTTCGTTCACGTGGTGTTATGGAAAAATGCTCTATGTGTGTTCAACGTATTCAAGGTGGAAAATTAGAAGCTAAAAAAGCAGAACGTAAATTAGTAGACAGCGACATAAAAACAGCTTGTCAACAATCTTGTCCTACCAATGCAATTTGGTTTGGTGATTTAAATGACGAAAATAGTGCAGTTACCATCTTAAGAAAAGAAGACGAACGTAATTATTTCATACTTGAGGAACTCGGAATCAAACCAACTGTTTCTTATTTAACAAAAGTGAGAAATTCTGATCATTCGATTGAAGAAGGAAAACATACTGAAGGACATGAAGGGAAATCTGAAGAAGTAAAATCAGAAAAAGCACACGCTTAAAAAACTAAACTTAAGAATTTATAATTTATAATTTTTTTAGATAATATGCAGCACGAATCAGAAATTAGAGAGCCGTTAATTCTTGGAAACAAATCGTATCATCAGATTACTGAAGATATTGTTAAACCAATTGAAGGCAAGGCTAACAAGTATTGGTACATCCTACTTACGGTATCTGTTATTTGCTTTATGTGGGGTATCGGCTGTTTGGCTTATACCATTGGTACAGGTATTGGGGTTTGGGGTTCAAACAATGGTGTTGACTGGGCTTGGGATATCACTAACTTCGTTTGGTGGATTGGTATTGGTCACGCTGGCACATTAATTTCTGCCGTATTATTATTATTCCGTCAAAAATGGCGTATGGCAATTAACCGTTCTGCAGAAGCGATGACGATTTTTGCCGTTATGTGTGCTGCCATCTTCGTATTGTTACACACAGGTCGCCCTTGGTTAGATTATTGGTTGTTTCCATTGCCAAATCAATTCGGTTCTCTTTGGGTTAACTTCAACTCTCCGTTATTATGGGATGTGTTCGCGGTTTCTACTTATTTCTCCATCTCTTTAGTTTTCTGGTATACTGGCTTGGTTCCTGATTTTGCAATGGTTCGCGATAGAGCAGTAAAACCATTTGCTAAGAAAATGTACGGCTTGTTGAGTTTTGGTTGGGGCGGAAGTGCTCGTCACTGGAGCCGTTTCGAAGAAGTATCTTTAGTACTTGCGGGTTTATCTACACCACTTGTATTTTCGGTTCACTCTATTGTATCTATGGACTTTGCTACATCGGTAGTTCCGGGTTGGCACACCACCATTTTTCCTCCTTATTTCGTTGCTGGAGCGGTATTCTCAGGATTTGCGATGGTATTGACCTTGTTGTTGATTGTTCGTAAAGTATATCATTTAGAAAGTTACATTACTGTTAAGCACGTTGAATACATGAACATTGTAATTATTGTTACAGGTTCAATTGTAGGTGTTGCTTATTTAACTGAATTATTTATTTCTTGGTATTCAGGAGTTGAATACGAACAATATGCATTCTTGAATCGTGCTACGGGTCCATACTGGTGGGCTTATGCAGCCATGATGACTTGTAACGTAGTTTCACCTCAACTTTTCTGGTCTAAAAAATTACGAACCAATTTAATGTTCACATTTATCATGTCAATCGTTGTAAACATTGGTATGTGGTTCGAGCGTTTTGTAATTATCGTTCCAACGTTATGTCGTACGTTCATTCCATCAACATGGAACATGTATCACCCAACATTTATTGATATCGGAATTTTTACAGGAACAATCGGAATGTTCTTTACATTCTTCTTATTGTTCTCCAGATATTTCCCGGTAATTGCACAAGCCGAGTTGAAATCAATTTTGAAAGCATCCGGACAAGAACACAAAGCAAAAGCGGTTTCAGCACACGCACACCATTAGGCTTCTCGACTCCGCTCGAAGTGACAGAGCGAATGACAAAGATTAGAATAAAGAATATAAAATAAGGATTTATAAAATAAGAAATATGAGTACAGTAGCAATACACGCAATTTATGACGATGAAGTTCCTTTGTTGGAAACAGCAAACACACTTAAGTCGCAAGGAATTAAAGTGAAAGATGTTTTTTCACCTTTCCCTATTCACGGATTAGATGCCGCTATCGGTGTTCCAAGAACATGGATTGCCATCTGTGCATTTATTTACGGTTTAACAGGAATGTTATTAGCAACCTTAATGATGTGGTACATGATGGTTAGCGATTGGCCTACTGATATCGGTGGTAAACCAAGTATGGCTTATTTCATGAACGTTCCTGCCTTTATTCCTATCACGTTCGAATCAACAGTATTGTGTGCTGGACATGGAATGGTTATCACTTATTATTTACGTTGTTGGATGCTTCCAGGAGTAAAAGCAAAAAATCCTGATCCTAGAACAACAGATGATAAATTTTTGATGATCGTTGAAACAAAAGAAGAAAACAAATCGAAAATCGAATCATTATTGAGAAATGGTGGGGCATCAGAGATTTCATTTAAATAAAAAACACATTTGTAATTAGTAGTAATATGAACAAAAAGGTAAAACAAATTATTTCTATAATGGCGGTGTTTGGCTGTGTTGCAATAGCTTCTTCGTCTTGTGGAAAAAAGAATTCAAATAGCCCAGGTGTTGAATTCATGCCCGACATGTATCGCTCACCATCATTAGAAACAAATATGGCATACGTTACCATTAATAATGGTAAGGAAACCGGAGATACTTTGCAAGCAAACAGACTACCTGTAGGTGGAACAATTCCAAGAGGCTTTATGCCTTATCCATACGGAAATGATACTGCAGGATATGCAAATGCGGGAAGATATTTACACAATCCTTTTACTAGAAATGCTGAAAACTTAGCAGAAGGAGAAGAGTTGTACGTTAAATTTTGTACTCACTGTCATGGTACTGGTGGAGAAGCGGACGGATTGGTTGCAGCAAAATTATCAGGACCACCGCCATCTTACAAAGGGCCGGTTGTAATGGCTTTGTCAGAAGGAAAAATGTTTCACTCTATCTATTATGGTAAAGGAATTATGGGTTCTCATTCTTCGCTAGTAAGCAAAGCAGAAATTTGGAAAATAATTTTACATATCCAAAAACTACAACATCCAAATGGAGTTGAAGCCCCTGCTCCATTGGCAGTTGATTCAACGGTTATAGCTGCAGTAAAAACAGAAGCACATTAATAAATCTGTCTCTTATACACATCTCCGAGCCCACGAGACTAAGGCGAATCTCGTATGCCGTCTTCTGCTTGAA
>ENA-ORBV01010067-ORBV01010067.1-microbial-mat-metagenome-genome-assembly--contig:-NODE-10067-length-15258-cov-4.752651_pt1 | contig 15258 bp, 8 predicted proteins | sample MGYA00237777_ERZ505514 | MGnify/ENA primary metagenome ERZ505514 (study PRJEB26160, sample SAMN06269048) | microbial mat metagenome | isolation source: Oligotrophic lake microbial mat | place... | reverse complement strand
TTCAAGCAGAAGACGGCATACGAGATTCGCCTTAGTCTCGTGGGCTCGGAGATGTGTATAAGAGACAGATGCAGAACGCGGCATCGCCTTCGAGCCCCAGCCGTCGGCTGATGGCGGTGTGGTCGGCGCAGATGAAGTACGTCCCCGCGGGCCAGGAGACGCCGAAGCCGAGATTGGCCAAAGCGGTGCCCAAGGCCAGCCGGTTGCGGGCCAGGTCGGCGACCAGCGACGGGACGTATTCGCCCTCGCGGGCCAGAGCCTCGGCGGCCGCGTGTTGCAAGGGCGTGGCCACGGCGAAGGTGAGGAACTGGTGAGCGGCGCGCAGGCCCGCCGTCAGTTCGGGCGGGGCGATGGCCCAGCCGATCTTCCAGCCGGTGAGGCTGAAGGTTTTGCCCAGGCTGGAGAGGGTGACGGTGCGATCGGCCATGCCGGGCAGCGCGGCGATCGAGATATGCGGCAAGCGATCGGGCTCGAAGAGCAGCCGCTCGTAGACCTCATCGGCGATGGCGACGCAGCTGTGCTGGATGCACAGCGCGGCAATCTGGTCGAGCTCCGCCCGTGTGAAAACTTTGCCGGTCGGGTTGTGGGGGGTGTTGAGCAGCACGGCCCGCGTCCTCGATGAGAACGCCGCGGCCAGCGCTGCGGGATCAAAGCTGAACGCACCCGGCTCGGCCGCGGGGCCATCGTGCCGCAGCGAGACCACCCTGGCCACGCACCCGGCCATGGCGACGCAGGCGCGATAGCTGTCGTAGAACGGCTCGAAGAGCACCACTTCATCGCCAGGGTTGCAGAGGCCCAGCAGCGTCGCGGCGATGGCTTCGGTGCAGCCGGCCGTGACGGTGACTTGCGTGTCGGGATTGGCGGCGAGGCCGGTGTCGCGTTCGAAGCGGCGGGCGATGGCCTGGCGCAATGCGGGGACGCCCGGCATCGGGGCGTATTGATTGGGCAAGTCGCGGATGGCCCTCGCGGCGGCCTCTTTGACGAAGTCCGGGCCATCAAAGTCCGGGAAACCCTGGCCCAGATTGACGGCTTGATGTTCCAGGGCGAGCTTGGAGATAGTGGTGAAGATGGTGGTGCCGAAGGGGGCGAGGGCGCGGGAGACGGTCATGGCCCACAGCGTAGTGGGCAAAAATGAAAACCGCGGAGCTCGGAGCCCCGCGGGTTCGGTTTGAAGCAGTTAACCACCTGACATCAACCCCCGCGGCGACGCCGGCCGGCGCCTTCTTCCGCGGCGGGCGGCGGGGCGGCCCCGGTGTCGGCGGACTTGAGCGTGAAGGGCTGCGGCTGGCTCTCGGGCGTGTTGCTCACCATCCAGATCTTGCCGTCCTTGATGTAGAGCCGGTCCATTTCGGTGCGGTTGAACGGGCGAGCGCCCAGGCGGCCGAAGACGGCGACCTGGTTGCCCGACTCGTCGACGGCGCGGTCACGGTCGAGGCCTTTGCTGATGGCCAGGGCGGGGCCATCGGTCTTGAAGGTGGCGACCAGCTCGGGCTTGAGCGGCGGGGCGAACCCGCGGAACTGCTGGGTCGAGTTGGGGCCCATGAGCTGCACGATGCGCAGGCCGTTCTTGCCGTCGGCGACATACGCGAAGAGCGACGCGTTGGTCATGCCGACCTTGACGTCGCGGGCGTCGTTGAGCTTGCCACCGGCGTTGAAGAGCTCGACGAGCTTGGGCGCGTCGGCCTTCTCGACATCGATGATGGCCAGGCCCTGCTTGCCCGCAGCGACCATCGCGTACGTCCGGGCGATATAGACGCGATGGGCGTCCTCGAGCTTCACGAAAGCGCCGGGGACCACCGAGGGCTTGGTGACGTTTGCGATGTCGATCACCTTGAGGCCCTCGCGGTCGGTCACGAAGGCGTAGCGGAACTGCACGGCGACCGACTGCGGGTCGATGAGCTGATCACTGCCCACCGTGCCGACGACCTTGGGGTCGAGCGGGTTGTCGATGTCGATGATGACCAGGCCGCTCTTGGCGGTGGCGTAGACGTAGTTCCCGGCGAGGATGAGGTGGGTAAGCCCGGAGAGGATGCCGCCGGGGTTGAAGGCCTTGGTCCCATCGGCGAGCTTGGCCCGCTCGATGAAGTTGTTCTCGGGGTCGCCGTCGAGCAGGGTGGCGACGAAGGTCATGATGAGGCCCTCGTCGCGGTCGCCGATGTATAGGTAGGCGTACATCGGGTGGACTTGCTGTTCGAGGTTGGTGTGATGGTCGGGCTCGAGCGGGTCGAGCAAGGTTTTCCGCGGGCGGCTGGGGTCAGAGGAGAGTCGCGTGCGGGCCGGGTCGACGGCGACCGTCGCGGGCGAGGCGATGGCGACGCAGTACTTGGTATCGAACCCGAGGCGCTGCCCGAGCGGCGAGACCGGCGAGGTCACGATCCGCTGCGAGAAGCCCTTGTGGTCGATGTTGGCCACGTCGAAGATGTAGAACCCCTCGGAGCCGCGGGCGGCATACAGGTATTCGCCGCGCAGTTGCAGGTCGAGGATCTCGGCCCCGAACCCGAGCGGGTCGTTGCCCGCGTGGCCGTAGTGCTCGCTGAGCTGCCGGCCGCCATCAACGAACCGGCTGTACTCGTTGGGATAGGCGAGCTTGTGCAGAGACGAGCCGAAGACCGCCTGCGGGTCTTCGCGCTCGGTGGCGACGACGGCCTGCAGGCCTTCACCCCCGCAGGCGACGTAGACATAGCGGCCCAGGAAGTTCATGAAGTTGGTGCCTTGGAGCGTGAGCTGGGCCATCCAGGCGTTGTTGTCATTGTCCTTGGAGACGTGGCAATCGGTGCAGCTCTTGGTGGTGCCGACGCCGCTGGTGGCGTGCGGGAAGTGGGGGTTGAAGGCCTGGCCGCTGTAGCCCTCGGAGCTGATGGTCTGCTGCTGGCTATAGATCCACTCGCGCTGGGCGTTCTGCGACGAGACCAGCACGGCCGACGATGAACGCACGGGGACGATCTTGCCGCCCTCCTTTATCGGGTCGCGGCCGCTGGCCCAGGCCTTGACGGCCGAGTCACGACCGAGCTGGTACGCATCGTCGCGGAGGACCTGGTAGTTGTACTGCGTCCAGTTGCGGGTCATCTGACCCTCGTTGTGCAGCATCGGCGTGCGCTGATTGGCCTTCATCGGGAGGTGGCAGCCGGCGCAGGTCGTCATCCACGAGGTGTGGCAGGTGTAGCACTCCATATCGTTCTCGCTGTGGGCGAGCTTGGAGTGGTCGACGGTCTGCTTGGTGCCCGTGCCGAGCAGGGGGAGGTCGCCCCAGGTGAACTTGCCGTCGCCCTTGTGCTCCTTGAGCACGGTCTTGGAGTAGCGCGAGAGCTCGGCCGACTTGGGGAACTTCTCGGCCCACTCGCTGTTGGGGTTGATGGTGTCGAGCGTCTGGACGACCTCCCACTTGAGGTTCTCGTCCATGGCGGAGTATTGGAAGAGCTTGCGCTTGCCCAGGTCCTCAACCCACTCAAAGCGTTTCTTGCCGCCGGCGGTCTTGCGGATGTCACGGCCGCCGGGGGGGGCGGCGGGGCCGCTGGTCTTGAGGTTGGCGTACTTGTCGTAGGTGCCGTGGCAATCGATGCAGCTGATCTCGATGGCGTTGCGGGCCTCGCCGTAGAGCTTGCCGTCGCCGTGGCCGTCCTGGATGAAGTGGCAGTCGACGCACTGCATGCCGCGCTCGAGGTGGACGTCCTTCAGGTGGACGGCCTTGTCCCACTTGGCCGGGTCGGCGGGGTCGATCTTGGCGTCGCCCCTGTCGAGCAGGTTGCCGTGGCGATCTTTCTTAAAGATGGCGCGAAACATCCAGCCGTGCCCGTGGAAGTCGGCGAACTGGTTGTGCTCGAGCTGGTCGTTGGTCGTGGAACCGTCGCCCTTGCGTGGCTCGCCCACGCGCTGCAGGAAGTTCGCGCCGGCGACCTGGCCCTTGTGGTTCTTGGCGTCGGGATAGAGATCAGCCCACAGACCGTGCAGGCTCGAGCCCTCGGGGTTGCGGCGCTGGGCGTACCACTCCTGCTCAGCCGTAGGCTTGCGGCTCGTGCTGGGATACATGAACTCGCCGTCGGATTCGTTGTCCCACCACATATAGCCCAGGTAGTTGTTGGCGTACTGAGTGCCGGGGTGCATGTGGCAGACCACGCACTGGCTATTGGGGATGGCGCTGGTCAAGAGGTGCTTGATGGGGTGGCCCGAGCGGTCCTTGGGGATCGTCGGGTCGATGGTGGCGGATTTGCCTTCGTTCCCGTACTTGGCCCAGCGGTCGGTGTTCGCAAAGGCCTTGTCGGAGGCATAGTTCTGTCGGTCGTTGGCGTATATGACGTGGCACGCCGTGCAGCCCGAGTGGCGATAGTCGCCGGGGTGGTCGTTGGTGCCGGTCATGGAGAGGATCGGGTCGAGCAGGCGGGTCTTCTGCATGCCGATGAAAACGGGGTCAACGCGGAGGGCGGTACCCAGGCCGCGCGGCGAGAGCTGCTTGTCGGCCTTGCCCGGCTCGACCAGGGGGTTGGGGAGCCCGATCTCGGGGTTGAGCAAGCGCTGGCCGCGTTCAAAGACGCGGAGGATGTTGCCAGGCTGGGTGATGTTCCAGTGCGGCAGCGGGTCGAGGAAGTCGAGCACGCCCTTCTTGGCCACTTCTTCGCGCGTGGCGGAGCGCCACTGCGGGTCGCCCTCATTCTTGGCCGCCAGGGCCACACCCTGAAGCCGCTGCGCGATGCCGAACTCGTTGTATCCTTCGCCGAAGCGGGGGATCTTGTTGGGGATGGCACCGTTGTTATAGAGCACCGCGCCCCAGAGCTGGGCGCCGTGGTTCATCATGGAGTGGCGGACGCGATCAATGTGGTCGCCGAACTTGTCGCCGTGGCACGAGGCACAGGCGAACTCGGCGGCCCGCAGGTCGCCCGGGTTGATGAAGCGGACAAACTCGGGCGTCTCGGCCAGCAGGGCGGTGTACACGCCCTCGGGGGTTCTGGAGCCGTGGAGCTTGGTAGGGTCTTCCTCGGCGTGGTGCCCGAACTTGCGGGTGCCTTCGTTGAGGTGCGCGCCGTACCAGGCCGCGGGGTTGGAAGGTTGGACGTGGGCCTTCTGCATCGCGGCGAGATAGTCCTCGTCCTCGATGGGTTCGCCGAGCTTGCCGGGCCGGCCCGCGGCGGCCATGGTCGACATCACTTCGCCGTTGCCGCCGTGGCAATCGATGCACGAGATGATGACCGTCGAGGCCTCGTGCATCGTCGGATAGTCGGTCAGTCCGTGGCAGGAGATGCACCCCTTGCTCTTGAGGTTGGCCACGTCCTGGCTCTTGACGCCCTCGATGCCTGAGTAAGCGCCCGCGGGCGGGGCGGCGGGCGACATCCGTGCCAGGAGCATGGCCCGGGCCGACTCGGGGTCGGACATCTCTTGGAGCTCTTTGCCCTTGGGGGCGTGGCTGCCGCGCCAGTTGTAATCGTGCTCGCAGGCGGCGATGAACAGTGCGGCCGCCCCGGCTGCGAGGAAGGCCAGCAGTGCGTTACGGCCACGGCGGTAGGAAGTCTTCGTGTCGTGCATTCAACACCTCTCAAACGGCTATCTGTCGCCGGCCCTCGCGGGCGTCGGCAGGATGACTCTGTGCGGAGATTCGGACTGCGTGCGATCAGTACGTGAGCGTTATGCCGGTGAAGATTTGCCAGAGGGTCTTGTTGTCGCCGTAGATGGCATTAAAGCCCGGCTGCGGGAAGAAGACCGAGCCGCCCGCGGTAAAGATGATGTTGTTGTTTAGGAACGGGCGCCACTGCACGGTCTGGTTGACCTCGACGCCCATGCGGTCGGAGATGCCCGGCTGGTTGAGCAAAAACTCGAGACTCGCCGTGTCGGCGAACCACAGGTAGTTGACATTGGTGCTAGTGCGGATCTTGGGGGTGATCTCGGCGTCGAGGCCCAGGTTGACCAGCATGGTTCCGGGGTTTACGAAGTTGGCCTGACCCTCTGCCTTGCTCGACTTCAGCGACGAAAAGAAAGACCGGCCCTGGTTGAGCCCGACGCCGAAGACCCGCAGGCCCTGGTTCTGATAGAAGGAGCCCGGGCCGCCGGCGAAGTTTGGATCGTCGAAGATGCCGTCGAAGCCCTCGGCCCGATCGTCCTCCGGGTCCCGATCGCCACTGGCATAGAGGAACGAGACCTTGGGGCGGAGCCAGTCGAGGTCGTAGGAGAGCTCGATAGCGCCCAGGAAGGCGCTGATGTCGGTCTTGCGGCCAGCGATGGGGTTGAGCTTGTCCTCGCCGAAGGCGTAGTAGAAGGCGTGGTTGATGTTCATGCGGCCGATGTGTCCGTCGCCGGCGAAGCCGACGTAGTACGCATCGAGGTCGCGGAGCTGGGCGCTGCCGACCGGGTCGGGGCGGACGAGGAAGCCGTTGGTGTCGAAGCGTTCGTTGGAGTTGTCGTTGTTCCAGTGGAGCGAGCCTTGGAGCGTGTAGCCGAGCCAGATGAAATCCTGAACGAAGGCGTTGGCGATGAACACCTGCTGGTCGCGCCAGTTGAGCTCGCTCAGGCCGCTGTTGGTGTCTTTTTCCGTCTGGTTGAAGAAGGCGACGTTCGCCTGGACGCGATTGGCCAGGAAGTTGGCGGTGAGCCGCCCGCCGTCGGTGATGTCGTTGAAGATGAACCCGCGAAAGTCGGAGACGAAGAGCTGTCGGCCCACCTTGACGCTGAGGATGTCGAACCACTCGCTCAGATCGGCCAGGTGGATCTCGGCGAAGGCCTCCTGGAGGGTCTGAAAATCGTCGCGGCGGGTCGTGCCAAAGTTGGGCGCGACGTTGACCCCGCCCTGCTCGCGGATCTCGGCATAGTTGATGTTGAACGCCGGGGTGACACGAAACAAGAGGTCAATGGGCCGGAAGGCCGTGTAGCCCTTGATGAGGTCGAAGTTGAGAAAGAAGTTCTGGTTGACGGAGAACTGCTTGCCATCGCGGAAGAAGTCGAGCGAGTTGGGGAACTGGGACGCGGCCCCCGAGGGCGTGGGGTTCTTGCGGAACTGGAAGAAGGTGTCGCTGACGCCTGTGAAGTTGAAGAACCAGCTGTCGCCGAAGATCGGATAGTCGCCTTTGAGGATGTTGCGGTCGTACGGATTCCAGGGCGAGCCCAGCGTGTAGGGGCTGTCGCCGCCGTCGGCGTTCATGAAGATGGGGTCGAGCTTGGCGTGCCGCCCGTAGCGGTCCCAGGATGGCCAGCCGATGCGCCAGCGATCGGGCGACGCGATCGATTCCTTTGGAAGCAGCACTCGCATGGGCAAATCGAACGACTCGCCGGCGAAACCGAGCGTGTCGGTGGGGCCGGGGTTGGGCACGCCGACGGGCTCGGCCGCTTTGGCTGCGGCACCCTCGGCGGGCTTGGCGTCGGCGGCGGGGGCTGCGGGGGCGGCCGGGCGTCGGCGGCGCGATCCTTCTTCATCCGGCTGCAGCGTCAGCACCCACGGATCGCGCGGCGCGGCGGCGTCCGCGCGGGGCAACGCGACGCTCCCGCCTGCCAAAGCCAACAGAATCGCCGCGTGTGCCGAGGAACTCGGCCGAAGGAACTTGACTGGCGTCTTCATAAAGCAGCCCCTCAACCAAACCGGAGAGCCCGGTCAATCGGGTGAATCTACCTCAAATCGAACCCCAGACGCAAGCCCAGTGGCTCGCGAATCAGTCTCAACTGTTGCGACGGGGGCTCCGCAACCAAGTCCGGCCTAACTTCCGACAGGCCGTTTTTGCCGACCCCCACGAAAAGGGTCGGTATTGCCCATAACACGATCGCTCGCGTGAGGGCTGGACAGTCGAGCAAAAAAGTGTCACCATGTGGTATCGCCGGTGCTCACGCTCACCGTCTGCGCGGAGGCTCTGATCATGTTCAAGACCAAAGGCTCGTTCTGGGGTTCGCTCGCTGGATTGCTTGTCGCGGCCGGATCGGCGTTGGGGCAGTTGCCCACGTTGACTCCCGCCGAGGTTGACATCATCGTCCGGCGGGCGATCGACCGTGCCAACGCGCTCAATGTCAACGTCACGATCTCGGTGGTGGATCGCCAGGGCGTGACGCTTGCCTGTGTGCGGATGATCAACAACACCCGCCCGCTCCCCAACTTCTCCGTCGTCGGGGCCGAGATGGGCGGCTTCGGCGGGCTCGAACGCTCCAACGTCGCCCTTACCGGGATCAACGTCCCTGCGATCGGGCTCTACATCCCCACCTCGATCACCGCGATCACCAAGGCCGGCACCGCCGCCTTCCTCTCGACGCGCGGCAACGCCTTCTCCACCCGCACCGCCGCGTACATCATCTACCCGAACTTCCCGCCCGGCGTCACCAACCAAGCCTCCGGCCCGCTCTTTGGCGTGCAGCTCTCCTCGCTCCCCACCAGCGACATCATGCGGCTACCGCTTGGCCTCTCGGCCGACTCGGGCGGCCTGCCCCTCTACAAGAATAACCAGTGCGTCGGCGGCATCGGCATCGAGACCGGCGTCCCCAACCTGGCCACCGTTCCCGTCGGCGAGATCGGCAAGTACCGCGTCGATACCTTCCGCCCCAACGGCACGCCCAGCATCGAAGAGACCATCGCCCTCGCCGGCCAGGCCGGTTTCTCGCCCATTCCCAACATCTGGGCCAGCGCCATCCTCATCAACGGCATCCGCTTGCCCTACACCTTCACCGGGCCCTTCGCCGCCGCCGCGCCCGTCGTGACGGTCGCGGGTGAAATCGGTGCTGGTCGGCTCACTGTCCTGCTCCCCGCAGGCGGCCCGCCATTCCTCACCGGCAACGCCACCTCGATGTTCGCCTCGACCATCCTCCCGGCCACCAGCGGGCCGGGGAATCTCGTCCTGCCCGGGGCCACGGGCGTCATCGCCAACGGCGAATCGGTCACCGCCTTCCGCAACGCCGGAACGGGCGTCATCGCGCCGATCGCCGGGGCCGTGGTCAACGGTCAGCTGCTCACCGCCGGCGATGTCCAGACCATCCTCAGCCAGGCCCACGCCCAGAACAACGCCCTCCGCGCCATGATCCGGCGTGACAACCCGCAGTTCTGCCGCGTCAACGTCTCCGTGGTCGATGTCGACGGCAACCTCCTGGGCATCTATCGCTCCGAGGACGCGCCCATATTCGGCTTTGACGTATGCGTCCAGAAGGCCCGCTCGGTCGTCCTCTTCAGCCGTCAATCCCAGACCGTGCCCACGATCCGCACCAGCATCGGCGACGTCCTCCTCAACTCACGTGAGGACCTGCTCCAGGCCGCCGGTTACAACATCTCCAACTTCTATCTGCGCAAGTACCGCGACGCGATGATCGGTGCGTTGGTGCCGATCGACGGCTCCGTGGCCTTCTCCAACCGCGCCATCGGGTTCATTGCCCGCCCCAGGCTCCCCGACGGCATCCCCAGCGGCATCGTCGGGCCCCTCAGCGCCTTCGGCCCCCTCGCCGGGGCCGGAAGCCCCGTCAACGTCTTCTCCCAGTTCAACACCGGCATCCAGCTAGACCTCGTGCTCGGAAATCTCGCCCGCTTCCTGCTGACCTTCAACGCCGACAGCGAAGCCAATAGCCTCGTCGCCTTCGAAACCCGCCGCCGCGACCGGGCTACGACCAACCCGCTGACGGGCACGCTGGGCAACTCGGCCCCGCTCGTGGGCGTCCCCTCCCGCTCCACCACCGGCGAGCCCGACGTCACCGAAGCCATGGGCGGGCTCCCCGGCCGCACCGTCGCCAACGGCCTGCAAATCTTCCCCGGCGCCGTCGCGCTCTATAAGAGCGGCGTCCTCGTCGGCGGCGTCGGCGTCTCCGGCGACGGCATCGAGCAGGACGACGCCATCTCCCAAGCTGGCTCCTTTGGCTTCCGGCAGTTCGGGAGCGTCCGCACCTCCGACCAGCTCGTCGTCCGCCCCAATGTCCGCCTGCCCTATATCAAATTCCCGCGTAACCCGGGCGCGGGCATCCCGAACATCGTGCCGGGCGTCGCTCCGTGAGACGGTCGCGGTTCTGTAGAGGTGGCCGCGCGACTCGATTCATCTCAGTCCTCTCTGGGCTGGCCGCGGCCGCCGTGCTATCGGGCTGCTTGGGTGCCAGCTTCATCCCCACAGGCCGCGGTAGCGATGTTGTGCCCGAAGGCGTCGAGGTGGTTTGGTTTCAAAGCGGCGACGGCGTGAACCTCGAAGGCCGCTTCTATCCCGCTGGCCTTCGGCGGGAGTTGGGGCCCAGGCCCGCCGTCTTGCCGCCGTCGGCCGCTGGCGCGACGATCGTGTTCTTCCACGGGGCTTACGATCATGCCGACTCGAACATGGCGTATTTGCTCCGCGACGCCGGTTTCCGCGTTTTCCAGTTTGATTACCGAGGATCCGGCCGATCCGACAAAGCACCGCTGAGCAACCCCGCATTGATCGCCGACGCGGAAGCCGCGCTCGACTTTGTGCGTTCCCGGCCCGATGTGGACCCCGAGCGTGTGGTGCTTTATGGCCACAGTCTGGGCGGGGTCTTCGCCATGGCCGCCGGGGCCCACGCGGTCAAGCAAGGCCGGCCCGTGCGTGCGGTCGTCTCTTCCGCGGCGTTCTCCAGTTGGAACGAGGCCGCCAACAGCTTCATTCCCGTGTTCGGGCTTATCTTCGGCGGTGTCGACGGCCCAGGCCCGCGCACACTCGTGCGACGACTCGGCATCACGCCGCTGCTCATCACGCACGCGCAAGATGACGACGTGATCGACGTCGCCCACGCGCACTCGCTGCATCATCACGCCATCGACGCGGGTGTGCCGGCGACGCTCTTGATCACGCCCATCGGTGGGCACGTCGCCGCGTATCTGCAAGACCGCGAGTTTTCGCGGCTGATCGCCAGGTACATCGTCGATCGGCTCGATGACCAGCTTCTTGAGCGAAGGCGGCGGCTCGACGGCCAAACACCCGAGGGATTGCTCGAAGAGTTAGATCGTGAGATGGAAGTTCCGGCGAATCAGACGGATTGAGCCCGATTTCCGCGGCCTCGGTGTTGATCCGGACGGAATTCCGTTTCTGTGCCACCAATGAAAGCGGGCGGGCCTGTTGGCCCGCCCGCTTGTGGCGATTGATGATGTATCGACCGATCGCGATTACTTGGCGAAGCCGGCCATGGCCTTGAGGGCCGCGGTCCACTCGTCGCCCTCGGCCTTGTGGGCCTTCTCGGCGGCGTCAAGGAACGCGTCGGGCAGTTCCTTCTCGCTCGCGCCCGTCACCAGAGCCTCGATTCCCGAGGCGATGATGTCGCGGTTGAGCTTGTTATCAGCGCCCGCCTTGAACGCGTCGGCCTTGGCCAGGTACGCGTTTACCGCGGCGATGACCTTGTCCTTGGGATACGCGGCCTTGTTAAGCCCGTTGGCGTCGCCCGCACCGAAAGACGCGACGGCGACTTCCTTGCCCGCCGCAAAGACCTTCGACAGAGCGTCGGCGTCCTTGGTATCCCACCCCTTGGCCTTCCAGTTGGCGGCCTGAGCGTCGGCGGCGGCGGAAGCCACGGCCTGACCCACGGCCCACATCTTGGCGGTGTGGCCGGGCTCGGTCTGCTCATCCCAGTGGGTCTGGAACTTCTCTTTGAACTCGTAGTTGCTGTAGCTGTACAGCTCGAACTTCAGGGCTGGGTGGCCCGCGTCGACCAAGTCCTTGTCGATCTGCAAGTGGCACGTTACGCACATGCTGGCCCGGACTTCGAGGTCGCGCGTGTCGTGCATCCCGAACTTCTCGAACATGGCGGTGGAACCGTTCTTGCGCTGCTCGTCGGTCCAGCCGGCCTTCACATGGGCTTCCAGCCACTTCTCGCTGGGACCGTGGCAGCTCTCGCAGCCGACGGCGTTGGTGGCGAAGTCCTTGAACTTGAGCCCGCGCTGCTTCTCGGGGGCGGGCATGGCGTGGCACGAGATGCAGCGCGCGCTCTTGGTGGCGTCCTCGATCTTGAGCGTCGCGGCGATCTTCTTGCTCTGAGCGTTGCTCAGAGACTTGAACGCATTGGCGTGCGGGTCTTTCTCGTCGAAGATGGAGTTCTCGTCGCCGATCATCTGGCCCGACTGCTTCTTGGCCTCCCCGCTGTGGCATGAGGCACCCGTACACGAGCCGTTGCCGTTGTACAGAAACGTCGGGTGAACTTTCGGGCCTGAGCCGTCGGCTTCGATAGATGGGGCGGGTGAGCCAGCGCCAGCGAGGATGGCCGCGCTCGCGAGCAGGGTCGCCGAGAGTGCCGAACCAGCCAGCCACGTCATTGCCCAGATCGACCCGTTGCGAGAAGTGCTGCCCATCAGAGGCTCCTTGAGTTCGCTGCCGCACTCCGGCGGTTTTCGCCGGAGCGCGGTCTTAGATTCATGCCCGCATGACTATCTGACCGTATTTTGAGCGCCGCGTCAACAATGGTTGTGAGGCCTACCCGAGTTGGGTAGTTCTTGGGCCGATGGCAAAAAGGTCGCCGGGACCTGTTGCAAGCCTGGCGTGGGGCGTGTAGCTTGACAAGGTGATGTCGGGGTACCGTCCACCTTAATGGGGTGGAGTTTGTGCCGCCGAAGCGCGATTTGAGCTGGTGTGAGCAGCCGCCGCGCACATCGGAGACGTGAAATGGCTGAACCGACTCCCCCACCCCCGACGCCTCCTGCTGGTTCTGGACCCGTGCCGCCCGCCGCTCCGGGAACTCTGGCCGCAAACTCCGCGGCTGCTGCGACGCTGCCCGTCGCGGGTGCTGGTGCCCCTGCCGGTGGTGCGGTCGCCGCGGCGACAGTCAAGCCCCCGGCCGCGCCGCCCAAGCAGAAGATCATCACGGTCATCACCGACTTCGTTGAAGGCGACGAGGGCGAGACCGAGACGCTCGACGACCCGGCAGAAATCAGCGAGCTGAAGAAGACCGACATCTTCGCGGACATCGCCGAGTCGACGCTATTGATGTTGCCGGGCACGGTGGCGAGGCGGAAGTTCCGCACGGGCGAGGTGATCTGTCGCGAGGGCGAGGGTGGGACGACGGCGTTCTACATTGCCGAGGGCGAAGTGGATATCTCGATCAAGAGTTCCGTCGCCAGCGCCAAGCAGACCAAGGGCGGCTTCCTGGCGGCGATCGGCGGATTCCTGGGCCAGCGCCGCCTTTCCGGCTGGCAGGCCCGCGTCGCCTCGGCCCTGGTGCCCATCGACGCGTCGGTCGACCTGTCCTATGGCAAGCTCGCCGCGACGCTCAAGCCCGGCGAGATGTTCGGCGAGATGAGCTGCCTCTCGCGGGCCCCGCGCTCCGCGACGGTGACGGCCCGGACAAACTGCGTGCTGCTCGAGATCCTCCGCCCGATGTACGAAAAGCTGCTGGCCTCCAAGACCTTCAAGGCCAAGACCGACGAGAAGTACCGCGACCGGGCCCTGGCCAATCACCTCCGCAACGTCGCGATCTTCGACGGACTGCCCGAAGCCGCCATCGAGCGGCTCCGCACCACCTGCGAGTTCGTGACCGTCGAGCCCGGACAGGTCATCATCAAGGAGAAAGACCTCGCCGACGCGATGTTCATCATCCGCCTCGGGCAGGTCCGCGTCTCCAAGGCCCTCCCCGGCGGCGAACTCACACTCGCCTACATGACCAAGGGCGATTGCTTCGGCGAGCTGGGCCTGCTCCACAATACCACCCGCTCGACCACCTGCACGGCCTACGACCATCCCAAATCTGTCACGGGCACCGCCCGCGTGGGGTATAAGGCCAAGCCGTCGCGCGTCGAACTGGTGAAGATCAAACAGACCGAGTTCGCCTGGCTGGTGAACGAGTACCCCGCGGTGAAGGCCCGTTTGGAGACGCTCGCCAAGAGCCGGACGGACGCGACCGAGTCGGCCGTCCGTACCGGCGGGTTTTATTCGCAGGTCCCCCGGAACGTCGAGGACTTGGGGCTCTTGCAGGGCCAGGGCTTGTTGCTGATCGACCTGGAAAAGTGCACACGGTGCGATCAGTGCGTGCAGGCGTGCGTGGAATCTCACGACGACGGCGTCACGCGGCTGGTGCGCGAGGGCCCGCGGCACGACAAGTATCTGGTGCCGTCGCGCTGCCGAATGTGCCTCGATCCCGTCTGCATGATCGGTTGTCCGGTGGGGAGCATCCGCCGCACCAAAGACCTCAACATGCTGATCGAGGATTGGTGCATCGGCTGCGGGATCTGCGCCAAGCAGTGCCCGTACAACTCGATCCAGATGCACGACCGGTCAGATTTCGCGGGCCTCGAAATCCGCGACGCCAAAGCCAAGGAACGCGGTGCCGAGGATCGCGAGGAGAAGGCCGTGGTCTGCGATCAATGCTCCAGCCTGCCCCAGGGCCCGGCATGCGTCTACGCCTGCCCGCACGACGCGGCGTTCCGCGTCGATGCCCGCCAGTTCTTCCAGTTGTCGGTCTCCGCGAGGTAAGCTCTGTCGGCCACCGATACCGACCCCGGATTCGCGGTCAATCTTCAGCCCCCAAGCCTCTTGCCACCCACTTCCCATGCTGCTTGATGCCAAACAACGACCGTGGATCGTGGCGACCTCGCTCCTAGCCGTGGCGGCGACGGTCGTTTACTTCGTCGACGCTCCGCGCCACCTGACCGGGCCCAGCGGCTCCACGGCCGTCGGGCTCACGCTGGGCATCATCGCCTACGGGATCATGCTCTTTTGCGCGGCGCTGGGCCTCAAGCGGCGGGTGCCGCACTGGCGCCTGGGCCGGGCCCAGACCTGGCTGCGAGCCCACGTTTGGCTCGGGTTGCTCATCGTCGTTCTCGTGGCGCTCCACGCGGCGTTCGCGCTGGGCGGGCCGTTCACGGCGGCGCTCTGGGTGATGCTGATCCTCGTGACGGTCAGTGGCCTGGTGGGGATCTTCATCCAGCAGTCGATCCCGCGCGTGCTCTTGCATTCGCTGAGGCCGCTGCCAAGCATGAACCCTGAGAGCCCGGCGCAGCAGGTCAAGGAAATGATTCTCTACGCGGGCGAACCGCGTTACCTGCTCTACGGGACAGACTGGCCGATCTGCCGAATGCGCACTTACCTGAAATTCGTCAATGAACTCGGTCTCCCGCCCGAAACCAAAGAATTGATCCTGTGGAAAAACACGGCGCAATTGTTCAAGCTGAAAATCGGCCAAGCGAATGACGAAACTGCGAAGGCACCACAGACGGGGCGGTGACTTCGCGACAAAACCGCACCGATCTGGCTCAATGGATCGTCACACCTCCCGTTCAGCAGATGCGCGCCGCTTGTGTCAAGCCATGCCCGGCGCGCAGGGGACTGACGCGCCCTACCTGCAGAATATCTGTCTCTTATACACATCTCCGAGCCCACGAGACTAAGGCGAATCTCGTAT
>ENA-ORBV01010066-ORBV01010066.1-microbial-mat-metagenome-genome-assembly--contig:-NODE-10066-length-15260-cov-4.753343_pt1 | contig 15260 bp, 14 predicted proteins | sample MGYA00237777_ERZ505514 | MGnify/ENA primary metagenome ERZ505514 (study PRJEB26160, sample SAMN06269048) | microbial mat metagenome | isolation source: Oligotrophic lake microbial mat | place... | reverse complement strand
TGAGGTGACCTTGCTCGTGAGCACGAAAGCTGGAGTTCATAAGGCGTATCCAGCGGAAGAAAGCGGTCAACTGCGGTGTCTGGGTTCATGCGCTGGACCATCGCTGGCGGCACGCCCATGCTGTCTGGCATCTGTTTGTGCTGGCAGGTACCGGTGCACATTCCCTCGCCATATTCCATTTTGTGATCTGAAGCTGCGAGACCTGTGTCGCCTCGCAGCAGCAAAACATAGTCCGTTCGGCTCATGTCAGGCCCGGTCCGCCGTGGTATTTCGCTGCAAAACCGGTCTTGCCTGCTCAGACATGTAGAAAATGCGCCACGCCAAATCAATCGTGTACTACCATCAGCGCCCCGGCTCGTGGGATGGTTGCCATCAGAGCCGGTATTCGATTTGCAGGAAAGGGACACAATGCGCGCTATCAAGGAGGCTCGGAAACTCATCGAGCAGAACCCCGTTGACCCAGGGGCCAGAATTCTGGCCAGACTGGTGTTGGCGCTGGAATCCGAGGCGGATTTCGCGATCTCCGACATTTACCAACTGGACTACGACCGTTTCGGCCTGGCAATCGCCGTTTTGACCGAATGGCGGCTGGACCGTTATTACGCAGGCAAGGCGCGCCTGTTTGATGTGGCTCTGCAGGCGAACGACCTTCAGCAGCGCGGTTGACGCAGAGCTGCACCTGCATCGAGCAACCGGCTGCGCTGCAACCGGCTGCTCGCGGGACGGGAACCGTGAACTGCAAGTAAGTCTGTCTACGCACCGGTGGGTGGGAACCGGCTCCTTTTGGTACGTCCGCTCCTGGCTTCAAGAACTCTCAGGCTGGCGCACGAATGGTGGGGCTGATCGGGATCAAATCGGTTTGCGCCTGGGTATGGCAGTCCCGCCAATCAGCGCCATGTCGGCGACCATCATCGCGACACTGGTTGGCTCTGGCTCTGGCTCTGGCTCTGGCTCTGGCTCTGGCGTCAGTTCGGCTCGACCGGTGATCTGGGCCAGGTCCCTGCCCCCTGCGTGCGTGAACTGGCTTTGGAACTCCTGGTAGTCGTAGTTGCCGAATCCGCCTGCAGTGGCGGCAAACGTGCCGCAGGTGGAAGTGCCCGCAGTGTTCACGGTCAGCGCGTCGCCCACGCCGACACCGCCCTTGCCGAGCCACACCTGCTGGATCTTGTTCCCTTTGGTGACCGTGGCCCCGATGGCCAGGGACGGCGTGCCGTTGGCCGTGTTGTTGTTCACTGAGCCGCTGATGTCGGCAACCACGGTGTACGGGGCAGCAACGCTGGGCACCAGGCTCTCGCCCTGGGTGCAGGTCTGCGCAACGACCGTGTTAGTCCTGATCGAGAAACCATAACTCTGTCCGGGTCTACTTTGCCAGCCGCATGGAAGCTGAAGCTGCTGCATCAAGGATTGGAGCCGTCGGCAGTGTCAGTGCCTTCGGGGCCGTCTGCGCGCACCCAGCGATGCCAGGTCACCGCCGTGGTGGCAGTGAACGTATGGCCCTTGGGCCCGAGGAGGGTCAGGACTGCGGTGTTGCGGCCACTGGTCCATCGACCCTGGCCGTCGGAGACGCCGTTGGCGGCCAGCGCCGACTTGACCGAACCTTTCCGCTGGCAACGTCGACGCTGAGCAATGGATTGAAGTTCAGGTTCCACCTGTCGCTACCGGTATCGGCGATATTTGGCTGGCCAGTTACGAAGCCGCTCGTGATCGAGCCGGCCTGGGCTGGGGGCGCGTCGGTTGGGCCACACGCCCGGCAATGCGCTGTTCGGCCGTGACCGGTGCACTCCGATGCAGCGGCTCGCACAGCGCCAGATTGCTGCGCCAATGTCGAGTCACCTGGCTCTCTTCGGCCTCTTGCGCTTGGGATGCCTTGCCGGCAACGGCCCACGCGACTCCGGCGATCGTGTTGCCGGCGTCCGCGCACAACGGTTGTGACACAACACGCACCGAACGGCGTCCGATCAGACTACTTCGAACGTGTCGCAGTAAGTCAAACGGTCATCAACGGGTCCGATAGTTTCAGGGTGTTCATCGGGTTGCCAGCGTCTGGCTTGGCAGGGCCCGGTCACTATTCACGCAAAGGAAAACAGCATGTTCAAACACCAAGTTGTTGCCATCGGGGCGCTGTTCGCAGCGCTCGCGGCCCCCGCCCTGGCGGCACCTCCAATTACCCTGGCCGCAAATGGCCAATGGCAGCAGTTCCTCGTTGATGATTTGCTCAGCCTCGGCCTGGGCTGGAAAATCGATTCCGGCGAGTCGGCGGTTTTCGCCTTTACGATTGCTCCAGGCGATGTCGGTCAGTTGACGGTCGTGGACGGTGTTTTTGCCGGCGATACGTTCAATGTCACCAACTTCGGTAATCTGTTGGGTATTACCTCCCCGGTGCCGATAACGGCATTCGAGACGCCTCCCGCCGATGTGGGTTACGACTTTGCAGCGGCCCTTTTGAATCCGGCTTTCAGCAAGGGCGTGTATGCACTTTCCGCTGGTAGCTACGCGATCAGCGGTTCGCTGCTGCAATCGGTGAGCCTGGACGATCTTCCCTTGAATTCCACGGTCGGCGCCTTGCGCCTGACCGTTACTGCGGTGCCAGAGCCCACCAGTGTGGCGATGATGGTTGCCGGCCTGCTGCTGTTCGGCGCCATCGCACGCCGCCGCGCCTGAGTCCATCCAGCAACCCAATGGAGATCAACATGAAATTGCGCAGTCTCGTCTCGCTGACCCTTGCCGCCGCTATGTCCGTTGGTGTGGCGTTCGCGCAGGCACCGGCCCCCTTCAACGTGAAAATCATCGGATTCAATGACTACCATGGCAACCTTGAGTCGCCAGGTGTGTTTGGCGTGAACGCCCTGGTGCCGACCGCGAGCCGCCCGGCCGTGGGCGGCGCGGAATATATGGCCGCCTACGTGGCGCGCATGAAGGCGACCAATCCTTTGAACGTGGTGGTCGGTGCGGGGGACTTCATCGGCGCGACTCCGCTGATCTCGGCCTTGTTCTTCGATGAACCCGCGATCGAGACATTGAACAAGATCGGCCTGGAGTTCAACGCCGTTGGCAACCACGAATTCGACAAGGGGAGCGCCGAACTGCTCCGTCTGCAAAACGGGGGCTGCAAAATAACCAACGGTTTGCCCGACCCGAATAGTTGCAAGGGTTTCGGCTCCAGCGTACCAGGCTACTTCGACGGGGCCGGCTTCAGATGGCTTTCGGCCAACGTGGTGGAGAACGCAACCGGGCGCACCTTGCTGCCTCCGTACGGCATCAAGACCTTCAACGGCGTCAAGGTGGCCTTCATCGGCATGACACTCAAGGGCACGCCGAACATCGTGACGCCCACCGGTGTGGCTGGTCTGACTTTCAGGGACGAGGCGGCGACCGTCAATGCGCTGGTACCGCGTCTGCGCGCGCAGGGTATCGAGTCGATCGTGGTGCTGGTGCACCAGGGCGGCTTCCAGAACACGCAGACCGGCGTGCCCAACCAGCCGATCACCAGCGACATCAACGGCTGTACCGGCGACCTGAGAAACGCCAACGGGACGGACTCCGACCTGCGCGCCATCGTCAAACAGTTGGACAATGCGGTGGACCTGGTCATCAGTGGCCATACCCACGCCGCGTACAACTGCTCTGTCAGCACGGTCGACGTACGGGGCACCACACTGGCCAACGCGGTGTCGACGCCCCGTCCCACCGGAATTCCGAACAGGATCGGGCGTCTCATTCCGGTGACCAGTTCGAGCGCCTTTGGCCGCGTACTGACCGAGATTGACGTGGCGATCAACCCGGTCACGCGCAACATTACCTCGGTCATTGTCAAGAACGTGCTGGTCGATCGAACCGATGCGGCGATCAACCTGGCGATCACTGCCGACCCGACGGTGAAGAACATCGTCCTGGCCTACAGCGCTGCCGTGTCACCGCTCGCCAACCAGGTCATCGCGACGATCACGGCGCCGATGTCGAACACGGCCAACACGGCTGGCGAAATGCCGGCTGGCGATCTGATTGCCGACGCGCAACTGCTGGCGACACAGCCCGCAGGCGTCGGCGGCGCGCAGTTCGCGTTCATGAATGCGGGCGGTGTACGCAACCCTGGTTTCACCCAGGGCGCTGCGTATCCTTACGACCTGACCTATGGCAATGCGTTCCAGGTGCAGCCCTTCGGCAACAGTCTTGTGACGATGACGCTGACGGCGCAGCAGATCAAGGACGTGCTGGAACAGCAGTTCGCCAACTGCCTGGGCCAGGGCACCAACAACCGCATCATGCAGATCAGCAACGGTCTCACTTATGTATGGGATAACAGCGGGACCTGCGGTACGCGCATCAAGTCGGTCACCTTCACGCCGACTGACCTGGTGATCAACCCTGCCCTGCCGACCATCACCGCCCCGGCGGTCAACATCGTCTTCGACGGCATGGTGCAGCCGGTCGGTCCGTTCCGCGTCACGGTCAACAACTTCATGGCGACAGGCGGCGACAACTTCTTTACCTTCACCGGCGGCGTGAACGTGTTGGGCGGTGCGCAGGACATCGACGCGCTGGTCTCTTACCTGGCTTCGTTCAAGGCGCCGGCTGCGCCCTACGATCCGTCCAACGCTGCATTGTCCAAGCCGCGCATCACGCGTCTCAATTGACCGCGCACCGTTTCTGGATCGCTGCCGCCCTGGTTGGGGCGGCTTTTTCGTTGCGGGTGGCGCAGGCGCAGACGCCAGCGCTGGTGACGGACCCGCGTATAGCAGCGGCCATGCCGCAGCGCCTGGCGCTGCTGGAGCTGGCGGAGGCGTCTCTCGCGCGGGGTGAGACTTCGATGGCCGCCCTGGGATTCGAGCGCGCTGGCATGATGTTGCATTCGGCTGACAGCGAAATGGGCCTGGTGCGTGCCTGGATGCAATCCGGTGACTACCGGCGTGCCTTGGCGTTTTGTGCGCACGCCGCCGGTGCGCACCGCGACGTGCCGGCAGCGGCGGCCCTGTACGCATGGCTGCTCAGGCTGGGTGGACAGTCGGCATTTGCCGGACAGGTGCTGGCCGAGGCAGTCGAGCGGGCACCGGACGATCCGGTGGTCCAGGCCGTTTGGTCTGCTTTTCGGACCGGGGTGATGAGCGCCAGTGGTGTATTGCTCGATCTGCCGCACCGGATGGCTCCGCAGTCGACCAATCTGGGCGAACAGACCTTACCTGCGACCGATGCAGCGGTGCTCGGCACCGGGGCGCTGGTCGGTGGCGGCCGTTATGCGGTGGTGGACGCAGCGATGGTTCAGGGCAAGCGCCGCTTGTGGGTGCGCAACGGATATGGTCAGACCACGTCGGCCAAAGTGGAGCCGGTGCCACCATCGGCGGCGCCAAGCGGCTTGTCCTTGTTGCGCCTCGATACCGCCCTGGAGGATGGCGAAGCCGTGGTGGCCCAGGCAGATCCGTTTGGTGGCAGCCCGGGCTTTGTGATGACTTTTGCCGCCAACGCGTTGAATGAGCCCGCGTGGCCGTCCTTGCATCAGGGATTTCTGGGCCGGGTAGAGGGCAATGCGACGACGCGCAAGCTTGGGATCAGTTTGCCCGCCTCGGCAACCGGGGGACCAGTCTTCGATTCGACCGGGAAGCTGGTGGAGTTTGCGCGAGGCGATGCTGGTGCAGCCATGACATTGGTTCCGGCCTCGGTGCTCCGCCAGATATTGCCCCGTGCCGACGCTCCGGCTGCCGCATCCAGTCCCGTTGCACCCAACCGGATTGCCCTGGATGCAGTGTATGAGCGAGGCCTGAGAAGCACGCTGCAGTTGATCGCCGCACCTTGATCATGGTCGCGCCAGGCCCGGCGCTGTTGGCGGCGCGGCTCAGGGGCTGAACAGGAAGTTGCTGGGTGAATTGCTGATCTAAATGGAGCTACGGAGAGCATCTCCAGTTCGTACCCGCCGGTCCTACCCACTGAACATTTGGCTGCGTGTGATGGACTTCGCGCAACGCAGACAGGCCCGGCAACGGGGACCCGGGCTGCGCAGTATTCGACCGCCGTAGTGCCCCTGGGCGGCGCCTCGCGAACGGGCCCCAGTTGTCCCCCGGGTTTCGGCCCAATTGATCAGCCTTCTGCTACCTCGGCAAACAGCTGGGCAGCGGTCAATGTCAATGCGACGCTGGCCAACTCGATGGCCTCGCCACGGGCGAATGGATGCAACACCCACAAACCGTCTGCGCCTTTGCGGAAGCAGTCGGTGGCGCGGGTATCCAGATCGACCAGCAGGTATTCCTCGAGGCTTGGCAGTGTGCGGTAGTGACCGAATTTCAGCCCGCGGTCGTAGGCCGCAGTCGTTGGCGAGAGCACTTCCGCGATGAACTTGGGTTCCGTCTTGACCATGGCACTGGCCAGGTCCAGCGCACTGCAGGTCACCAGCACGTCGGGGTAGAAATAGCTGTTGGCGGCGGCCACATGCAGCCGCATGTCGCTCATGTAGGTGCGGCAGGCGCTGCCACTCAGGTGTTGGCGCAGGGCGAATGCCAGATTCATGGTCGCTGTAACGTGCCGGTCTTCCGCGCCGGCCATCGCAAATACTTCGCCGTCGATGTATTCGTGGCGTTCGGGTTGCGCGGCTTCCCAGGCCAGGTAGGCGGCGGCGGAAAAAATGGGGGTCTGTGCGGCGCGTCCCATAGACCAGTCCTTGTCGGTACGGAAGTGCCCCATTATGGAGGCGATGCATGGGACATGCTGGAGGGTTTGCCGGGGCCGATCGTTGCAGCCATTGTTTATGCTGGCTTGGCCTGCACAGCGGTGGTAGCTGGGCTTCTGACCGAGCCGATCGGCCTTTGTACTGCGACGGATTCACCACCACGAATCGCCACCTCCCCTGCGCCTCCAGGCGCGCCCGCCCGTGTTCGGCCAGCAGCATGGGTGCGTTATTCAAGTCCTTGTTGTCGTGCACGGAGCCGGGTCCGTGCCGCTACACGCGCGTCGTCGGGGAACAGGAAATTCAAACGGCATGTTTTCGAGCCCACTGGGAGGCCGCTCGGACGGACTCGACCGCTCTGGCGTTGTGCATGGGGCAGTGCAGCCCTTCCAAGCAGCCCGGGTTGCCAAGCCGCGATCATGCCACCTGCTGAAAATCCCGCGATGCCGGGGTGATGGTGGGCGCTGTCACCGACCATCAGGGCTTCAGCCTGAACGCGGAGTTGCGCTGCGATGCCGGCGCGCGCCAGCGGCCGGAACAACTGTGCCGGACCATCACGCGAGCGGCACTGGCCAGCGAACGTGTGCAGATCGACAGCGCGGGGCAGGTGGTGCTCAAACTCAAGACCGCCTGGCGCGACGGCACCACCCACATCGTGATGACGCCGCTGGAGTTCATGCAGCGCCTGGCCGCGCTGGTGCCACGACCGCGGCTGCACCTGATCCGCTTTGGTGTCCGCGTAACTTCGCTTGGCGAAGTGAGCGCACCCCCGCTGCGCGAACACGGGGTGCTGGCGCCGAACGCGAAGCTGCGCGCGCTGGTGGTGTCCCAGGCACCCGAGAAGGCCACCGGCGAGTCGGCGGTCCCCGCGACCGAGCCAGGCTGCGCGTATGGCCGGCCAGCGCGCATCAGTTGGATGCGGGTGCTCAAGCGCGTTTTAGCTACGACATAACTTGAGTACAAGTTAGTCTTCGCTGAAGCTTCGCTGAAGCTTCGCATTAGCTACGACATAACTTGAGTACAAGTTAGTCTTCGCTGAAGCATCGTTTTAGCTACGACATAACTTGAGTACAAGTTAGTCTTCGCTGAAGCATCGCTTTAGCTACGACATAACTTGAGTACAAGTTAGTCTTCGCTGAAGCTTCGCTTTGAGATCGACTTGGCGCACTCCCGAACTGCATTGGCCAACTCAAGATCATCGCCCCCATCCTGTAGGCGCCGGAGACAAGAGCGGATCCGCACGCACCTTGTGCTCCAGGCCCGGGCATAGCCCCGGGGCGCCGACGCGCGGCGGTTTAGAGCAGGCGGCGTTAAGGCAGCCGGACGCCCGAGGGTCGGGGACAGGCTGCGCCTGGCGCGGGCAGAGCCCCGTGAGGGCCACGAAGCTCGAGGGCTTACCCGATGTCGCGACGGCTTTCGCGTCAAACGGCGGGGCTGTGGCTGCCCAGAATGCAATTGGCCAACCTGAAACTCCACACCATATCAGCCCTGAACGGGCGAGCCCGTCCCAGTGGACCCAGTGGACTCAAAAACATGCCGTTTGAAAGCCCTATTCCCGGGTGTTCATCCAATCAGCCGCTGGTTATGGTCTCGATCGCTTCCTTTGCCGGCCGGATCGGGCCTTGGCATATACCGTGCAAAAGAAGCGCCGCATGCCGGTCGGGGAGGGTTGCATCAGCATGGCCGCCATTTTGCGTCAGAGCGGGATTGGACAAACTGCATGGTGCCCCTCGCGGCAATTGGATGCGTAGACTCATTCTTACCGTCAGGGTTTGCCCTGCCGGTCACTTGCGAGAGTCTGCTTTGGCCAAGAGAAGACGCCGTTCCCGACGCGCCAATCCAGGCGCTGCGCCGCTACGGCCACGCCGCGGCATAAGCGGCGGCTGCCGCTTGCACCATTGACGGGTGCAGGATGCCGAACTTGGGATTCTGGCCGTGCGGCGCACCGGGCGGGACGTCGAAGGCCAAGCTGGAATAGGGCAGCCAAGCAGTTTCTCCCATGAGGAATTTGGTGTCGTAGCTCAGGCCTGCGGAGGTATAGGCAGCGGAATGCGCGGCCTGCGTGATGGCGAACTCCCCGGCATACAGTTGGGTGACCCGCTGACTGGTGCCGTAGGCCACCAAGACATGGGGCTGGGCGAGGATATTCTCGTCGAGTGCCAAGACGAGGCAGGGACGCGGCTTCGGACCGGGCAGGCTGTTGCGACCCTTGTTCGGCCAAAGGCACCAGGCGATATCGCCTGCGGTGGGGGCGGGCCACCAAATGACGGGGGGCGTGCTCAACCCAAAGCTTTCTTCTGCCGGCGCGCACCCTTGCTCATGTCGAATAACGTGGAAGTCGGCCGGCGGTCTTGTGATACGAGCGAGCGCGCCTGTTTCAGCTGCGCGGCCGTCAAAGGCCCGCCATCACGTTCGTACCGGGGCAGCACCTTGTCCTTGATTTCAGCCAGGGCGAGGTGGATCGCCGTAGTCTCATCTACGCCGAGCATTCCGGCAATGCTGCGCAAGGTATCTCGCGTCACGCCCATCGGCCCGTCGTTTTCCCGGAAACGGAGCAGCAGCTTTTCGGCATTGGAAGGCATAAGAATCTCCAGGGATGATATACGAAGTATATATATTTTTGCCCAAACAAGCGGTCGACGAATAGCGAGTCCCAAGCGGTCGCCCGCCCGGCATGGGTCAGTCCCGGTACGGGTTGGGCTCGACGGGAGCGCTTGAACCCAAAAACTGCAGTTGACCACTTTTCTTCGCTGGCTATGCGTCATGAACTCTCCCGCACTTTCGTGCGGAGCACGCGTCCTTGGCCGTTAGGCTCCAGTGCAGCGAGACGTTTTCACATAGGGTATTGACCTGCTCCGCCACGGCAGGCCACTATTCCACAGTCCAGATCGTGTGCACTCGTGGCATGCAATTCGACCCGGCAATCATCACTTCGCCAGAGACCGTTTGGCGGTACTGGGAAGCCATCTTCAGATCAATCAAGGAGCGCAAGTTTTAAGCGGCGAGTCTTACTGCCTTGTGTGCACCGTCACCGGGGCGCGGCCGGGATCGGCGAGGCGGCCGAGACTTTTCGAAGGCGGATGCCAAAGTAGCCATCCAGGGCCCGAATATGGAAGGCGCCAGCGCGGTGGCACAACAACTCCCCTGCGCGCGCGTGTCGCCAAAGTGGAATGGGGCAAGCCACGCGTGAGCCACGGACTCGACAGTGCTGGCGCCGTCCTGGTCCTGGCGCAGGCGGGCGAGCTGGCGTTCGTGCGCCGGGTTGGCGCGCTGCTTGACGAGGCCGCGCGCGCGGATGTGTTTATTGCGGGCTTCGGCCAGTTTGAATCGGTCGCCTTCGCGACGCGCCTTGGCTTGTCAGGAACTGAACAGGAAGTTCATCACATCACCGTCCTTGACCACGTATTCCTTGCCTTCCGAGCGCATCTTGCCGGCGTCCTTCGCGCCCTGTTCGCCTTTGAGTGCGATGTAGTCGACAAAGGCGATGGTCTGGGCGCGGATGTAGCCCTTTTCGAAGTCGGTGTGTATCACTCCGGCGGCTTGCGGACCGGTATCGCCGACATGGATGGTCCAGGCCCGTACCTCTTTCACGCCTGCCGTAAAGTAGGTCTGCAAGCCCAGCAGTTTGAATGCGGCACGGATCAGCCGGTTCAGGCCGGGTTCGGTCTGGCCGAGTTCTTCCAGAAACATCTGGCGGTCTTCATCGGCCATGTCGGCCATCTCGGCTTCCATCTTGGCGCAGATCGCCACCACCGGGGCGTTCTGGGCCAAGGCGTAAGCCTGCAGTCGGTCCAGAAACGGGTTGTTTACAAAACCGTCTTCGGCCACGTTGGCGACAAACATGGCCGGCTTGGCGGTGATGAAGAAGAACTGCTTGAGCAGCGGCAACTCCTCCTTGCTGAAGTCCAGCGTGCGGATCGGCTGTGCCGCGTTGAGTGCGAGTTGGCATTTTTCAAGCAGCGCCACCAGCTTGATCGACTCCTTGTCGCCGGAGCGTGCGGTCTTGGTGACGCGGTGCAGCGCCTTCTCGACCGCCGTCAAATCGGCCAGGCACAACTCGGTTTGAATCACCTCGATGTCGGAGATCGGGTCCACCTTGCCCGCCACATGGATGACGTTATCGTCTTCGAAACAACGCACCACATTGACGGTCGCATCGGTCTCGCGGATGTGGGCCAGAAACTTGTTGCCCAGGCCCTCGCCGGTGCTGGCGCCGGCCACCAGGCCCGCAATGTCGACAAACTCCACGATGGCCGGCACCACCCGCTCCGGCTTCACGATGGCGGCCAACTGGGCCAGGCGCGCGTCCGGCAGTTCCACCACGCCCACATTGGGCTCGATAGTGCAGAAGGGATAATTTTCGGCCGCGATGCCGGCCTTGGTCAGGGCATTGAACAGGGTGGACTTGCCCACGTTGGGCAATCCCACAATGCCACACTTCAAACTCATGCGAATCCCCAAAAAACAGGGTGCCCAGTGTAAGCGACGGCCCTGTGGCGCAGGTGGTGGCCGGCCGGCGTCGGGCGTTTCAGTCGAAGCGGAAGTTTGCCGATGCGGTTTGCCCAACCTGCAACAGCCGATCTACGCCCTCCACCACGATCGCATTCATGCCAAAGGTGACGGCACCGCCGACCCGTGCGTCCTGGCGGTAACTCTGCAGCATGTCGCCCACCTCCGGGCTGCTGCGCGCCGTCGACGGGTCGATGTTGGGAATCGGACAACGCGCGCACGGCTTTACCGGCTGCAGCTTCACCATCGCCGCGCCGGTGTCGATGTGGATGGTGTCGAGGCGGTCCTCGTCGTGTTCTTGCAGCCCCGACAACACGATATTGGGCCGGAAACGCTCCATGCCCACGGCTGCGCTGCCGCCAGCCAGCAGGCGCCGGTTCAGTCCGTCCAGCGACGCCGTGCTGGTGAACAACAGCGGAAAACCATCGCTGAACAGGTTTGGTGCAGCGATTCCCTTGGTCCAATGCATGTTCGACAGTCGTTGGTGCTCGGGGTCGAAACGCACCAGTCGGTAAGGCCTGCGATTGCCTCCCGTTCCGGTGGCACCGGGTGCGAGAAAGTCGCTGCACCATTGCGCGGCGAGGTCACCCATGTCGTAGGCTGGAACGCTGTCGTCCCAGACCCGCACCTGCATCGGTTCCTCGGCCGCACCAATCTGTAGATGCAATGCCAGCATGCCGGGCGCACGCAACACCACTTCTTCGGTTTTGAGTTGGGGGCGGATCAGAGCCATGCGTGGCAATTCGCGCTGCGAGACGAACTCGCCGCGGTCGTCCACCACCATCCAGGCGCGGTCCAGGTCCAGTCCGGTCTCGGTCAATACAGCTTGCTGCACTTCGACCCCAGCGCAGGATTTGACGGGATACACAAACAGGCGCTCAATCCGCGCGCTGAGATTGAAAGGGGTGGTATGTGGTACGGACACGGAGGTAACCGATCAAAGGGGATTGGAGGGACGCGTTATGCAGCGATTTTGCACCGCCTTTTACAATCTGCCTGATGACAAGGCCGTTGGACGTGTGTATTCGGGGCGATGGCATCGTTGGCCACGTACTGGCGCTGCTGTTCGCGCGTGAGCGTTTGCGGGTGGGTCTGGTCTGCGATGCAAATGCGCGGGCCAGCCACCTGACCGACGTTCGCGCCTATGCCCTCAACCACCAGTCGCGCGATCTTCTGACCAGTTTGCGTTGCTGGCCGGACCCTGCCCAGGCAACCCCGGTGCTGGCGATGCAGGTGCGCCAGTCGGGCGGTGGTGAGGTCAACTTCGACGCGCAGCAGCAGGGTGTAGCGGCACTGGCCTGGATCGTGGATGTTGCGTCATTGCAGGCGCAGCTGGCCGACGCGCTGCGTTTTCAGAGTGGTGTCGAACTGTTGCCGCAGCCGCGCGACGCCACGCTGACAGTTGTTTGCGAGGGCCGCGACAGTGGCTCGCGCCGGCAGTTCGGGGTGGAATGGGAAGTGACCGACTATGCGCAATGGGCGATTGCGGCGCGTGTTCATTGCGCGCTACCGCACCGCGGCATGGCATGCCAGTGGTTCGGCGCGCAGGACATTACCGGATTCCTGCCACTGGACGGTGAAGGCGGGAACTCGATGGCGATTGTCTGGTCTGTCCATAGTGAGCATTACGCCCGTTGGATGGAAATTGATCCGGAATTGTTTGCGCAGCAACTGCAGTCGACCAGCGAAGACCGCTTCGGCCGCCTGGCATTGACCAGCGCGCGCGCGGCCTGGCCGCTGCAACTGGCAAACGCGCGGCGCTGGTCTGGCGTCACCGGTGGTGCCAGCTGGGTATTGGCCGGGGATGCAGCGCATGTGGTACATCCGCTGGCCGGTCAGGGCTTGAATCTGGGCCTGGCCGACGCCCAGCAGTTGGCGCATGAGATTCACAGCCGCGATTACTGGCGTGGGGTCAACGATGCGAAGTTGCTGCGGCGTTACGAGCGCTCGCGCAAGGCCGATGTGGCCCTGATGGGCGCTGCCACAGACGGCTTGCAACGCCTTTTTTCCCGATCCGGCGCGGCCTGGCAGGGTGTGCGACAGTGGGGCATGGCGGGCTTCGACAACAGTGCCGTGGTGAAGCGCTGGGTCGCCAGCCGTGCAATGGGTTCTGCGGACAACGAACTGGCGACGATCAACAAGACAACCTGACGGGGCGCGTATGCGATTCAAACTGCACAGAATACTGGCTGGCCTTGCGCTGGCCCTGATGGCGACGTTGGCGACTGCGCAGGCGCCCGCGCCGGAGGTGACGATCCGCAAGAACCTGGGCGAGCGGATTCCGCAGATGCAGAAGATCGATGAAGTCACGCGCAGTGCCATGCCCGGCCTGTTCGAGGTGCGCGTCAACGGAATGGATATTTTCTACACCGATGCCGAGGGCAATTACCTGATCCAGGGGAGTTTGATCGACACCCGGCAACGGCGCAACCTGACCGAGGAGCGGGTCGAAAAGCTCTCTGCAATCAACTTTGATGCATTGCCGCTGAAGGATGCCTTCACCATCGTGCGCGGCACCGGCAAACGCAAACTGGCGGTCTTCGAAGACCCGAATTGCGGCTACTGCAAGCGCTTCGAGCGCGATCTGCAAAAAGTCGACAACGTCACCATTCACATGTTCCTCTATCCCATCCTCGGTCCTGACTCGACGGAAAAATCGAAGAACATCTGGTGTTCCAAGGAGCCGGCCAAGGCCTGGCTGGACTGGATGGTGCGCGACAAGGCGCCGGCGGCCGCGTCCGGCACGGGTTGTGACGTGGCGGCATTGGCGCGCAATGTCGAACTTGGACGCAAACACAAGATCAGTGGCACACCGACCCTGTTGTTTGCCGACGGTTTGCGCGTTCCGGGTGCAGTCAGTTCCGCTCAGGTAGAAAAGTACCTTGCCGACGCCAAGTAGGGCGGCGCGACGGTCATCCGCAGCGGGCGCTGTACAGCCGGCCGTCGAATGCCGCGTCGCGGTGGCAGACCTCGCGTCGCACCGTTACCGGGTGTCGATCCGTGTGGTCGGCCCCGCAGCGCGCCAGCGGCTCAGCCTTCCGGTGTGGATACCCGGAAGTTACCTGGTGCGCGAGTTCTCCAGGAACCTGCAACGTCTGGCGGCCCGGCAAGGGGGCAAACCGCTGGAGGCCACGCAAGTCGACAAGAACACCTGGGAGCTTGTGTGTACGCCGTCGATTGCGCTGCTGGTCGAGTACGAAGTGGTGGCTTACGACAACTCGGTCCGTGCGGCCTGGCTGGACGCCGAGCGGGGCTTTTTCAATGGCACCAGCCTGTTCCTGCGGGTGCACGGTCAGGAGCAGTCGCCACATGCACTGGAGATCGTGGGCCGCGGGGCGCCGCGGCGCTGGAGCGTGGCCACAGGGCTGACCCCGGTCACGGTCTCGGCGCGCGGATTCGGGCTGTACCAGGCGGCGAATTACGATGAACTGGTGGACTGCCCGGTGGAGATGGGACAGTTCTGGAGCGGAAGTTTTGTTGCCGCTGGTGTGCCGCACCGGATGGTGGTGGCGGGAGCCGCTGCCAGTTTTGACGGCGAACGCCTGCTTGCCGATACGCAGCGCATCTGTGAGGCCGCAATCACGTTCTGGCATGGGGCGCCGGACAAGCCGCGCGGCGAACGGCGGCCGCCCCACGGCACCTACCTGTTCCTTGTCAATGCAGTCGACGACGGATATGGCGGGCTGGAGCACTGCAACTCGACAGCCCTGGTGTGCAGTCGCAAGGACTTGCCCCGGATGTCAACTGACCCGTCGGGCAAAAAGGCGGCACCCCAGGCGGAGGGCTACACCACGTTGCTCGGGCTGATCAGCCACGAGTACTTCCACACCTGGAACGTCAAACGCCTGCGTCCGGCCGAGTTCGGCCAGTATCAATACGACCGCGAGAACTACACCAGCCTGTTGTGGTTCTTCGAGGGTTTCACCAGTTATTACGACGACCTGCTGCTGCGCCGTTGCGGCCTGACCGACGATGTGCAGTACCTCAAGCAGCTCACCAAAACCCTCAACCAGGTGCTGCAGACCCCGGGGCGGCTGGTGCAAACCGTCGCCCAGGCCAGTTTTGATGCATGGGTCAAGTACTACCGGCAGGACGAAAA
>ENA-ORBV01010064-ORBV01010064.1-microbial-mat-metagenome-genome-assembly--contig:-NODE-10064-length-15261-cov-4.234721_pt1 | contig 15261 bp, 13 predicted proteins | sample MGYA00237777_ERZ505514 | MGnify/ENA primary metagenome ERZ505514 (study PRJEB26160, sample SAMN06269048) | microbial mat metagenome | isolation source: Oligotrophic lake microbial mat | place... | reverse complement strand
GCGGCGGCGCCGCTCGGTGGGCGAGCCCACGTCCTGCAAGGCAATCAGCGCCTCGACGCCCATGACGCCGGCGGGCCCGGAGACCTGGGCCTCCATCATCGGGCACCAGGTGATGTGGATCGCCGTTTTCGTGCTGCTGTCGCGCAAGCTCTGGGGCGTGGGGCTCCGGCGCTACGCGGCGGAAGGCGGGTAGCCGTGCCGGAGCTCCGCCGTTATGGCCGCATCTGGGCCGCCCTCGCGCACAACAGCCTGCGCACGCAGCTCTCCACCGTCATGGCGTCGGGGGGGTATCTCATCGGCAAGCTGATCCGGATCAGCTTTTTCATGGCATACCTGCTCGCCATCTTCGACCACCTGCCAAGCCTGAAAGGGTACACCGTTCACCAGATGGTCCTCTTTTTCATGACGTTCAACCTGGTGGACGTGGCCGCGCAATTCCTGTTTCGCGGCCTCTACGGCGTTAAGTACCTCATTGAGGAAGGCGATTTCGACAAGATTCTCACCCAGCCCGCGCATGCGCTCTTCCGCATTTCGTCGATGGGCGTGGTGTAGTCGTAAATGTGAATCCAGAGCAGGTCGATGTAGTCGGTGTTGAGGCGCTTCAAGCTGCCTTCGACCGAGCGCCGCATGTTCTTGCGGTGATTGCCGCAGCCGTTCGGATCGTTGCCGTCGGCGAAGCCGTCGAACAGCGAATACTTCGAGCCGACCACGAGGCGATCGCGATCGTGCTGAATGAATGTGCCCAGGAATTGCTCGGACTGGCTTTCCTGATACTTGTTCGAGGTGTCGATGTAATTGCCGCCGGCTTCGACGAAAGCGTCGAAGATGCGGCCGCTTTCCTGCTTGTCGGAGCCGATCGTGCCCCAGTTCGTACCGAACGTGGCGCATCCGAGGCACAGTTCCGAGACGCGCAGACCGCTGCGGCCGAGAAGTTTGTATTTCATGGGTTCTTTCCGTTGTGATGGAATGGAAGGATCGTCAGTACCCTTGGCACGCTGGCCGCGCGGACGCGACTTATGCCAACGAGCCGTCGGGATACTGCACCATGCCGGCGAAGTGGATGGCGATCTTGCCGTTCCGCAACACCCAGCTATCAGCGAACCGCATCTTGGCCGGACCGCCCGCGGTCTCCATCGTGATGTCTTCGACGATCATCAACGTTTCCGGGCTCTGCGTTTCGGCCCAGAAAGCGATCTTCGTTTCCAAGCCTTGGATGCCCAGGATGCCTTGGAAATGCTCGCGCAGTTCGTTGCGGCCGCGGAAGTACAGCGGGCGTTTCTCGAAGCTGCTGATCAACACCGCGTCTTCGGTGTACTGCTCGAGGATCCCATCAATGTCCTTCTCGAGGATCAGACGAATGTGCTCTTCGTACAAATGACCAAGCTTGGTATCCGGCACGTTCTGAACGGAAGGAGCGGTAGCGGTGGGCATGGCGAGGGGTCCTATAGGATGGAAGGTGGGATTTTGATTTCTAGTTTGAAGTGTTCAGTGTTCTGTTTTCAGTGAGAAGACCCCACTGAAAACTGAAAACTTCACACTTCAAACTGCCACAGGCTTACAACCGCGCCGATCCTTCGTCGTACGCCAGTTTGTCGACGGTGTAGACAGCGATCACGGGTTGGCCGGTTTTTTCCGAGCGGCGGACGGTCCACGTCTGATATGCGTCCAAGCGAATGCGCTCGCTGTTGCGGGCCGGGGCCTTCCAGACGCTGGCTTCCCAATGCACGACCACGCCGACGCGGGCTTCGTCGTCTTGGAGGTCGACTTTGACTTCCTTCAGCGTGTGGACTTCATCGAAGAAGATGCGAATCACGCCGGTGTACCAGGTTTCGAACTCCGCCAACGTGTGGAGCGTGGCTTCCGGGAACCGCATCTCCAGGCCGTCTTCCGCCACCATCGGCAGCAGCTCGACAAGCGGCGCGTGAACGTCCAATTTGCGATACCAATCAGCGGCCAGCTTCTGCACGTCCGCCTTGGTTAAAGGTTCCGTCGCAACGGCGAATGAAGTCATCGAAAATCTCCTGATCTGAAATGGCCTGTGGAACCCTAGGTCACGCTTAGCGTTGCGCCGGAGACTGCCCGCGAAACACGCGAAACACGCGAAAAAGGGGACGAAGAGGGCATTGATTCACGGAATATGCGGAAGGTTGGGGAAGGAGAGCTGGCAGTCGAACACTCCTGAATCCGTTTCTGGCCGCGTCTCAGGTTTCTCCTAATCCGTCATCCTTCCCTCTCTCGTGACTTACGTAGGCTTGCCTCTTTTTCGTGTGTTTCGCGTGTTTCGCGGGCAACCTTCCCTGCGCGGCTGAGCCGATTTCGCCCACCTCGCGCGCACAGAAATCAGAAGCTATGGTTGCCTCGCAGGACGGTATGCCGCGATCCGTCCATATCGCCGCGATTGCCCCGGGCAACGCGGAACCGCACAAGTTCAACCGCGCAATCTGTTTCTCAGACTCGGAAACACAAGGGAGACGTTCGATGAAGAACGTGCTGTTTGTCGTTAGCGAATGGGGTTACTGGGGCGAAGAATTGATCGGCCCGCTCGAAGCCTGCGACAAGGCCGGCTACAAGGTAGACTGGGTCACGCCGACCGGTCAGAAGCCGACGCCGTTGTCAGTGAGCATGGACCCGTCCTACATCGATCCGCCGCTCGGTCGCCCGGTCACGTCGCCGGAAATGGCCGAAAAGACGCGGTTGTTCAACGCTTCGGGCCGGCTCGATTCGCCGAAGAGCCTGAAGCAATGGTTCCCGCAACGGGCGTATCCGAGCTCGGCGACGTACCTCCGTGACATGGAGTCCTACCATCAACGCGTCGATCAGATCGTCAAGGAAGAGCTCACCAAGTACGACGCGCTCGTGATCGTCGGCGGCAGCGGCGCGTTGGTTGATCTCGCGAATAACGGCCGTGTGCATGACCTCGTGTTGGGCTTCGTGAAGCTCAACAAGCCGGTCGCCGCTGAGTGCTACGGCGTTTCCTGCCTGGCGTTTGCCCGCGACATTCGCGAAAAGCGCAGCCTGCTGGAAGGCCGCCGCGTGACCGGGCATCCGCTCGATTACGACTACATGGATGGCACCGGCTTCGAAGGCCCGCACTTCACCGACGGCTCGAAGCAGGGCTTCGGCGAAGGCTATGTGAACTTCGGCGCGCCGTTCTATCCGCTGGAATACATCCTCCGCGATGCGGTCGGCCCCAACGGCCAATTCATCGGCAACGTCGGTCACAAGACCTCGGTGATCGTCGACTATCCGTTCATCACCAGCCGTTCGACCGCCTCGAGTTGCGAGTGCGGCCAAATCCTGGTGGAAGTGCTGGAGCGCGGCCTGAAGCGCTACGGCTGGTAACAACCTAGCAGCAGGCGGATCACGCCACGGGCGAAACCCTCTCGCCCGTGGCGTACCGCGTGCGGCATCAATCGCGAGCACTCAGCACGACGGCCCGGATGGGAATGACGAAGTTCTAAATCTGAATGTCGAATCAAATTTGAATGACGAATTCTTGAATGCAGCTTAGTCAAGTACTGACTGATTCTCGCCTGACCGTTCGTAATCATTCTCATTTGTCATTTGAGCTTTAAATTTGATTCGAAATTCAGATTTAGAAATTAGAACTTCCTCGGGCGCCCGCTTATTAAATCCTCAGTACTAACTCCGCCCACTCGCTCACCTGAGAACTGCCCATGTCCCTCACGCAAACTCCTGTCGGAATTTCCACGCCTCTCTCGGTCGGTACGCCGGCGGCGCCGCGGACGGGACGGTTCGCGATTTTGGAACAGTTGCGTGCCGATGGGATCACGCACATCTTTGGAAACCCCGGCACGGTCGAGCAAGGTTTTCTCGACGCGATGTGGGAATTCCCCGATCTCAAGTACGTGCTGACGTTGCAAGAAACCGTCGCTCTCTTGGTCGGCGACGGCTATGCCCGCGCGACGCAACGGCCCACGGTCGTGCAGATTCACAGCTCACCAGGCTTGGGGAATACGATCGGCGCGCTCTACCAGGCGATGCGCGGACACGCGCCGCTGGTGGTGCTGGGCGGCGACGCCGGCATCAAGTACCAGGCCATGGACGCGCAAATGGCGGCCGACCTGGTCTCGATGGCCAAGCCGGTCACCAAGTGGTCGACGATGGTGCAACATCCGTCGTCGCTATTGAGAATCCTGCGGCGCGCGATCAAGATCGCGGCCACGCCTCCGATGGGGCCCGTGTACGTCTGCCTGCCGCAGGACGTGCTGGATGAAATCAACACCGAGCCGGTGCGGCCGACGTCGCTGCCCTCGACGCGCGTTGCGCCGGCCGACGAGCTGGTGAAGCAAGCGGCCACGATGCTGGCCGCCGCCGCGAAACCGATGATCTACATCGGCGACGGCGTGGCCTTCTCGCAAGCGCAGGCGGAGCTGACCAAGGTCGCCGAATTGCTCGGCGCCGAAGTCTGGTCGGTCGACGCCGGCGAAGTGAACATGAGCTGGGCGCACCCGCTGTTCCAAGGTTCCACCGGCCATATGTTCGCCGCGCAGAGCCGGCCGATCACGCAAAAGGGAGACGTGAACCTCGTCGTTGGCACGTACATGGTTCCGGAAGTGTTCCCGTCGCTGGAAGACATCTTCGCGCCCGGCGCGCGGACGATTCACGTCGATCTGAACGCCTACGAAATCGCCAAGAATCATCCGGTCGACCTCGGCCTGGTGAGCGATCCGAAGGTGACGTTGACGCACCTGATCGCGGTGTTGGAAAAGTCGATGTCGACGGAGCAAAAGCTCGCCGCGGCCAGCCGCGCCGGAGCGATCGCCAAGGCCAAAGAGCAGGTCATCGAAAAGGCCTGGGAACAAGACCAGAAAGTGCGCCACTCCCAGCCGTTGCACTTCTCGCGATTCATGGAAGAGCTGGCCGAACAGGCGCCCGAGGATGTGATCATCTTCGACGAAGCGCTGACGAACTCGCCGGCGCTGACGCGTTACCTCACGCCGAAGCAACCCGGCACGTTCTTCCAAACGCGCGGCGGCTCGCTCGGCGTCGGCATCCCCGGCGCGATCGGCGTGCAGATCGCGAATCCCGGCAAGACCGTGATCGGCGTCACCGGCGACGGCGGTTCGATGTACACGATTCAGGCCATTTGGTCGGCCGCGCGGCACAACGTCCCGGCGAAGTTCATCATCTGCAACAACCGCTCGTACCGGCTCTTGCAGTTGAATGTCTCGGAGTACTGGCGCGAAATCAACGTCCCACAGCATGAGTACCCATTGTCGTTCGATCTCTCGAAACCGGCGATCGACTTCGCGGCGCTGTCCCGCTCATTGGGCGTGGCCGCGGCGCGCGTCGAAACGGTCGATCAGATCGCCCCGGCGATTCGCGAGATGTTAGCACACCAAGGCCCGTTCCTGCTGGACGTCGTGCTGGAAGGCGACACCCACCCGGATCACGTCGGCGTGCGTTGCGGGCAATAAACATTTGTCGATGACGATGGAACGTCGTCGCGAAGGAAAGCCCAGGGAAGGCCACACAAATCGAAACTACCACCGACGACTTCGTTGGGCCTTCCCTGGGCTTGGCGCGAGATCGTCGGACAGACAACCGAACCTCGAGGCCCCATGCGACTCCAAGGCAAAAAGATCGGCGTGCTCATTGAGAGCGATTTCTTCGAGAACGAAATCTTTTACTACCAATTCCGCTTTCCCGAAGAGGGCGCCGAGTTGGTCTTCCTGAGCCGCCTCTGGGGAAACCCGGGCATCACGTTCCTGGGGCATGAATTCCGCGCCCCGTATTACTGCAATCGCACGTTCGAAAACATGACCGAGGAGGAACTGAACTCCTTCGATTGCATCATCGTTCCCTCGGGCATGGTCTCCGACCGACTGCGCTACACCGAGAGCGTCGACGAAATCCCGCCGGCCGTGGAATTCCTCAAGCGTGCCTTCGCCAATCCTGGCATTTTGAAGGGCATCATCTGCCACGGGCTCTGGCTCGTCGCGCCGGCGACGGAACTGGTCGAAGGGCGCCGCCTTGTCTGCCACAACAACTTGCACGGCGACGCCATCGCCTATGGCGCCCAGTTCGTCGATCAAGACGTCGTCGTCGACGGCGACCTGGTCACCGGCCGCACAGGGCATCACTGCCACCTGTTCGCCCAGAAGATCATCGAGTTGCTCACGAACGGCAACGAAGCCGAACGGCTGGAAGGGTTGCTCGCTTCGGCGATGTAGTTCGGACTCACTCGCGAAATACGCACTGCACGAAACAGCATATTCTTTCGGAGACTGATCGCTATGGCCACCGCCACGATGCCCGACTTGCGGGAAACGATGTTCAACGTCGGCCAATACAAGACCGACGAGCGCGGTCTCCGCGTGCCGTTCGAAGTAGAAGCCGGTCGGACGCATCCGCTGGGCGCGACGCCCGACGCCGACGGCGTCAACTTCGCGCTGTTCAGCGAGCATGCCACGAGCGTCGAACTGCTGTTGTTTGATGATCACGACGACGTGGAACCGATTCAGGTCGTGCATCTCACGGCGAACAATCACAAGACGTTTCACATCTGGCATTGCTATGTCCGCGGGCTGCGCCCCGGCATGCATTACGCCTACCGCGTCGACGGCCCGAAAGAGCCGCATCTCGGGCATCGTTTTGATCCGGACAAGTTGTTGATCGACCCCTACGCCCGCGGCAACACCAAGACGCTCTGGAAGCGCGGCGACGCCTGCGTGCCCGGCAGCAACCAGGCCACGTCGATGCGCAGCGTGATCATCGACACCGAGGATTACGATTGGGAAGGCGATCGCCCGCTGAATCGCCCGATGAGCGAAGCGATCATCTATGAGCTGCACGTCGGCGGCTTCACCAAATCGCCCACCTCCGGCGTCAACAACGCGGGCACCTTCCAGGGAATCATCGAAAAGATTCCGTACCTGAAAGACCTCGGCGTCACGGTCGTCGAGCTGTTGCCGGTGTTCGAGTTCGACGATCAAGAAGTGCTGCGCTACGCCGACAGACGCGCCCTGCGCAACTACTGGGGCTACAGCACGATGGCGTTCTTCGCGCCGCACCCCAGCTACTGCGTCAATCCGGAATCCGGTCAGCATGTCCGCGAATTCCGCGACATGATCAAGGCCCTGCACAAGGCGAACATCGCCGTGGTGCTCGACGTGGTGTTCAACCACACCGACGAGGGCAACCACCAAGGCCCGACGTTCAGCTTCAAGGGGATCGATAACAAGAACTATTACCACCTCGTCCCCGGCAACGAGCAGTACTACAACGACTACACCGGCTGCGGCAACACGTTCAACTGCAATCACCCGATTCCGGAAAAGCTGATCGTCGAATGCCTGGAATACTGGGTCAAGGACCTGCACGTCGACGGCTTCCGCTTTGATGAAGCTTCGGTGTTGACGCGCGATATGCAAGGCGCGCCCACTGACTATCCGCCGGTGATTTGGCACATCGAACTGTCGGAAGTGCTCGCCGATACGCGGATCATCGCCGAGGCCTGGGACGCGGCTGGCTTGTACCAGATTGGCTATTTCCCCGGCTATCGCTGGGCGGAATGGAACGGCAAGTATCGCGACGACGTGCGCCAGTTCATCAAGGGCGAGCCCGGCTTGATCGGCGGCGTGGCAGCCCGCATGGCGGGCAGCGCGGACTTGTATCAATCGCGCAATCACCTGCCGGTGAACAGCGTGAACTTCATCGATTGCCATGACGGCTTCACGCTCAGCGACCTCGTCAGCTACGACTGGAAGCACAACGAGGCTAACGGCGAAGGGAACAACGACGGCAACAGCGACAACATGAGCTGGAACTGCGGCGTCGAAGGCGACACCGACAACGCCGACGTCGAGCGCCTGCGTGAGCAGCAGATTAAGAACTTCGCCGCGATTCTGATGCTGTCGCGCGGCGTGCCGATGTTCGTGGCCGGCGACGAATGCCGCCGCACGCAACGGGGCAACAACAACGCCTATTGCCAGGACAACGAACTGAACTGGTTCGATTGGACTCTGCCGCAGAAGCACCCGTCCCTGGTTCGCTTCTGGAAACGGATGATCGAGTTCCGCAAGCGGCACGCCAATGTTCACCAGGCCCGGTTCTATATCGGCGAAATGAACGAACGCGGCGTGCAGGACGTCGCCTGGCACGGCTGCCAGTTGAATCAGCCCGGCTGGCGCGATCCGAACGCCCGCGTGCTGTCGGTCACCGTCGGCGGTTTCGCCGGCGAGGACGACCTCCACGTGATGATGAACATGTACTGGGAGCCGCTCGAATTCGAGTTGCCGCCGGTCGACGGCCGCACCTGGCACCGCTCGGTGGATACCTCGCTCGCCAGCCCGGAAGACATCGCCGACGCCGGCAGCGAAGTGCGGATTGAAGGCAACAAGTACGTCGTCAACGGACGGAGCGTGGTGGTGTTGCTCTCGAAGTAAACGCCGGCGCCCGCGCCGCTAAGCCCAGGGAAGGCCACCGAAAGTCTTTCCATCATGGAACACTTTGAGGGCCTTCCCTGGGCTTGAAGAAACAAAACTGATTTTTCGAAACATGCAGTGAGACCCACGGCTAGTAAGTCCTCAAACCTCTTCTTTCTCCAACGGGACAGAACATGAACACAGTTGATTTTACGTTTTCCGATTTGATCGCCGGATATGTGCAAAGCTACGACCCGGCCGAAGAGACTTTCTTGCTCCGCACGTCGGACGGGCGCGAGTTCACCGTCACGTTGACGCCGACCGTGTTCGCGGAAGTGGTCCGCAACCTCGGCGAGACGTTCCAGAACGCCTCGGGCCAGATCAAGCAGATGCTGGTCAAGAACCGCTTCCTGTTCGTCTACGGCGTGTTCTATCCCGATGGCGCGAACGGCGAGCGCTCGTTCGAAGCCAAGCACATCGTGTTCCTGGGCCGCACCCCGCAGGATTACCGCTTCGAGAAGCAAGATTGGTGGATCAACCAGGTCCGTCAGCTCGGCGATTTCTACCTCAACGCCGAATTCGGCGACGGCCCGATCGACTTCGACAACTACCGTACCAACCTGAACGACGCCGGGACCAAGAACGGCTCGACGCGTCAGGAAACCGACACGATCTCCCGCTTGGTCTACGGCTTCGCCTCGGCGTTCCTGATGACGGGCGATGATCGTTATCTCGAAGCCGCGGAGAAGGGCACGGAATACCTCCGCAAGCATCACCGCTTCGAAGACAAGAAGGAAGACCTGACCTACTGGTACCACGCCTGCGACGTCAAGGCGGACGGCACGCGTCAAAAGGTCTTCGCCTCGGAATTCGGCGACGACTACGATGCATTGCCTGCGTACGAGCAGATCTACGCCTTGGCCGGACCGATCCAGACCTATCGCGTGACGGGCGATCCGCGGATCCTGGCCGACGCCAAGAGCACGATCAAGACCTTCCGCAAGTTCTACCAAGACAAGTCGGAAAAGGGAGGCTTCTACTCCCACATCGACCCGATCACGCTCAGCCCGCACAGCGATTCGCTGGGGGCGAACAAGTCGAAGAAGAACTGGAACTCGGTCGGCGATCACGCCCCCGCGTACCTGATCAACCTGTACCTGGCGACCGGCGAGAAGGAATACGCCGACTTCCTGGAGTACACCTTCGACACCATCGCGCGCAACTTCCCGGACTACGATGAAAGCCCGTTCGTGCAGGAGCGCTTCTTCGACGATTGGTCGAAGGATCAAACCTGGGGCTGGCAGCAGAACCGCGCGGTCGTGGGGCACAACCTCAAGATCGCCTGGAACCTGATGCGGATGAACAGCCTGAAGGGCAAGCGTTCGTACACCGACTTGGCGCAGAAGATCGCCGAGCTGATGCCCGAAGCCGGCAGCGATCGTCAACGCGGCGGCTGGTACGACGTCGTGGAACGCTGTCTCGACAAGGGCCAGAAGTTCCACCGCTTCGTCTGGCACGACCGCAAGGCCTGGTGGCAACAAGAGCAGGCCATCCTGGCGTACTTGATTCTGAACGGCGTCCAAAAGAAGCCCGAATACCTGCGGCTGGCCCGCGAGTCGTCGGCCTTCTACAACGCGTTCTTCCTGGACGTGGAAGCCGGCGGCATCTACTTCAACGTGTTGTCCAACGGACAGCCGTACGCCTTGGGCACCGAGCGCGGCAAGGGTTCGCACTCGATGGCCGGTTACCACAGCTTCGAGCTGGCGTACCTCGCCGCAGTCTACACCAACCTGTTGATCACCAACGAGCCGATGGACTTCTACTTCCGTCCGACGGCCGGCAACCTGCCGAACAACATCCTGCGCGTCGCGCCGGACCTGTTGCCGGCGGGCAGCGTGCGGATCGGCCAGGTTTGGATCGACGGCAAGGAACACCGCGACTTCGATGCGGACAACCTCACTGTGAGCCTGCCGGCCGACGGCGGCACGATGAAGATCCGCGTCCGTCTCGTTCCGGCGGCGGTTCACTTCACCGCGGACTTACTGGAAGTCAGCGGCGGCACGGCGACGATCTCGCTGGCTGGCGTGCTGGACGACGCGGCGACGCCGTTCCTCACGGAACAGCTCGAAGCGGCTGCCAGCCGTCGCGCGAAGGCGATTATCTTCGACGCGGAAGACCTCCAGTCGATCTCGCCGGAAGCGCTCCGCGCCCTGGTGTTCCAAAAGCAGAAGCTCGGCGCCAACTTCGACATCTCCGTGACGAACGCCAACAAGGCGGTCGTCGAGGCGATCGACGATAGCGGCTTCTGCGACGAGATCCAAATCGCCGAACTGGCCAACGCCTAGTCGGAGATTGCAGGTAGAAAAAACGAGCCCCGGTCGGGACCGAAACCGACCGGGGCATCGGTTTATCGTCTGGGAGTTTGACGTTTTCAGTGTTCAGTGAGGACGTTGAGTCCAAATACTGAAAACTGAACACTGAAAACTTCAAACTCCTTCCGGCCGCAAGTCCACCGCACGAACCCCATGATTCGCATCCCGGATCGCACCCTTGCCCTACTTCACAGCCTGTTCCGGGCGGGCAAGCATGTGGCCAAGGAACGCCGCTTAACCGAGACACCTTCCGTCGGAACGAAAGCCATGCCACGCACGAAAAAGCGCCCTCGCACGCTGTTGCGCCGGATCGCCGAAAACCCGATCATGAACATCACCGCCGGGTTTCTCTTGATGGCCACGGCGATGCTGGAAGTCCTGGAACCGATGTGGGGCACGAACTCCGGCATCGGCGTCCATCACGGCGCCGCGATCTTCGGCTTCCTCGAGTTCATGAAGTGGCTCCCGGACGGCTTCAAGGGGCTGAAATTCGTCGAGGAAGGGGACGACGACGCACCGGCGCACAGCGTGCCGGCGGTGTAACCGTCAGATCCGCGCCGACGCGTCATGCTTCCAAAAGCGGAACCGTCGGCGCCTGGAGCGCATCAGTAAAAGTCGCCTTCGACGGCCCACTCCGTGCGCTCGCGCATCCCGCTCCATATCCGCGTCCTGGCGCTATTGCAACGACGCTTTCGGCTCTGACGTTTTCAGCGTCGTCTCGCGCCAGTTGTGCCGTGTTTTCCGGACGAATTCTCGTCACGTTTGATGCAAGCCGTTGCGCATGAGCTTGTGTCAAAAGTGGCGTTGCTGGCAGACGATGAACAACACGCATCGAGGCGGCGAGATGCGCTAGAGGCGACCTCCCCATGGAATAGGGGAGGCCTCCCGACCTCGGTCGGATGATCCCCTGCACGGAGGTAACTGATTGCCATGTCACAGAAGTTAAGTTCCCGTCTGCTCCAGTTGGCCGGCCGCGTGGCCCCCGCCGCATTGCTCGTCGTGGGCGTTTCCAGCGCTTCGGCCTCGTATCCCTCGACCGCGCCGATCAACTACGGCGTGATCCAACCGGTCGAGTACCGCGCCTACGGCGAAGGCGAAGCCGAAGAAGCGGCCCCAGGTGAGTTGACCTCGTGTTCCGACTGCATGTCGTGCGACGACAACAGTTGCGAAGCCTGCTGCACCATGCCCTGCTACTGCTGGTACGTCTCGCTGAGCGGCGCCTGGTCGAATCGCGAAACGGTTCACGAAGAAGGCGATCCCACGACGTTCATCGAATTCAACGACGGCTTCAACATCAACGTCGCGTTGGGCCATGAGTTCGACTTGTTCCGCGTGGAATTCGAGTACAGCTACTTCAACCAGCAGGTCGCCTTGGCGGGCGCGGGTATCCCAGGCTTCGCCCCCTTCGTTGGCGAATCGCCGGGCAACATCTCCGTCAAAGCCTTCATGTTGAACGTCTACCACGACTTCGACTTCGGCGGCCGACTGAAGCCCTACGTCGGCGGCGGTATCGGTCTGTTCCAATCCGAGATCAACAGCCTGTTGCCGACGTTCTTCGCGGACGCGCCATTCAGCAACTCCACGCTCGGCGTCAACACGACGAGCGACGTGGCGTTCGCTTATCAATTCCGCGCTGGCGTCAACTACGAGCTGACCCGCCGCACCGAGTTGTTCGCGGGTTATCGCTTCTTCGATAACACGGATCCGCTCACCTTCGCCGCCGAACCGTTCGGCATCTTTTATCCCGACAGCGCCACCTTCCATAACTTCGAAGCGGGCCTGCGGGTGAAGTTCTAAACCGTCTTGCGAGCGCCCCGCGCTCCGAGACTGTGTTCATCGTCGCCGGGGGCGAACGCCGCCGTTCGCTCCCGGTCGACACGATCTCACTGTGCTGTTGCGTCGGCCAAGCAGCGTAACGTCCGGCGTCCACAAGCGTTGCCGGCGAAGCAGTGGCACATCGCTCTCACGTGATTCCACGGCCAGGTGGAATCCCATTCATCTTCGCGCGCACGTGTCACGGCTGCCGGCCAGCCGTGTGGAGTCTTCCGTGTCAAACGACTGCCGCCAAGCATCGCAACTTGAGTTTAACGCATCGCGGCACGGCGGCCGTGGCACGTGCCTTTTCGCTATCTGCTTCGCTCTTGTGATCGCATGTTGGTGGCCCACCACGGCGAACGCTCAAGCATCCGTCGGCAACATCGGCGGCGCGTATCCGAACGCCACGTCCGGCATCCTGGCGGGTACGGTGCCTCCCAAGGGGCACTACTGGCTGATGTACCACCGGTTTTATCACGCGCCAGTGACGACCGATGACTTCGGCAACGCTCAGCCCGTCGGCTTCACGCTCGATACGTACGTCAACGCGCACCGCATCGTCACGGTGACTGACAAGAAGATCCTCGGCGCTGATTTCGCCTGGAACTTCGTCGTGCCGATCGTCTGGATCGACTCCGAAGTCACAGCATACGGCATCAAAGACACCGCGATGACGCTGGCCGATATGAACGTCGAGCCATTCGTGATCGAATGGCACGAAAAGCAATTCGACTTCGGCTTCGTCTTCGGCCTTTTTGCCCCGACGGCCCCGTACAACTCGAATCAACCTGCCCTGCCGGGTCGCGACTACTGGACGCTCTATCCGGGCCTGGCCGGAACGTATTACTTCGACGAAGCGAAGTCGTGGCACATTTCGGCGCTCTCGCGCTACGAATTCCACACCGACCGCGTGTCGGACGGGTTCCATCGCGGTGACGACCTGTCGTTCGAGTGGGGCGCCGGCAAATCCTTTCAGAAACAAGGCGCCACCTTCGGCGTTTCTGGCTACTGCTCCTGGCAAGTGACGGAAAACGAAGGCAACGGCGCCTACCCGAAGGATCGAGCCTATGGCATCGGTCCCGAGATCCAATATTTCTCCACCAAGTGGAAATTGGGCTACCACCTCCGCCACTGGTTCGAGTTCGGCGCGCGCAATCGCACCGAAGGGGAAATCACGACGTTCACACTCGTGAAACCGTTTTGATACGAGCATTCTTCTGTAGCTGAGGTGGCAACTGCATACAATAGCAATGAGGATGCCGCCTCCAGGAGAATGCTATGTCGCACGCATACATCATCGCCGCCGCGCGCACGCCGATCGGCAAATTGTGCGGATCGCTCGCCTCCCTCTCTGCGCCGCAGCTCGCCGCACATGCGTTGCGAGCTTGCCTCGAACGCGCCGGTGTATCGCCGGACGTCATTGATGAAGTAATTCTCGGCCAGGTGCTCACCGCGGGCGCTGGCCAAGCGCCGGCCCGGCAAGCGGCGCTCGGTGCTGGCCTGCCGCCGACGGTCGCCGCGCTGACCGTGAACAAGGTTTGCGGCTCCGGACTTAAGGCCGTGATGTTGGCGGATCAAGCGATTCGCGCCGGCGATGCGCGCTGCGTTCTCGCTGGCGGGATGGAAAGCATGTCCCGCGCGCCGCATTTGTCGCTCAACCTTCGCCAGGGGCGGCGCTATGGCGACGAAACGCTGGTCGATTCGATGATCCACGACGGCCTGCGCTGTGCCATCGAAAATTGGCCGATGGGCGCCGCCGCGGACTTTATCGCCAACGAGCACGGCGTCACCCGTGCAGCGCAGGACGCCTTCGCACTGGAAAGCCACCGTCGCGCAGCCGCTGCGATGAGCGCCCATCAGTTCGACGCGGAAGTCGTTTCAGTAACGCTCAAATCGAAATCCGGCGAGACCGTCGTCACCTTGGACGAAGGCCCGCGGCGCGACGCAAGCTTGGAAGGCCTGGCTAAGCTCAAGCCGGCGTTTGATCCCGCCGGAACGGTCACCGCCGGCAACGCCTCGCAAATCAGCGACGGAGCGGCGGCGTTGCTGGTTGTCTCCGAAGACCTTGCGCACCGCGTGAATTCGCCCATCAAGGCGCGCATCTTGGCCACCGCCACGCATGGGGTCGCGCCCAAGGAGTTGTTCTTTGCGCCGGTCGGGGCGATCGAGAAGGTCTTGCGAAAAGCTGGCGTTACCATCGCCGACGTCGACCTGATCGAACTGAACGAAGCCTTCGCCGCGCAATGCCTGGCCTGCATGAACGCATTGCAATTGCCACTCGAAAAGACGAACGCGTATGGGGGCGCGATCGCGCTGGGCCACCCGATCGGAGCGAGCGGCGCTCGCGTGCTCGTCACGCTCTTGCACGCGTTGGCGGCGCAGGACAAGGCAATTGGCCTCGCATCCATCTGCCTCGGCGGCGGCGAAGCCGTGGCGATGATCGTCGAACGCATGTAAGCAGCTCGCCACACTAGCCCGTAGCGCCAGCGAGGGAGAGTTGACATGGCTTTCCGTTTGAGATGAAGCTCTCAGTTGCGAATCTCACGCGGTTGAGAGTTTGACGCTCAGCGGCAATCGACGTCCGCTCCCCCTCGCTGCCGCTACGGACTAGGCCTTGTCTCAAAACTGGGGTTTCCGTGCAATGCGTAACCGGCGACGATGTCGCTGAGTTTCGTTTTTGCCAC
>ENA-ORBV01010060-ORBV01010060.1-microbial-mat-metagenome-genome-assembly--contig:-NODE-10060-length-15264-cov-4.164680_pt1 | contig 15264 bp, 14 predicted proteins | sample MGYA00237777_ERZ505514 | MGnify/ENA primary metagenome ERZ505514 (study PRJEB26160, sample SAMN06269048) | microbial mat metagenome | isolation source: Oligotrophic lake microbial mat | place... | reverse complement strand
CAGACGGTATGAGACAGTGCTATCCACAGATGACGCAGATTCACGCAGCTTATTTTTAATCTGAGATGAGGAAAGATCGGAGGCTTCGCCTTTTGTAGAACCCTCGGGCGAGACGCCCTCTGTGTTATTTTCCACGAACTGATCATAAGACAGTGGAAAAACAGCAACGGCCGGGCAATAGCCTGCTCCTTATAAACAGATTGATTTTATTAGGTTTCTGTCTAATTCTCGAAAAATATTTAACACAACCCCATCTTCATCTTCCTATGAACCCTTGTTCCAGAATATCTTGTTTCAAGATAATCTGACAAAGCCTGTATCCGTCACGGTTCTCCGCGAGGACTTGAATCATCCGTTATATCAGGGGAACAAATTCTGGAAGCTCAAAAACAACCTGTTTGATGCGATTCAAAACGGTCACGATACCCTCCTGACATTTGGGGGTGCCTGTAGCAATCATATCTACGCCACGGCTGTTGCAGGTTCACTCAATCATCTGAAAACCATCGGTGTCATCAGGGGGCAAGAACCCGCAATCTATTCATCGACGCTGCAATTTGCCCGGGAACACGGCATGCGGCTTCATTTCGTCACTCGGGAAGAATACCGGCGGAAGGAAGAGTCAGGATTCATTGCCCGGCTTAAGAACCTTTTTGGGGATTTTCATCTTATTCCTGAAGGGGGCTCGAATGAGGCTGGTTTGCGTGGGTGTGTGGAATGGGGAGATTCCCTCGTGAGCCATGCGGATATCTTTTGCCTCGCTGCCGGTACCGCCACAACGGCAGCAGGAATCGCTCAGGCTTTATTATCCCGAGACCCCGGAGCAAAAGTCATCGCCTTTTCAGCACTCAAAGACGGGGGATTCCTCAAAACCCAAGCTGAAAAGATGGCAGGGAGCCCTTTACCGAACCTCTCCATGATCACGGACTACCATTTCGGCGGTTACGCCAAGTATACGCCCGAACTCCTCGCTTTTATTACGCAAATCGAGAAGGACTACTCACTGCCTCTCGAACACGTTTATACAGGCAAAACCCTTTACGGAATATTGGATTTATCCCGGAAATCATATTTCCCCGGAGATAAAAGAATTTGTTTCATCCACACCGGTGGACTCCAGGGTAAGCTCCACTCCAAGGACCATAAAGAGCTAAATCGCTGAACGGATGATTCCCCCGCCCCCCCCGCACGAAAAGGGTGATCTCAGGAGGCCACGTAAGGCTTCACCATTTTCACCGGATCTACGATGCGGTGAAACTCATCTTCCGTGACAAAACCAAGCTTTAAGGAAGCTTCTTTGAGGGATAAATCATTGTCCATGGCATAATGCGCGATCTTCGATGCTTTATCATAACCAATGACCGGTGACAAGGCCGTCACGAGCATCAAGGAACGTTCCACATACTCCCCGATCTTTTTCAAATTTGGGTTTGTCCCTTCCACGAGGAATTTCCGGAAATTCGTGCACCCATCCGTTAATAGGGTCAATGAATGTGTGATATTCTGGATAATCAAAGGTTTATAGACATTCATCTGGAGATAACCTCCCGCCCCGCCAAAACAGACAGCCACATCATCGGCCATGACTTGGGCACAAAGCATGGTTAATGCCTCGGCCTGCGTCGGGTTTGTGCGATTTTTGAGAGCACGGTTTTGGACGGAGAGGGAGGGCCGGTAGTAATCGCAGTGCTCGACCACCGGCTCATTTCCCCGGCGCCACCGGTGTCAAAAGTGCATCGCGCGCCCTAAGCGAGACTGGGATAGACCGGCGAGTAGACATGCTGGCGGATGAAGGCCTCCATGTCGGCTGGACGATCGACCTGAGCCAGTCCGCTGTCGAACACAAGCTTTGCGACCCGCGCGGCGATCTTGATCTCGACTTCAAGGATGTCCGACTGGGGCGGGAAGAGCATGCCAAGTGCGAGTTGCTCCGGGGTCACGAGATCCGCGACGGCGTGGGCGGACTCGATAAACATCTCGTCGGTCACGCGCTTGGCGTGCGTGGCATAGATCGCCATTCCCACCGCCGGGAAAATATACAGGTTGTTCGCTTGGGATGGCAGCAGCACTTTGTCGGCGAGGTGCACCGGCGGGAACTGAACACCTCCGGCATAGACCGCCTTGCCATTCGTCCAAGTGTAGGCATCCGTCGGAAGGACTTCATGTTTTTCGCTCGGATTCGAGAGGGCGAAAATGATCGGGCGCTCATTGTGCCGGGCCATGGCTTCCACAACCTCCTTGCTGAACAACTTACCCACCGTGCTGACCCCGATAATGGCCTGGGGTTTGAAATCCTCGATGGCCGCGACGATCTGCGGATACTCGGTCTGAAGATCGAGACAATTGAAGGGTTTGCTCGGGGCAATCTTGTGAGCGAAAGGCTGTTTGTGGGCTTCGAGACCAGGACGGCCGGCATAGACGAGTCCCTTTGTGTCGAACAAACGGATTTTTTCGCGGGCCTTTTCGACCGGTATCCCGTGCTCTTTGCTCACCGCGGAAACGATGAGGTCCGCCAAACCGATGGCTGCCGAGCCTGCGCCGAGGAACAGGATGCGCTGGTCCTTGAGTTCGCCACCCGTAATCTTGAGCGCGTTGATGAGCCCTCCGAGCGTGACACCGGCTGTGCCCTGGATGTCGTCGTTGTAGCAGCAGACTTTGTCACGGTAGCGGGCGAGCAGGGCAATGGCGTCCGTGCCTGTCCAATCCTCAAAATGGATGCAGCATTTGGGGAAGACTTCCTGCACGGCTTCGACGAACTCGTCCACGAAGGCGTAGAGATCCGCCGTGGCTGGGCGGTTTTTCCGCATTCCAACATAAAGCGGGTCCTCAAGATAGCCTTCGTTGTTGGTGCCGGCATCAAGATACATCGGCAGCAGTCCTTGCGGGGGAACTCCAGCGGCGGCGGTATAGAGTTGAAGTTTCCCGATCGGAATGCCCATGCCGTTGGCACCCAGATCGCCCAGGCCAAGAATCCGGCCCGCATCCGTCACACAGATGAAGCGCACGTCCTTGACCGGCCAGTTGCGCAGCACGTCTTTCACAGTGCCTTTTCTCGTGATCGAGAGATACATCCCCATTGGACGCCGGAAAATGTGGTCAAACTTCAAGCAGGCCTCTCCGATCGTCGGGTCATAGACAATCTCCAGAAAACGCGCGGGATCGGACATGATCGTGCGATAGAAAAGCGTCTCATTGCTGTCGAGCAGGTTCATCAGATAAATGAACTGATCCAGTTCCTTCGCCTTGTGCGCCAGTTGTTGCAGCACGCGGCTTAGTTGTTCATCAATTGTTTCAGTGATGTCGGGGACCAATCCCACGAGCCCCAGCGCCACGCGCTCGGCCTCGGTGAATCCGGTGGACTTGTTGAGCTTCGAATCGTGCAGCACTTCCATCCCGCGTTTGGTGGTGGTGATCTTTGTCATGGGTTGTTTCGTTGGGTTTGGGGATTAAGCGACGTAGGGGGCGACCATTTTTTTCGGATCCACGATGCGGTCAAAATCCTCCGACGAGACGAAGCCGAGCTTCATGGCCGCGTCCTTCAGGGTGAGGTCATGGTCCATCGCGTAGTGGGCGATTTCCGAGGACTTGTCGTAGCCGATGACCGGCGAGAGCGCGGTCACGAGCATGAGCGAACGCTCGACGTATTCACCGATTTTTTTGAGGTTCGGCTTCGTGCCTTCGACGAGGAATTTGCGGAAATTCGTGCAGCCGTCGGTGAGGATCGTGATCGAGTGAGTGATGTTGAAAATAATCAGCGGCTTGTAAACATTCATTTCGAGGTATCCGCCGGCCCCCCCGAAGCCGACGGCCACGTCGTTTGCCATCACCTGCGCGGAAATCATTGTCAGCGCCTCGGCCTGGGTCGGGTTCACTTTGCCCGGCATGATCGACGATCCCGGCTCGTTTTCCGGGATGATCAATTCCGCGAAGCCCGCGCGAGGACCGCAGGACATCAGGCGGATGTCGTTGCCGATTTTGTAAAGTGAGACGGCCAGCGTGCGCAGCGTGCCGGAGAGCTGAACCAGGGCATCGTGGGCGCCCTGGACGGTGAATTTGTTTGGGGCGGTGACAAATGGCAGCCCGGTGAGTTTCGCGATTTCCGCAGCCGAGGCTTCCGCAAAACCCGGCGCCGAGTTGATGCCCGTTCCCACGGCGGTGCCTCCCAGCGCGAGGCGGTAAACGCCTTCGAGCGAGGAATCGATCCGGGCGAGATTGTCCGCGAGCATTCCGGCATATCCCGACCATTCCTGGCCGAGGGTGAGCGGCGTGGCATCCTGCATGTGGGTCCGCCCGATTTTGATCACATCCTTCCACTCTTCCACTTTGAGCGCGATGGCATCATGCAGGGCTTTTACCGCCGGGATGAGGCGTTCTTTGGTATTCACCGCGGCAGCAATATACATGGCACTCGGGAAAGAGTCATTCGAGGACTGTGCCATATTCACATGGTCATTTGGATGGACGGGGGTCTTGCTGCCTAGGGCTGTCCCGGCCAGCTGGCAACAGCGGTTCGACACCACCTCGTTGACATTCATATTAAATTGTGTGCCACTGCCGGTCATCCACACGTGGAGCGGGAACATATCATGATGCTGGCCGGAGAGAATCTCATCACACACTTTTACAATGAGATCGTACTGCTCGGTTTCGAGCCGTTTACTCCCGTGGTTAGCGATGGCTGCAGCTTTTTTGAGCGTCGCATACGCCGTAATCATTTCGCGGGGGATTAAATCTTTCCCAATACTGAAATGCTCCAATGAGCGCTGAGTCTGGGCACCCCAGAGTTTATCTGCGGGGACATCGACTCCCCCCATACTGTCGGTTTCATGTCGCATTCCAGGTATTTGATTCATAATATTTTTCTTTTTTGGGGGGGTCAGATTGAACAAAGTGTCATTGTCTTGCTGAGTGTCAAGGAATTGTATTTTAGATTCCACCCTGCATCAACCTCTATTTTCTCCAACACCCTAGCCATCTGGTAAAAAAAGTCCTCGGGGAGCTCTGGCCTCCTACACAAACGTTGCCTCAAAAGTAAAGGTCACAGGCGAGGGGAGCTGGAGTTTTTGTTTATAAAACTCCATGATCCCGCGCGATTTGTGCCGGGCACAGTGGGTAGATGATCGTTCCATGGGGAATTTCCACGCTCATCCTGATCGGCGAAATCCGCCGAGAAAAAATATCTTGCTGGAATTAATGTTGGCGTTTTTGGGCAATTTGCTTAGAAAAGGGGGATTATGTATCGCACTGGATTAGGTTACGACGTTCATCAATTAGTTCCCGGGCGCAAATGCGTACTCGGGGGCGTGGAAATCCCCCATGACAAAGGCCTCGACGGCCATTCGGATGCAGATGTCCTCATTCACGCCATCGCAGACGCGCTCCTCGGAGCCATGGGCGAGGTCGATATCGGGCATTATTTTCCGAATACCGATCCCCGCTGGAAAAATATCTCCAGCCTTGTTTTCCTCGAGCAAATTGCTGAACTCATGCTCCGCAAATATGTCACCCTGGGAAATATCGATGCCACGGTGATCTCCGAAGCCCCAAAAATCTTCCCCTACATTCCCGAAATGAAAAAGCGGATCGCTAAAGCCCTCAAAGCCCGGGAGTCCCAGATCGGCATCAAAGCTACTACTAATGAAACCATGGGATTCATCGGCCGCAAGGAAGGTATCGCCGCCATGGCGGTGGCCTCAGTCGAGATGAAATAATTCCCCAGATATCATGGCTCTTTTTATCACATTTGAAGGCGGAGAAGCAGTCGGCAAAACGACGCAAATCGCTCTGCTTGCCGACAAGCTCAGGAGCTTGAACCGTGAGGTCGTCCTCACCCGTGAGCCCGGCGGCACTCCCCTCGGTGAGGAACTGCGCAATTTGCTCAAATTCCATCCCGCCGGTAAAAACATGTCCCCCGAGGCCGAACTCCTTCTTTTCGCCGCTGCCCGGGCTCAACACGCACGCGAGGTCATCCTGCCTGCACTCAAGGCCGGAAAAACCGTCCTCTGTGACCGTTACTCCGACTCTACTACCGCTTACCAAGGGGTCGCCCGGAAACTCGCGCCCGCGCAAGTGGCGCAGATTAATTCCTTCGCCGTGGCCGAATGTATCCCGGACATCACCCTTTACCTTGATCTCGATCCGGCCCTTGCGCGGCGGAGGATGATCGCACGCTCGAAACCCGGCGATAACAAAGACGACCGTATGGAGAGTGAACCCCTGGACTTCTACCAGAAAGTCCGTGAATCATTCCTGAAAATCGCTGCCGCTGAGCCCGACCGAGTTCACTCCATCGATGCCCAGGGTACCATCGGGGAAATCAGCGCAAAAATCTTGGATATCGTCGGAGCGCGCCTAAATCTATAATCACAGGTCCCCCCCCAGCCATGCCTTTTGCCCAAATCCCCCATCAATCAATCGTCGCCGATCAACTCATCAAAACGATCCGGCTCCAAAGGCTCGCACACGCTTATCTCTTGAAGGGCGACCGGGGTGTGGGAAAATTACAAACTGCCATCGCCCTGGCCCAAGCGGTGAATTGCGCGAAATTCAGCGAACTCCATGATGCCTGCGGGCAATGTGATTCCTGCCACCGTTTTGAATCTATGAATCACCCTGACCTTTTCCATCTCAAAGCCGAGAGCAAAAGCCGCCAGATCACTATTGACCAGATTCAAACCCTGAATAAAGCCCTTTTCCAAAAGCCGATGATGGCAAAATATAAAGTCGCGGTCATTGAAGATGCCGATTGTATGAATGCCGCCGCCTACAATGCCTTCCTCAAAACTCTGGAAGAGCCCCCCTTGAATTGTCTCCTACTCCTGCTGACATCACGACCAGAGACCCTACCGGACACCATCATCGCCCGGTGCCAGAAATTACAATTTTCTTTTGTCTCTGCCAAGGAGCTCTCCCCTCTGGAAAATGAAACACTGGATTTCCTGCGAGGGCTGTCCTCTGAAGGAAATATTTTCACTCTTTATCAAGGGTTGACCGGACTGATTGCCGAGCTTGATACTGCCGTCAAAGATTATAAATCACGGCTCAATGATTCCCAAGACACAGATAAGTGGAAGGATATTGCTGAAAAAAGTTATTTCCAGAAGGTCGAGCAAGAAACCGAGGCCCAAGTCTCGGCATTCCGCCGCTTGGAAAGGCAGGCCATCCTGAAAATATTTTATCTCTGGCACCGGGACATCTTAATGATGAAAATGGAGGTCGATTCTGCCCACTTACATTTCCCGGGAGATAAAGAAATCCTGCGCAGCCAAGCCGGAAAACACCCTGAAAATAAGTGGATCAGGGCCATTAGCCTGATCGAAAAACTCATCGATGACCTAGACAGGACCAATATCCCGGAAATGTTAGCCTTTGAAACCGTGTGTTTGAAATTACAAGCAAAGTAATTATTTTCTCCATTGACCTGCCTCTTTACAGGGGTTATTTTAAGTTAACTTTATTATTTATATTTACGGGTCATGATTAAGACAGAACAGGACATATCGCCTGACGTTAAAACGCTTTTTCACAAAGGCGAAGATGCAGCGAAAAAAGACAACTACGATTACGCGATTGATATACTCCAGTCCGCACTCGTCAGGGAGCCTGCGTTCCTAAAGGCCCGTCAGACACTCCGAGCCACGGCCATTAAAAAGACTAAGGGGATGAGCCAATTTAAAAAGGCCATGTCGATCGTAAATATAACCCGTCTCCAAGCCCAAGCTTCCCCAAAAAAAGATCCCACCAAGGCAATGGAAGTCGCGGAACAAATCCTGGCCATCGACCCTTTCAGTAAGGTAGGCACAAATATCTTGGCCGAAGCTGCTGTAGGTGCTGACATGGTCGAAATCGCTATTTTTGCGAGGGAAACTTACCGCGAAGGAAATCCCACTGACATCGATAACCTCTTTAAACTTGCTGAAATTTATATTACCCAAAACCAAGGGGATAAGGCGGTCAAGACTTACGAGGCCCTCCTGCGCTTACGCGGGCAACAAAATAACGCCCAAGCAGCTAAAGGCCTCAAAGACGCCACTGCATCTGCCACCATCACCGGCGGGGGCTGGGATGATAAGAAAAAGACTTATAAAGACTCCATGAAAAACCAAGCGGAGTCTATCCGGATGGAGAGTGAGACGAAAATTTATAAAACTGAGGAAACACTGCATTCACTCATTGCGGCCACCCAAGAAAAAATGCATGCCGAACCGGATAATCTCAACCATTACTCCACTTTGGCCGATTTATTTTTGCAGTTAAAGGATTTTGACATGTCCTTGGCCTATTACAAACACGTCTATGCTGCTACAGGCAATGTCGATCAGAATCTCGAACGCCTGATGTCTGAAATCCGGATCAAACGTTATAATCAATGGATTAAAGAACGTGAGGATTACCTCACTGCCGTTCCAGAGAGTCCTGAGACACAGCAATACCTAGCTGAAATCGAGGAATTCAAACGTGACCGGGACAGTCTCAGCTTTGCTTTTGCGAAGGAACAAGTCACTAAATACCCTAATGATCCGCTCCTGCGCTATAATCTCGGGGAAATCTATTTTAACCTCGGTTTGGTCGACGACGCCCAGGCAGAGTTTCAATTCGCCCAACGCGCACCGAATAGGCGGCATGCCTCGTTAAATTTCCTCGGCATGTGTTTCACCTCAAAAGGGATGCACGATCTGGCCGTGACCCAGTTCCAAAAATGCATCACTGAAATGCCTGTCATGGATAACCTTAAAAAGGACGTTCTTTATAATCTTGGTGCCGCCCTCGATGCCGCAGGCAAAAAGGAAGAAGCCCTCGAAGCTTATAAACAAATTTACCAGGTTGATTTTTCCTACAGGGATGTTAAGAACAAAGTCGAATCAGGCTACACATCTTGATTTTATTCGTTTTTGTGCGCGCGTGGCGAAACTGGCAGACGCGCTAGATTCAGGTTCTAGTCCTTAACCGGGTGGAGGTTCAAATCCTCTCGCGCGCACCATCTTTCTTTTTCCTTTACGGGGTAAAGTCTAAAAGCTGGTCAAATTTACCGCACAGCGTAAGTTACCAAATCCATTTGACGGAATGAAACTCTGTGGTTCATTAATGGTCTAATAAAAACAAGGAGCAAATAAATCACCATGATACTCGCAATTATTTTAATGGTCGGAACCCTTCTGATTTCTCTGGCTGCTGCAGCCCGGGTCAAAGGAATGTTCGCCAAATACAGCAAACTCAAAACTCGTGCGGGTTATACCGGGGCCGAGGCTGCCGCCGCGATCCTCCAGGCTGCGGGGATCGGTAATGTCCAGATTATCGAGCATCCCTCCATATTGGGCGATCATTATGATCCCATCCATAAACGCCTCGTTCTTTCTACTGATGTCTATCACGGCACGTCAGCTGCCGCCCTAGGAGTCGCTGCCCATGAATGCGGACATGCCATCCAGGACAAAGTCCATTATGCCCCGTTAAAAATCCGTATGGCTGCGGTGGGAGCCACGACATTTGCTAACCAAGTCGTCATGTGGCTTCCCCTGCTGGGTATTTTTTTTATGGGACTAAACCCCTGGATCGCGGGTTGGATCATGGCCGTCGGTTGGGGAGTGATTATGCTCTTTAACCTTGTGACCCTGCCAGTGGAGTTCGACGCATCGAACCGCGCCAAGGTGATCCTGGGAAAAATGGGTTTTATCCAGCCGGGCGAAGAAACCGAAGGGGTCAATAAAGTGCTGAATGCCGCCGCCCTCACCTATGTGGCTGCATTCATTACCTCCCTCCTTTATTTCCTCTGGTATCTGCTGCCCCTTCTCTTCGGCGGACGCCGGGATGAGTAACTCTTTTATTCACACCTACAAAGAAAAAGCCCCGCTTTCCCGCGGGGCTTTTTTTTATTTCCGTAGATTTACGGTGAAAAATAATTACACGCCTTTGGCGCGGGTGATACGGGCCCCGACAGCTTTGAGTTTCTCGTCGATATGTTCGTAACCCCGGTCGATGTGATAAACACGGTTGACCTCGGTGGTGCCTTTGGCCATGAGACCGGCAATCACGAGCGCGGCAGAAGCCCGGAGATCGGAAGCCATGGTCGGAGCACCTTGGAGCTCTTTAGCCCCTCTAATAATCGCTGTAGCCCCATCCATCTGTATATCCGCGCCCATCCGTTTGAGCTCGGCGACATGCATGAATCGGTTCGGAAAAATCTTTTCTGTCACGACACTGATTCCGCTGACCATGGTCAGCATGGCCACCATTTGAGCCTGCATGTCCGTGGCAAACCCGGGAAATGTCTCGGTGATGATCTCTGTGGATTTTAGTTCGCCATTAGGCTGCACTGTGACTGTGGAGCCTTCCACCACGAGATCCACATTACAATCACGCAGTGCATGGAAAAGGGAGACTTGGTGCCTGGGTTCGATTCCCTTCAGGAGCAATTTGCTACGGGTGGCCGCAGCTGCCACGAGGAAAGTGCCCGCTTCGATCCGGTCAGGAATGACATTATGTTCCGCCCCGTGGAGTTCGTTGACCCCGATAATCTCGATGCGGCGGGTGCCCGCCCCTTGGATACGAGCTCCCATGCTGATCAGGAAATCAGCCAAATCGACGACTTCCGGCTCACACGCGGCTTGTTCAATAACCGTTACCCCTTTCGCGAGGGTCGCGGCCATCATAATATTTCCGGTACCGAGGACGGTCGAACCAAATTTACCCCCCATATTAATCTCTGTCCCCACCAGCTCTTTGGCAGTGGCATGGACATCCCCGCCTTCGGTATTCACATGGGCTCCGAGGCATTGGATCCCGCGCAAGTGGATATCGATCGGGCGATCTCCAATGACACACCCGCCGGGCATGGAGATTTTCACTTCCAGATTACGGGCGAGGATAGGACCCAGTACACAGATCGACGCACGCATTTTGCGCACGAGATCATAAGGTGTCGTCGAGGAAACTGTCGTCGCTTCCACAGTGGCCGTATTTCCTTCGAAAGTCACAGCCGCCCCGAGGAACCGGAGAATATCAAGCATGAAACGCACGTCACTGAGGTCGGGGACGTTATGCAAAATACATTTTTCTTTAGTGAGCAAGGTCGCCGCTAAAATAGGCAAAGCCGAATTTTTAGAACCGCTGACCATTATCGTTCCATTAAGGGGGACGCCGCCTTCTATAACAAATTTATCCATGGGCTCAAAAAAATGCCTGTTTACGCCTCGAACGAAAAGACTATTTTTCAGCAAATGACAAAAAAGTGAAAACTCCGCTCTGCCCCCTAGATAACCGTCGGAGCCATTTGCCCGGTGGCGATCCGGTCAAAACCACTAATGTCTTTGAATATCCCGGTTGACTGGAATTTGTTTTTAGAAAATAAATCCGCGAGTGGCACAGCCTGATCATGGCCGATCTCGATCAGCAACCACCCTTCGGGCTGTAGGAAGTGCGGGGATCCAATCATGATTTTGCGGATAACCTCCAGCCCATCAGCTCCCCCGTCTAAGGCCAGAACAGGATCGCACTGCACCTCACGCGAGAGAGTACCGATGATATCCGTGGCGATATACGGGGGATTCGTCATCACGAGGTCAAATCTCCCTGCGAGGGATGAAAATAAATCCGAATGGATAAACTCGACTGCCTTTTCTTCTGTGAGATGTTTACCGGCATTTCTCCGTGCGATCTCGAGAGCCGCTTGCGAAATATCCGCAGCGACGATCTCGATGCCATCCATCTCCAAGGCAAGGGTAATCCCGATAATCCCGCTACCCGTGCAAAGGTCCAGTACGCGCAATTTGCGCGCGTCCACCGGGTGCATCCCGCGCAATTTGCCCAAGGCAAATTCCACCAATTGCTCTGTCTCCGGCCGAGGAATCAACACATCCTCGGTCACAATAAAATCACGCCCGTAAAAGGGGGCTATCCTGGTAATATGCTGCAAAGGCATGCCTGCCGCCCTCTTTTTTACCATTTCCCGCAGGGGCTCTAACTCAGAATCGCTGAGTTCACGCTCGAACTGTAGGTATAAATCCAACCGTTTTAAATTTAGGTGATGCGCGAGCAGGAGTTCGATTTGAAGCCTCGGACTTTCCAGACCTTTTTTTTGAAAAAAGACTGTGGTGGAGTTAATGATGTCCAAGATGCGCACGCGTCAGAAGGGTATAGTCACTCCCCCCACAAAAGACAATTAGGAAAGTTCGGAGAGTTTCTCTTCCAGGTGCGTCTGGACCAGAGTCGTCACCATTTCATCAATGTCGCCTTCCATGAAGTTACTCAAATTATAGAGGGTGAGATTAATGCGGTGGTCGGTCACACGGTTCTGGGGATAATTATAAGTCCGGATTTTCTCATTCCGGTCGCCCGAACCGATCTGGGATTTGCGATGCGCGGCATATTTAGCATCTTCCTCCTCGATTTTTTTCTCAAGCAGGCGTGAACGCAAGACATTCATCGCCTTTTCCTTATTCTTGGTCTGTGAACGTCCATCCTGACAGCGGACAATAACCCCGGTGGGTTTATGATGGATTTGGACAGCAGAATCAGTGGTATTCACACCTTGTCCGCCAGGCCCGCCCGAACGGCACACGCTGATTTCTAGGTCATTAGGATTTATCACCATGTCCACCTCCTCAGCCTCGGGTAATACAGCGACGGTGGCCGCACTGGTATGGATACGCCCTTGAGCTTCTGTAGCCGGGACACGTTGGACACGATGGACCCCGCTTTCAAAACGGAGTTTCTGGAAGATATTTTCGCCCGTCACTAAAAAGATGATTTCCTTGTATCCGCCAAGGTCAGATGGATTCGAGTCCATGGACTCCATTTTCCACCCTTGGGTCTCTGCATACCGGATGTACATCCGATATAAATCGGCAGCAAAAAGCGCGGCTTCCGTGCCTCCGGTTCCCGCCCGGATTTCTACAATGGCATTACGGTCATCAGTCGGCTCTGGTGGAACAATCCCTAGGCGCAGGTCTTTAAGGAGTTTATCCTCGAGTGCTTTTAAAGGCTCTACCTCTGCTTTTGCCATATCCACAAGCTCAGCATCACTGCCATCGGCGATGATTTCCCGATTTTCTGCCAGGTTTTTCTGCGTTTTATTCAATTCATCATCGATTATGACGAGTTTTTTCAGACGGGAATGTTCTTTCCCGAGTTCCTGCATTTTTTTGGAATCGGAACAAATCATCGGGTCACTGAGTTGTTGCTCCACCTCGGTAAACCGTTTGCGGAATTTTTCGATCTGAAAATTGATATCCATAGGATGACGCGTTAAAAAGTTTAGTCCGGTAAAATAAAAAAGGTGTTTTCAAGGGCTGATTAAATCCCGTGAAAACACCTTTGATTGTAAAAAAAGCTAAGCTTTACGTTTTTTGCGGTCTTCTGTCGTGGTCGCACCAAAACGGCGTGTGAATTTCTCAACGCGTCCGGCTGTATCGACGAATTTATGCATACCTGTGAAGAAGGGATGACAAGCTGCACAGATACCTAAACGAAGGTTTTCTCTGGTGGAACGTGTCTTATAAGTCGCGCCACATGCGCATGTGACGACTGTTTCTTTATATTCGGGATGGATTTCCAATTTCATAATTCTTACCTTAAATTTAGTTCAAACTCGGATTAGGCATCATATAGAGGTGAAAAAGCATTTCAAGCGAAAACCTCAACTTTTTCATTAATTTTAAAAATAACCCTAAAAAGCCCGTCGGAAAAGAAGCGTTTTTTATTTTACATTGACGCTGGAGTACCCTTAATTCGGAAAAATGAAATTTTCTTCCCTCCTTTTTATCACGTTTCTGGCATCGATCCCCTCATTTGTTTTTGCATTGGCCAAAATTACTGATGAAGAAACTACAGCCGCCCTTCCTTCGAAAAAGCCGGACATCATTTATGTGGATGGATTTTCCCTCGACTCTTCACAGGCCCCTCTTGGACAACCCCAGACCGGTCTTTTCGGACGCCCCCGTATTTTGGCTAACCGCATGGAGGAAAAACATAACCCTGCCGAAAAAGCCCAGGAAATCACCAGCGGCATGCAACAATCCATCATCAAAAGCCTGACCAATGACGGGCAAACTGCCCAGCCGGATGAAATGATGCCCTCATCACCCAAAAATGCCTGGCTTCTAAAAGGAGAATTTATCGAGGTCGACCAAGGCAGCCGTATCGTCCGGGCAGTCATCGGGTTTGGGGCCGGTAAAGCCCAAATGGAAACGCGAGTCATGCTCTATGACCTCAACCGCAGTGCGGACCAGCCTTTTGTCATCATGGGATCCCACGCCCAAACTACCCCCACTCCAGGTGCTATCCTGATGAAAAACCCTTATGTCCTCATTGCAAAATTCGTCCTTTCTAAAAATGCCGATAAAAAAGAAATTAAACGTACCGGCGCGCAAATTGCGGAGGCTGTCGAGAAAATCATCAATAAAATAGGGCCACCCGCTAATACGAATGGTGCTTCAAATTAAAACCATTTTCACCATCAGCCGCAGCACAAAAAAAACCCGTCGAGTCATTTAGCAAAGTATCCCAGGGCTAAGCTTCCCCTCGGCAATCCAGCGAGGAATCTCCTTCAAGATATTTACTCTTCAGGGTTCTCATCTTTTTTTGAACAAATTGCACCATAAATCGATCTGAAAGATCGAAGCCTTTGATGTGTGAATGCGCTTTCTTCCTGCATAATGGGGCTGGAACATGGTCGGTAAGACACGACAGATGGGGTATGCCAAGATTATTTGGCAAAAGAGTCTTTTGTCGTGATTAATCTATAACTGTGGCATACTATTTTTTTATATGGGAAAAGGCTTTTTGAAGAGTCCGGTGTTTTTATTTTGTTTGGCAATCATCATTATTTTGGCAGCGACCTTAGTGCCCCGCCACAAAAAGAAGGACATTCCTCCTCCTCCTTCGGTGGCTGAAGGGGCCGTGCTTGTACTTAATTCCAAAAACCTTGATCCTATAACCACCCTCGAGGTCAGGTTTGATGAACCCGCCATCGGGGCCCTCGATAATCCCAGTACGGTCAAACCGTTAAATCCGCTGGTCATTAGCCCGAAAATCAAGGGTTCTTTCAAATGGCTCAGCCAACGTAATGGCACAATAAACGAGAAGGTACGTGGACAGAAGACGGCTTCCATCCGGCAGCAGCTGCCACTCGTCCGCGTATGGAGTGCTACTGCGGTCGCAGGCGGCACCCTCGCTGGCCGCATCGACACCGGCACCGCGCGGGCAGTAAAAGGCAGCAGGGCAGGGCACGCAGACCAGTCGGGCTGCGTCCACGCCCATGCTGCCGCC
>ENA-ORBV01010059-ORBV01010059.1-microbial-mat-metagenome-genome-assembly--contig:-NODE-10059-length-15268-cov-4.792706_pt1 | contig 15268 bp, 15 predicted proteins | sample MGYA00237777_ERZ505514 | MGnify/ENA primary metagenome ERZ505514 (study PRJEB26160, sample SAMN06269048) | microbial mat metagenome | isolation source: Oligotrophic lake microbial mat | place... | reverse complement strand
GCGAGTTGTACTTCACCGGCCGGGTCGTGCTGGCCGACGAGGCCCTGCGCATCGGCCTGGTCGATCGGGTCGCCCCGGCCGCGCAACTGGCGCAAGTCGCGCAGCAATGGGCGCAGGAACTGGCTGCCTTGCCGACCGTGGCCCTGGGCTACATGAAACGCAACCTGAACCTGGCGCTGCGCGCGTCCTTGTCGGACGTGCTCGATGCCGAGGCGGTCCACATGATTCGCACCTTCGAGACCGACGATCACAAGGGGGCGGCGCTCGCGTTTGCCGACAAGCGCAAGCCCGACTTCAACGGGCGCTGAGGATCCGTAAGCGCTTTGGCAGGCCAGGCATCCATGCCCGAGGAATGCCCCAGACGTTGCCGCCCAATGAAATCCCCCTGCGTCCTGCGGACTGTGGGGCTGAGCGCCTTGGGAGCGGCCCGGCGCCGCTCAACCGTTCTGGATAGGTGCCTGCTGCACAGGCTGCATCGCTTGACCACAAAGGCAACAGCGCCTGCGGGTCTTGCGACCCGCAGGGTCTCGTCACCGCTATTGCCGCTGCGAATCAGCCGCGCACTGGCCTGGCCGGACGTGCCGGACGGCGTGCGGCGTCACGCGGGCCAAAACCTGCGCCACCGGCGTTGTTGCCGGATGGGCCGAAAGACGGACGTTGCGGTGCCGACTTGCCGAAAGCAGGCTTGCGCGGTGCAAAGTCGCCGCGTGGCGCACTGTCGTTGCGCGGTGCATGTTCGCTGCGCGGCGCGCTCTCGTTGCGGCGTGCAAAGTCGTTGCGCGGTGCAAATTCGCCAACGTCACGGCCGCGCGCCGGAGCACCGAATTTGCGGTCGCGCGATGGCGCGTTGAATCCGCCACGGCTGTCGCGGCCACCGAAGTTGGCACGCGGGCGCGAAGACTCCGGCATGCGCTGCTGCGGCTCCAGCCCCGGAATGGACTCGGCCTTGAACGGCTGGCGGGTGTAGGCCTCGATGTCGAAGATCTTGCGACGGTCGCGGAACTCGGCCATCGTGACGGCCAGGCCGTCGCGTCCGGCACGGCCCGTGCGTCCGATACGGTGGGTGTAGTCCTCGGCCTTCATCGGCAATCCGAAATTGAACACGTGGGTGACAGTGGGCACGTCGAGACCACGGGCTGCCACGTCGGTGGCCACCAGGATCTGCACATGCCCCTCGCGCAGCGCCATCAAGCGCCGGTTGCGGATGCCCTGGTTCAAGGCGCCGTGCAAGGCGACGGCGCTGAAGCCGGCCTGCTGCAGGTCGTTGGCCAGGCCGTCACATTCGATCTGTGTGCTGGCAAACACGATGGCCTGATTGATCGTCGTGTCACGCAACCAGTGGTCGAGCAACTTGCGCTTGTGAAACGCGTTGTCGGCCCAGAACAGCACCTGTTTGATATTCTGGTGTTTTTCCTGCGGCGAGTCGATCTGCATCCGCTGCGGCTCCCGCATCACGCGTGTGGCCAGTTGCTGGATACGCGGCGCCAGCGTCGCGCTGAACATCATCGTTTGCTTGCGCTCGATCGTCAGCTGGTTGATCTCGGCCAGATCATCGGCGAAACCGAGGTCGAGCATGCGGTCGGCCTCGTCGACGACCAGAAACTGCACCTGCTCCAACTTGATCTGATTCGACCGCTGCAGATCGAGCAACCGGCCAGGCGTCGCGACGACGAGGTCGGCATTTTGCAATCGGGCGATCTGCATCTGGTAGGGCATGCCACCGACGACATTCGCAACACGCAGGCCGCGGCAATGGCGGACCAATTCAATCGCGTCCTGCGCGACCTGTTGCGCGAGTTCACGCGTCGGGCACAACACCAGCGCGCCGGGTGTGGCGGCCTTGAAGTTGCGACTGCTGGTCGGGTCCTTGCGCCGGGGACGTTTGGGTGGCGCCTCGCCACGGGCGGCAGCGTCCGCGCAAGCCTTGTCGAAATCCGCGCGCTCCTGGTCCTGGGCCTGAGCGCGTTGCGCCAGCAAGGTGTGCAGCACCGGCAGCAAGAAAGCCGCGGTCTTGCCGCTGCCGGTCTGGCTGGAGACCATCAGGTCGGTGAAACGCGCGCCCTTGGTGGCGTCGGACAGATCCTGCATGGCCATCGGAATACATTTCTCCTGCACCACCGTCGGCTGGGTGAATCCCAGGTCGCGCACGGCCTGCAGCAGTTCGGGCGCCAGCCCCATCTTCTGGAATCCATTGGGCTCCTGCACTGCGTCGGAGTTCACGCCGGCTGCATCGTCGACCAGCACCTCGGCGGGCTCGGAATACTCGGCCATGGGCGCATCGGCGGCCGGGCTCGCGGGGGAATGGGAAAAATCCTGGTCGGACGCGGTCGCGCCGACCGCATCAAATGCGTCGTTCATATTGGCAATCTCACACGAGCACGCCGCACGGCGTGCGGTGGTGTCGTCAATGGTCAAACAAACATCAACCATCAAACGAAACTCAGTGCCAAACTAGGTGGCCGCAACCGGGTGGTTGCAATCTTGAGGGGCTCTAAAACGATGAGCCCGGTGTGTGAGGGGAGATGCACAAAACGCCACCAGTTGGCAGCGAAGCCGCCGATTATGGCACGGCCTCGGGTTTCTACCTAATCGACCATGCGCAGAAATGTTTCGCGGTAATACACCAGCTCGTCGATCGACTCGTGCACATCGGCCAGGGCGGTATGGCTTTGCTGCTTCTTGAACCCGGCGTGCAGTTGGGGGCGCCAGCGCTTGGCCAGTTCCTTGAGGGTACTGACGTCAATGTTGCGGTAGTGGAAAAACGCCTCCAGCCGCGGCATGTAGTTGACCAGGAAACGGCGGTCCTGGCTGATCGTGTTGCCGCACAGCGGCGACGTGTTCCTGGGCAGGTAACGGGCCAGAAAATCAAGGATCTGCTGCTCAGCCTGAGCCTCGGTCAAGGTGGAGGCGCGCACCTTGTCGATCAGGCCGCTCTTGCCGTGGGTGCCCTTGTTCCAGGAGTCCATCTGGTCGAGCAATTCGTCGCTTTGGTGGATCACCAGCACCGGGCCTTCGACGCGCGGCTCCAGATGGGGCCCGGTGACGATGACGGCGATCTCGATCAGTCGCTCCCGCTCCGGATCCAGGCCCGACATCTCGCAATCGATCCAGACCAGATTCTGATCCGACTTGACCAGGTGCACGCCGTTTTCATCCATGGCGGCAATTGTCGCCCAATCGTATCGGGGTCTTGCGATTGCACCTAAACTCCCCGCATGTTTTCATCATCCCCGCCGCACCGCCGTGCTTGACGCCTGGACACCCGAGACGGTCCTGACCGTTGCCTTCATCACCACGCTGATCGCGGGACTGATACTGAAGTTCTGGCTGGCCTCCAGGCAGATCCGCCATGTGGCGCGATTCCGAGACACCGTCCCGGAGCGCTTCAATCGCCAGGTGACGCTGGCAGCGCACCAGAAGGCGGCCGACTACACGATCACCAAGACCCGGTTCGGGCTACTCGAACTCGCACTGGCCGCGGCACTGGTGCTGGGCTGGACCCTGCTTGGCGGCCTCGACGCCCTCAACACGGTGCTGATGCGCCAGATCGGTCCGGGCATGATGCAGCAACTGGCGCTGCTGGCCGCCTTCGTGCTGATTGGCGCGCTGGTCGAGTTGCCGTTCGGCCTGTACCAGACCTTCGGCATCGAAGCACGTTTCGGGTTCAACAAGATGACCGTGCGGCTCTGGCTGGCTGACCTGATCAAGTCGACGCTCGTCGCAGTGGCAATAGGGCTGCCGATCGCCGCGCTGATGCTGTGGTTGATGGGGGCTGCGGGCAACTTGTGGTGGTTGTGGGCCTGGGGGGCCTGGATGGGCTTTAACCTGCTGCTGCTGATGATCTACCCGACCTTCATCGCGCCCCTGTTCAACCAGTTCAAGCCGCTGGAAGACGAGGCCCTCAAGGCACGGGTCACGGCGTTGATGCAACGCTGCGGCTTTGCGGCCAAGGGATTGTTCGTGATGGACGGCAGCCGACGCAGCGCCCATGCCAATGCCTACTTCACCGGTTTCGGTGCTGCCAAACGGGTCGTGTTCTACGATACCTTGCTGGCCAAGCTGGCGCCGGCCGAGGTGGACGCGGTACTGGCCCACGAACTGGGCCACTTCAAGCACCGCCACATCATCAAGCGCATCGTGTCGATGTTTGCGCTGAGCCTGGCGGGATTCGCCTTGCTGGGTTGGTTGTCGGGCCAGGCGTGGTTCTTTACCGCACTGGGCGTGCGTCCGAACATGCTGGACGGAGCCGCCAACGACGGGTTGGCGCTGTTGCTTTTTCTTCTGGTGATTCCGGCATTCAGCCAGTTCGTCGGCCCGGTATTCGCGCAGATCTCGCGCAAGCACGAGTTCGAGGCCGATGCCTACGCGGTGGAGCAGACCAGCGGCACCGACCTGTCCACAGCCCTGCTCAAGCTCTACGAGGACAATGCATCGACCCTGACGCCGGACCCGATCTACGTCAGGTTCTACTATTCACACCCACCCGCCTCCGAGCGCCTGGCACGCATGGCGGCTTGAGGCCACGGAGCACGCGATGACAAGCATGATGAAGAAGACCGACTGGTCCACGGTGCAGCGGCGTGCGCTCGGCGCCACCGAGATCGTCAGCCAGCTGGCCAAGCTCGAAGGCTGGAAGCTGCACGGCGAGGGATCGGACGTAGCGATCGAGAAGACCTTCCAGTTCGCCAACTTCCATGAGACGATGGCCTTTGTCAACGCGCTGGCCTTTGCGGCCCATGTCTCGGATCACCACCCTGCTTTGGACGTCAGCTACAACCGCTGCGTCGTGCGTTTCAACACCCACGACGTGAGCGGCATATCAGCCACCGACTTCACCAGCGCCGCCGCCGCGGACGCCCTGTTGTCGTGACGCTCATCGGCAAGGTGCGCGCTTGACGGCTGGCGCTGCGCTCCGCCAGGGACTGATCGTCGCCAACTATGGCCGGCATTTTCTGGTCGAGGCGCCATCGGGCGAACGCATCATCTGCCACTCGCGCGGCAAGAAGAGCCAGGGCGTGGTCGGCGACCGGGTACTGTGGCAGGAATCGCGCGACGAAGGCACGATCGAGAAGATCGAACCCCGGCGCAACCTGTTCTATCGGCGGGACGAGATCCGCACCAAATCGTTTGCCGCCAACCTGGACCAGGTGTTGATCCTGATCGCAGCCGAACCCGCGTTCTCCAACCAGCAGCTCTCGCGCGCCCTGATTGCCGCGCAAGCCGAAGGCATTGCGCCATTGGTGGTGCTGAACAAGCGCGACCTGGCCGAGCCGTTCGCACGCGCCTGGCAGTGGCTTGCACCCTACCGGGCGATGGGTTATTCCATTGTGCCGGTTGCGCTGAAGCCCGCGTCAGACCAGGACCTGGCGACGCTGCAAGGCCATCTGGACGGCAAGACCACGCTGGTGCTGGGTCCATCGGGCGCTGGCAAGAGCACGCTGATCAACCGGCTGGTGCCGGACGCGGCCGTGTTGACGGGCGAGTTATCGCAGTCATTGCGTGCCGGCAAACACACGACCACCAGCACGACCTGGTATTGGATCAACCCGGACAAGACCAGCGCGCTGATCGACTCCCCCGGATTCCAGGAGTTCGGCTTGCGCCATATCGAACCGATGCGGCTGGCACGCTACATGCCCGACCTGGCACCCCATGCCGACCACTGCCGGTTTTACAACTGCACCCATCTGCACGAGCCCGGCTGCGCCGTCATCGCCGCCAGCCAGGGCCCGGGCGACGCCAACGCCATCAGCCCTGAGCGGTACCGCATCTATACCGAGCTGTTCGCGGAGCTGTCTCAACCGCGTTATTGAAGCTCCCATGCGACCGCGCGAGCGCAGACAAATCAGCCGAGCAGGCGCGCCAGACTGAGCAGTGCCAGCAGCACCATCCACATGACGACTGTGCGCCAGACCAGGCCCACGACCACCCGCAAATGGCCGACCTCGGCCTCGCCGCCGACGTCACTGGCAAAAGCAGCCGAGGACGTGCCGGTGCCGGGTTGCTCCGGGCCTGGCCGCAGTGCCGGCTGGCTCGACGACCCCAGCCGGATGTTGATAGCACCGGAGGTGGACGCCAGAATGACGCCATCGTTCGTGGCTGAACCCTGGCGCTCGTAGTTGCGCCAGCTGTCGATGGCATCCTCGAAGCTGCCGACCACGGCGAACCCCACAGCCGTGATCCGTGCGGGCAGCCAGTCCAGCCAGGCCCACGTCGTGAGCGCAACACCCTGCAACGCAGCGCTGATGGGCCGCACCCGTGCCGCCTTTTCGCGCGCCCAGTAGCGGGGCACGAACTCACTCAGACGATAGAGCACGGCGCCCAGCGGCCCGAGTCCCAGCGCAGCCAGGATGGAGAACCAGGCCAACACGCCAAAGACGTGCCGGTGCGCTGCGAGCACGGAATGCTCGACCACCTGCCGCACCACGTCGCTCCTGGCCAACCCGGTGGCATCCATCTGTCGCCACTGCGCCAGCAGCTGCCGCGCGCGTGGCTCATCACCCGCCTCCAGCGCGTCGCGAATTTCGGTGAAGTGGTGGCTGAACTGCCGAAAGCCCAGCGCGAAATACAGAACGAGTACGTTCCAGAGCACGGCAAAGGGCCAACCGGCCCATACGTCAAGCAGCCAGTAGACCAGCAACACGCCGGACGACGGCAGCAGGACCGCGAATGTCCAGGCCAGCCAGGCGTGATGTTCCTTGCCGGCATCAAAGGTATGCCCGCACCAGCTGACCCAGGCCCGCAGGCCGACATGCACCGTGTTGCCCCGGCCAACAGGCCGCGCCTGTTCCAGCAGCAGTGCAATCAGGATGGCGACGAAGCTCATGACAGGATCATACGTTCACGGCAGTCGCTGCCGTGCCCTTGGCGGCCAGTTATCGTGCGACTAGAAAGCGGTAGAAGTTGCGCAGCATGCCGGCGGTCGCTCCCCAGACATACCGCTCGGCGATACCGTCGTGGTACGGCATCGACAACCACTCGCGCTGCACGCCATTCCACTCGAAGGCATGGCGACGATGGTTTGCCGGGTTCATCAGGAATGCCAGCGGGACCTCGAAGATCTCGTCGACCTCGTGCGGATTGCGGACGAAGGAAAACCCGCTGCGCAGCAGCCCGACAACCGGCGTGACGACAAACGCACTGCCAGTCCGGTAGATCGGCAACGTGCCCAGCACATCAACGAATTCGGGCTGCAGACCGATCTCTTCTTGCGCCTCGCGCAACGCGGTCACGGTCAGATCGTGGTCGTGCGGATCTTGCCTGCCGCCGGGAAAGGCGATTTGGCCGGAATGCGTCGAGAGGTGTGCGGTGCGCTGGGTCAGCAGCACCATGGGCTCGTCACGCTCCACGATCGCCACCAGCACCGATGCGGCAGCAGGCGATCGATCGGTGAATCGCGGTTCGTCCAGTAGTTCCGGTTCCCACGACACCGGGCGCTGGAAACGCGCACGCAACGCCGGCAAGGTCAACTCGGCGGGCGCGACCGGCGGCAAATGCGCGTCGATGCCGACGACTGGCACGCTGTGCGGATCGAATCCGGGCAGGCTCGACAAGCTGTTGATGGTGGGAGTCGCGGACACGCGTGCGGTGCGCAAACGAAAAAGCCGCCTCGCACGGATGCTGGAGGCGGCTGATTCAGGGACGATACCAGGGCTCAGGAGCTCTCGGCGACCTTCTTCGGAGCCAGCTTTTCCTTGATGCGCGCCGAACGGCCGCTACGGTCACGCAGGTAATAGAGCTTGGCACGACGCACGTCGCCGCGACGCTTGACCTCGATGCCGGCAATCAGCGGGCTGTAGGTCTGGAAGCTGCGCTCGACACCTTCGCCGCTGGAGATCTTGCGAACGATGAACCCGCTGTTGAGGCCGCGGTTGCGCTTGGCAATCACGACGCCTTCGTAGGCCTGCAAGCGTTTGCGGGTGCCTTCGACGACCTTGACGCTGACGATGACGGTATCGCCAGGGGCGAAATCAGGGATGGTTTTTCCGAGGCGAGCAATTTCTTCTTGCTCGAGGGTTTGGATCAGGTTCATGATTTCCTCAAAGGATCGTGTTTGCGCCAGCGTCGACATGACGCGCAGGTCCTGCTCGCGCAAAACACGGCAAGACGGCCAGACAGAGGATCGGGTAGCCGCGCATTATAGTCAGAAAGTTTCGCCACTCAGCCAGCCTCAGCCAGCCTCAGCCAGCCTCAGCCAGCCTCAGCCAGTCTCAGCCAGTCTCAGCCAGTCTCAGCCAGTCTCACTCTCTCAGCCAGTCTCACTCTCTCAGCCGCCACCAGTGTCTGGCGGACGTCCTGCCAGACAGTCTTCATCCTGCGGGCTCAAGCCCCCCGCCCCTCGGGCGCGTGCAATGAGTTCGGGACGCAGGCGCTGGGTCAGCAGCAGGCTTTGCTCGCGCCGCCAGCGCGCAACCTTGCCATGGTGCCCGGACAGCAGCACATCCGGCGCTCCAGCGCCCTGCCACGTCTCGGGGCGCGTGTAATGCGGGCAGTCGAGCAGACCATCGAGCGTCGCGTTGAAACTGTCCTGCTGGTGACTGGTCGCGTCGCCCAGCACGCCAGGCTGCAACCGGGCCACCGCGTCGAGCAATGCCATGGCGGCGATTTCTCCGCCAGACAGCACGAAATCGCCCAGGCTGATCTGCTCATCGACATACGCATCAATGAACCGCTGGTCGACACCTTCGTAACGCCCACATACCAGGATCGCTCCTTCGCTCGAAGCCCAGCGCTGCGCCTGCGCGTGGTCCAGTGTGCGGCCGATGGGCGAAAACAGCACGACGGGTGCGTCATCACGGCGTGTGGCGCGGACCTGCAGCAGGCACTGCGCCAAGGGTTCGGCCATCATGACCATTCCGGGCCCGCCGCCGAACGGCCGATCATCGACACGCTGGTAATTGCCCTGCGCGAAATCGCGCGGATTGGTCAGCACCACGTCAACCCGTCCGGACTCGTATGCACGCCGTGTCACTCCCGCTTGCAGGAGCGGCCCGAACAACTCGGGAAACAGCGTGATGACGTCGAATCGCATGGACGGACAACTTCAATAGTCGGCCTGCCAGTCCACCGTGATGCGTTTTCCGTCGAGGTCGACCGCATCGACATGGGCCGCGACGAAGGGAATCATGCGCTCCAGCCACGCATCGCCGGACCCATATCGCAACACCAGCACCACCTGCGCTGCGGTCTGCAGCAGCTCCTTGACCTGACCCAGCGATTCCCCCTGCCGGTTGACGACCTCCAGGCCGATCAGATCGACCCAGTAGTATTCGTCCTCGGAGGTGCTGGGAAAACTCGAGCGTTGCACGAAGATCCGGGCGCCGCGCAAAGCCTGCGCCGCATCGCGGTCGTCTACACCGTCGACCTGCGCAACCACTGCACCAGAGTGCTCGCGGGCCTCGCGCACGCGCAACAGCGCCGTTCCGTCAAAAGCCCTGGGGCCCCTGTCGGACGCCTGAACATACCAGCGTTTGGAGGAGAACAGCGCCTGTGGGTCGGCACTGAAGGGCAGCAGCTTGATCCAGCCCTTGACGCCCCACGCCTCGCCGATACGGGCGACTTCGACAGCGTCAGGCGGAAGATCAACCGGGTCCAGCACCATGGAAGGGTTACCGGAACACGACCCGCGCCAGCAAAGGCAAGGCGCGGGACCGGGTTTCAGGCCGCTGCCGTGGCGGAGACCGACGCCTGCACCAGCAGGCGCTCGACGGTCGGAGAAGCTTGCGCGCCGACGCTCCTCCAGTAGGTCATGCGATCCTGCGCAATGCGAATCCGCTCTTCGTTTGCGGTGGCAATCGGGTTGTAGAAGCCGATGCGCTCGATGAAACGACCATCACGACGGGTGCGCTTGTCGGCGACAACGATGTTGAAAAACGGGCGTGCCTTGGCACCACCACGGGAGAGTCGAATGACGACCATGATTTATCCTTCGGGGGGTGGCGGAAATCACTTTCCACCGGAATTCCAGCGTTGAGACACGTAACATGGCCACCTGACCAGCAACACGCTGAAAAGCCCGAGATTATATAGCGGCAAGCAGCCTTCCCCCAAGACCCGTACCCAGGCGACCGGCGAATGGCGCGCCAGGCACGGCATAACATCATGCCGCCGCGCTGTTGCCGTTTGCGACAAACCCGATCACCTGGACACCCATGAAGAACAAGACACTTGCCACCTGGCTGGCCCTGCTCGGCGGCCCGCTCGGCCTGCACCGCTTCTACCTGCATGGCTGGCGCGACGCGACAGGATGGCTGCTGCCTTGGCTCACCCTGTTCGGCACGATCGGGGTGATGCGCGCGCGCAATCTCGGCGTCGACGACCAACTGAGTTGGCTGCTGGTTCCGCTGCTGGGCGTCGCGATCTCGGTGTGCACGCTGGCTGCCATCATCTACGGCCTGACCGACCGGCAAAAGTGGAACACCCGATTCAACCCATCGCAGGACGCGGAGCTGGCGGCTGGCAAGACCAGCGGCCTGACCATTCTGGCTGTCGTGTGCGCCATGCTGATCGGCACCACCGCGCTGATGTCGACTCTGGTGTACTGCTTGCAGCACTACTTCGAGTACCAGGCGCTGCCACCGGGCTGAACCACGACAGGCCTGCGAAGAGCGCCGTCCTGGTTATAGGTCCCTGGCCACAACGGTCCGCGAAAAAAGACGGGGCGGGCGACCGGTTATCAGCCGACCGCCCCGTGCCCGGACCTGTCCCGCAACCATCAGGCGGCCGCAACCTCCTTGAGCGACGCGGCCGCGTTGGTGAACTCCTCGATGCGATCGAAGTTCAGATACCGGTAGATCGTGTCGCTGGCCGCGGTGAGCACGCCCATGTCGGCCATGTACTCGTCCTTGGTCGGAATACGCCCGAGCTTGGAGCAGATCGCCGCGAGTTCGGCCGAGCCCAGGTACACGTTGGAGTTCTTGCCCAGCCGGTTCGGGAAGTTGCGGGTCGAGGTGCTGAACACCGTCGCCCCTTCCTTCACCTGCGCCTGGTTGCCCATGCACAGGCTGCAACCGGGCATTTCCATCCGCGCGCCCGCCGTTCCCAGCACACCGTAGTGGCCTTCTTCGGTCAGCTGCTTGGCATCCATCTTGGTCGGTGGCGCCATCCACAACTTGACTGGAATGTCACGTTTGTTCTCGAGCAACTTGGAGGCGGCACGGAAATGACCGATGTTGGTCATGCAACTGCCGATGAACACCTCATCGATGGCAGCGCCCGCGACCTCGCCGAGCGTCTTGACGTCGTCGGGGTCGTTCGGGCACGCCACCACCGGCTCGTGCACGTCTGCCAGGTCGATCTCGATCACGGCTGCATATTGCGCGTCTGCATCGGCCTTCATCAGCACCGGGTTTGCGAGCCAGGCCTGCATCGCCTCGATGCGTCGCTCGATGGTGCGCACATCCTTGTAACCATGGGCGATCATCCACTGGAGCATGGCGATGTTGCTGTTGATGTATTCGATGATCGGCGCTTTGTCCAGGTGGACGGTGCATCCTGCGGCCGAGCGTTCGGCCGATGCATCGCTCAACTCGAATGCCTGCTCGACCTTCAGGTCCGGCAAGCCCTCGATCTCGAGAATGCGGCCGGAGAAGATGTTCTTCTTGCCCTGCTTGGCCACGGTCAGCAAACCGGCCCGGATCGCGTAGAGCGGAATCGCATTGACCAGATCGCGCAGCGTGACGCCCGGCTGCAGCTTGCCCTTGAAGCGCACCAGCACGCTCTCGGGCATGTCCAGCGGCATCACACCCGTCGCGGCACCAAACGCCACCAGGCCGGAACCGGCCGGAAAACTGATGCCGATCGGGAAACGGGTGTGGCTGTCGCCGCCGGTGCCCACGGTGTCAGGCAACAACATGCGGTTAAGCCAGCTATGGATGATGCCGTCACCCGGACGCAGGCTGATGCCGCCGCGGTTGCTGATGAAATCCGGCAACTCATGGTGCATCTTGACGTCTACCGGCTTCGGATAGGCCGCGGTATGGCAGAACGACTGCATCACCAGATCGGCGCTGAATCCCAGGCAGGCCAGGTCCTTGAGTTCGTCGCGCGTCATCGGGCCCGTCGTGTCCTGCGAACCGACCGAGGTCATACGCGGCTCGCAATAAGTGCCCGGGCGTACGCCCTGCCCCTCGGACAGACCGACGGCGCGGCCCACCATCTTCTGCGCCAGTGTGAAGCCTGCCTTGCTGTCGCTCGGGTTCTGCGGCAACCGGAACAGGGAACTGGGAGCCAGGCCCAGGGCCTCGCGTGCCTTGGCGGTCAGGCCGCGTCCGATGATGAGCGCAATACGTCCGCCGGCGCGGACTTCGTCAAACAAGACATCGCTCTTGAGCTTGAACTCGGCAATCACCGTGCCGTTCTTCAGCGCCTGGCCATCGTAGGGACGCAACTCGACCTCGTCGCCCATCTCCATCTGGCTCACGTCGAGTTCGATCGGCAACGCGCCGGAGTCCTCCATCGTGTTGTAGAAGATCGGCGCGATCTTGTCGCCCAGGCACACGCCGCCGAATCGCTTGTTGGGAACGAAAGGGATGTCTTCACCGGTGAACCACAAAACCGAGTTCGTCGCCGACTTGCGGCTCGACCCGGTGCCGACGACGTCGCCGACATAGGCCACCTGATTGCCACGCGCGCGCAGGTCCTCGATGAACTTCACCGGGCCGCGCTTGCCATCTTGCTCCGGCGTGATGCCGGGCCGTGGATTCTTGTGCATCGCCAGCGCGTGCAGCGGGATGTCGGGCCGGCTCCAGGCGTCCGGGGCGGGCGACAAGTCGTCGGTATTGATCTCGCCTGCAACCTTGAAGATGCTGACCTTGATGCTCTTGGGCACTTCCGGCCGGCTGGTGAACCACTCGCCATCGGCCCAGCTCTGCAGCACGGCCTTGCCGTGGGCATTGCCCTTGTCGGCCATTTCCTTGACGTCGTGAAACTGGTCGAACATCAGCAGTGTCTTCTTCAGGCCCTCGGCGGCCACCGCGCCCACCTGCGCATCGTCGAGCAGGTCGATCAAGGGACTGATGTTGTAACCACCGAGCATGGTGCCCAGCAGTGCGGTCGCCTTCGCGCGGCTGACCAAGGCGCATTTTTCGCTGCCACGGGCCACCGCGGCCAGGTAACTGGCTTTGACCTTGGCTGCATCGTCGACACCGGCGGGGACGCGGAACGTCAGCAGTTCGAGCAGCTCCGCGCCTTCAACGCCGGCGCTGTCAGCCGGAAATTTCTTGATCAAAGCCACCAGTTCGGCCACCTGTGCGGCCGACAACGGCAACGGCGGGATCCCGAGCGCGGCGCGTTCCGCGACATGGGTGCGATAGGCTTGCAACATCGATATTTCTCCTGGTTTACTGAATCGGTGGGCCTGGCGGCGCATCGTGCGCCCCCCGGCATGTCATTCCTTGACGACCTCGACAACCGCCGGCGATACGACCACGGCAACCGCCGGCTTGACGACCTCGACAACCGCCGGCGATACGACCACGGCAACCGCCGGCTTGATGACCTCGACAACCGCCGGCGTGACGACCTCGACAACCGCCGGCGTGACGACCACGACAACCGCCGGCGTTACGACCACGGCAACCGCCGGCTTGTTGTCCTCCAGCACGCTGGCCGGCGGATTTTTGCGCATTTCGTCGGCAATCTGCAGCTGGGCCGTGCTCTTGCACTCGTCGGCCATGCGCTTGCCCTGCTTCTGGTTCATCAACATGGATTTGTTCGCCAGCTGCAACCAGACAACTCCGGCGCCCTTGTCCTCGAGCCGCACGGCCCCGGTTGTGGTCAATTCGGGGGACAGCCGATAACGCACCTTGCCGATACGCAGGCTGAAATAGCCGACCACGCCCGGTTCGGCGAGCAGCACCACGGTCTGTCCCAACTCGCACGGCAGTGTGCCAACATGGACCAGCCCGGCAACCGCGATATGCTCGGCAGACAAGACCACGACCTGGGCCCCCGCGGAACCCGCGAGGAGCAACGACATTACAACGCCGAGACGTGTTTTCATGATCGGAATCCTTGCAGTTGGACAACGCTGCATTATTGCAACGAAGCGTGGAAAAGTCGTCTGGCCGACGCAGGCAAGGCCTGTCCGGTGCCGTGGGCGCGCTCCAGCACCTGCCAGAACAGGCGGTAACTGGCCCGGTCGTGCAGCTGCCCCTGGTGATCGATCGGAGCCCAGTGCGCCAGTTGCGCGCGCTCGATGATGTCGGCAGCCTGGGCGATGTCCGCCTGCGACGGTGCGAACGCCGCCAGGATGGGGCGGATCTGGTCCGGATGGATGCTCCACATGCGCGTGAATCCCATGTCGCTGGCTGCGATGCGCGCCGCCTTCTCGAACAGGGCCGCATCGCGGAACTCGGTCACGACACCGTGCGACGGTGCCTTGCCATGCGCATGGCAAGCCGACGCGATCTCGAGTTTCGCGCGCACCACCAGTGGATGGGAGAACTGACCGCTCCCCGACATGCCCCGGGCTGGAATCGCCCCGCCGTGCGAAGACACGAAATCCATCAGGCCGAAACTGATCGACTGCACACGGGGATGCGCGGCGATGTCGAACGCCCGGTGCACGGCGGCCGGGGACTCCACCAGCACATGCAACGGCAAGCGGCGCGCGGCCGCCTCGGCCGACACACCGTCGATGGCCGCGACCGCCCGATCAACATCGGACACCGACTCGACCTTGGGTACCATCAGGTGACACAACCGGGACCCAGCCCCGGCCACGATGATGCCGACGTCCGGCTCGAACGACGGATGGTCGACCGGATGTACACGCACAGCGACGCGGGGACGGCGGGAATGAGCCACCCCTGGCGGGTCGGCCTGTGCCATTGCTTCACGAACCAGTTCGACCACCAGCTCCGCATGCGCCCGTTCACCTCCGACCGGGGCACCGTCCTCGCAGTCGAGCGTGACATCGAAGACGCAGGCACCGAACTCTGCCGTCAACTCCCGCTGCAGCGCCAGGCTCTTGCGCATACGCGCCGGCACGCCGCTGTAGTGGTCACACACCGGCAACAGGCCCGTGGCGGCCTGGGCGCCAAGCAGGACATCGCGCGGGTGCGGCACGGTTTACAGCAGGTGGGCGACGCCAGCTTGCTCGTCCTGCAGTTCCTTGAGTGTCTTGTTGATGCACTCCTGGCTGAAGGCGTCGATCTCCAGGCCTTCGACCAGCTTGTATTCACCGCCTTCGCAGGTAACGGCGAATCCGAACATCGTGTCCTTCGGAACGCCATACTGGCCATCCGAAGCGATACCCATGGTCACC
>ENA-ORBV01010058-ORBV01010058.1-microbial-mat-metagenome-genome-assembly--contig:-NODE-10058-length-15269-cov-4.454647_pt1 | contig 15269 bp, 14 predicted proteins | sample MGYA00237777_ERZ505514 | MGnify/ENA primary metagenome ERZ505514 (study PRJEB26160, sample SAMN06269048) | microbial mat metagenome | isolation source: Oligotrophic lake microbial mat | place... | reverse complement strand
AGATCCAGATGTCTTGCTCCTGGTCGCGGACATCCAGTCTGAAGCTGGCCGCGCCGCTTCCCTTCATGACGACGCGCTCGACGACGGGCACCGGGGTCCCCCGGACCTGCAGGCGATCGAGGTCGAAGGCCACCGCGCGCAGCGTCCCCCCCACGCCGTAGACAAGGTGGCCCGACGCGGCGTAGCGCGGCTGGCTGCCGCCCTGGACGAGCACGCGAGACTGGCCGGTCCGCAGGTCGAGCACCGCAACCTGGCTGTTCTCGATCGGCCCAGCGGTCACGATGGTGAACAGCACCGCCTCGCCGCCAGGCAGGATCTCCGGGAACAGATGATCGACCTCCCCTTTCGCGGGGTCGGGCTTGGTCAGCACCCGGGGCTCGCCGCCCCCGGCGGACACTTCCAGCAGCCCGGTGTCCGGGGCAGCCGTCGCGAAGATCACCGTGTCACGCGGGCCCCAGCTCGCCCCCCGAGGCGGCGCAGTTATCTGACACACGGTCAGGGCGGGGCCGCCCGTGATGGCGACCTTCTTCAGCGCTGTGGTCCCCTCAAAGAACCCGACCCACGCCCCATCGGGCGAGAGAAACGGCGTGCGCGGGTTCGACACGCCGCGGAGCGGGGTGGGCTCCAACTGGTCCAAGGCGCGCACGAAAAGCTGGGGCTGACCGCCCGCCGTCCCGGCGTAGACGAGGCGGCGTCCGTCGAGCGACACCGCCAGATCCGGATCGGGAGACGTCGTCCCCACCACCTCGCCGGGGCGCGGCGTCATGGTCAGCCGGACCACGGCCGGCGGTGCTGATGATGCGCGCGTCGCCAGCCAGACCGCGGTGCCGCCCACCCCCAGCGCGACGACCGTCGCGGCCACGACCGGCACCGCGCGCCGCCAGGCGGGTCGGGACACGTGCACGGCGACGCGGCCGGCGTCACTGCTCGCGGCCAGCGGCGCGTCGTCGATCTCGAAGCGCACTGCGGCTGCTGAATCAAGCCGTCGCTTGCGGTCCTTCTCCACACACCGCCGGAGCAACTTGCGAAGGGGCGCGGGCACATCGGCCGGCAACGCCGTCCAGTCCGGCTCCTTCATCAGGACCTGCGCCAACGTATCCGACAGGGTCTCGCCCTCGAACGCGCGGCGGGCCGTCAGCATCTCGAACAGCACGACGCCGAACGCCCAGATGTCTGCGCGCCGGTCTACGGCCGTGCCGCGCGCCTGCTCGGGGCTCATGTAGGCGGCGGTGCCGAGAATGAGCCCGGCTTCGGTGGCGTGAATGGAGAGTGTGGGCGAATTGGCAAGGTGTTCGGATCCCGGACCCCGGACCCCGGATCCCGGATCGGCCGCCTTGGCGAGGCCAAAATCCAGCACCTTCACGGTGCCATCAGCACGAACCTTGATGTTCGCGGGCTTCAGGTCGCGATGGATGATCCCTTGCTCATGCGCGGCTTCAAGCGCTTCGGCGATCTGGCGCGCGATTGGCAATGCCTCATCGAGGGGAACGGGACCGCGCGCGATGCGTTGCGACAGATCCTCACCTTCCACCAGCTCCATCACCAGCGCCGTGACGCCGCCTGATTCTTCAATGCCGTAGATCGCGGCGATATTCGGATGATTGAGCGACGCGAGCACCTGCGCTTCACGACTGAAACGCGCCAGGCGGTCAGGATCGTTGGCGACCGAGGGCAACAGGACCTTGATCGCGACGTCGCGATTCAGCTTCGCATCGCGCGCGCGATAGACCTCCCCCATCCCACCGGCCCCGAGGGCTGAGAGGATTTCGTACGGACCGAGGCGAGAGCCGATAGCCAATGCCATGGGGACGGCCGGATTATATATGCCAGCGGGCTAACCCTTCTTCTTGCCGGTGCCGGTCTGGCTGAACTGGCCGCCAGCCATGTCCTGCTTGACGGTGAGCGCGCCGTCCTTCAGCGTCAATGTCATCACGACATCAATCGCGCCCTGCGGGCCTTCCTGGTTCCACTTGAGAATCAGGTCCGAGCCCTTGGCAGTGATGTCGGTGGTCGCAGTTGGGCCGCCCCGGCCACCGCCCAGTTCCGCCGTCATCTTCCCGGCGGTCTCCTTGACATTCAGCGGTCGCTCTTGCGGACCGCGCCGGCCTTCGATGGTCAGCATCCAATCACCGAGAAAGGCCTTGCCATCCTGCGCCCAGGTCAACGCCGGGTCCAGAAGAATGGCGCAAACCAGAACCACAATGCTCTTACGAATCATCGACGACTCCTTCAGAAGACAACCATGGCCGGATCGGCCGCGTGCGCGCTCCTGTTACGCTCGACCACGCCGGGCTGCTTACCTCGATGGCGGCACGGTGTAGGATGGCACCCGCCGGAGGCAGGCAATGAAGCACTGGGCTGGATTATCGACGGTATTGGCTGTTGTGGCACTCGGGGTGAACGGTCTGGGGCAGACGCTGCCCGCATCCATGGCTGGAAAGCCGCCGCTCGACATCGCCAGGGTACTGGCCGCCAAGTATCCGGCGCAACCCATCATGAGCTACATCCCGGGCCTTGCGTGGTCGGGCAGCCTGCGGCTGTCGGCGCTCACGGGCGAAGCGCAGTGGCGCGAGAAGGCCATGACGGACATGCAGGCCTTCATCAGCGGCCAGACGCCGGCCATTGCCGAGCCGTATCGCCTGACCAGCCTCGCCGGCGCCCTGGCCTTCTTCGACGCCGCCACACTGAACAAGAACGCCGAGGCGGGCGCACTGGCGCAGAAGGTGGCCGCCTTCATCACCGACACCCCGGTCGGGACCTACCGCTTCGCGACCTTCTGGACCGATGACATGTTCATGATGAGTTCCGTGCTGTCGCGCGCTGGTAACGACGAGTGGGCCTCGCGACTGGGCACCATGCTGACGACCTATGCGAACAAGCTGCAGCGGCCCGACGGCCTGTTCATCCACGCCGCCGACGGTCCGCATGCGTGGGGACGTGGCAATGGGTTCGCATTGTTGGGCGTCACCGACGCCCTCACTCGCCTCCCGGTCAGCGGTTCAACCCCCGCGCTGCTCAATATCTACCGCACGCACGTGGCCGCCCTCGCCAAGCACCAGTCAGACGATGGCAGTTGGCGGCAGGTGATTGATGAGCCGACGAGCTATCGCGAGCTGACCGCGACGGCAATGATCGTCGCGGCGATGTCTCGCGGCGTGGCGCGCGGATGGATCGACAGAGCCACGTATCAGCCGATCATCGATCGGGGATGGAATGCGGTGGCAGCGCGGGTGATGGCCGACGGGACGGTGCGTGATGTGTGCTCGGGCACGGGCGCGGGCCCGACCAAGGAGTACTACTTGAACCGGCCCGTCGTGCACGGTGCCGACGACCGCGGCGGCGCCATGGCGCTGCTGGCGGCGATTGAAGTCGAGACGTTGCGGAGAGGGCGCTAGGCTGGGCTGAGCCGGCCGCCTTCGAGCCGCAGGATGCGGTCGCACTGGGCGGCGAGGCGGGGGTTGTGGGTCGCGATGACCGCGGTCAAACCGAACTCCGCGTGCATGGCCCGCAGCAATTGATGCAGCGAGTCGGCGGTGGCCTCATCGAGGTCGCCAGTCGGCTCGTCAGCCAGCAGCAGCGAGGGCTGCATCACGAGCGCGCGCGACACCGCGACGCGTTGCTGCTCGCCACCCGAGAGCATGCCGGGCCGATGATCCAACCGCTCGCCGAGACCCACCCGCCGCAGCAGGGCTTCGGCGCGGGGCCGGGCATCGGCCACCGACGCGCGGGCAATCCGCATGGGCATCATGGCGTTCTCGATCGCCGTGAACTCGGGCAGCAAGTGATGGAACTGAAACACGAAGCCGATGTGGCGATTGCGAAACGCCACCCGCGCCTCATCGTTCATGGTGGTGATGTCGTGCTCACCGACCTGGACGGTACCGCCGTCAATCGTGTCGAGCCCGCCCATCACATGCAGCAGTGTGCTCTTGCCCACACCCGAGGCGCCCATGATGGCCACCATCTCGCCCTTCTCAACGGTCAGGTCGAGATCGCGCAGCACGTGCAACCGGTTGCCGGCCACGCTGTAGTACTTGTTGAGCCCCGCGACAGTGATGAACGCCATGATCCTTACGAGCGCGAAGCGCGAGCCCCACGAGCGCCGAAGGCGCGAGTCCCACGAGCCCCGCGCGAAGCCGTGGCGCGAGCCCTACTCATACCGCAACGCCTGCGCCGGATCGAGGCGCGCGGCCTGGCGCGAGGGATACAGCGTGGCGACAAAGCACACGACGATGGCGGCGATCACGACGGTCGCCAGATCCCAGGGCAACAGCTTGAACGGCAGGTAGCTCACCTGGTAAACGTCGCTCGGAATGGTGATCAGGCGGTAGCGATCCAGGAAGTAGGAGACGGTCGTGCCGAGCGTAGCTCCGACCAGCGTCCCCAGCACCCCGATGATGGTGCCCTGCAACAGGAAGATCAGCGTGATGCTGCGCGACGAGGCGCCCATGGTCTTCAGAATGGCGATGTCGCGCGTCTTCTCCATCACCAGCAGGATCAACGACGCGACGATGTTCAACGCGGCAACCATGACGATCAGGCCGATGCCGATGCCCATGCCGATTTTCTCGAGCAGCAGCGCCGAGTAGAGCTGCTGGTTCATGTCACCCCAATCGCTGGTGACGTAGTCGGTGCCGAAGTCGAGCGCGATCTGATCGGCCATGCGCGGGGCGTCGTAGACGTCGGCGACCTTCAGCTCGATGCGATCGATGCGATCGGTACCGGCCAGCCGCATGCCGGCGTCGAGCGAGACCAGGCCCGTGCCGTTGTCGACTTCAAACAGGCCGAGGCGGAACGTCCCGACCACCTTGAGGCGGCGCTGCCTGGGCATGACGCCCATCGGCGACAGCGAGCCGTTCGGCGTCAGCAGCGTGACCGTGTCGCCGACCATCGCGCCAATCGCACCGGCGAGATCCTTGCCCAGGACGATGCCAGGAAACTCGTCCTCGGACGAGGGCGTCAATTGCGACAGCGAACCATCCGTCAGGACGCGGCCGATATCGGTGACCGACGGTTCGAGCTCAGGGTCGATGCCCTTGACCTGGACGAAGCCCTCGCCATGCCGACCGGTGATCATCGCCTTGCCATCGACGGCCGGCGCGGCGCCAATCACGCCAGGCACCGCCCGCAGCTTCGCAATCTCGGCCTGGTAGTCGGTGATGCCGGCGGGCTTGAACACGTAGACGTGGGCGGACGATCCGAGAATGCGCGCCTGCAGTTCCTGTTGCAGGCCGGTCATCAGCGCGAGCGCAATCACCAGCGCCATCACGCCGACGGTGACGCCCACGGTCGAGACCAGGGAAATGACCGAGATGAACACCTGGCGGCGCTTGGCCAGCAAGTAGCGCAGCGCGACCTGGAGTTCGAAGGGCATGCTCCCTCTTAGACTACCGCGATCAGCCGTCAGCCTTGGGCTGTTCTTCGGCGCGCGGACGCATCAGCGGAAACAGGATCACGTCGCGGATCGACAGCGAGTTCGACAGCAGCATGATCAGACGGTCGATGCCAATGCCTTCGCCGCCCGCTGGCGGCATGCCGTATTCGAGCGCCCGCACGTAGTCTTCGTCCATGGCGTGAGCTTCCTGATCGCCCGCCGCGCGGTCGGTCAGCTGCGCTTCAAACCGCTTCCTTTGCTCCACCGGATCGTTCAGTTCACTGAACGCATTGGCGACTTCGAATCCGCCAATGTAGAGCTCGAAGCGCTCAACGGTCTCGGGGTCGTCGGGCCGCTGCTTCGAGAGCGGCGACACTTCGGTCGGAAAGTCGTGCACGAAGGTGGGCTGAATCAGATCCTTCTCCCACAACGCCTCGAAGATGTTGCTGGCAATCTTGCCGGCGCCCGCGCCCGTGGGTGCGTCCACGCCCAGCCGCTTGGCAATCTGGCGTGCCGAATCGACCTGCCGCAGGTCGTCGACCGTCACGGTCTCGCCGAGCTGCTCGCTCGCCTTCGCCGCCGCCGCGTGCCGCAACGACAGCCGGCGGAACGGCGCCGACAGGTTGATTTCGTGATCACCGAACGGAAACACCGCGGTTCCAATCACCCGCTGCGCCACTGTCGTCAGCAGCTCTTCCGTGAACGTCATGAGCCGCTGGTAGTCGACGTACGCCCAGTAGAACTCGAGCATCGTGAACTCGGGATTGTGCTGGGTCGAGATGCCTTCGTTGCGGAAGTTTCGGTTGATCTCGAACACGCGCTCGATGCCGCCGACTGTCAGCCGCTTGAGATACAACTCCGGCGCAATGCGCAGGTAGAGCTTCATGTCGAGCGTGTTGTGATGCGTCACGAACGGCCGCGCCAGCGCGCCGCCGGCAATCGGCTGCATCATCGGCGTCTCGACTTCGAGGAACCCATTCGTCGTCAGGAAGTCGCGGATCGCCGACACCGCGCGGGTGCGAATCTCGAACACGCGGCGAACGTCAGGATTGACGATCAGATCCAGATAGCGCTGGCGATAGCGGATCTCGACGTCCTGCAGGCCGTGCCACTTCTCGGGCAGCGGCAAGAAGCACTTCGCGAGGAACTCCAGCGTCGCCGCCCAGATCGACAGCTCATCGGTCTTGGTGCGGAACAGGTGGCCGCTCACGCCAACCTGGTCGCCGACATCCAGCAGCTTCGCCAGTTGATAGTCGCGCCCGCTGAGCACGTCCTGCCGGAGATAGACCTGCAGCCGCGAGCGGCCGTCCGAGATCACGAGGAAGGCGGCCTTACCAAAGCTGCGGATGCCGACGATGCGGCCAGCGGCGACCGTCTCAATCCTGGGGTGCTCAAGGGCGGCAGCGGGGGTCTCGGTATGAGCCTCGACCAGCTGGCTCACCGTGTGCGTGGTGTCGAACTTGTTCGGGTAGGCGGCAAAACCAAGGGCGGTAATCGCCTCAAGATTGGCCTGGCGCTGCCGGGCCTGTTCGTCTTCGTTACTCATATTCCCTACTGATCCACAAGTCCTTCGTCCTTCAACTTTCGGAACACGCCATCGAGGACGCCGTTCACGAACTTGGCGGCCTCTTCGCCGCTGTAGGATCGCGCCAGCTCAATGGCCTCGCTGATCACCACCCGCGGCGGACTGTCGCGATGGGTCATCATTTCTTCCACCGCCAGGCGCATCACGAGCCGGTCGAGGACCGCCATGCGCTCGACGCGCCAGTTCTTCGCCGCATCGCCAATGCGTTCGTCGAGGGCATCGCGGTTGGCGATGGCACCCTTGATCAGCGAGATGACAAACGCGTGCTGCGACTCGCCAGGGTCAGTCACATCGGGAGGCCCGGCATGGTGCAAGACGCCGAGCGCCTGCTGCGGCGTCAGGCCGCCGATCTCACATTCGTAGAGCGCCTGGAGAGCGGCGGCCCGGGCATTGTGGCGGCCACTCCATCGCGATTCGCCATCGGGAGTGTCCACGCTCACAAGCGACCATCCCCGAGGCGCGCGAACAGGCGGGCCATCTCGAGCGCCGCCTCGGCCGCCTCACGTCCCTTGTGCGCCGGTCCCGGCGCCACCCGCTCGAGCGCCTCTTCGGCCGAATTCGTCGTCAGCACGCCAAACGCCATCGGCACACCGGTCGCCGCCGCCGCGGCGGTGATGCCGTGCGCGCACGCCGAGGCGATGTACTCGAAGTGGGGCGTCGCGCCACGAATCAGGCAGCCAAGGCAAATCACGGCCTCGACCTGCCCGGTCTCGGCCATGCGCTGGGCGGCCATCGGCACTTCAAACGCCCCGGGCACCCGCACTACGTCGACCGCATCGCCACTCACGCCGGCGTCGGCCAGCGCCGCCGTGGCGCCTTCGAGCAGCCGCTCGGTGATGAAGTCGTTGAATCGGGCGACGACAATGGCGATGCGCATTACTTGCCTTGCCACACCGGCGGGCGCTTCTCGATGAAGGCCGTGGTGCCTTCGCGCATGTCTTCAGACGAAGCGATCGTTCCGAACAGCGCGGTCTCGAGATGCTGGCCAACCGCCAATGGCGCGTCAGCGCCCTGGTTCACCGCATCCAGAATGAACCGCACCGCGATCGGCGCTTTGGCGGCCAGCGTCTGCGCCAGCTTCCTGGCTTCGGCCATCAGGTCAGCCGCGGGAACAATGCGATTGACGAGGCCAATCTCGTAGGCCCGCGGCGCGCTCACCATGTCACCGGTCAGCAGAATTTCAAGCGCGATGCCCTTGCCCACCAGGCGAGGCAACCGCTGGCTGCCGGCGTAGCCGGGAATCAGCCCCAGGTTCACTTCGGGTTGGCCAAAGCGAGCCGTCTCAGCCGCCAGGCGAATGGTGCAGGCCATCGCGAGTTCACAGCCACCGCCAAGCGCGAATCCGTTAATGGCCGCGATCACCGGTTTGCCGAGTTGCTCGATGGCGTCGAAGACCGACTGGCCGCGGCGTGCGTGCGCCTGGCCTTCAACTGGCGACAGCGCAGCCAGCTCGTTGATATCGGCGCCGGCCACGAACGACTTCTCACCCGATCCCGTGAGGACAATCGCCCGGACGCTGGCATCGGCCTTGAGGCCGGCCATGCACGTCGCGAGTTCCGCCAGGGTCTGATGGTTGAGCGCGTTGAGGACTTTGGGCCGGTTGAGGGTGACGATGGCGATGGCGCCATCACGTTCGAGCAGGAGGTTGTCAAAGGTCATGGAGTGCCCTGTCCGCGGGCGTCAATCGGCCCGCGACGTACGCCTCATGATACCCCACGCTCCCGCAGCGGCGAGGGCGAGGGCCGCGCCGATCGCGTCGTTGCCCAAATCGCGCCACTCGGCCGTGCGATTGGGGACATACATCTGCATCCACTCAACGGCGGCCCCGTGCCCGACGGCGATCCCCCAAGCGAACAGCAGCGCACCCACGGTGACACCCCGCCAGCTCCCGCGTGCGACCGCCCGGAGTGTGACCAGGGCCAGCCCGGAGTAGCCCGCCGCGTGCAGAAACGTGTCGGAGAAGTTGGTGCTGACCGGCGCTGGCACGGTGCTCATCGACGCGCCGTAGAAAATGGCGGCCATGTAGAGGACGACCGGCGTCCAGAGCCCGATCAAAAAGGTAGCGCGCGCATCAGCCAGCCCAGCGCGAGGGCGGCGCCAACGAAGCTCCCGAACAGCGACAGGCCGAACAGCGCCTGCTCTTTCGGGCTGTCTTTGGCAATCGTCGAGAAGATCAACGAGACGAAGGCGGCAAACAGAACCATGAGACCGAAGTGGCTGGTCATTTACTTGCGCCCCAGCCGGATGTCGAAGGCGTCGATGACCACCAGCGTGTTCAACAGGCCCGCCACAATGAGAAACGCGTTGCCATACTCATAGGAGGCCTCCGTCACGACGCCCTGCCCCAAGCCGAGCACTGAGGCGATCACATAGGGCACGCCCATGCCGGCGTTGGCCAATGCCGCCAGGCCAACCAGCGGTTCGGAGAACACAAATGGGAACAGGCGGCCGCTGAGGGCGAGGCCAATGGCGAACATCGCGGGGAGCGCGATCAGGAAGACCACGCCCTTCTGCCGGCGCCCTTGCAACAAGTGACCGGCGCCCGGCACCAGCCACGACAACACACACACAACCGGCGGCGGCACGACAGCGAGTTTACCTCAGGTCTTTTGCCGCGACGGCGGCGACCACCGCGCCAGCGGCGAGGCCCAGCGGCCACGCGAGAGCTGCGCGCAGCACATTGGTGCCGTCCCACCATCCAAGGGCCCCGGTCGTCCACGACACGGCCGTCGGCAAAGCCACGATCGCCAACAGCACCACGGCACGCCGCGCGCCAGGAATGCGAGCGACGGACCACCGACGCACAACCAGCCAGGCGGCCACTCCCACGATGACGCCCAGATAAAGCCCGGTGCACCGGGCGCAAACCGGGAGCTGACGGCCAGACAGGGCGAATGACCGCTCAGGCAGCTGATGGCAGACGATGGCGCCGGCGGAATAGGCCATGGCGGCCAGAAACCCATTGAAATTGACCAATTTCACCTTGTTTTACCACCAATTCCTGTCACTTTGTGAAATTTGGAACTTGCCAGACACCCTCGTCGTCTAACACCATTTGAAGACTGAACACTGTTTAACATGGGTATAGAAGAACGCCGCGACCGCGAACGACAAGCCGTTACCGACTCCATTCTCGACGCTGCCCGGGAACTCTTCCTTGCCGAAGGCTACCCCAGCGTCTCCATTCGCAAGATCGCCGAGCGTATCGAGTACAGCCCGGCCGCGATCTACAGCTACTACCCCAGCAAGGACGACATCTTCCTGGCACTCGCCAAAGAGGGCTTCCACCGCCTGGATGCCAAGGTGCGAGCCGCCATGGGGTCGGGCGACCCGCTCGAAAACGTCCGCGCCTGTTGGTGGGCGTTCTATGAGTTCTCCAAGGAACAGCCCGAATACTTCCTGCTGATGTTCGTGGACCGTTCGGTGCCGCGCATCACGCAGCAGTGGGATGGTTTCGAGTTCTTGCAGCAGCTGCTCGACAACGCGGTGGCGGCCATCCAGCTGGCGATCGATGCCGGCGCCTTCCCGAGCACGCTCAGTCCCAATGCCGCGATGCACATGCTGTGGGCCGGTCTCATCGGTCCGGCCGTCGTCGGCATCCGCCATCGCCTGGCGTCGGGCGAGGACTACGACGCGCTCGCGCGCGACGTGCTGAACGTGACGATTGCCGGCCTGCAGACCGGTGTCGCGACGACCTTTGTCTCTTGCAAGTGTGTTGACCCTTCGACCCTGCCCAGGGTCATCCCGAGCTTGTCGACGGATGAAGAAGGAATCGCGGGCGCTCACGTGCCTGCTGGAGCGACTCGTCATGAAGACTAGCGTTGGTTATCCCCGGAAGTTTGCGACTGCCCTCATTCTTGGTTCATCCCTGATCGCCGCCGGCTGCGGCGCCTCGACCACGACCGAAGCCGCGCTGGAGAATGCGGCGCCGGCCGCCACCATTGTCGATGTCACCATCGTCACCGCCACGGTCGGCTCGGTGGAATCGGCGTTGGAGATCTCCGGCACGCTGACGCCCCTCAGCCGCGTCGCCATCAAGCCGAAACTGCCGGGCACCATCGAGCGGATGCTCGTCGACATTGGCGATGCCGTCACGGTGGGCCAGACGATTGCCACCATTGATCGGCGTGAGATCGATGCGCAGGCCGACTCCGCCATCGCCATGGTCTCGGTCGGCAAGGCCGCCCTCGAAGCCGCCGAAGCCGCACTCGCCAATGCGGTACTTGAGCACGACCGCGCCAAGAACCTGTTCGAGAAAGGCGCGCTACCCCGCCAGCGCCTGGACGGCGCCCAGACGGCGCACCGCTCGGCGGTGGCTCAGCGCGATCTCGCCGCCGCCAACATCGCGCAGGCTGACGCGGCACTGCGCCGCGCCCGCGAAGTGCAGCGCAACGCCACCATCACCTCGCCGGTCACCGGCTACGTCGTGGAACGCAACTACGACGCCGGCGCCATTCCCGGCGACCTCCCCGTCGTCGTCGTCGCCGACATGCGGCAGATGAAGCTGGAGGCCGGCGTCTCGGAACTTGAAGCGGGTCGCATGCGCGTTGGCCTCAAGGCCAACGTCCTGGTGCAGGCCAAGCCGGGCCAGACGTTCGAAGGCCAGCTGGCGGCGATCGCACCCGAAGTCGACGCACGCAACCGTCACTTCAAGATTGACGTGCGCGTGCCGAACGGCAATCGCGCGCTGCTGTCGGGCATGTATGCCACCGCCCGGATCATCGAATCGACGGTCGCCGACGCGGTGGTCGTGCCCAAGGATGCCGTGATGACGAAGGACGGCAAGCGCATCGTGCAGAAGGTCCAGGGTGACACCCTGTCGACCGTGGTCGTCACCGAAGGTCTGTCCGATGGCACCCGCGTGCAGATTATCAGCGGCCTCGCCGCCGGCGACACCGTGTTGGCCGACGCGCGCCGGCAGATTCCAGCCGGGTCGAAGGTTCGCGGCATTGCCGCGCCGCGATAGTAATCAGCGAATAGCGAATAGCGAATAGCGAATATGTGGATATCTGATACCGCCATCAAACGACCCGTCTTCGCGACGATGGTCATCGTGAGCTTCATGGTGCTGGGTGCGGTCTCGATGACGCGCCTGGGCATCGACCTTTTTCCTGAGGTGAACTTCCCGTTCGTTAACGTGTCGGTGGTCTACCCCGGCGCCGGCCCCGAGGAAGTCGAGACGCTGGTCACCCGCCCCATTGAAGACGCGGTGGCCGGCATTGCCGGTGTCAAGCGTGTGATCTCGACCTCGACCGAAGGCTTCTCTCGCGTCGGCGTGGAACTGCGCCTTGAAGTGGACCCGCAAGCCGCGGCCGCCGAAGTCCGCGAAAAGGTCGCTGCCATTCGCGAACGGTTGCCGGAGCAGATCAAGGACCCGACGATTCAGCGCTTCGATGTCGCGGCCCTGCCGATTGCCACCTACGCCGTCGGCTCCGACCTGTCGTCGGATGTCACCCGGCGCATGGTTGAGGATGACCTGAAGCCGTTGCTCGGCCAGATCGACGGCGTGGCGGCGGTTGAAGTCAACGGCGGCGAAGTGCGCGAGCTGCACGTCGACCTTGATCCGCGCCGGCTCGAAGCGTTGAACCTGCCGCTGACCGAAGTGGCCGCGAAACTCGCCGCCGACAACCTGGACGTCCCCGGTGGCCAGATCAAGCGCGATGGCAAGGCCGTGTCGCTCCGCACGCAGGGTCAGTACGAATCAGCGTCGGAGATCGAGAACGTCATTCTGCGCTCGGATGGCGGCTCGACGGTCCGCGTGAAGGACGTCGGCATCGTGGTTGACGGCTACGAAGACCGCTTGTCGACGACTCGCCTCGACGGCGCCGATGCGGTGTCGTTCTCGGTACGGAAGCAGTCGGGCGCGAACACGGTCGACGTGCAGGACAAGATCGATGCGGCGCTTGCCAAGGCGGCCCCGTCGTTCCCGCAGCTGCGCATCAAGACCGTGCACACCGACGCGGAAGCCATCAAGGAAAACGTCAGTGACGTCCGCGGCCACATCATCTTCGGCGGCATCATGGCCGTCCTGGTGATCTTCGTGTTCATGCGTGACTGGCGCTCAACACTGATTACCGCGCTGGCGCTGCCGACCTCGGTGATCGCCACGTTCTTCTTCATGTATGTCGTCGGCTTCACCATCAACATGATGACGCTGATGGCGCTGTCGCTCGTGATCGGCATCCTGATCGACGATGCGGTGGTGGTGCGCGAGAACATCTATCGCCACATGGAGATGGGCGAAGACCCGATGACGGCGGCCCGCAACGGCACCTCGGAGATCGGCCTCGCCGTGATGGCCACCACCTTCACCATTCTGGCGGTGTTCCTGCCGGTGGGCTTCATGACCGGACTGGTTGGCCAGTTCTTCAAGTCGTTCGCGCTGACCATTGCCTTCGCGGTCGCCATCTCGCTGCTGGTCGCGTTCACGCTCGACCCCATGCTGTCGTCGCGCTTCGTGCGGTTCATTCCGCTCGAAGAGCGCACGCGCACGCGGTTCGGCCGCTTCCTGGAAGGGGTGGGCGCGTACTACGACCGTCTCGATCACCAATACCACCGGCTGCTGGGCTGGGCGATCCAGCACCCGTGGAAGATCATGACGACCGCCGCCGTGGTGTTCTTCGCCAGCATGTCGACGCTCGGCATCATCGGCACCGAGTTCGTCCCGGTAGAAGATCGCGGCGAGTTCGTGGTCAATGTCGAAGTGCCGCCGGGCACCTCGTTTGAACAGACGGTGGCCTACGTGACTGACGTCGAGCAGACGGTCAAGGCCATGCCCGAGGTGCGCCAGATCTTCTCGACGGTGGGCGTCGAGGGCAATCCGCTGAAGGCAGCGTTGCGCGTGAAGGCCGGCAAGAAGAACGAACGCGAACGCGGCCTGCTGGCGCTCAAGGACGACATGCGGATCCGCTTGAAAGAGATCCCCCTGTTGAAGATGACGGTGGCGGATCCCGAGTTCATGCAGGGTGCGCCCAGCGAGGCGCCGCTCAACGTCTTCGTGCGCGGCGACGACATGCTGGAGCTGCAGCGCCTGAACGAAGAGATTGTCGCCAAGGTCAAGGCGGTGCCCGGAGCCGTCGACGTCGACAGCTCGCTCGAAACCGGCCAGCCCGAGATGGCGGCGCGGGTCAATCGTGAGCTGGCGGCCGACCTCGGCTTCGACGTCGGCACCGTGGCCATGCAGCTGCGCGGCATGGTCGAAGGCATCGTCCCCACCCGTCTGCGCGAGGACGACAAGGAGTACGACATCCGCGTGCGCCTGGCGCCGGAGTATCGCAACGACTTCGAAGCGATTGCCCGCACGCCGCTGTACTCGCAGACCGGCGCCGTGGTGCGCGCGCGCGATATCGTGCGCCTCGAGCCGGAAGTCGGCCCGACCAGCATCGACCGCGAGCAGCGCGTGCGCCAGGCGAAGATCGGCATCGAGCTGGCGGATCGCCCGCTCGGTGACGTCACCAACGACGTGACCAAGGTCATGGCGGGCATCCCCATGCCACCGGGCTTCGAGTGGGGCTTTGCCGGTGACGTCGAGATGATGCAGGAATCGGCGGCGTCCATGGGCCTGGCCCTGCTGCTGGCCATCGCCTTCATCTACATCGTGCTGGCGTCGCAGTTCGAGTCGTTCCTCGAACCGTTCCTGATCATGATTTCGCTGCCGCTGGCGCTGGTCGGCGCGTTGCTGGCCATCCTGCTGACCGGCAAGAACCTCGGCATGCCGGCCATGATCGGCGTCGTCATGCTGATGGGCCTGGTCACGAAGAACGCCATCCTGCTGGTGGACCTGACCAATCAGTACGTGAAGGAAGGCATGGACGTGAAGGACGCCATCCTCAAGGCCGGCCCGATTCGCCTGCGGCCGATCCTGATGACGACCATCGCAATGATCCTCGGCATGCTGCCATCAGCCATGGGCCGCGGCGAAGGCAGCGACTTCCGCGCGCCGATCTCGATTGCCACCATCGGCGGCCTGATCACCTCGACGCTGCTGACGCTGGTGGTGGTGCCGGTGGCCTACTTGCTGCTCGCCCGAATGGTCGAACGCGTCAAGTTGTGGCGCGCCGAACCGACGGCCCGCGTGCCGCAGGTGGTGCGTGTGGCCGGCGTGGTGCTGCTCGTGGCCATGGTCGGTTGGTTCCTGTCGACGACCAGCGCGTTCGCACAGATCAGGCAACCCCAGGAAGCGGTTGCCTTCACCGGGCCCATCACGTTGACCTTCAACCAGGCACTCGAGCGCGCGTTATCGGCGAACGAGGGCCTGAAGGTCGCGCAAGAACAAGTCGTCGAGACGCAGGCCCGCGTTCAGGAAGCCAA
>ENA-ORBV01010057-ORBV01010057.1-microbial-mat-metagenome-genome-assembly--contig:-NODE-10057-length-15269-cov-5.183715_pt1 | contig 15269 bp, 12 predicted proteins | sample MGYA00237777_ERZ505514 | MGnify/ENA primary metagenome ERZ505514 (study PRJEB26160, sample SAMN06269048) | microbial mat metagenome | isolation source: Oligotrophic lake microbial mat | place... | reverse complement strand
ATTTGACAAGCGAAATGACAAAAGAAGGTGGCCGCCAACTTTTCTTGTTAAAGGGGCGAAAGCTCCTTGATGACTATGATGAGACGGCTCAAGTTGAAGCGAACAACACCCATCCAGTTCTAATATGTCGCATTTCCCAAGACTGTTAAATAATGACACGGCACTGTCGATCCACGAAGAACAAGTGCGATCATGATACATTGATACAACAGTACCGTACGGTACTAGTGCGTACCCTACCGCTGGGTGTAGCCCCTACTTTTTCTCTCGTACTATGCCCCTATTTTTATTGTCTACTTACGAGTAACTATTATCAGTAACCTCCTGATAAGTAGTACCTATTAATAGAAGGCTTCTATCCACGGTCATCACCCTCTTGCTTTTACCAAGTACTATATTTTCCCAACGCTTGGTATGATGTTAGTTAGCATCATGTAAGTATTGCTGGCATAAATAACACAACCACACATCACAACAAGCCATCGATCAGGCTTCAACACATATCACTAATATCGCCAGCCTGTACCAGGTACATTGTACTATCTCTCTCAAGCCACAAGCCACAAGCAACACTGTCTAGTAGTAGCTACTAGCTAGAAGTTTCAGTTCGTTAGTCTACATCTTCCTCAGAAGTGAAGTCTATAGTAGTAGTAGAATGAGTGCTACTACTTGTACCAGAAGAACACGTAGTTTTGGTGAGACCACCATAGGATCGCCACCTCCCTCCTCCAAAGACGAATTCATTCGCAAACCCATGAGACGACGGAGTCAATCCTTTCAACAAGAAGACGCCGTGATATTCTCCACGGATGGAGAAAGCACGGATGATGATCAACGATTGTCGTACAACTTGCCGGGTCATTTGGTCGCCACTAACGACCATGGCAAGGCTCCAACTCCGAAACAACCACGACGTTCCTCCATGCCCTTGTCCACCATGGGACTCTTGAATGTGTCCACTCCCAAGGAACGACGACAACGACGAGAATCCATTCGTGCGTCTCAACAACGACGAGAATCCATTCGTTCTGGAAGTATTCCCAGTCACGAGGATTTGGGCTATGGAGGAGGAGAAGACATGGATGCCACTGCCAAACGAGGCAACCGAAGAAGAGAAAGCACGTCGAATAGTTGCAACAGCATCCAGAATAACAGCAGTGGACGATGGGATAGCATGTCCAACAGTAGCAACAGCAACAGCAACATGCCTTCTTGCAGCAGTCGTCGCATGTCCATGCCATCCACAGCACTGCCTGAACATGTAGTACCAGCTCCTACTAGTACTGCTAGTAGGTGTATGGGATCGGTCAGTGAAAGGTACACCGGCAGCAGTGCACCTCGGATGCCTACAAGAGTCTTTAGTGATGGGAGTGGAAGTGATACGGATGCCGGCTTTGTATCCCCTCCACCATCTTCGGATTCCTCCAGTGGAAATAGGCGGCGGCGCATGTCCATGCCCCTCTATTCACCAACTGCCGGAAGCAGCAGTGATGAGGATGGCAACAACAGAACGATGGACAATCGGTATCCTCAGCTCAACATTCACAATAGCTTTATGAAAAGTCCCGAACTAGCTCTCGGACGACCACGCTTGCGAAGTGATCCCTCTCCCAATATGTACGGAATGAATTTGGGATACGGGTACGATCATCAAGAGTCCTCCAAGGAAGATAAAGAATTGGTCGGCATGCCAACAACGTCGTTGGGTCTTTCTTCGGAGGAAGCGCCTTTGCGTTTGTTGGGGAGTAGTGGCCATCATACCGATAGTGACTCCGCTCCTTCGGCGGATGAATTGGGATATGGAGAGAGGATTCCACGCGTCCAACGACGACCCCGTCGCCGGATGCGACGTTGTTCGACTGGAGGTGCCTTGGATGCCAGGCTCATTGTTACCAACAAGGTTCAGGAGCAGGCATCCACCACCACCACAACTTCAATGAGTCGCATGCATCGACGTCGGTCTTCCACGGGTGGGGCATGCGCCAACGTTCCATCGTCCACTGGGTTGTGCGATTTGCCGGGGGTCCAGATTCCACCCCTGTGGTCCAAGGACGATTCTTGTTGTGAAGACAACAATGTGTACCAGGATGATACGGACACCGACGGTTATGGTGACGACGACAGCATCGTGGGCACCCCGACCTTGAGTCTTCCTTCTCACGAAGATTTGGGCTATGGAGATTACGCTCCAGCAACACCGACGACGGAAGATTTGGGCTACGGTGATCTCGGCTATGGCAACACCACTGCCACCGATGGCGAAGAGAGCGATATCGGCGCTACATTAGCGCGAGCCAATGCGCATTCTCGGGCTCGTCGTCGTCGTTCTTCCTTGGCGGCCTCGGCACCGGATCATCACCACCGTCGCGGTTCGACAACGCAAGGGTACACGGGTCCGATTGCCCGCCGTCGGTCCAGTGTGGGTTGCGCATCTATCACCACTACTACCACAGTCGCATCATCGAGCAGATCGATCTGCTACAACCACCATGACAAGGATACGAGTCACGCTGCAGTGACACCCAAAGAGTCACGCAATGATGATACCTACAACTGCAACAGCAACCACTCTAACAACATTAGTGATTCGAGTGAGGATGATGATGATGATTCGAGTGTCGACTCGTACGAGTTGGACTCGGACGATGAAATGCTCCTTCAAGAGCACAGCCACATCAGTGTATCGGTGACCGATTTGGGATACGAACCCGTGGTGGTTCCGCATCTCTTGCAGCAACCACCACCACCGAAGGATGAGGAGTGTTGTAGTAGCAACCACCACAGTGACAACCCTGCTGTGGAAAGCACCAGTCCACAACCACATTACAACCACAACAGCAACAACTGCAAGGATGCGGATAAGGATGACCACGACGGTACCGCCAAAAAAGGGCAGCCATCCATTCTTTCCAAAAAGGGAATGTTTCTGTCGCGCCTTCGCCGAAAAGTAACCGGCAATAAAAAAGACCAGGAACGACGGGCCAAGTGGTTTTCCGTGACTTCCTCGTCGGCATAAAACATAAAATCATGATACACGATACATAGAACCAACCATATTCGGTACTATCTAGCTCATTGGTATTCCAAAGCTGCCGGCGAGCAACCATAAGTGTATAACCTGACCAATAGCTTGTTTTTGCAAAAAGTGTGCTTTCGCACTGGGACCCGCCCAAGATTGTTGCCAAGTCCACCTTGGAATTCATTGTTAGATAGGTAGCTACTAGTAGTAGTAGCAAACGGCTTTTCGGAAGTAAAAGGCGGCAGTTGATTTTCCACGATATTTTTCTCTGTAATTCTCGTTCAGTCACAGTTACATTTGAACTAGTTGTCCTTCCTTCGCTGCCCAATCCGATGATTTTTTAACGAAGAACTAACGCTCAAGAATCGTGAACTGGGTAGTAGGAGGAAGGGTGCAGGTGAACTGGTAAAGGAAGTTTTGTTTTGAAAGCGGTGGCTTGCGAAATCTGAAACAGGCATGAAAGTGTTGACCGCAAATGGCAGAAAAAGCGGAGGCCTGCGAAATCTTAAACTGGCATGAAAGTATTGACTGCAAAGGGCAGAAAAAGTAAACTGGCATGCAAGTTATTTAGGGGTAACGGGTAGCTGGCGATGAAGGTGATCATTGTGGGAGCCTGTTGGACTCAAGTGGCTCCTAATTGTCTTTGTTTCTTTTTATTTTTTGATTGGCTGTGACTGTCTATTGTGGTACAACCCCTGGCAAATGACGAAGAGCTGCAACAAGCGATAGCTAAAAGCAAACACCGCTTTGTGGCACAAGATAGACATTGACTAAACATAAACTTAAGTTGTTGTGATTATCATGAAACTCGATAAACCAGTGTTTTAATCGCCTCTTGCGATAGTGTCACCCGGAGGGCCAGAGACTGAGGCCCTACTAGCTAGCTAGCGGACAGAGTGCGTAAAGTACAAGCTTAGATCCATAGCTTCCAACGTTACTTCAAAACATACACACTGTATTTCAATACATCATAGCGCAGCTGACGGAGAACTGCTTGGCGGCTGAGTCTTCGGCAAGGGAACAACGTCCGTTGCAATTGTAGGGCGGTACGGGTAACCACGAATGATGAAAATGTCAAGTTGGTCAGTTTGGGTTATCGATGGCATTTGCGTTGGCGCAAACGAACGGTCGATGGACGGATGGCTGCTCGGATAGTTTGATGGCTGTGTGGAATCAAGAGGAGGTGATGTTCGTGGGACAGACGCTTCACCGATCGACGGTGCCAAGGAAGGTTCCATAAAGAGCGGTCTGTCCTTATTGTCAATTGTAGAAGGTGTCTTTGTGCGACTATTTTCCAGCTTGTTAGAGGAAGACGCCGCAGGGTCTCTTTTTGTGGGTCGATAAGTTGGAAATGAGGTCGGCGAGGGCATTGGCACTGATGCATCCTCACTGCCAAACAAAGGAGTATCTGATGGGTGTTGTACTGTCGCTGTGCTCATTGCTGGTCGTTGCTGGCTCCTGTACTTTACCACAGAAAGAACAACCACCAAATTGACAATAATCAGAACGACCAATGTCAGACAAAGAATCATTGGCAGTCTGGACCTTGTTTGGACAACTACTTCAGCAGCATATGGAATATTGTTGACAAAAGCGCCGCCTTCTTCTTCCTCATCATACACCACAACTGCGGTTACGAGATTGCCCGGATAATTGGATGTCACACAAACCTCCTGCTCAAACGAAGGAATATCCAGTAGCTGGGCACAATCCGTAGTATCATGGCTCAAACTTTCCGTGACGGTTGGCAAAATCATTTCGGCTGTGCCGGGTTTTGGGTCACAAACGGCTTGCTGCATATACGTCGCAGACGACTGTTTCTGACAGTGAGAGCTCCTCCCAGATGCCTGTCGCATTGCTATACGTCGATTAGATCGGTCCGCAATGGCGGTCTTCTCGCTGACGGGTGTAACTGTGGACGCTGTGTAGGAATGCTGCGACGACGAAGACAACTGCGAGCGCCTGCTAGATAGCCTCCGCAGTGATCGAGTAGCAATCAGATTCTTTTCCGACAAAAATGTACTCAAGCGACTGCGGCTTGGAGTGGATTGACTGGTATTGTTGGCAATGGTTATGTCATCTACTGAAGAAGGAGCGGCGATCGTGCGTGATGGAACTGATTCAGCTTGCCATATGGCAGATCTCCGCTGCTCGTTTTCCACCTTGCGTTTTCGCGTCTGTTCTCTCACCTCATCATCGCCATGGGCGTGAAAGTTGTCACTGCTATTTGAACGAGACTCGATATCTTCTGAGGTGGACGACTGTCGTTGGGCTTGCTGTCCACGTCCACTGAAGGGCCGCCCTCTGCTATTGGTATTTCCACTGCTGTCAGCTTTTCGATTCATCATTGTCTTTGGATAGTAATCACAGCATTATCTACATTTGGCAAATGCCTTTTTTTCTGCGTGTCCGTATCAAATAATGTAGACCATACTTCTACTCGACTACTTAAAATTGTTTGAACGGAGTAGTTGCGCGAGAGTCAGTGGAGTTGCCGTCAATCTGCATTCATTCGTTTCATGATTCGAGCGATTCGCGCGCGACTCGATTCGGCCAATTTTTTCTTCACAGTAGCATGTAATAATTCTAGCTAGCTAGTAATAAATAGGTAATTGATTTAAGCTACCTAGCTATAGCTATAGTAGCAGCTAGATTTGTACATCAATTTGCTTCCGTCGCTATCTTTTTGAGCAGATGGCACACAGCAGATGAAATTTCATTTGAATCACTTGGCGGTTTTCTTGAGCAGGAAAATGACTCTCTTGCTACATAACCTAACCGTCCCTCCCATGGTAGCTTCAATACGCACATTCTCTCGAGGATGACAATCTGGGTAGCCACAGGCCCCGGCCTTCCAGGACCACCGTAGCTAACATCAGGGAGCGACCATTAAGTAGACAGGCAGAGATTCCAGGACCCAACGAGCTAGATGCATAGCGACTACTCATTTACGGCACTATGTTTATAACTTTATCACTACTAGTAGCTACATAGTAGTTCGGCAGTACCGCTAGTAGTCTCTATCTATCGTTACCGAACCCTGGTGACTTGTACTTCGAGATAAATATATTGGCCAGGAACATCGGCCTGCAATTGCACTCGTTTCATTTGCTGTCGGGGTCCAAACCCCACGGGCAATGGTCCTGGTTTTCCATCCTCCAATCCATCTACATACGCCAACTTGGGTGGAATGATGAGTCGTCGGACGCCACCCTGTACCATGCCCCGAATGCCTTCATCGACGCCGGCAATGGCGCTGCCATCGCCTACCGTAAAAATAAAGGGAGTTCCTACCACCTCACTACTATCCACAAAATAGCCATTCGATTTGCGCAGCACCCATTCCATATTGACTTTGGAACCTTGCTTCACCTCGTCACTCCCTTTGCCTTTGAAGAGGTCCGCCGTAATGACACCACTCTCTAATTTTTTATAGGCCTCTCGTGGGACCGGTCCCATGGAATCCACATCCGCCAAAGCGGCAGTCCCTTGACGATATTCTTCCTTGAGATCCTACAAGAGTAAGATACACAAGAGGAAACGGGTCAGCGAATCAATGTACGAATGCAGTAGTGACTATCATTCATGGCACTCAGTGGCGCTTGTGCTTACCTTGGAGATAGCCCAAGCTGGGAGTGTTGTTGCAACTGCAACAGATACAAGGGAGGATACTCCAGCCAACAAAGAACGGCGATTCATCTCACTGCTAGACTCAAAATCTTGCTCTTGTTGTTGCATGGCCGATGACGATGACGATGGTCGAACCAGTCTCCTGGTTTTGGTACTAGGAGGAGCAAAGCCAGCTGTCATGACCACAGCAGGGCCCATGACCCACAACAGGGCGGCAACGATCGAAGGAGACTTCATGGTAATTTTCTAATAGATAAAGTTGGATTGATAATGTCTCTAGCGATAGTTTATGTAACTAGCTAGCTATTAGCAGAAGCCGACATGAAAAAAGGTGTCTGAAGCCTTCATCATCTTGCCGGTAGTCTAGCTAGTGCTAGCTAGCTACTACTAGCTAGCTAGTACTGGTACCATATCAGGTGCGATCGAATTGCACCATGGCCAAAATCTTTTCGATCGGGATGTCAATTCAAACCTTGCTCAGACTGACGTCAGATGATCAACTTTGCGTCCAAAGTTCACTTAAATCAATCGAGACATTGCGCATCCATCCTTTTTTGTGATAAGGTTAAAGGTCCGGCCGCAAGATCTTTGACTCCAACCGGTACTCCGTCATGTGTTTTGATTGGTCCATTATTGCGAGATAGGAACTTGACACCAACGCTCAATGCTGGGAATTCGAAAGATAAATGTGTGTGGTAGTAGATGTCCTACCAACTTCTACGTAAATCTTTGGATTTCGAAAGATACCAATTCTGCCAATGGGGGTCTTCTCAAAAATCCGGTCCCTGTGCTCATGCTACTACTGCTCGTATTTGTTCTGATAGGATAATAAGGGACGATGTGATTGATTGCGGTATGGCAGCACAGTAGAATAGTAGTGTTCTGTTGTCAGAAAGATCATCAAGCCAATCCGAAGGCAGTGTTCAGATCTCTAACTATAGACGAGGTCGAACGAAATGCCAAATCTTTACCATCTCTTCTCTCCTTCATTGGCATCAGCATCCAATTTCATTTTGGTCCCACAAACAATTCAGAGTTATTTCATTTGAGAGGAGGGAAGAAGTATCCATAGTTCCATCACGCAACTAACTATCCAGTCGAGCAAAACTACCGTCAAGCAAGCAAGGAAGCAATCCAATAGCAAAGATATTCTACAATGGTGATCAAATCCAAATCTCATCCCAATTTAAAGTTTTTGAACTCGTCTCTTTGTACTGCCAATAATCATGGACGAGGAGGACAAGCCAGGAACAAGCACAATCACCATCACGACGACGACGATGATGACACGGCATCCTTCTCGTCGTCCTCGTCTTCTTCTGACATGAGTACCCACGATGTGCACGCGCCCAAGACGTCTCGCAATCCAACGAAACAGCAAAAGCAGAAACAACAAGAGCACGACCGTCACGCGGTGGGAGGTTTGTTGTGGCAACTCATTTTGAGTCAGGAACTTGTCATGCCCACCACCACTGGCGACCATAAAGTGGATTGGAAAAAACTACAAGACAAGCATCCACTGTTGTCCCAAGTGTCCTTGAAAGATTTGCAGTCCTATTATACGGCTCTAACGTCGATTGTCATTCTGGATCCCATCCTTGACGAGCGCGCCGAATCGTTACTTGCAGACAATGGCTACTATTTGGTCGACGATGTGTCACCAGGCCTACTCCAGACTCTGTACGATCAACGACCTTCCCAATTCACGGCCTATGTGGCGGATTTCAATGACAATTTGGCCTATCAATATCAACCGCAACGAGGATTTTTTCCAAGCTACAACTCTGCCGAAGGTAGTGCCACTCCAAACAACAACAATGAGGAAAAGTGGAATGAGGAATGGCAAATTCTACAGACTACCTTGCAACAGGCACTCTATCAAACGTGTCCAAGCCAACTGCAGCAACGTACCTTTTCTTGCAGCACGTCCAACAACACCAACGACAACCACCACGAGGAAATGGAAGTCCAGGCATCCTTTTTACAAACCCATTACAAGACCATGCCCCAACCGGCCCATGTCGATTATCCGTGGCTGGTCTTGCAGGCGCTCGCGCAATATTTGTGGTTGGCCTTTTTTCCATTAACGTCGGAAGGCTGCTTCTTGCAAGTGTGGCCCCAATCTGGCCAAGGAGAAGGTGTGGTGGTCTTTCTTCCACTGGGCAAATTGTTGGTGGTCCCCTCGGATACCATTCACGGAGGTGGCTTTCGGAGTCGTCCTCGTCGTCGTTTGACGTCGAGAAAGGAGGTGGAAGAGGGCGGCAATTTGCGCTACCACTTGTACCTGGCGACGCACGGCTCCTCCCTGCCACCCTTTGCCCAAAATGTGTACACGACAAAGGACGACAAGCGATATGAAATGAGTGATGTCTCGTGTTTGATGGCACCTCATTTGGGTGGTGGCGAGAACGACAATAATAGTGCCTTGTTGATGGATCTCTTGTTCGAGTCGTAAGATGCAGTCGACGGAACTAGTATGCTCTAGCAAGTGGCTGCCGCGGACGCTTCTCTCCCCCCATCGAATATTAAATTTATATAGCAAGTTTACATTTCGTTTCAACCCTTTATGAGTACCATTATTGTGCTGCATTCATTTCATCATTTTAGATGAGTGGTCTGTTCTAGCACCCTCACTCGCAATCGAGTAGCTAGCTAGCTAGTTCAGTTGCTCCGGTTGACCAAAATGCGCGTACGGTGAAGGAGACACCATGCCCTGGTGTGAAACTACCAAAAGACACATCGGTTTCTGGAAGCCCCGTTTGGTTCCAAGAAGCTCTAGGTCTTTTGTGACGTCCCTCCGGTACGCTACAGTAGGAGCTAGGTACTTCTTACCTGTATCCCCGGCACCTTCCTCCCCTCTCCCGCGGTGCACCAGGCTGCTGACGGTATATCTAGCTTGTCTGTCTGTCTAGTGCTTGCAATGCCTGGTGACTAGCTTACTCGATCAGCTAGCACGGTCGGCTGTCTGGAGTTCAGTTCCGTTGCTGCTCTACTCGCCTAGCTAGAAGCACCGATGCTTGATAACTGCATAGTATGATTACCCTTCTGCTCCCACAAGGGATGATTCTCCCTTTTGGCATCCACCCGGGAGAGCTTCTTCTCGCAACACCACAATACTACTAGATACATACATGCACACACTGTGGTAAAAACAGAAACACGTGCTGCCATTAGCAATACTACTTTCACCTACTGTACTAGGTGCTAAACTGAAGCTAGCTAGCTGGGATACTACCGTACTTGTAGTAACTCCATCACAATGCAGTACTTGGGCACACTGTGCTACCGTACTCCACATGGTAACCCTACGGCTGTACAACAGTACTACGTAGCCCAATTAGCTAGCTACTGGAGTAGCTACATTTACATAGGTGTTCATCCATGTTGCAAGTCGCACAGTCCCTCGGCTTCTATTTCAAACGTGTTCTACTACTGAACCTTGCTTGGGAAAGGTGCACATTTGATTGGGCCAGACGTACAATCATTGCATGTGACCCAAATCCATGTGCCTCTTTGTAAAAAAAATGACTGTTATACAAAAATAGTACCCACAACACGACAGGACTCGAGCCCTTATTTATGGGAGGGTTCGCATACTTTTACGGGTCTGAGATGCCATCTATCGCACACAATGATCTACGGTTGAGTGGTACAGCCTGGGAAGCATTGAGGACATGACAGTATCACAAAAAAACAACACTGACAGCATCGTAGTTTCATATCTACAGTACGAGCATCTATCTACTAGTATCTAATAGCCAGTGTAATCGACAAGCCAAGAATGAGCACCATGTCGTCTTCGTCGTCATCCTCATCAGAAATGATGGAGCAACAACAGCAACAGCAGAGCAGTTGTTCTTGCCCTCATGACATTGCCCAACAAGAGATCCTTGAAAGCATGACCCCAGAAGAACTCCAAGCCTTTGAAGAATTGGAAGAGTTGGTAAGGTGCCAACCACGAAAACGAAAGTCCTTGGGTTTGCCGTATCGAAGTGGGTACCAACTCATGACGATGGAAATTGAGACCAAAATTTTGAATTTATGTCATACGTATCCTGTACTGGAGAGCCTCATTTATGGCCGGGGTACACGTCGGCAACTCGTAGCATCGTCCACAAGGAGGACAGCATTGCCCCGAACCCCACGAGTACAAATTCGTGGCGATGGGCTGTATTTGTTGGAATTTCTGGTGCGATGTGGGGCCCGTTTATCGACCATTCAAAGGTTTTGTCAAAGGTTTCCCCTGGCCGCCCTACGTCACAATCCATCCTCCTTTCAACAAAAAGGTCATCCAAGCGGTGGTGGGTATTTGCCCTTGTTTGTGGCATGCATGTCGTCACAAACATGCGCAGGTGTCATTGCCTTTTTGGTGCACCAATATCCGCAAGCCGCCCATCAAACATGTCCCAACCTGCCCATTCATTCTTTGGTACGCCAAGCCACAGCTTGCCTGGAAGATGTCGAGGCCTTGTTTTATGCCAGCCAAGATGCTCTGTCCCAAAAAGTGGGATTGTTGCAAGACGAGCCAGCCGATAGTCTGCTCTTGCAGTACGTCTTTGGTGGGCCTTGTTCGCATCCAGTCAAGGCCTTTTTGGCCCAACATCTTCTTACTACTACTACTACAACGGATATTAGTACGTCCATCAGCAATAAGCCCTGCTTTATTCCAAAACTGTTCCTCACTTCGAATCATGATACCTTTTCCAAGAAACACGCACCTCTTTTGATCGGCGCCGTGAGCTCTCTCAAGGAACTTTCCATTGCTTTCAATTGCCCTCGCACCAATAACTTGGACGGTTGGGACTCTTTATGGCAATCGGTGGTCAATGACACGAGTTGTTGTTGTTCCATGGAAGAGCTTGTCATTTCCATCACGGGGACGGAACAACAGGATCAGATCCTGTCGGAATCCTTTTGCCGTGCCATTGCTAACCACATGCCAAATCTACAACGCTTGAGACTTTCGGCAACCACAGGACGGCGACGACAACAACAACGACGCCGACGACAGCAGCAGCAGCATGATCAGCCTCCAGAAGAAGAGAATGACAACCATCACAGTTCGGAACAGAATCTTTCTACTACCAACACGCATCATCCTACTAGTGCTATGGTTGTTTCCGAAATGATTACTTCACTTCTCGAAAAGAAAAGTAGCAAACTCCGCTGCCTCCGTGTGGAGGGCTTGGATCATTTGCTAAACCCCGCCAAAATCCTTCGTGCCTTGAACCACAACACATCCTTGACAAAACTGCACATCCCTGTTTGTGTGGATACCGAAAAGAAACAAAAAAAACTCTGCAAGATACTTCAAAATCATAATACCACGCTCTGTTGCATCCTTGGCGGTGCTGGTGGTATGCCAATGGGCACCGCTACTTCTATAACCACAACCTCAACCAGAAGCACGAACAGCCGTAGAAATCGTAGCTGGCGTAGAAATCGTAGCTGGCGTCCATCCTTTCGAGCCCCGCGAACCATGCTGCAAGAAGAGAATTATCATGAGGAAGAGTCCTCCACCCGCCATCCTTCCGAACATGAGCAGCAACAACAACAAGAGCAGCAACATAATAACAACTATTGGCCCATGATTCAATACTACGCCAGATTGAATGCGTTTGGCCGAGCCGCCATGAGAAAGGAAGGTACGAGTCCACGCGATGTTGTCGACCTGTTGGTTTCTGGCACTGGCATTCTTCCCGATACGATGGATGGTGACCCAGCGGCAACGGTATTGCTCTCGGTGGAGAATATCTATGGTCTCTTGCGAGAAAACCCAAGCATTTGGTCTCGGTAAGTTGCGGATCGTAAGCTGGCTCCGCGACAGCTCACAGGAACAGCATCATACACCTATATCCGCCTATTAGATAGTTAGTAAAGCTGTACTACAAAGGTCGCGAGTTTTGTGTTACCAAAAATTTAGAGTCTATACGTTATATGGTTCTATTCGTTGTATCTTGACGCTGGTGTAGTAAGTAGGGGAGTACAGTATGTATAATTTGTTTGGAATGGCAGAGAACGAGGAACGTGCGAGAGATTTTGTGCAGACTCGCCACGGACCCTCGTTCTTTGCCATGACTTTGTTCAATCGTCCGTCGGCAATAGCTGTCCAAGCATCCGTATAAACATGTACAGAGAGAGGATGACATTGGACAGCCCGACATTTTTCACAACAGGAAGGGGTGTGGGAGCCACAGTTTATATATGCAGTGTGGCCGTCCCACGGGTCTTGTATTAGGCGGCGGCAGCAGGTGCTACCATCAAGCCCTTGGGGGCATCCTCGTCTTGAGGGTCTTCGTCTTGGCGGTTGCCAGATCCCACGCACAAGAACAAGACATTGGCGACAAAAAAAGTATAGTCCGCCCGTGTCAGGTATGCCTTGGAAGGTCTCAAAATCTCTCGCAAGCAGTGCAAGGTCTTGTGTTCGCCGCCGCTCCGGTCTAGCATGGCTTGAACGTGCGCCAAATTGTTCAAAATGGCACAGCGGAGCACGTGACCTTCGTGAGGAATCTCATGGTGACGGTCCCAGTGTTGCACGGCCGAGAGGGCCACGGTATACAATTGCAAGGCCTGAGCAAGGATTTGCTGCTTCTTTGGAGGAGTACTACGTTTACTTGAGAGAGCTTGGACATGGTGTGTGGCAGCCATGTTGTAGAGAAGGACCGCTGTGGCTCCATCTCTATTGGAGACGGAGGTGCAGTCATGTTGAGATGACAAGCCAAAGACATGTGGAAACATGTCAAAGGGAAGAAGAGCCTCTCCTTCAGTTGCTGGAGTAGAAGAAGCCGTACGAATGGGTTGAGTGGAAAAGACGCAGCCTGGTCGATGTTTGTGCAGGACCTCGTCTTCCTCATACTCTACGACTGGCACGATTTTGGGATCCCTCATTCGCAGGTTTTCCTTGAGTCGATTGAGGGACTGAAGGAACGTTTGACTGGCTTGTCGGTGTTGTCTTTGCTGCAACAAGCGGACAGCAGTGTTATTCAAGGCCAGTATTCTACGTTGCTCCATCCTCGACGAGGGTTGGGCAACTGATGTTGTCATGATGAAGTTGACTTGTTGTGATTTTGTTGTTTCTGCTATTGTGAATCCATGCAGGTGTTTGTTGTGCAAAGGGCGGTTTGTGGGTTTTGTGAAAGAAAGATGACACCAAGCACGGGCTATAGGCGTGCCTTCCAGCGGCTCACCACACCCAACACGGTCGGAAAGGACGTGAACTACTACTAGCTAACGATCGTAGATCACCGGTTCTTACTCACGTGGGTCGCAGAATTTCACAGAGCCCCTACCGAAACATAGTGTGTACTAGCTAGCTACTAGACAGCCTGACCTACTCGACTGGGAAATTCACAGAAAGTCTGAGTTGTTTGAGTTCCCGTTCATCGATTGAAGTAGAGATCTTCTTGCTCCAAACCACGCCATTTTGCAAAAACAGATGCTACACCTACGTACGTACTTTTACTAAATGATCGGCTGAAAGAGTAAGTAAGAGTGTCTCAGTGAGAAATTTAGTTAAAGGCCAAGTACTACCAACCTCATCACTTTCCGAGAATGAGCTGGAAGGCATCAAGAAAATATTAGCTACAGGTGATTATTGGTTTCACAGGAAACGATTATTGGCTACATCTCTGTCGTCATTGACTGCAATGACACAGAATATGACGAATTTGAAGAGGTATGGTACTCAGCTTCCGGCCATTATGTGTTAAGATTGTTGTAGGTACAGTGCTGGTAGCAAAGAACTTGGGGAGTACGAAAACATGCGTGTTCCAGTTGTCAGAATAAGCTCAAACGAATGTGCAAATGTTGCAGCCAATCAAAATGCTCCACGCAAACTTAAAACGTGGCAGCCAATGAAAGTTACTCATCACAAAGGTGGCAGCCAATCAAACAAAGCTAATTTTATTTTTTTCTTTCCGAAGCAAATAATTAAGAGGAAAAAGACATAAGAGACACATTATTCATGTGAATACCTGGCTTATTAAAACTTAACAACGAGAATTCGTGTTCCAAGTGAAAGTAATCAAATAGGACGGGTAGGATGCGTCATGCTGCTGGGAGCTGACGAAATCCCGCAACAGAATTTACTTTAGAATCCTAGATAACTAAATTTATTTTTTTAGTTCACGTCTTTTTTCGATAGTGAGAAACGTAGCGCGACATCGGAAATCCACCACATTCAAAGAGGTTCCTTGTCCACACACCATCCGCAAAAAACTCGGAATCTGTGAATCAGAATTGAAGAAGCAGGTGGGTCAGCAATCCCACAATGTAAAAAATCAGCAGATAGCTCCCCCTTGAGCCAGTGACGATCTACTAGCTAGCTAGCTAGTGGGGACAGATCCAGCTTATCAGCCAACTTCAAGCTCTTTGAGAAGCCCTGACTTCCAGTTGATTGAAACATTCACTGGAGTTGGTTTTGCAGCTCAAACCAATGTCACTCATTTTGATGCAGGAGATGACATGTCCTCTTGGCATTGTTGTCCTTGCTTGGTGGTGCATGCCAGGTCCAACAGAACCTCCCTCACATTGTGCATGCCGGTGCACAATGACTGTCTCTTATACACATCTCCGAGCCCACGAGACTAAGGCGAATCTCGTATGCCGTCTTCTGCTTGAA
>ENA-ORBV01010056-ORBV01010056.1-microbial-mat-metagenome-genome-assembly--contig:-NODE-10056-length-15271-cov-5.427866_pt1 | contig 15271 bp, 8 predicted proteins | sample MGYA00237777_ERZ505514 | MGnify/ENA primary metagenome ERZ505514 (study PRJEB26160, sample SAMN06269048) | microbial mat metagenome | isolation source: Oligotrophic lake microbial mat | place... | reverse complement strand
CGCAGCAGAAAGATGAATAAACTGCAATAAAACCACCGGAATATTCGTCACAGCTCTGCGCCAAAAGCGCTTCCGGCACTCGCGATGAAAGTCCGACAGGCTGCTAGAAACCTCAGTTGACCGCTTCTTGCAACTTTAGCCGCGAATCCCAAGGTTCTATCCCGCCTCAACGCAAAGCCCGCATGAAGTCATCGTCATCGTCGTCATCGTCGGGCTCTTCATCTTCATCGGCCGAGTCTTCCCCGTCGGGCTCTGCATTGGCCGAGTCGTCATTGTCCGACTCTTCAGGGCCGGAATCGTTGTTGACGGATTCGTCGAAGTCGTTCGCGTCGTCGAGGAGTCCATTTGCATCGAACGGGTCTTCATCCTCTTCATCGCTTTCGTCGGCGCTTTCCTCGTCTTGCGTGTCAAAGCCGACCTCATCGTTATCGACGTCTTCGTCTTCGATGGTTTCGATCGGCTCTTCGTCCATTTCTTCTTCAATCAACTGGTCTTCGGCCTCCTGTTCGGGGCTGAGATCCAGCGCGTCGAACTCGGCTTCAAGTTCTGGGTCAATTTCAGGCTCGGTCGGCGCGGCTCCGGTTTCGTCAACCGTGCTCGCCTCATTCGGATCATCGATAAGCACTTCATCGCCGGCCGCATTGACCAGCGCGAGTTCGCCTTCCTTAAGCTGGACGGTGGTCCCGCCGTCCTCATCTACCCGCAAATTGAATGAGGTCCCGCGCACGCCGATCGTTGCGACCGGAGTTTTGACGCGGTAGCGCACGCCTGCACCGGCATGCTTTCCGCCGACAAAGCGCAGCAGTCCGCGGGAGATATTGACCTGCACTTCGGCGGTACCCGCCTTGGGATCAATGGCAAAGTCATCCAACACGATCTCGGACGACGGGCCCAAGGTGATGACGGTGTGGTCAAGCAAGCGCAGATGCAGCAAGGTTTCCTTATCGCCGCTGGTACTCATGCGCTCATTGCGATAGACCTGATTACGCAAGACCATAACGCGAGTCTTGTCCCCCAATTGCCCCTTCGATTCGCGCACCACCACTGAGGCCAACCCGACCTTGGTTGCCGCGCCCGGCGCAATGGGGACCGGCTCGGCGGCAATGCCGGGGCGAGCTGCAAGGAGGAGCAGGGTCAAGCCAATTCGGCGCATCGCTATTCCTGTAGGCTAAGTTGTTGGGAGACGGTACACAATTTGCGCGCGGCAAATGCAAACAATGCCGCAACGGGGTCGCAGCGGCGATACACCGCTTTGCCGACGTTTATCAGGCTTGTTGGGGAGATCAGATTGAACCTAGCCCGCAAGATCGTATGGCGCGGGATGGGCGTCATCGCGCCCTTGTTGGTGCTCGCTGCGGCACTCGCCGTGCGGATCAACGATCCGCAACTCCTGCAGAATTTTCGTTTGCAGATCTTTGACCAGTATCAGCACTTAAAACCGCGCCCCTTTGATCCCCAATGGCAGGTCCAGCTGGAAACGCCGGGCGTGGCTATTGTGGATATCGATGAGGAGAGCTTGGCGCGTTATGGCCAATGGCCCTGGCCGCGCGATTTGATCGCGCGTTTGTTGGGCAGCCTGCAGCAACAGGGGGCGGCGGGAATCGCCATCGATATCGTGTTTGCCGAGCGCGATCGAACTTCGCTGGATGTGGTAGTTCCTCGACTGGAGCAAATTGCTGCCTATGCCGCACTGCGCGAGCAATTTGCGTTGCTCAAGCAGCGCGATCAAACGCTGACCAACAATGACGACTTCCTTGCTGCAACGCTCAAACAACTGCCCACCACGGTACTTGGCATCTCGTTTAACCAGCGCGACGGCACCCGCCAACCTGAGCTGAAAAAAGGCGTGGTTTATGCCGGCAGCAATCCGTTCTGGGCGCTCAAGTCTTATCCTGGCGCCACCGCAAACTTGGCCGTGTTGGAAGCTGCGGCGTCCGGCATCGGCAGCATTAACGTCGAGAAAGACTACGATGGCGTCGTGCGCCGCGTGCCAATCCTGTTTGCCCTCGGCACCGCGCCCGATAACGCGCAATTTTACCCTTCGCTGGTCGCTGAAATACTGCGGCTGGTGCAGGGTGAAAATCAAAGCGTGCGGATCAAGTTAGCGGATGGCAGCGGCGAGTCCTTTTTCGGCGCCGGTATTGCCGGCATCGTCAAGGCAAGGATTGGCGAGATTGACATCCCAACGGATGAGTTCGGGCAAATCTCATTATGGGACAGCGGACACCAACCCGAACGCTATATTCCAGCATGGCAAGTGCTCGACCAACAGATAGCCTCAGCAAGCATTGCGGGGCGCATTCTTTTCATTGGCACCTCGGCGCCTGGACTGGTCGATATCCATTCTTCACCGCTTGAAAAAGCCATTCCCGGCGTTGAGATACACGCGCAAATCGCCGAACAAATACTCTCTCAAACCTATTTAAATCGGCCAGACTACGCCGCCGGTTTAGAACTGTGTTGCATCGCAGTGCTAGGCTTGATCCTCATCATTGCCATCAGGCGTTTCAACGCAATTGTTGGCGCAATACTGGGCCTATTGGCTATTGCATTGGCCTTTGGATTCTCTTGGTATGCCTTTGATCGTCTGCAGCTTTTGTTCGATCCGGTGTATGGTGCGCTGACCGCATTGGCAGTTTATTTGATCGCTTCAATTATTAACTTTGCACGCACCGAGGCAGACAAACAGCAAGTGCGCAATGCATTTTCTCGCTATCTTTCACCGGCGCTGGTTGAGCAACTTGCGCGAAATCCAGAGCAATTGCGACTGGGTGGCGAAATGCGCGAAATGACTTTATTGTTCTGCGATATCCGTGGTTTCACTACGATTTCTGAACAATTGGACCCAGCAGGGCTGACTCGCTTCATCAATGCCTTTCTCACACCGATGACCGAAACCATTCTCGCGCACCGCGGAACGATCGACAAATATATCGGAGACTGCATCATGGCATTCTGGAATGCGCCCTTGGATGTACCCGATCATCAGGCGAGTGCCTGCCGCGCCACTCTGCACATGTTCGTCCGTTTGCGCGCCTTGAATGCACAGATGCAGCACGCAGCGGAAATTCAGAATCGTGTTTTCATTCCAATCCAGATCGGCGCCGGGCTTAACTCGGGGTCGGTTTGTGTGGGCAATATGGGGTCAGACATGCGCTTCGATTATTCGGTCATAGGCGATGCAGTCAATCTGGCCTCACGACTGGAAGGGCAATCGAAGACCTATGGTGTGGATATTGTGATTGGCGAAAGCACGGAAAACGCCATTCGCGGAGAATTTGCAACGCTGCCGCTCGATGTGATTAAAGTGAAGGGCAAGCTGATCCCGGTTCGCATCCATGCCCTGATTGGCGAGCAATCCATGCTTGATTCGCATCGCTTCAAGGAACACGCGACACAGCACCAAAACATGTTGGCCGCCTACCAAATTCAGCATTGGGACGATTGTGAGCGTTTATGCCATTCGCTAGCCAGCAAGCACCCAGAAATGGTCGGGCTGTACGCGCTGTACGCGCAGCGCGCCGCCGATTTCCGCGCAAGTCCGCCTAGCGCTGACTGGGACGGGGTTTATACGGCCACTTCGAAGTAGGCTAAAAGTTGATATCCGGTGCTGCTGCAGTTTCAAAAGAGCAAGGTTTGCGTGCGGATTGAATAAGCGCGTCGATTGGCGACGCGAGCGCGTACACGATCGATTACGACATGAACCTCTACTCCAACTTCACCTACCTGCTGGAGGATCCGGACAACGGCGACGAGTTTCGCCAAGTTGACGAGCGTCGCATTTATGGCTTCGCGCTGTCGCAGCAATGGGACTTGCGCCGCAGCCACTGGCGGGTCGGCGCAGAAGGCCGCTTCGACGACATCGACCGAGTCGGCCTGTATCGCACCCGCGCGCGCCAGCCAGTCAGCACGGTGCGCGAGGACGCGGTGCAGGAAGGCAGCCTTGGCCTATTCGTCGCCAACGAGTTCAGCGTAAGCGATCAATTGCGCACCTATGCGGGGCTGCGCCACGACCGCTACTATTTCGACATCGATGCCAGATCCTTGCCGATCAACTCAGGTCGCGCCGACGACAACAGCACCTTAGGGCTCGTTCGTCAATAACTTGAACTTTTTGCTCGCCGGATTGGGCGCGCTGCCTCGTTGCGAATCGCTTGTGTGGCGCGCCACACCGCGCTCATCGCGCCTCGCATCGCATCCCAATCCGACGGCCAAAAGTCCAAGTTATTTCCTTACGAGCCCTTAGTCCGGTGCCGCGCACGCGGGCGCGTTGGGGTTAAGCAGTGCGAGGCGTACTGCGGCGGCGAGCGGTTGGCCGGCCAACCGCAGGCTTTGGTAGCGACTGATGCACGCTTGTGGGCAGCATTGACCTTGCTGGCGGCCAGCGCAGCGCGGCAAGCGACCGACACAGGCGTCCATGGCCGGCCCGTCGCCATTGGCGCAGTGCAAAAAGCGCTCCGAACACATGGCTAATTGCGCTTGGCTGACGGCGCCACCCAAACTCCGTGTGATTGGACGGGCTGGTGATTCGATACGCCGCGTGCTGGGCGCGACCGCTGGCGCCGGACGCTGCGCGTCCAGCCATTGACGCAGCGCACGCTGGCTGTCGGCGGTATCAGTGCCGCCACCGGCAATTCGTGTAGACGGCACGCCCGCGCACGGTTTGTCCTGAAAACGCAGCGCACCGTTGGCGTCACGGCAGCGATAAATCTCGCCCGGTGCTGAGCAAACGAGCGCCGACTCAAGCAGCAACAGACTCAGCAGCAGCAGTCGGATCAAGTGCATCGGATGAGGCTTCGCCCTAGCAGCCTGTCGGGCTTTCCCCGCGAGTGTGCCGGAAGTCCTTTTGGCGATTGTTTTCTACTCATTCTCGGATTCATTTTGAAGGCTTCCGCTCCGTGGAAGAGCCATTGCCTGCGCGGCGCCCCTTGCAGCCATCCGCTCAGCCTCACAACGCATCTCACGCGCAAAGCCCGACAGGCTCTAGAAACCTTCCACTAGTCACGTGCCGCACTGCGCCAACGTTTGTACAGATCGACCAAACTGTGTTCGTTGAGATCGCGAAACTCGCCGGCGTCAAAATAACGGCCGTAACAGACCGGGCAACTTTCAAACCAGATGTGCGGTTGCTGCGCGTCAACCATGCGAATCAGCTGCGTGCTTGGACACACCGGGCAGCAGATGTGGTCGATGCTGTTGTGCTTGCGACCCAGCTGTGCGCTGCCAATGTCGATCAGTTCAGCGTCGTCCTTCAGCTCTTCGTGCTCCATCAGGTCAAACCACAGCCCCAAACAAACACCGCAGCGATCAACCACGCCATGCGCGGTCGCCACTTTGTCCATTGAGCCTTGGCATTTCGGGCAGAGCATGGCGCCTCCGGTTGATTGCTTGTTGCTGGTTGCTGGTTGCTAGTTGTTGGTGATGGGTGGTTGGTGAATCAAAAAGAGTAGCGGGGTGAGCGCGGGCAAGCTCCGCTCTGCGGAGTTCCCCGGCAAGCATCCATGTTCAGGGCCGTTCCGGCTGCACCGGGGTTAGGATGGAAATCGGCACTGCGTTGCGGTTCCACACCCCGACCATCGGACTTGGCAGCACGAACTGCGTGCTCAAGGTGCCAGAGTTGGGGGCTACAAACTCGCGGCGCATGCTGCCGGCAGAGCGCTCGGAGTCGAAAAAGTCGATCCAGCCGCAACTTGGGCATTGAATCTTGAAACTCTTGCTGGGCAGATCGCCGCGGTCGGCGGCCGGGCCATCGGTGAGTACCCAGCGTGGTTGGCCAGCGTCGTCATACAGATAGGTCGTGATGAATTCGCGCGCCATGTTATTGGCCAAATAACTATCGTAAGTCTGACCCCAGCCGTCCTCCTGCCCGAAGAACCAAGTGCCGGTGCGATTGGGCGCTGGGCTGCTTAGGCCCTGGAAACCATGGTTTAGGATTTCCGTGCCGCTCTCGTTGTTGGCGTCGAAGCGATAGTTAAACAGCAGTTGTTCGGCCGATAGCAACTGCAAACGCGCGGTTCCAACGCGCTCCGTGCTGATCGAGAAGCTCGGCGCGCCGAGGTTGCGGGTGGCTTTCAGGATGGGCGCAACCACTTGATTATCCTGCACCTGACCCTGCACGATGTACCAAATGGGCGTGCGGTCAGGCGCGCCGGTGTACCAAGCCGCAAAGAAGGTCGGCAGTTGGCCGGCCACCGGCACCACGTGCGAGACCACCCCGTTGCCGGGTCTTTGCGGGTTGAAAAACACACCCGGCCGCAAATTGACGGTCGGCGGCAGGCTGATCGGACATAGTGTGCTGACATCACACTGACCGCTGGCGCCAACCGTGAACTCCTGCATATCGTTCTGCGAGTTACCTGAATCACCATCGGCGCTGCCTGCCAAACCCACGCGATAACGACTACCGCAGCTGGCGCTCTGCTCAATGGAAACCAAGGTGGATACCGCTTTGGTAGCGTTGGTCGGCAGCGCCGCAAGGTCAACCACTGCACTTTCCAGCCGCACTTTGCTCAAATCGGCAGCGGCACTGGGCAGGCTCTGCGGGTTAAAGAAACACACAGCGCGGGCTGCGCTCACCTGCGGTTGGTTACAACTGGCGTTGAGTTGCTGTCCGGCGGTGCTTGGGTTGACGATACCCACCGTGGCGCCATCGCCATTGCCTGGAATGGCATTGCGGTACTGGTAGATGATCTGCCCAGTTTGTGGATAAACCACCGCTTGAAAGTCGAAGTTGCCACTCGGACTGGTCGTGGCGCTGGTGTAGAAACCCATGTTATTCCACTGAAAGACTAGGCAACGTTGATTGGCAACGCCCACCACCGACGGCCGTGGGCACTGCGCAAAAGCGGCGGAGCGCAAGCTGCCGGCGACCAGATCGTCATGCAGCACTTGCATTCTGGCGCCGTTGCTATCGGCGTCCAAAGGTCCGCTGCAGACGTTGGAGAAATCGCCACCGGTAGTTGCCGCTGAGGTGTTGATGTAGCCGTTGGTGCTCATCACCACCTGCGAAACCGTTTGGCCATAAAAACTGAAAGCCCCATTGATCGAGGTGAGATCCAAAACGCCGCTGCGGCCGTCATCGTTGGCCGCGGCACTACCAGCGGCGGTCAACGGTAGCGCCGCTACAGAGGTGCTGATATCGATGAACTGATAGCCGCAGGTCGCGCCCTGACTGCTGTCGGTGACGGCGTAGCCAAACCCATCGCGCGGTGCGGAGCTCAAGCTATCGACCGCTGCTTTACTAAACAGGCCGAGTGCACCCGCGCCGGTCGGGCGCTGGCCGGCGTTGATCAACGTGCGGTCAAAACGCCAGCGTTCACCAGGTTCAATGGTGCTGTCACCATCGCCGCATACCTGGACCGGCGCGTTGGCCGTCTGCGCTTGCACGCGGTGCGCGAGCACGCTGAGCGAACGCAGCCCGCTGGCGAGTGCGCCCACGCTGTCGCGCACACGCACGCTGGCGGTGAACTGTGTTTCACGGTTGAAGCGTGCCAGCAAGGTATTGCCCGTGGTCACTTTGTCGATATTGCCGTCGCCATCGATGTCCCAACTGTAGGAATACGGCGGGCTACCGCCATTGGCGCTGGCGGTGTAGATCACATCGCGACCGGCAATGACGGGATCTGAATCGCTGCTCAGGTTGACGCGCAGTACATCGCTGCTGCCGCAAGTGCCGCCAGACACGCGCAGATCGTCGATCCACCAGCCAGCGCCCGCTACCGAGATGTCGCTGCCAAAGCGGAAGCGCAAGCTCAGCGTGCGGCTGGCAAAATCGGCCAGATTGACGACGGTGCGTGTCCATGTGGAATTGGCATTGCCATGCCACGCGGGGCGCGCGCCAAAGGCACCGGCGCTGTCCATCGTGGCGGCATAACCGCCGCTCACCAAGCGCGTGGCGTTGGCGGGCACGCTGGCTTGTGCCGCCAAAATGTCGGTCCAGGTGGCGCCGTTGTCCAACGAGTATTCGAGGATGCCGCCGTCGTAGTTCAACTCGGTGTTGTAGCGCTGGAAAAACTCGAAGGTGGCCGGTGTGGCCGGTAAAACCAGCGGCGCCGCCAGCGTCAAAGTGCGCGAACTACTGGTGCTTGGATCAGGCACAAACCACGAACGCGTGGGCGAATTGGACTGCGTGCTGACAATGGCAAAATCACTGCCCGCACCGCTGCCGGCGACGGACCAGCGCGCCGCGCCGCTCTCGACATCATCGTTGAATTGATCGGGGCCGGCGGGTATGGCGCTGCGCGCGATCCGATTGTCGTCCTCTATGCCAGAGCAGATGCCGGCGCCGGCCGCGCCGCTGTCCTCGGCGCGGACCACGTAGTGATAGGAAGTTCCGCTGGTCACCGCCGTGTCGGAATATCCCAGCGCCGTGGCGCACGCCGAAATGCGATTAGCCGCGTTTGGGGTGAAGCCTGCGCTGGTGGATCGATAGACGTTGTAGCGCAGCCCGGCGGCGCTGCCGCAATTGGCGCTGGCGGCCGACCAGCTCAAATTGACGCCACAGGCGCTGTTGCCAGCGCTACTCGCGTTGCTGATACCGGCGAAAGTCGGCGGCAGAAAACACACACCGGTGGCGGTGGCACTGGCGCAACTGCTGCGCGTGGATTCGCAAGCCAGCTGATCGTCGAAGGCGCTGATTTGGTAGGAATAGGTGGTGTTGCCGGATGCGGTCGTGTCACTAAAACTGGTGCCGGTACTTTCGCCAATGAGCGCATAGCTGCCACCTGGGCAACTGCCGATCGAGCGGGAAATGCGATAGCGCTCGGCGCCTGGCACCGCGTCCCAACTCACATCAATACGATTGGCCGCGCTAGCGACACTGCGCACATTGGCGGGCGCGCTAAGCGCGCACTGGCCGGCGCCGTCAATCGACTGTGGGTTGCCACCGAGCGGATCTAAGTAGTCGCGCATGCGCGTGTTGGCGGTGCCCAGGCCATCCCAGGCGTGAAACAAACCACCGTATTGGTCACGCAGGTCCCCACCCGTGGCGCCACAAGAGGACGGGCCACCCGATAACACGCCGATCAAACGACGCTGCGCGTTGTACAGCGGCGAACCCGATGAACCCGGCTCAGTAATACTCGGCGGCAAGCTGGTAGGCGGATTGACGATATTGGCGAGCAACGGTGGCGTTGGATCCCACGGCGCCTCCCAGTGCACGCCAAAAGCACCATCGATATCGTCGAGGTTCATGGCCGATTCGACAAAGCTGATGCGCTTTTCGTCGACGCTGGGGTGATGAATGCTGGCGCACAAACCAGCGGTCGATGTTGCCGATGTAGGCGCGCTGCAGGTGGTCGGTGGTGGTTGTCGATCCCAGCCCGCCCAAAAGAGATTCAGATTGGCCTGATTGGCATCGGGCGCCAGTTCTATCAACGTCCAATCCGAACGGGTGTCGCCGGGTGTGGTCCCTTCAAAAGGATTATTGGTGGCCGCCAGAAAAGCCAAACCACGCAGCGTGCTATTCGGCTTGGGCAGCGCCACGCCACTGGCGGCCGATCCGGGCGTGCGACAGATGGGCGACTCATAGTTGAAATAGGCCAATACACTGGCGACGTTGCCGCCGGTGATTTCGCAATGCGCGGCGGTGGCAAACAATAAGCGGCGATCTCCGCGCGTGTTATTAACCAGCGAACCGGTGCAGGTATCGGTGCCGCCGACGGTAATTGCTGCGACCGCGCGGCGTGGCTCATTCCATGGATCAGAAGCGGCCAGACAGGCGACATCGGTATTGCAAGCGCCGGATTTGCACTGTTTAGGCGCGCTGCCAAAACCTCGGTAACCTTGACCTACCCGACTCAACAGCACATCGACGCGATCACGTTGGGCGGTGTCGACTGTGAGTTCGAGAAATGCCGATTTGCCCGCCAATAATGCGGTCCATAATTGACCGGTTGCCTGATTATCGCTCTCGCTGTACGGCCCCAATTGGCTTTTCAGATCAGCCGAGCGAATGACCAGCTTGGCGGATGACGGCAGGTGAAATCGGGAAAATCCGAAGTTCAAATGCACGGCACCGGGTGCCTCGATTTGCATTTCCCAGGTGCTGCTGCCGTCGGCAGCGTCGATCCATCCACCTTGTTTGCCAGGGGCATAGCTGACGTCGCGCCCAATTGCAAAACGCAGCGGCCGATTTTTGGCGAAGACCGCGCTGTCCTCAGCGCTGATTTTGGCCATATCCAGCTCCGGCAGCGCAAGCCGCGCCGCGCCATTGGCGGCAAAGGTGGACGAAACCGACGCTAAGCCCAAGCTCAGCAATAGCAAGCCTTTAACAATCCGGCGCATGAGACAACTCCGATTGACCGACGCGTGACTGATAGCACGGGGGAAGTGCTGGTGGGTAGCGGCGGAGTGGGTTTTTGGTTGACAGCCGCAAAGTGCGCAGCTCAAAGTTCGTAGCCAGAAACCGCTCAAGGAGCGCGTGTTGGTCAGGCTAAGGATTCGCCACGGTCTGTTGCTGAGTGTGTTGTTCCTTGCCGCAGCTGGGTTAAGCGCGCAGGGCGTGCAGATCGGCGAGCCGGTGACGCCATTGAGCGTGGATGTCGATGTGCGGCAGTTGCCCATCGTGCCCGATTGGCAGCCGGGGGACGCCATTCGTGAAGCACATCGGCGCCTGTACTTTCCGCCGGGCAGCCCGGATTCCCAAGCGCCTGCCGATTGGGTCACTGCGCCGGATCATCTGGCCGAGCGGCAGCGAGAATTCGATCAAAGGCATGCGCCGGGCGACGCGGCGGCCCGTTCGAGCAGGGTCACCATCGATAACGCGTTCACCGGCGTCAATCCGGGCGATCCGGTTGTCGAAGTGGGCACCGCGCATGTGTTGTATGGCATCAATGCCGCCGGCGGCACCAGTTTTCGCATTTATAACAAAAGCGGCACGCTGCTTGCGGGCCCCAGCAGCTTCAGATCGCTGGCGCCGGCGGGTGATCCATGTGCGACTTCGGTCAGCGATCCGATCATTTTATTTGACCGGATAGCGAATCGTTGGGTGCTGCTGGAAATTGGCGGCACCAGCAGTGCCTATCGATTGTGCACTTATGTGTCAAAAACCAGCGATCCGGTGACCGGTGGTTGGTGGTTTTATGGTTTCGCTGCGCCAACATTACCCGACTATCCGCACTGTGGCGTTTGGGACAACGCCTACGTCTGCACGACCAATGAAACGGGTAGCGGTGCGAAGATTTACGCTTTTGACCGCGTCAATATGTTGACGGGTGCCACGGCCCGACCCTTGCAGCGCTTTACCAGCGTGGCCAGTTTAGCCGGGTACGGCTTTCAGGCACTAACACCCGCGACATTTCTTGGCACTACCGCGGCTCCTGCTGGCGCGGCGCCTATTTTGGCGCGGCATAACGATGACGAGGCGCATGCCGGTGCGGGTGCCAATAGCAGCGCTGATTTTATCGATTTGTATCAACTTAATATCAACTGGACCACGCCGGCGAGCAGTAGTGTGACCACCTTGCCGCGCATTCAAATGACCGAATTCAATAGCTGGCTGCGTGGTTACAGCACATTTGCGTCGGTGCCGCAGCCGAGTTCAGCGTCCAGGCTGGATCCCATTCGCGAAGTCATTCTCAATTTATTGACTTATCGGAATATGGGCACGCATGAAAGCATCGTTGGTAATTTTGTAACCAATCAAGATGCCGCGCGCAGCGGTATTGTGGTGGATGCCGGCATACGCTGGTTTGAGCTGCGCCGGGTGGGCGCCGCTAATTGGTTTCTGCAGCAAGAAGGCACCTTTAGTCCGGGTGATAGCGCCACGCACCATTTTTTGGGCGCCACCGCAACCGACAAAATGGGCAATATTGGCATGAGTTACAACATCACCAAAGTCTCGAACCCGGTGCTATTTGCGTCGCTGCGTTATACCGGTCGTCTGGCCAGTGACCCGGCGGGCGTTATGAGCCTGGGCGAAAATCTGATCGCTGCCGGAGCGGCGGCAGAAACTTCCGGTCGTTGGGGCGATTATCATCAAACCGTGATTGATCCGGTAGACGACTGCACCTTTTGGACCGTGGGCATGTATCGCCCTACGGGCAGTTGGGCTACACGTATTAGCGATTTCCGCTTCAATAATTGCATTACGATTATTGCCGTTGCGCCGCTGATCACCTACGCACCCGCGCCTAGCACGATCAATTACAGCAGCGTGGGCACTGCCAGCGGGATTATTGCGGCGCCCAGCGGTGGATCTGGCAGCGGCGCCGCCGCAACGACCACCGTGGGTGCTTGCACGATCAGCAACGGCGGCGCGGCATTCCCGACCACCAGCATCGCGCAGCTGAGTTTTGTCGGCACGAGCAGCACTGCACTGACGCTGGCACTACCCAATTGCACTCGGCAAGCGGCCGCCGTCAACGCGACCCTCACGTGCCCGGAGTCCCGCGGCGGCGCGGCCGCCGTCAACCGGATTTGGTCGCTAAACTGCCCGGCACTGCCGATCAACCGTACGCTCAACGTCAGTCGAATCGGCGCTGGCAGCGGCACAGTCACTAGCAACCCGGCCGGCATCAACTGCGGCGCCACCTGCAGCGCCAGTTTTACCGATGGCAGCGCGGTCACGCTGAACGCGGCTGTCACGGTGGGCTCCACCTTTGCCGGCTGGGGCGGCGATTGCGCGGCATCTGGCACTAACTTGCAGTGTGCGCTGACGATGAATCAGGCGCGCGTGGCCACCGCGAGCTTCAATGTGCAAGCGAGTGCCGTGATCAACAGCTTTAACGCCAGCCCAAGCGCACCGCCAGTGAGCAGTGCCATCACCCTCAACTGGTCGTCCAACAACAGCATCTCCTGTAGCCCCAGTCTGGGCGCCGGCACCACTTGGCCCAATTTAGGTACTCTGCCCACCTCTGGCACACAGGTTTTAAACGCGCCCGCCAACGCCGGATCGCTGACTTTTCAGCTCAACTGCACCAACGGCGTGCAAGCGGTCAACGCGAGCAGTAGCGTCAACGTGCTTGGCAGCCCGCGACCGGATTTCATCGCCGCGGATGGTTTTGAAGGGTCCAACTGAGTGGGCTCAGCGACTGGTTCTGCTGTAGTGCGGCGAAAGTAAGTGCAAGAAATTGCACTTACTTTCGCCGCACCACACTTGCGCGCACGTAAAAGGATTTCACGCTGCTACCGGGCGGAATGCGTTCTTCGATCTCGAATAAACGCGCATTTTTCTTAAATAAACCACTGAGTTTTTTGTGGCCGTACAAACGCGGGTCAAAGTCAGGGCGTAATTTGGTGAGGTAAGTGCCGACATTGGCCAATGCGGCCCACCCATCGTCGCCCTCGTCCTCGGCTTCGTCGATGGCTTGCAAAATCAGATCACTGGGGACCGTGGCGTAATCGCTGGACTTTGCATCGCTTTCGACTTTTTCCGGTTCTGCTTTCGGTGTACTCGGTTTGTCGCTGCTGGGGCTTTTTAGCGCTGCCTTCTTGTCCGCCGGGCGCAGCACTTCGGTGTAAACAAATTTGTCACAGGCCACCACAAAAGGTTCCGGGGTTTTCTTCTCGCCAAAACCGAGCACCATCAGGCCCTCTTCGCGCAAGCGTTGCGCCAATCGGGTGAAATCGCTATCGCTGGAGACCAGACAAAAGCCATCAAAACGACGCGTGTACATCAGGTCCATCGCATCGATGATGAGTGCGCTATCGGTGGCATTTTTGCCGCTGGTGTAGGCAAACTGCTGAACGGGTTGGATGGAATGTTTGAGCAGACTTTTCTTCCATTGCGTGTGACTCGGCGAGGTCCAATCGCCATAAATGCGCTTCACGCTGGCCACGCCGAACTTCGCTACCTCGGCGAGCAAGGCGTCGATGACCGACGGTTGCGCGTTATCGGCATCGATCAGCACGGCCAGCCGCCGCTGATCTCCGTCGCCACGATGTTGTGCTGCGTCGCGGCTCATGCGGCCTCAGCGATTCGAGCGCGCCGCGCGGCGCAGGGCATACATTTCGGCGTCGGCGCGCGATAGGGTGTCCATCAGCGCTTCGTTGCGTTGCCGCAGCGCATGGCCAATCGAGTAACTGCACGGCGCTGCATCCATGCCAGCGCGCAGTTTTGCCAGCAGCGATTGCACCTGGGCTTCTTCTGCATGTGCTAATAGCAGCACAAACTCATCACCGCCGCTGCGCACCAGGGCATCGCCACTGCGCAATTGGCTTTCCAAATAGCGGCTCATCGCAATCAATACGCGGTCACCGGCATCGTGACCCTCGCTATCGTTAATCTGCTTAAAGTGATCAAGATCCACGTTGATGACTGCCCAGCGTCGCTCCCCCATGGTGTGTTCAAATTGCGACAGGTAGCGACGGTTATACGCCTGGGTTAAGGCATCGCGGATGCTCTCGGCGCGCAGTGCCTCTGCTTCGCGCGCTTGCTCGGTAATGTCGACCGCGCTGCCAATCGCATATCCGCCGGTTTCCGACAAGCGGCTGCTGTACCTCCACAAACGCTCCGCGTCATCCGCGCGGCGCACCACCAAAATGCCCTCATCTTGTTGCTGCTGCGCGAGGCGCCGCAGCGAAGCTGCAAAATCGCCACGCGAGGCATCGGTCAAGAACTCACCGAGCGCTCGCCCAACCAGTTGCTCAGGCAGGGTGCCCAGCCCCTGCGCGGTCGCCAAATTGACCATGACCAATTCGCCGCGTAAATCGTGCAGGAACACCATGCCTTTGCTGAGGCGCAGCAAATCGGTGGCTTTAGCCTCGCTCTCGCGGCGCGCCGCCAGCGCGGCCTGCAATTGCCGATTGGACCGCCGTTGCAGCACAAATGCGATGCCCAAAGCGATCAAAACGGCCAGCGCCGACAGCATCAGCCAGCGCGTTAGTCGATTGGTCTGCGCCAGCGTCAATTCACGTTGGCTTGCCAGTTCGGCTTCGTTGGCCAGACGCAGCACGTCCATCTCCTGCGCCGCGTATTTCAGACGCACCTCGTAGTCATCGGCGGCTTTCGCGCGATCACTTTGGATGACCGCTCGATCGAGTTCCAAGAAGCGGCTCACCATCTCGTTCCAACGGGTCGAGTCGACCTGGGAGTCGACCATCAGGTCCAGCAAGTGTCGGGAAATGCGTAACTCGTCGCGCGCCAGCCCAAGCTCACGAAAGGACGCGTAGGCGGCACGCAGTTCCGTGAGTGCCAGATCGCGCTGTTTGGCGTCCTGCGCCGCTAAACCCAACACCTCGTGGCCAAGCCCGGCAAGTTGACTGTTTTGCAGCTTTGCGCCCAACTCCAGTACGCGCCTGCCGTTGCTACGTTGGGTGGCAACGTCACCAG
>ENA-ORBV01010055-ORBV01010055.1-microbial-mat-metagenome-genome-assembly--contig:-NODE-10055-length-15271-cov-6.714295_pt1 | contig 15271 bp, 10 predicted proteins | sample MGYA00237777_ERZ505514 | MGnify/ENA primary metagenome ERZ505514 (study PRJEB26160, sample SAMN06269048) | microbial mat metagenome | isolation source: Oligotrophic lake microbial mat | place... | reverse complement strand
ATGCCGCGCGGTTGCCGAGACCAGGCCCGCACGACTTCGAGGATCGAATTTTCAGGCTCGGCGCGGGCGATCAGCACCGCGTAGTTGCCGGGCTCCAGGCCATGGCCAGCCAGCAGCGACGCATTCGCGGCCAGCACGGTGTCGGCGCCATACGGGATGGTGCTGATCTTGCTGGGGCGGACCCGGGTGTTGAGATGCCGCTGGATCTGCGGGTGGTCGGCCACGAGGTGGTTGCCGAGCAGACAGCCAGCCCAATCGTTCAGCCAGAACCACGTCTTGGCGACCGTGCCCCACTTCTGCCGTTGCCACTCGATGCCGTCCATGTTGATGACGTTGCGCAGGCCTTTGAGGCGGTACAGCGTGCAAAAGACGGCAGTGTTGTAGCCCAGAGTCAGGATCAGTCCTTTGGACTTCGAGGCATGCAGCGTGGAGAGCAAGTCGAACATCACCGTGCCGGCCGCTCCGGCACCGGCAACCGGCATGCGCACGCGGTGCACGCCGCGCCAGGTGTCTTCAACCACGGGCCCCACACCCTCTTCCTGACAGTAGACCGTGACCTGCCAGCCGTGCTTGACCAGGAACAGCGCCAACTGCTCGGCAAAGGTCTCGAAACCGCCGTGGGCCGCGGGCACACCCCGCGTGCCGAGGATGCGCAGGTGCCGGGTGGGGGGCGAATGAACCGAGTCCAAGCCGCCGCCTCTCTACTGACGGTTGCCGCGCAAGGCCGCGCGGTAACACTGGGCCGTGAGCCGCCCGATGTGGTCCCAGCCGTAGCCAGAACGCATCAAGGCCAGCCCCTGAGCGCCCACGCGCCGCATGGCGTCCGGATCGGCCAACACGGTGTTGAGCCGTGTGGCCAGGGCGTGCAAGTCAGCGGAGGGAAAGAGAAATCCCGTGACCTCGTCCTCGATGACTTCCTGCATGCCGTCCAGGTCGGATGCCAGCACCGGCTTGCCGTAACTCATGGCCATCAGAATCACGCCGCTCTGGTAGATCCGCCGGTAGGGCAGGACGACGAGATCTGCAGCAGCGTAATAGGCAGCCACCTCGTCGTCCGCGACGTAGCGGATGTGACTGACGCAACGGCCGGCAAGGCCCAGCCTGTCGATCTGCGCTTGGTAGACGGCGAATTCCTGGCCCCACATCTTGCCGGCGATGACCAGCAGCACGTCCGGGTGCACGTCCTTGACTGCGGTCATCGCGTCAAGCAAGAGGTCAAGGCCCTTGACCGCCTTGATCTGTCCGAAGAACAGCAGTACCTTGGCTTCAGACGGCAGGTTCAACCGGGCCCGAGCGCTGACCGTTGGCGTCACATCGCCGACATAGCCCAGGTAGTTGCCATGCGGGATCACGTGGATCTTGTGTTCTGGAACACGCAGCACCCGCATCAACTCCCGTTGGCTGACGCGGTTGTGGGCAATCACGGCATCGGCAAGCGCATACACCCATGACTTGATTGCCGACCATTCGCCCCGAAACGCCTCCACGTCATGTGCAGTGATGACGACGCGCATCAGCAGCAGCTTGGCGACGAGGATGTTGAAGAGTTCGAGCACACCCACTTGAAAGATGTGGAAGTGGGCCAACTTGTTGCCAGCGCGTCGTGCACCCACCAAGGCGCGCAGGCTGCCCCGCACAAAGCGCAGGCCGCGTCGCCAGGCCGGATCCGGACCATAGATGCGGTGGTAGGGGAGCGCCACCGCAAAGGGCAGGCCGGGAGTGATGGCTGTCTCATTACAGGTGTGCAGGGTGGGCGTGATGCCTGCGTCCACGAGACCCCGACACAAGCCGAAGTCGTAGTAGTTCATGCCGCCGTGGCCGCCCACCGGTTCAATGATTGCGACTGAAGTGCCTTGGGAGTCGGCTGTCGTTTTCGAGGTTGGTGCTGAACTAGAACGTCCAAGGCGTTCGACTGCAGATTCAATGGCTGCCATGAAGGCGGCTTCAAATGCTGGAAACGAATGACTTTCGAGAATGCGACTCCTGTGAAACTCCAGAAGAGCGGTCTCATCGGCAAGCGCCGCGTCAACCAGACGCGCTGCAAAAGCGGCTGCATCACCGCTTGGGAACAGCCAGTGCGGCGGCAACATGTCGGCCATGCCGTCGACGTCGGATGCGATCACCGGGCGCCGGAAGACCATGGCTTCGAGCATGACGAGCGGCACGCCTTCGAACCGCGACGGTATGGCCAGCGCGTCGATGGCGGCGTAGACGGACGACATGTCGTCCGTCCAGGGAGCGAACACCACTGCGTTTGCCACGCCCTCGGCCCGCGCGAGTGCCTTCAGGGCGTCAAGGTCCGGCCCCTCACCGACCACCAGCAACTTCAAATTGGGCGCTTGCTGGCGTGCCAAGGCCAACGCCTTGACGGCCAGGTCCTGCCGCTTTTGCCAGAACTGGACGCGGCCGATCAGTCCGAAGACCCTGGCGCCTTCCGACAAGCCCCATCGAGCGCGCGCGGCGCCTCGGTCTGTTGAGCGGTAAGCCGTCAAGTCAATGCCGTTTTGCACCACGGTCACCGGCTGCTGTAGACCCCGGCGCTGCAGGTAGTCGGTCATGCGCGGGCTGATGGTGATATAGGCGTCGGGCAGGCCGTAGTACAAACGGTTCAACCATTCGCGCAGCGCTGCCTTGACGCGGGAAGCGGAAAAGACGCTCTCCGGGTGCGTCATGGGGATGTAGCAGATGCTGGGCACACCGGCTCGTTCGGCGGCCATCAAGCCGGCGCTGCCAACGGCGATTCCGCCTTGTGCCGTTACCACCACGTCGGGCGCATGGGCTGCGATGGTCGAAGCCAGGCCGCGGATAGCGCGCCACGAAACGCGTGTGCGGAGAATCTGCAACCGCTGCGATTGATAGTCGTGCGGCAAGACCTTGAAGCCGGGATAGCGCGCCGCCAATTCATTCAGTTGCCGGGCCAGCCTGAGATTGCCGCGAAAGAACATGAAGCCCGCATCGACATTCGCTTGCGCCACCATATGCCGAACGCCAGCCAACGTCATCAACTCGTGGCCGCCGAAGTCCGCTGCGTCGCTGTAGAACAGAACTCTCACAGGGTGGGCCATGCAACTAAGGGCTGCCGGGCGACTGCCGTTTGCTCGAGCCAGGCGCCCATGGGATGGGCAGCATGAGGATTCCCAGGCGGGACTTGGCGACGTAGACGCGCATCAGATTGCAGGCAGCCGTGGCGATGGCGTTGGCCGCCGCTGCACCGAGCACGCCCCACAACGGAATCAAGGCGAAGCACAGAGCCACTGTCATGACGGCGCCCGCGACGGCGATGCGGCCTTCGATGCGGTGGAACCCGCTCATGTTCAACAGGTAGCCGACCGGGCCGGTGGCTGCATTCACAAACTGACCGAGGGTCAGCACGATCAGCACCGATGCGCCGGCTTCGAATTGCGGCCCGAACAAGGACAGGATCTGCTCAGGCACCAAGATGAAGATCAGCAACAGCGGCAGGGTGGTCACCGTGGTCAGGATGGTGGACCGGCGTGCGAGTCGCGCAATCCCCTCGCTGTCCTTGGCAGCATGCAGCGCAGCAAACCTGGGTGCCGCCACGGAACTGGTGGCCAACAGCACGAACCGGGTCAGCAAGGCCGTGCGCGCGGCGGCGGTGTAGATGCCGACCTCGCCGCTGCTGACAAACAGGCCAAGGATCAGCACGTCGGAAAACGTCATCACCACATCGGCAATTGCCGATCCATACATCGGCAGGGCCGTGGCGAGCAACTCGCGCAGCCTGAATGTTGGGGAAGCGGTGCCAACATGGTTGCGCGGAATGCTGCGGATCCAGAGCAGACAGCCACAGACACACACCAGCACGGTGCCAGCCAGGTACAGCCCTGATGCCGCGCTGGCGCCTGTGATGCTGTCTGCAAAGATGAACAAGAGCAGCAGGTTGACGATGGGCAAGGCTGCGCCCTGGATGAAGGACGATGCGGCCTGGTGCTGGCCGGCCTTCAGCAATTCGCCGTACAGGTTCAACAAGCTGAACGGCACCAGCGCCAGGCTCATGAGCCGCAGCGGATTCGCAATGCCAGGGTCGGCGTAGACCGTTGTGGCAATCCAATCGGCGGCGAGGAATGTCGTTGTCGCAACCATGCTGCAGCAAAGCAACGCAGTGCCCATGCCCAGGCGATGGACGGCGGCCAGGCGGTTCCAGTCGCTTTCAGCGTGGCTGGTCGCACCGAACTTGAGGAGAGCTGCGTCCATGCCCATGCGACCCACCACGCTGGCAATCAGCGTGAAGGTCAAGGACAGGTGGAAGATGCCCAATCCTTCAGCACCCAGCACGCGGGCCAACGCGACGTTGAAGGCAAAGCCCAGGCCAGCGCCCAGGACGCGCAGGCCCAGGACCGTCCCGCTGCGCAGCACCAGGTCGCCCCAGGCGGAAGCCCTGACGCGGCTTTGAAAGCGCAGCGCCCAGTGCACGGTACGCGGAGCCTTAGCCACGCGCGTGTTGCGTCGTGAGCGGCGTCAGCCGTGGCGCAGGGACTCCCCAGGCGCCGGGCCGCTTGCCATTCGTCTCCGGCAGGGTTCCATGGCGCCTGAGCACGACTGCAAGACCGAACAGGATGCCAAGAAAGGCCAGGCTCGAGTCCCGCATGAGATGCGGTTCGGTCACTGACGCCAAGAGCACGCTGAGCAGGCCGGCGCAGATCGCAGCATGGACACCGCGCAGTCTGGGGTCAGCTTCTGCCCTGGCGCCCTGCCAGGACCAGAACAAGATCACCCCCAAGCAGCTGATGAAAAGCAACAGCGCCGGCACGCCCAGCTTGCTCACCATGTAGAGAAAGCCGTTGTGGATGTAGCGCACCTGCTCCGGCAGTGCATCGGACAAAGCTGGCCCGCGGTAGGCCGCGCCCAGGCCGATACCCAAGACGGGGTGATTGATGATCTGCGGCGCGATCTGCTCGGCCTCGTAGTAGCGCCAGGCTGCCGAAGAGCCGTAGTCGATCTCCTTGCCGACACTGGTGGCCCGCACCACCAGCGCGTCGAGCATGGCCGGCTTGGCGGCGACCAGCATGGCCAGGGCCAATGATGCACCGATCAAGGACCAGATCAGCATCGCCCCGCTGCGGCGCAGACCGATCAGATACACGACCACGACCATGCCCAATACCGTGGCGCCCCAGGTGGTGCGGCCAAAGGTCAGAAGAATGCCGACAGCGCACAGTGCAGACATGGACAGGAAGCTCAGCGTCTTGATGTGCTTCAGGGCATACCAGGCGGCAACCGTGAAGACGGTGAAGATGATGAGGTTCAAGCCCCCGGTGCTGGAAATGGTCGCGCCGTAGGACCTGACGCCCAGCGTCTGCGCGACGACAAGCCGGCCCGCGTCGCCGAAGATGCGCACCTGAAAAATGCCCTGCACGATTTGACCCACGGAGAACAGAAGTCCCAGCATCAGCAAGCCGCCGATGAAGCGCCGGACCCGCTCTTTGCTATTCAAAACCGACACCACCAGCGGAAAGAGCAGCAGGTACATCAGGTGCCGGCCTTCGCCAAGCGCATCCTTGGGCGAGACACCCTGAAAGAAGCAGGCGTAGACCACGGACACCGGCACCAGCGCCAGGAAAGCCGCAAAGGGCAGCCACAGCTTGAGTTCGCTGCGCACAAAGCCCCTGGACAGACTGAAGCCACTGACGATGGCAATCGCCCAAACTGCGAAGAAGGCCAGGTCGCCGGCCCTCAGGTAGCCAAAGCTGGGCAGGAAGGCTTCGTGCAGGATGCCTGACACGAGGGCCAGCAAGGCCAGCAGGCCGTACTCCACCCGCCATGCCACGAGCAGGAAAAAGCCGGGCACAACGGCCACCGCAATGATGAACCAGTAGGGAAGTACGGCGACCATCAGCCCGACAATCACGCTGGTCAGGACCAAGCCACATCCGAAAGCCAGCTGGGACGGGATCGTCATGGTGCTGCCGCGGCACCAAACACCCGGTCCCGGGCCTTGGCGTCCAGCGCCTGTGACAGGGCCTTGAGGAACGTGCCCTGCATGGCATGGGCCCGGTCCAGGTCAGCGTCGATGCTGGACACGCGCACCAGCATGCCGTCTGCAATCACGCCACGCAGGCCATAGCGCATCTGCGCCAGTTTCTGACCGATGCCGGTGGTCACCACCTGATTGCCAACCGCGACCCAGTAGGTGACCGGTTCATTGCGCGCGCCGCGCCGGGCCATCAAGCGGCGCACGGGAAGTTCGCGCTGGCCGATCTGCAGCGACCCGGCCTGGTTGGACGTGATGGCAAAGCCCTGCACCGGGTAGCAGACCTCGGGCCGGTGTGCGCTGGTGCCGTCGGACTGGTCGCCACCGTAGGCCACGGTGAACATGATGACCTGGCCGCTGGCGTTGACGTAGGTGCGCGCCAGCACCTGGTTGTAGATCGCGTCCAGCGCCGCCTGGACATCCGGCGACGGCAGGACCAGCGCCTGGCCCGTGACGATCTGCCAATCGCCGAAGCGGCTGGGAAACATGGCCTCCAGGTCGGGCTTGCCGATCTGGTCTGCCAGATGCTGCGTCGGCCGTCCCCAGGTGCCGACCGCTGAGGCCGCAATCATCAGCATCGCGACCAGCAGTGCATGCCAACGCAGGCGGTTCATCATGAGCGCTCGTTCTTTCCCGTGAACGCAAGCCGCAGGACGCGGTCGGTGGCCAGGATCAGCGTCAGGCCTGTCATGAACAACACCATGCCGGCGAAGCTGTGGATGAACCCCTGGCCCGCTGCGTCACCAAAGTGATAGGTGACGAGGACCAGGATCATGACGCGCACGATGTTGGCTACAAAGGCAATCGGAATGATGAGGATCGCCAGCGTGATGTTGCGTGCCACGTTCGTGTACTTCATCAGGTTCATGTACAGCAGGCCAAGGGCCTCGAGCGTGAACATGCTGGTCAGGCCGGCACAGGCATCCGCCACCAGCAACTGGTAGGGCCCCACGCTCAGCAGCACCCCTGCGCGAGCCACGGGGTAGCCGACCTGATAGAGGATTTCAGCGGCCACTGCAGACACGGCCGACTTCAAGGGCGCAGTGATCGCGGCCACCACGGAGCCCGGCAGCGGCACCATGAAGAGCATGAAGAAGAGTGCAAACCAGATCAGCCGCAAGGCTTTCCGCCCCGGGAAGAGCAGCACGATGGCCGTCAACACCACGATCTGCGAAATCACCTCGAAGAAGAGGATGAACTGCGAGCGTCCGAGGGCATAGAGCAGCACGCCGAGCAACAGCAGCGGTCCACCCGTCCAGGGATCTGCAACAGCCGGCAGGGACGCCAGTTCATGCCGCTTGGCATAGAGCAGGTACAAGCTGAGCGCCAGGATGATGGGGCCGTGGCCTTGTTCGTCGCTGGCCCAGACGTTCTGTGCAAGCCACGCGTAGGTCGGCACGTACATGGCCAGAAAGCCCAGCAGCAGCAGGCCGAGTGCAACGGGGTCCATGCCGGGCGGCAGCAGTGCCTCGCGCCTGCCTGTTGGCCTGGAAGGGCTGACCGGGGGCGACGTCATGTTAGAACTCGTTGACGACGACGCCAGCGATCCGCGCCTGGTTCTCCGACAACCTGGCGACCAGATCCTGCAGTGCCACGGCGCGGGCATGGTGTTGCCGCGCGACCAGCAGCGCCGCGCCACAGCGTGCCGCGACCACGGCGCTGTCGCGTCCGTAAGCTGCCGCCGGTGTGTCCACCACGACGTGGTCGAACTGACTCACCAATTCGCGCATCAGCAAGCCGAAGGCGGGGCATTCCAGCAGTTCCAGCGGGTTCGGCGGGGCAATGCCCACGGGCAAGACAAACAGGCTGGGCACACTGCCCACTTGCTGAACCGCATGCGCATCTGCACGGCCCGCGAGCAGGCCTGACAGACCGGCGCGGTTTTCCAGGCGGAAGATCGCTTGCTGGCGTGGGCCACGCAGATCGGCGTCGACGAGCAGGGTGCGGCTGCCCGGAAGTTGCGCCAGTGCGATGGCCAGGTTGGCCGCGACATAACTCTTGCCGTCATTGGCATCGGGGCTGATGATGGCCAGGGCGCGCCGTGGCCCGCCGTCGGTCCACAGCCGCATCATGACCTCGCTGCGCAGTGATCGGAAGGCTTCGGCCTGGGCTGAGAACGGCTGGTGCAGCGTCACCAGTTCGGCGCTCAGACTGCGCTGGCCTTCGGGGACGTAGGGGTAACGGAACTGGTGCGACAGCGCATTGAGCACGTCGTCTTGGCTGGCGAGCTTGAGTGCCACGGCGGCCTCGCCAAAGCGCACATGGTGTTCGATCTGATAAGCCAGCACGCGTTCGACCTGCTGGTCGGAAAGCTTGCGCTGTGTGGCAATAAGGGTGCCTATGAATTGTTCTTCCACCGCCGGCGCCACTGGCGCGGAATCTGCGTAGCTGGCCATCGGGGCTGGCAACGGTGCCATCAAGCGCTGCTGCATGGGTGAGGGCAGCTTGGCTTTGCGGCCGGTTCTGGGGCGCGTCAACACGCTGATGACGGGAAGGCCCAGAAAGGCCGCCACGTCGCCCGGGCTGCGTGCGCGGCGGTCTCGAAGTTCGAGCAAGACCGGTGCCCCGGCAGCCAGCAACGCGCCCAAGAGAACTGCCAGTACGGTGTTGAGCAGAACTTTGGGCGACGAGGGCTCATTCGGCGCCGTGGCCTGTGTGAGCAGGTTGACATTGCTCTGTGTCGTCTGGCTCTCCAGCGTGGACTGGTTCAGCCGCGCGGTAATGGCGTCGTAGGCGCGCTGAGCGTTCTCGACGTCGCGCTGGATCACGGCACCCTCGTCCCGCACGGCCTTCATGCGCAGCACGTTGACGCGCTGGGCTTCGAGCCCGGCGCGGATCTGCGCTTCACGCTGGCGATTGATGGTGTTGCTGACGCTCACACCGCCGGTGACACGGCGGGTCTCGGCGTCGATACGCGCGCGCAGCTCGTCGATGTTGGCGCGCGCCTGCACGACCTGCGGGTTGGCGTCCCCCAGGCGGGCCGTGAGTTCCTGCAGACGGCCTTCGGCCCGGATCACATCGGCCTTCAGCGCACCGATGACCGGGTTGTTCAACACCTCCTGGATGCGGTCGCCCTGGGCTGATGTGGCTTGCGTCTGGCGGCTGGTCGATTCGGCTGAGAGGGCCTGCAAGGCCAGCACTTGCGAAGACAATTCGTTGAGCTTGACGTTCTCGACGTCAAAGCGTTCGTCGTTGGCGATGATGCCCTTGCTCCTTTGGAAGCTGGACAGCTGGCCCTGCGCCTTTTCAAGCGTCTCCCGGGCCTCCTTGGCACGCAGATCGAAGAAGGCAGAGTACTGGCGCGCCGGATCCACGCGCAACTCCAGCGCCGTCTCCAGGTAGGCCTGCACGAAGGCATTGGCCATGGCCGCAGCGAGACGTGGATCGGGCGACCTGTAGGTCACCGTGATGACGCTGCTTTCACGCGCCGGCAGCACGTTCATCTGGCGGCGAAACAGCTCCACCATCCAGAGCTCGATGTTGCCAACGCCGCCGGTGTCTTCTGTCCACTGCTGGCGCACCGTTGGGATCTCGGCCAGCTTCAGGGTGCGAATGGCGCGCAAGGCCACGCGCTCGCTGTTGATCACGTCCACCTGCGTCGCCATCAAGGCCAGCGGCGGGTTGCTGCCGTAAAGACCGGCGGTGATGGGGTCGGGCTTGAAGTCCACCACGACCGACGCCGAGGCCGTGTAGATCTTGGGCATCAGCAGGCTCACGGCCAGCGTGGTGGCCACCACCAGCACAAACACCGTCAGTGCCACCCATTTGCGCGCACGCAGGATGGCCAGAAATTGTGCAAACGTCATTGCTTCGTTCTTTCTCGTTGCCTGGAGCCGCCGGTCTGCGCCGCCAGAGCTGCCGTCCGGTCAAGGGTTGCGCCGGTCAGAACAGGCTCTCGCGGACATAGACCACGTCCCCGTCTTTCATTGGCGCGTCCATGGGCGGCGTGATGACGATCACACCGCCATCGGCCGCCTTGCGGTGCACGCGAATGCCCTTTTCGGTGCCGCGCGATGTCAGCCCGCCACCGCTGGACAGCGCTTGCATCAGTGTCATGCCGCGCTCCAGCCGCATCGGGCCCGGTCTCTGGGATTCACCGTAGATGTAGACCAGCGGCTGGCGCTCGACCCAGACCACGTCGCCGTTCTGGATCAACATGTCGGTGTCCTTGGCGTTGACCGTGAACAGGCCTGGCAGATCGACTTCCGTGCGAAAGCGCTGACCATTGCGCGTGCCAGTGACGACGACGATGTCACTCCCGCCGCTGGCTGGGCCACCGGCCGCGGCCAGCAGATCGGTCAATCGCATGTCGGCAGCTTCGATGGGGTAGCGGCCTGGCCGATTGACCTGGCCTAGCACGTTGGCCTGATTGCCCCGCACCTGGACGACCACCACATTGACTTGCGGCTGCTTGACGAAGTTGCCGCTGCGCAGCCCGTCGGAGACGAGCTTTTCAGCCGCCGTCACGCTCAGCCCGCCAATGCGGATGTTGCCCAGCAGCGGGTAGCTGATGACGCCAGCTTCGGTGACACGCGTTTCCAGCGTCAGATCAGGATTCTGGTAGACGGTGATGCGCACCGCGTCGCCCTGGCCCAGGCGGTACTCCGGTGCAAGGCCTGCCGCGACTGCTTGGGCCCAAGCCGGGGCGGCCGCGAGACCCAGGGTCAGCAAGGCAGCGATCACGGCCAAGGCGCCGATCACAACGGCCAGTGGAGCGATCCTGGGTTGACGCCACATCACTTGAGTCCCATCCCTTTGTTGATGTCGTTGGCGCTGAGCGCGGCGCTGGCGGCAGCTTTCGGGGCTGCAGCGGGGGGCGCAGCGGGCGACGCACTGCCGGCTGCGGAGGCAGCTGAAGCAAACTTGCCCATGTAATCGATCTTGGCACCAGCACGCAGCTGTTTGATTTCTTCTTCCACCAATTTTCGCTTTCGCTCATTGAGCAAATACTGCTCGATCGCCGGCCGGGCCTGCTCTTCGGTGACCGGTTGGCTGCGAGAGCCTGCCAGCACGAGCACCTGCACGCCCCGGGGGCCCTGATTCATGAGCGCCTGGCCATCCTTCAGCTTGGAGATGGCCTCCAGCCTGTCCTGCGGCAGCTGTTCTGCGGCGCGCGCGGCCTGGTCAGCTGCGAAGCGCAGATTGTTGGCCTTCAGGTACTCGACAAACTCGGGGATGCTCTTGGCCGAGGAGAGAGCTGCACGCAGGGCGGGGATCTGATCGGGCTTGGCCTCGACGTTGATTTCCTGCAGGTTGTAGACACGGCGGTCGCTGAACAGATAGGGTCTGGAGTCGAAGTAGGTCTTGATCTCTTGTGGCAAGGGCTTGGTCGCGGTCTCGCCCAGCCTCTCGATGACGGCGCGTGCCAAGATGTCAGCCTTGCCGGCTTCAATCTGTTGCAGCACACGCGGATCACGATCCAGCTTCAGTGCATCGGCCTTGCGCAGCAGCAGTTGCTGATCAATCAGGCGTTCGAGGATCAGGCTGCTCGCCGCGTCGACGTCTTCGGGTCGCATGTCGCGCTGCTGCTGCAGCACAAAGTTGATCTGGTGGACGGTGATCTCGTCCTTGTTGACACGGGCTGCGGCCTGGCTGGCCGCGGTGTCTTTTTTTGCGCCGCAGGCAGCCAACAACACCAGTGTCATGACCACGATGCCCAGCCGCTGCAGCGGGCCGACATCCGGGCGGGTTTCATGCGTCATCGTGTCTCCTACAACTCTTGCCCCTGACTGGGGTCTACTGTGCGGCTGGCAGAAACAGCTGGCGCAGGGCCACAGTCGCCGTTCGGGCGCCCGACAGGCGTGAAACCGCTTTCAGTCTACGCCGCACGCTCTTGAACTGTCAACGCGCAGTCACATTGGACCCGTGACCAAGGGGGTCGGCATCATCTGATCCGATCTCCCGCGGTTGCATTGCTTCGACTCTGCCGGAGCCGCCGCATCAGCGGCGCTGGCAGCCACCGGTGCTCCGGCGCTGTGACCAGCCCCCCGACCGGATGATCGCTGCGCCCACCGTCGCGTGGGCGCGATGCATACAGAATTCTGTATGTTCTTGGGATGAAGACTACCCTCGATCTGAACGACCAGTTGCTCGCTGATGCCAAGGTGCTGGCTGCGCAGCAACGCACCACCCTGACCCGGCTGATCGAGGAAGGGCTGCAACTGCGTCTGCGGGCAAAGGCGGCCGGGGTCGGGTGCGCTCGCGCGCGGGTGCCGGTCTTCGAAGGTCAGGGCGGCCTGGTCGCGGGCCTCGATGCACGCAGCAACAAGTCGCTTCTGGCCGCGGTGGGCCGCGGTGAGCCGCGGTGAGCCGCGGTGGGCCGCGGTGGGCGATACCGCCTGACGTCAACGTTCTGGTCGCCGCTTCGCACAGCGATCATCCTCATCACTCGGCGGCGCGCACCTGGCTCCAAGAGGCGCCGACGGCAGCCCAGACCGGCGCGACCTTCATCCTGATGCCGATGGTGCTGGCCAGTGTCCTGCGTCTGGTCACCAGCCCGAAGATCTTCGTCCAGCCGACACCGATCGCCGACGCGGTCGACTTCGTCGATGCGATCCTGGCCATGCCTGGGGTACGGCTGGCACCGTTGGGCCCCGAGCGCTTTGACAAGAACAAGCTCTACGCGCTGCATGCGCCCGAGGTCGAGTGCATCGGCAAGGGCAAAGCGCGCAAGCCCTACGAGTTCGGCGTGAAGGTCAGCCTGGCAGTCACGCACAAGCAAGGCCTGATGGTGGGCGCCAGGGCCTTCCCCGGCAAACCCTTCGATGGGCACACGTTGAGCGCACAACTGGAGCAAACGACCAACCTGCTGCAAGACCTGGGCCGCCAGCCCAAGCAGGCCATCGTGGACCTGGGCTACAGGGGCGTGGACGCCGACAACCCGGGAGTGGAGATCACCCACAGGGGCAAGTACAAGACGCTGACCGCGCTGCAGCGGCGTTGGCTCAAACGCCGGCAGGCCATCGAGCCCGCCATCGGCCACACCAAGATCTTGACCGAGGGGGAGAGCGACCACCGCATGGATCGCTGCTGGCTGAAGGGCGCTGTAGGCGATGCACTGCACGCCATCAGCTGCGCGGCCGGCTACAACATCCGCTGGCGGATGCGGGCCATCGTGGCGCAAGCCGCCAAGGCCGCGAAGGCGGCTTTTTTGGCCCTCTCGAAACCGGCGCTGTACAACCTGAACAGCGCAATGGACGCAATGGACGCAATGGACGCACTGATCGCGGTGCGCGACGTGCTCAACTCGTTTGGCAGAGCGTTGCGTTCTGCTCCAGGCTGGAGGCGTTTCACACTGCCAGCCATCGCTTCAGCCGGCTGGCGCTGAAAATTGATTCTGCAGGGCCGACTGCTTAGAGCCACAGACCTGACGGTCAGCGAATTTCAACGGCCACAACCGGGCCCTCGCCAACGGCAGCTGTCCGGCCTTCTGTTCGTGCCTGGCTGGCCGAGTGTGTTTCCGAGGTCTAGAAAACGATTGTCCGTGGCAGCTGTGCTCGATAGACTCGCAGCAGCCTGCATGAAGTTTCGCAAAGGCCGAAATGAGTGATTCCGGGACAGTGAATACAGCGTCAGAAACGCCGCCCACTGCTACGTGGACAGATCGGCTGGCGGCCGGGCTGCGACGCTTTCGGGGTCCGATCCTAGGCGTCGCTGCGGTGGGCACGGTGCTTGGAGGCTTTGCCGGCTATTGGAATGGCTACCGCGCAGTGCGCCAGGCCGTATTGCCCGCACCCGAGGTGAGCGCAGCGGCGACGAGTCCGTCGCCAGTGGTCGCCCCAGCGGCAAATGAGGTGACCTCCCCGACCGCCCGGCGCATGCGCTTTGCTGTCCTGCCGTTCGACGCACCTGCGGACGACGCCACGGCGCAGGCCCTGGCTCGCACGGCCTTCGAGGCCACCGAGTCCTCGCAGGCCGATAGATTCCTGTGTTGTTCCGTGGCATCGAGGGCTGCTGTCGTGCGGTCCCTCGTCTCACACGCGAGCCCATCCGCGCTGGGCGAGGCCCTGGGCGTTCGATTCCTCATTCGAGGCCGGGTCGCGCGTGTGGCTGACGGGCATACGCTTCACTTGACACTCATCGAAGCCGCATCTGAGCGCGTGCTGAACACGCGAGCGATGCGCATCGACACCCGCACCGCCGCGACTTTTAAATCGTCGACCGTAGACAAGGCAACGGGCTTGTTCACACAGGACGCACTGCGGGTGGAGGTGGCCGCCGCCCGGTCCAAGCCGGACGAACAACTCGATGCCCGCGATCTCGCATTCCGCGCGCAGGTCGACTGGCAACAGTCCAGTACGGGCATCAGGCCGGTCGAAGCGTATATCAGCGCTAGCAAGAGCCTGGACCGTGCACTCGATCTGGCACCAGATGACCTGCTCGCGCTGCAGTGGCGCGTCCATATCAACCTGTTCTGCGACTGTGTGGGCGCGCAAGTGCCGAGCGCACCAGAGCGCGAGCGCCTGGCCCTTGACGCACTGGACCGCTACCTTTTGCAGCGCCCCGACTCGACGCACATGCTGATGCTGCGCAGTTTTGTGTTTCACAAGAACAACCGCCAGGCCGAAGCCCTGTACGTCACGGATGAAGTGCTGCGCCTGAATCCCGAGCATGCCGACGCGCTGGCCATGCGGACAGGCATCCTGTTTGAGATGAAGCGCTACGACGAAGCCAGAGCCGCCTTGCCCGCGATGCTGCGTGCGAGGGAAGACGCGCAACGCCACGCACTTGCCGCCGCGACGCACTTCGCGCTTCGCGACGACGACGCAGCGGTTCTCCATGCGCGCAAGGCGATCAGCCAGATGGACGGCATGCAGGCAGTCGACCCCCAGTTCGGATCGGTGCGGCTGACGCTCGCAGCGGCAGAGGCACGCGCCGGAAGGCTGGACAGCGCACGCACGGCCCTTGCTGATTTCCGCGCGGCAGTGCCCCAGGTGCAGACGGTCACGCAAGTCAAGTCCTGGCTGACGGACACCTCGCCGGTGGTTCGGGACGCCACGCTATACGACGGCCTCCTGCTCGCTGGTATGCCCCGATAGCGTCACCGACTCCAACTGCCAACTGCCAACTGCCGACTGCACTGTCCGGGCTCCGACACGCCACCTGGTTTTCCGTCGGCTCCTTAGGGTCGTCGAGTTCGTCGCCTCCAAGACTGGCCGTTCGTTGCGCGTTGGCCCCCCGTGCCAATATGACTTGCGCCACCTCCCCCTGAGAAATCAGTGAGCAACGAGGTAGGTATGACAGTCAACCATCACCCCAAGGTAGCCGTGCACGCAGTCA
>ENA-ORBV01010054-ORBV01010054.1-microbial-mat-metagenome-genome-assembly--contig:-NODE-10054-length-15271-cov-6.728709_pt1 | contig 15271 bp, 11 predicted proteins | sample MGYA00237777_ERZ505514 | MGnify/ENA primary metagenome ERZ505514 (study PRJEB26160, sample SAMN06269048) | microbial mat metagenome | isolation source: Oligotrophic lake microbial mat | place... | reverse complement strand
TTCTCTACCTGCGAGACCGTGCTCGGTCGCGGCGGACGCCTCGTGTACCGCTACGGCTCGCTCTACGTTTCCGCGCAGCGTCCGAAGTAAGCCACTCTCCATTTTTTATTCCGAACGCGGGCGCGCGGCACCCTGAGTCGGGATCATGCAGTGGGTGGGCGAAGGTTTCCACACCAGCGCTCTGTCTGCAGTGGGTGGGCGTCGGTTTCCACACCGACGCTCTGTCGCCCGATGCGGATCAGCCTTCGCCCGGCTACGTCCGTCGCCGAGGCGTTGACGGACAAGACGGTCCGGCCAGAATCGGCGCCCCCTTTTTAGTTTTCCTCTGCTCATTCGGGAATTTGAGTCCGACTGCCTAATTTCGCTTAGCGGATGCATCACACTTTTTCCCAGTCAGGATGAAATTTGTAGGGCCGGCCCTTGTGGCCGTGCCGGAATTTGCGAAGACGGCGCGCCCACAAGGGGCGGCCCTACAAAAACAACCGGGCACATACCGCGACGATTTTGAGTCGGGATACAAAACCCCTCCCACCACAGAATGATATGATGATGATTGCCTGGGGCCGTGAGTGGTCTTGTGAAATACCCCGGGGCTTGATCCTTGGATCTATACTCGACTTGGCACCTATCCGAATACGCCCCCAACAAACGATGATTTACCCTGCCGCATGGAGGTCTGAGCTCCCGCGTAGCCGTGGTTCATCGCGTATAACGGCCTCGCAGGAACTCGGCCCTCCAAAGGAATTTCAAAGCACTTCCGTGCATGGAATATTCGGATAGGCTCTTACCGCCCTTGGGCTCGACATGTAGTGGGCTGACCGCCAATTTTCCCTCTCATTCCATGTGTTCCGCGATCCACTTCAGCCTGCCATGAGCACTGCCGAATTTTCCATTTCGGTGATCGTGGCGGCGTGGCCGGATACGCTCGGCGTCAACGAATGCTTGGCCTCACTCCAAACTCAGTCGGATGCGCAAATACAAATTTTCGTCGTGAGCCCGTTGCCTGTCCCGGCGGATTTCGCGCGCGATCACGCAACGGTCCACTGGCTGATCTCGCCCCCGGATGCGCTCATTCCCAATCTCTGGTCGCTCGGCATGGCGGCGGCGACAGGCGAAATCGTCGCGATCACCACGGCGCATTTTCTGCCCGCCCCCGACTGGATCGCGCAAATTCGCTCCGCCCACCACCGGCATGATTCGGCCGGCATCGGCGGCCCCATCGATCCGCCGCGCGGCGGCAGCCTCGGCGACTGGGCTACGTATTTTTTGCGCTACAGCACCGGCTTCGTTTACCCGCGCGAACAATCTGTTCACGATCTGATCGGAGACAACGCCTCCTATCGGCGCGCATCGCTCCAAGCGCATCACGCATCGATCCGCGTCGGATTTTGGGAGCCGGAGTTTCACCGCCTCGTACTCACCGAGGGAAAAACTCTCACCTTCGTGCCCGGCATCCGCGTCACGCAGAAACACTCCTTCGGCCTTTCCCGGTTTTGTTCGCAACGCCTCCATCACGGCCGGCAATTCGGCCGGAATCGCCTGCGCGGCAAGCCGACCCTTTTTCGCGTGGCGGGAATCGTCCTGGCCCCGTTGATTCCCTTCGTGCTGCTGGCAAAAATCATGACGCGCCTCACCCATAAGCCGGCGTGTATCCTGCCATTTCTCGCGTCGCTTCCCCTTCTGCTTTTGTTTGTCTGCTCGTGGGCGCTGGGCGAACTTTGGGGCTACCTGAGCCGGACCGCTCCCGATCACCTTTCCGCATGAATCCCTCCTCCGCCACTCCCACTCCGGCCACGCCGTTCATTTCCGTCGTGATCGCCTCGGTCAACGGCTTCCCGTGGATTGGCGCGTGCCTCGCCGCCCTGACCACCCAGCGCGGCGGGATCGCCTACGAGATACTAGTGCTCGACCGTTGCGGCGAAAAAGTGCGCGAGGAAATCCGCCGCAAATTCCCGCAGTCGGAAATCCGCGTGATGCCGGTCGATGGTTATCCCTCGATTCCCAAGCTGCGCGCCATCGGCATGGCCGCTGCGCACGGACGCATGATCGGCATTCTCGAGGACCACTGCAACGTGCCGCCGACTTGGTTTCAATCCATCGAGCACGCCCACCTCGCCGGACACCGCGCGATCGGCAGCGGCGTGGAAAATGGCGCGGTTGATCGCGTGATCGACTGGGGCGTCTTCTTCTGCGAATACGCCAAGTTCATGCCGCCGGTGCAAGGCGGCGTGGGCGTTGAGATTCCCGGCAACTGCGCGGTGTACGACCGGCAGGCCCTCGATCTCGTCGGCCCGGAAATCCGCCAGGAGGTCTGGGAATCTTTCATCCACCGGCGCATGGCGGAGGAAGGCGTGCAGTTTTTCTGCGATCCGGAAATGACCGTCTCCCACAAACGCGAATTCCCTTTCAGCTACTTCATGTCGCAGCGCTACCACTACTCCCGGTCGTTCGCCGGCATGCGCCTGCAAGGCGCGCCGCTCTCCCGCCGCCTCGTGTACGCGGGCGCGACCCCGCTGCTCCCACCGATGCTCATGTGGCGGATGGCCACGACGATCCGGCGCAAAGGCCGGCGAACCAAAGAGTTTCTCCTCGCCGTGCCCGTCATCAGCATTTTTTTGCTAAGCTGGGCTTGGGGCGAATTTATTGGCGCCCTGTGCGGCCCCGGTGACAGTCTCGCCCGCGTCGAATGAAGACCGCTTCCTCAAAAAATCCGCCGGCTCTCTCCATCACCATCGCCTCGTGGTCGGGCGAAGCCGCACTCGTGCGCTGCCTCGACAGCGTGCTGCCGCAGGCCGGCGACGCCGAGGTGATCGTCGCGTACCGCGGCGTCACCGATCTGGCGCAATCGCTCGGCGGACGTTATCCGACGGTGCGTTTCATCGCCGGTCCCGCCGATGCGAGCGTGTTCGTGCTGCGCACACTCGCCGCGCTGCCCGCGACGGGCAGCACGATGGCGATGCTGGAAGATCACGCAGCCGTCGGACCGGGTTGGGCGCAATCGCTCGCCACGGCCCGCGCCAAGGGGTGGAAAATTTTTGGCGGTCCGATCGACAACGGCGAGCCCGCCACCGCCTACGAATGGGCGCTCTATTTTGTCGAGTACGGCATCTACCTGCCGCCGATGCCGGCCGGCGAAACCTCGATTCTCTCCGGCGTGAACATCGCCTACGACCGCGCCACACTCGACAGTTGCCGCGAAATCTGGGCCACGGTTTTCTACGAGACCGACGTCAACGCCGCGCTCGGCCGCGCCGGCCACCAGCTCTACCTTCTCCCCGATGCGACTGTGAGCAGTCGGCTGCGCATGAAATTTTGGGAAGCGATGGACCATCTCTACACGGGCGGAAAACACTTCGGCCAGTTTCGAAAATTTCACGCCACTCCGCTGAAACGCGCGCTGCTGGTCGTCATGACCCCGCTCGTGCCACTCGTGCTGCTGTGGCGCATCATCCGGCTGACGCTGGCCCGGCAACCCGGACGCTGGCTGCCTCTGCTGCTGGGCTTGCCCGCGTTGCTCTTGCTGCTCGGCGCGTGGTCGGCGGGCGAAGCAGTCGGTTACGCGCGCCGGGATGCGGCCCAACCTTCAACGCCGGAGAATAAATAATCATGCGCATCGGAATCGACGCCTGCACTTGGGCCAACCGCCGCGGCTACGGCCGCTTCACGCGAATGCTCGTCACGACGATGATCGCCGATCATCCGCAGCATGAGTTCGTGCTCGTGATCGACCAGCACACGGCCGCGCAATGCCAGTTCCCCGCGCGCGCCAAAATCGTAGTCGTGCCACTCGACCAGCAACCGACAGAAGCGGCCTCGGCCGACGGTGCCCGCGGACCCGGCGATCTCTGGAAACTGAGCCGCGCGGTGTCGCGACTGAAATTCGATGCGTTCTTTTTCCCCACGAGCTATTCGTTTTATCCGCTGTTCTGCCGCACGCCGGCGGCGATTGTCTTTCACGACGCCATCGCCGAGCAGCACCCGAAACTGATTTTCCCCGGCTGGCGCTCCCGGTTTTTCTGGCAATTGAAAAGCTGGCTGGCCCGCCGCCGCGCCCAACGCGTAGTCACGGTTTCCGAGGATGCCCGCAAGCAACTCGCCGAAGTATTCAAAATCGCGCCGTCGGCCATCGAGGTGATTTCCGAGGGACCGGACCCGTGTTTTCAACCGCAAGTAAATCCACCGGCCGCACCGACCCTCCTCGCCCAGCATAAAATTCCGGCCGGCGTGCCCTTGATGCTTTATGTAGGCGGCATCAGCCCGCACAAAAACCTTCAGGGCCTGCTCAAAGGCACCGCCGGTGTCGCGCATCTCCCGTGGCATCTCGTGCTCGTGGGCGACTACAAGAAGGATGGATTTTTCGGCTGCTACCAGGAAGTGCTCGAACTCGCGCGCACGCTCGGCCTCGCTGATCGCGTGACCTTCACCGGATTTATCTCCGATGAAGATTTGGTCGTTCTCTGCAATGTTTCCACGCTGCTCGTGTTGCCCTCCTTCAGCGAAGGCTTCGGCCTGCCGGTGATCGAAGCGATGGCGTGCGGCCTGCCGGTGGCGGCGAGCAACCGGAACTCGATCCCGGAAATCGTCGGCGACGCGGGCCTGCTCTTCGATCCGTTGGACCCGGCGCAAATCACGACGGCAGTGTCACGACTGCTCACCGACGCGACGTTGCGCGCCGACATGCGGGCGAAAGGCCTGAAACGCGCCGAGGTGTTTTCGTGGAAAAGCGGTGCACGGAAAATGGTGACGATCCTCGAGGAGGCAGGCCGTGGCACCGGATAGACCACTGCGGTTCTGCATGGTGACCACCTTTTACCCGCCGTATCATTTCGGCGGAGATGCGGTGTTTGTTTACCGGCTCACCGAGGCGCTCGCGGCGCGCGGGCACAAGGTGGACGTGATCCACTCGACCGACGCCTATCATCTCCAGCATTCGGCAGAACCCGAGATCGCGTTCCAGCATCATCCCAATGTGACGGTGTATCCGCTGCGCTCGAAGCATCCGAAGCTCGCCTCCCTCGCTTCGCACCAACTCGGCAGCCCGGCAAGCTACGCGAGGAAAATCCGGCGCATCCTCGACGCGGGCGCGTACGACGTGATTCATTTTCACAACATCTCGCTGATGGGCGGGCCCGGCGTGCTGCGGCTGGGCCGAGCGGTGAAACTCTACACCTCGCACGAATACTGGCTGGTTTGCCCCACGCACGTGCTGTTCACTTTTGACCGCGAAGCCTGCGTGGAGAAAAGATGCCTGAGCTGCACCCTGCACTCGCACCGGCCACCGCAACTCTGGCGTTACACGGGACTGATCAACCGCTGCCTGCGCGAAGTCGATTGGTTGATCGCACCGAGCCAATTCGCGCTCGGAAAACTGCGCGACGGCGGGCTCAAGGCACCCATGCGCGTGCTGCCACACTTCGTGCCGCTGCCGAAAGACGAGATCGAATCGAAGCCGCACCCCAACGGCGGTCGTCCCTATTTTTTATTTGTCGGTCGCTTGGAAAAATTGAAAGGCGTGCAGGACGTGCTGCCGCTCTTTGCGAATCTCAGCGCCGCCGATTTTCTCATCGTGGGTCACGGCGACTACGCCGCAGTGCTGCAGGCACAAGCGGCCCATCTGCCCAACGTGAAGTTCGTCGGCTCGGTCTATCCCTCGGAAATCGGCACTCTCTACCGCCATGCCACGGCTTTGCTGACACCCTCGCTGTGTTACGAAACCTTCGGCCTCATCGCCGCCGAAAGTCTCTCCTACGGCACACCCGTGATCGCCCGTCGCATCGGCGCGCTCGCCGAGTTGATCGAGCAGAGCGGCGGTGGCCTCTTGTTCGATTCGCCGGTGGAATGCCGCGCGGCGATGGAGCGCCTATTGGCCGATCCGACTTTGCGCGACACACTCGGAAAACGCGGCCATGCCGCCGTATTGGAGAACTGGACCGTCGAAGGCCACCTCAGGGCCTACTTGGAATTGACCAACGCAGCGATCACACGTCGGAAGGAAGCACCTCCCGCGCATCGAGTGGTTCGCGTTTAAATAATCACTCAATCCATCCAACCTCGACTACGCTTTCGGAGGCGTGCCGTGGTGCGCCTTGTGCGCGGCGTAGGCTGCGGTGTCGGCGAGCATGGCGTCGATCGTCGCCGTGAGCGGCGCTAGCCGCACCAGCCCGGAGAACACTGCTTTGTCGCCGATGGCATCGGTTAAAATAAAGGCCGGACGCTGGCTGATCTGGTGCGCGAGAAATTCCGCCGTGCTGGCCGCCACGCGATCGGCCACTGCTTTTGACTCCGCCGTCTTGCGCAATTTCTTCGCGTCAATCTTGCCGACCTTCGCCGCGACCTTTACTGCGACCGCCAGATCGCCGACTTTCGCGCCCTCGCGCAGCGCCGCGTGCGCGATGGCTAAGCGGATTTCGTCGCCGGTGAAACCGAAATCCTTCGCGGCCTCGGCCACGAGATTGGGCGCTTCATAATGCCCCTGCCGGGACGCTTCAAACCAGCCGGAGTTGAGCATGTAAGTCGAATTCATCACCGTGCCGCCACTACGCCGGTAGAACCAATCACATTGCACCTGCGAGACGGGAAAATTCTCCCGATTCATCAGCGCAATCTTCCATTCGAACTCAGCGCGTCCCGCATAACGTGTTTTCAACTCCACCCAGACCGGCTCGACCCAATGGCACCACGACGAAAGCATTTCCACGTAATAGGTGATTTTCATAAATCGAGAATCACGCCGCGAATGACCGAGCGTCAACGCCACAAGCGCGCCCACTGCAGCACAGTCGTTCGCGCGCGAAATTACGGCACAAACGCCCCACCGCGCTGGCCGCGCCTTGTAGCCGCGGTTGAGTCGGGCGCAAGGTGTAGCCGCGTTTGAGGGCGCAGCCCGAAAGCGCGGTTGAGCGCGGCGTGGTCCGCGTTTTCGCCTTTGGCTCAAACACGGCTATAAATTAATCCCCCCAACACCGTTCTCGCAAAAGATGCGCTGGTCTGGTCAAATCTTGCGGTGACCAGCCGGCGTTAGATCGCTAGAATCCTCTTTTCATGAAAACCCCTTTCCCCATCCTCACCGCCGACGAAGCCGCCGCCATGGTCAATAATGGCGACATCATCGGCTTCAGCGGTTTTACCCCCGCCGGAGCCGCCAAAGCTGTCCCCAAGGCGATTGCGGCCCGGGCGCGAGTGGAACATGCCGCCGGCCGGCCCTTTAAAATCGGCGTGATCACCGGCGCCTCCACCGGCCCATCGCTTGATGGTGAACTGGCCAAAGCCGACGCGGTACTCTTCCGCACTCCGTACCAATCCAATCCGGATCTCCGCAAAAAAATCAATTCCGGCGAGGTACAGTTCTTCGACATGCATCTCTCCCAGTTGCCGCAAACCGTGCGCTACGGTTTCCTCGGCAAAGTGAAGTTCGCGATCGTCGAGGCCTGCGAAGTATTCCCCAGCGGCGAGATCGTCCTCACCACTTCCGTCGGCGCTTCGCCCACCTTCTGTCACGTCGCCGAAAAAATCATCATCGAGCTCAACGCCGCCCAATCCTCCGCGCTGCGCGGCTTTCACGATATCTACGAACCGCGCGATCCGCCGCACCGCCGCGAAATTCCACTCTTCACGGTCCGTGATCGCATCGGCTCGACCGTCGTCAAAGTGGACCCCTCGCGCATCGCCGGCATCGTCGAAACCAATCTGCCGGATGAAGCCGGGATGTTTGAAGAGCCCAACGAAGCCACCATCCGCATCGGCCGAAACGTCGCGGAATTTCTCGCCGGCGAAATTCGCCGCGGCACCATCCCCAAGCCTTTTTTGCCCATCCAGTCTGGCGTCGGTGATATCGCCAACGCGGTGCTCGCCGCCATGGGAGAAAATCCCGACATCCCGCCCTTCGAGATGTATTCCGAGGTGCTGCAAGACTCGGTCTTCAAACTCATGCAGAGCGGCAAACTCACTTTTGCCAGCACCACGGCCATCACCGCCAGCCCGGAGATGGGCAAGGAATTCTACGCCAACCTGAATTTCTACCGTTCGCGCATCGTCATGCGGCCCCAGGAAATTTCCAACAACCCCGAGCTCGTCCGCCGCCTCGGCATCATCTCCGTCAACGCCGCGATCGAGGCCGACATCTTCGGCAACATCAACAGCACGCACGTCCTCGGCACGAGCATGATGAACGGCATCGGCGGCTCCGGCGATTTCACCCGCAACGCCTTCATCTCGATCTTCGTCTGCCCCGCCCTCCAGAAAGGCGGCAAGATCAGCACGATCGTCCCGCTCGTCAGCCACACCGATCACAACGAGCATTCCGTCCAGGTCATCATCACCGACCAAGGCATCGCCGATCTCCGCGGCAAATCACCCAACGAACGCGCCCGGCTCATTGCCGACAAGTGTGCGCACCCGGATTTCCGCGAGCCACTCCGGCAATACATCGACCTCAACAAATCCGGCCAAACTCCGCAGTCGTTGCGCAACGCCTTCGCCTTTCACCGTCACTTCATGGAAACCGGCGACATGCGCGGCGTGAAGCTGACCTGAACCGGAATTACAGAGTCTCGCAAAATGGGATTACAGGTAGGGACGGACCGCTGGGCCGTCGGGTTTGGCGAATTTCACTCGTAAATCTCGGCGGGCCCAGCCGCCGAGGCTGGGCCCGCGTCGCGGTCCCGCGCTACCCATGATCGTCACCCTATAATACGAGACTCAGTAGGCAGTAGGTGGACGTCGGTTTCCATCCCGACGCTCTGTCGCCGAGGGGAATAGTTCGCACCGGGGTAGGTAGCGCGCTCGCGCCCAACGGCTCGTTGCGAGGCAAGTGCGCAACCTCAGACATGAATGGCGCTAAGTTAAGGAGGTTGGACGTCATTCTCCCATGCGTGATCAGGCCAACTATTTTGCATGAGGAATGTAGTGTCCGGCCCTTGTGGCCGTGCCGGAGTGCGCACCGGAAACGGCTCGCCCACCAGGGGCGGCCCTGCGAAATTCCGCCGCAAATCATCGCAGACGAAACGTCAGGCAGTCGACGAACCTACCGCATAACTTAGCGCCATTCGCCTCAGACATCCTGAGCCCAAGGAATTACGGTGAGCTCAACTCTGCCGCGAATCGGGATAATATGAATTTAACGCGGAGGCGCGGAGAGCGCGGAGCTTGGCGTGATGGGGAAGTGGCGCGGGCTCCCGACCCGTGAGGGCGGTTTTGCCGTGTGCGGGTAGCCTCGTTTGAGGGCGCAGCCCGAAAACGGGGTCACAAGACACCGCGCTTTCGCCTGCGGCTCAAACGCGTATTGTCTACTCCCGGAGCGGGCCAGCCGCTGTAGAAGCACAGGTTTTCGGTTTCACGGCGCAGGCCTCTGCGGTGGTGGAACCCGACCTTTCCCTCGACGGGCTCGGGACATTGAGTCTGTCGAAACGGCGGGCGTTTTTTTCAGCGAGAGCCGGCACCCAGCGCGCCCTCAAGGGGCTGTTCTACGAAAAACACCATTTTGTAGAATCCGACCAAAAACACGTTGAGATGAATTTCTCTCCACGTGTGAGGCTTCCGCGTTAAAGCCGATCTGCATTATTCCGCAACGAAGGCATTTTTTGGATCGCCGTTGTTCACACCTCGATCAGGTCTTTTTCCACCCGGAGCTTGTCGATGATGAAGTCCTGCCGCTCGGGCGTGTTTTTCCCCATGAAGAAGGCGAGGCGCTCGTCGCTGCTGTGCAGGAAGTCGCGCGCACCTTCTTCTGCTTGGCCAACTGAAAATCGGTGGCTACGGTTTCTGCTCGCTGGGTGGATTCTGCAAAGCGGCGAGTGCGGTCTTAATATGCGTATCCATGCCGGCCCGCAGGTCGGCTGCAGTGATGGCCGACACGACGAGGTCGGGCTGCACGCCGACGCCCTCCAGTGTTTTCCCGGCAGGAGAAAGATAGTGCTGGATCGCGACAGATAAACTGCCTTCGTCCGGCAACTCAAAGATCCTGGCAAGCTGTACGGCACCTTTCGTACGACCCGGACCGATCACTATACCGCGGTGCTTGTCTTGCACCACCGCCGCGAAAACTTCCGAGCAACTGGCGGAACCCGGACTCACCAGCACCGCCAGTTGGCCGCCATAATGAGCCGCGCCCCACGATTCCCGATACCACCATGATAGCGAACTCGTCATCTTCTTCGTTTGGGTGCGATCAATGGTGGTGCCGATGCCAATGGCGCGGGGGAAAAACTCGTTCAACAAACAATGCAACGCCCACCGCAGGCCGCCAGGATTGAAGCGCAGGTCGACGATTACCCCTGGCGCTTTTCGGTGTTCTTTGAGCTGCTGCCGCACCCAGATGAGCGAAGCGTGATTGAACTTATCGAAGCGCAGGTAAAGGTACCCGCCTGGCAACAGACGCGACTCCAGGCGCGAAAGCCTCTTCACTTCGCGCACCTCCAGCACGAGGGCCCGGGGCCGATCCTGTTCATCCAAAAACTGGAACCGTGCCTTGCTTCCGATTTGCGGCGGCACGTCCGGCTCCAGCAGCACTTCATCGCCAACCTGTATCCAGCCAACCCGCACCCCGGCCTCATCGGCCGAACTGCCTGGGACGACATCTATAACCAGTGTGGGCTGATCGGGCTGATCGGGCTGATCGGGCTGATCCAGGGATGTTAACCCGACATCAAATGACTGATGCAGTCGATTTTGGCGCTCACGCGTTGGACTTTTGACGTACGTATGACTGCTCTTCAGCTCGGCCAGCATGCCGTAGATCGCGGCGTACAGCTGCGCTTCGTTCTGGGCGGCTTCGGCTGCGGTGCGATGGCGTTCGCGCGCCTCCGGCCAATCGACCTCGGCGAAATTTTTGTCGTAAAAATGCGTATTAACCAACTCCCAAGCCCGCTCAAAAACTCGCCGGTTCCGCACGGGGCGCTCTTCGGCGGCACAGGCTGCGGGCGGCGGCGCGGAAACCTGCGGCGGCAGGACGCAACCAGACAGCACAACCAACAGCAGCGCGGCCAAAATTCCGCGCCAGCAACGCATCCAACGACAAGCGTGCGGCGACTGTTCGGATGAGATTGTGTTCCGTGGTATCGGATGTTCGTGCATCAAAGATAATGATTCAAACCTCGATCAGGTCTTTTTCCACCCGGAGATTGTCGATGATGAAGTCCTGCCGCTCGGGCGTGTTTTTCCCCATGAAGAAGGCGAGGAGTTCGTCGCTGCTGGCGAGGTGGTGCAGGTTCACCGGCTCCAGCCGGATATTTTCTCCGATGAAATCCTTGAACTCGCCGGCGGAAATTTCGCCGAGGCCTTTGAAGCGCGTGATCTCGTGGGTCGAGCCGAGCTCTTCCACGGCGAGCTGCTTTTCCTGCTCGGAGTAGCAATACATCGTCTTCTTCTTGTTCCGCACGCGGAAGAGCGGCGTGTCGAGGATGAAGAGATGATTGTTCCGAATGACGTCGGGAAAAAATTGCAGGAAAAACGAAAGCAACAGCAGGCGGATGTGCATGCCGTCCACGTCGGCGTCGGTGGCGATGATGATCTTGTTGTAGCGCAGGCCGTCGAGGCCGTCCTCGATGTTCAGGGCTGATTGGAGGAGATGGAATTCCTCGTTCTCGTAGATAACTTTCTTGGTCAGGCCGTAGGTGTTGAGCGGTTTGCCCTTCAAGGCGAACACGGCCTGGGTTTGGACATCGCGCGTCGAGGTGAGCGAGCCGGCGGCGGAATCGCCCTCGACAATAAAGAGTGAACTCTCTTCGGAGCGCGGATTGCGATCACCGAGGTGCAGGCGGCAGTCGCGGAGTTTGCGATTATGCAGCGACGCTTTTTTCGCGCGCTCGCGGGCGATGTTACGGATGCCGGCGAGTTCTTTGCGCTCGTGTTCGTTCTCTTCGATTTTCTTTTTGATCGTCTCGGCCGTCTCGCGGTTCTTGTGCAGGTAGGTGTCGAGCGACTGCTGCATGAACTTGCCGATGAATTCCTTGATCGACGGTCCTTTCGGTCCCATGTCGCTGGAGCCGAGTTTCGTCTTGGTTTGCGATTCGAAAACGGGTTCCTGCACGCGCACGACGATGGCGGCGTCGATGGACTGGCGGACGTCGGCGGCTTCGTAGTCTTTCTTGAAGTGATTGCGGATCGTCTCGACAAGCGCCTCGCGGAAAGCGGCGAGGTGGGTGCCGCCCATCGTGGTGTGCTGGCCGTTGACGAAGGACCAGTATTCTTCGCCGTAGTGGTTGCCGTGAGTGAGCGCGACTTCGATGTCTTCGCCCTCGAGGTGGATGATCGGGTAGAGCGGCTCGCCGGTGAGTTCCTTGGTGAGAAGATCCTTGAGCCCGTTCTCGGATTTGAAGGGTTTGCCGTTGAAGGTGAGCGTAAGGCCGCGGTTGAGAAAGGCGTAATTCCACAGCATGTCCTCGATGTACTCGTTGCGGAACTTGAAATCCGTGCCAAAGAGCGCTTCGTCGGGCGTGAACTCGATGAGCGTGCCGTTGCGCTCGTCGGTCTTGGAGGTTTTCGACTCCTTCTTCAGTTTGCCTTTCTCGAATTCGGCGGTGCGCGTCTCACCGTCGCGGAAGGCCTGCGCGCGGTAGGACAGGGCGAGGGCGTTGACGGCTTTTTGACCGACGCCGTTTAAGCCGACGGCTTTCTGAAAGGTCTCCGAATCGTACTTCGCACCGGTGTTGATGATGGAGACGCAGTCCACGAGTTTGCCCAGCGGGATGCCGCGACCGTAGTCGCGGACACGGAGGGTGCGTTCGGTGAGTTCAACTTCGATCTTCTTGCCGGCGCCCATCGTGAATTCGTCGATGGAGTTATCGATGGTTTCCTTGAGAAGGACGTAGATACCGTCCTCGGCGTGGTTGCCGTTGCCCAGCCGCCCGATGTACATGCCGGGGCGGAGGCGAATATGCTCGAGGGAGCTAAGGGTCTTGATGCTGGCTTCAGTATAGTTGGACGCCATGGGTGTGACTGAAAACAGAGAACGCGCGACGCCGCCTGACAAGCGCAAACCAGCGGATTGCACGCGCCGGTGCAAACTTGCGCAGGGGAGGGAACCAAACAGTCTGCGGGCAACTCTTACCCCTATGAGCAAAACACTGAAGATCATCCTTGGCGGATTCCTTGGGCTCGGACTCGTGGCTTATCTTGGGGTGGCCTTTTTTCTCGGCTCCATCGTGAAAGCCGGGGTGAATAATTTCGGGCCCAAGCTTACGCAGACGAAAGTTGAATTGGCCTCGGCCAATCTTTCGCCGCTGTCCGGTTCGGGCACGCTGTCCGGCCTGTCGGTCGGCAATCCCAAGGGCTGGAGCGATGGCCAGGCTTTCTTCCTCGGCAAGGTTCACGTCGACCTCGAGCCGTTTTCAATTTTCGGCGACCACATTGTGATCAACGAAATCACCATCGACCAGCCGGAGTTTCTCTATGAGACGAAGTTTGTCTCCAGCAACATCAAGGATCTGTTGAAAAACATCGAGGAGTTCACCGGTTCGGGACGCCAGACCGCGACCACCAAGGCGGGCAAACCGATCAAGTTTATCGTGAAGAAATTTCGCCTCACCAACGGCAAGGCTACGATCGGTTTCGGGGCGACCGCGCTGCCGGTGCCGTTGCCTCTGATCAGCCTCGACAACCTTGGGGTAGCCGAGGGCGGCATCACCGGCGACCAACTGGCCAGCGCGCTGATGAAGCCAGTGCTGAGCAGCATTGTGGAGGGCACGGCCAATGCGTTCAGTCAGGTCGGTTCTACTACCGGCGCGGCGACGCTCGAGAAAACCAAGGAAGCGGCCAAGAAAGCCGGCGAGAGCCTCAAGAAGTTTTTTGGTGACGAGAAGTGATCGGTACTTTCGCTTGAGAATCGGAGCGCAGCTCAGCCGGACTCATGCAGCCCCAGACGCAAAACGTGTTTTTGCACCGGTCTGAATGAAACATGGTTTGTGCTTTATGTAGGGCCGGCCCTTGTGGCCGCACCGGATGAGCGGTCCGGCCACAAGGGGCTGCCCTAGCTGCATGTTTTCGTAGGTTCAGGCATCCTGATCCCCGCCCGTGGAGAAAGGAGGCACCACGAAACGAGCTGAACCTGTAAGGGCGGTGGGTAACAGGTAGCGGCCGTTGCCCCCAACGGCCACGGGGTGCCGGAGTGTAGCCGCGTTTGAGCCGCAGGCGAAAGCGCGGTGTCTTACGGCCCCGTTTTCGGGCTGCGCCCTCAAACGAGGCTACACGTACCAGGCAAAACCATACCCACGGGTCGGAGACCCGTGCCACTTCCTGATCACGTCGAGCTCCGCGTTCTCCGAGTTAGCCGCGACAAAGTCGGCCCACAGGGTGCATCCATCACACGTCAGAGTGTGATGCATGCAGGTTTAATTGTATTTCTTCCCGAATTGCGGCGCAGTTGAGCTCACCCCCATTCCTCGGGATCAGGATGCCTAAGACTGGGCGTTAATTGCCCTTCATGACGCCTGCTAAAAATGGCTCCAAGCTCAACCCGGCTAAAAATAAGCAAGGACTGTTCTCCGCCGACTCACCAGCCGTGAGCGAGGGCGATCAACGCCAAGGTGACGGTGATCGCGCCCCCGATCCGGGTGGCAATCTGGGCAAAGGGCATCATCTGCATGCGGTTGGCCGCCGTCAAAATGGCCACATCGCCACTGCTGCCTTGGCCACTGTGACAGGCATTCACGATGGCCGCCTCAATCGGATAGAGATTTACCCAGCGAGCGACGACAAAACCTGTCGCCATCAAGCTCGCGACCGTGCAGGCGATCGTCAGCAGGTTGCGCCACGCGAGCGCGGCGACCAGCGTGTCCCACGGCATGAACGTCAAACCCACGGCAAACAACATGGGAAAGGTCAGCGCGGTATTAGTGAACTTGTAGACAAACTTGGATCCCTGCTGAATTTCGGGGGAGGCGGCCTGCGCCACCTTCACCGCCACCGCAAAGAACAGCATCCCCACCGGAGCGGGCAAGCCCACCAAGCTGTGAAACAACAAACCGAGCATATAGAGCGAAACCACGCTGATTCCGGCCGCGGCCACTTGGCCGATATCAACGGCCGACAGGGCCGCGGCGGGAGATTCGGCGGCGGGTGAAACCGTAAACAGGATGCCAGACCCGAGCAGGAAGAGCAAAACGCTCCGAGCGGAGAATTTGATCGGGATGCAAGCGAACGTGGCAGAATTCAGAGGGGAGCGAGTGAAGCCGGTGAGCGGGGACCCACGAAGAGGGAGCGAGGCGTCATTTCTTCCCGGCCGGGGCGGGCGTCGCGGGAGCCGTGGTTTGCGCGACACGAACGAAGCGAATCGAAT